>Ga0066376_10001990_pt1 | contig 19401 bp, 19 predicted proteins | sample Knorr_S15_td_Bot_FD_77009 | JGI IMG/M metagenome (GOLD analysis project Ga0066376, IMG submission 77009) | Marine microbial communities from Southern Atlantic Ocean transect - Knorr_S15_td_Bottom_ad_5009_LV_A | ecosystem: Environmental > Aquatic > Marine > Oceanic | place: Southern Atlantic... | reverse complement strand
CTTGATATGGCCCTGGTTCATCAGGTCGAGCAGGCGGCCGGGGGTGGCGATGAGAACATCGACACCGCGGCGCAGGGCCTTGACCTGGGGCACCTGGCTGACGCCGCCGTACACCACGGCCTGGCGCAGATGCAGGAATTTGCCATAGGCCCGGAACTCATCGGCGATCTGGATGGCCAGCTCGCGGGTGGGCGCCAAAACCAGGGCGCGCGGGTTGCGCGGGCCTCGGGTTTCATGGTGGCGGGAAAGCTTTTGTAGGATCGGCAGAGCGAACGCCGCCGTCTTGCCGGTGCCGGTCTGGGCGATGCCCAGGACATCTTTCCCGGCGAGAAGCTCGGGAATTGCCCGCGCCTGGATCGGCGTCGGGACGGTGTGGTTTCTGGAATTCAAAGCACGTTGGATCGGCTCGGACAGGCCGAGTTCCGAAAAATTACTAATATTCACGTAGGTATCCTTATATGCCTGACGGCACGGCCCACATGGTTGATGCGGCCGGGCTCAGGCGTTTAACTCTGCCCCAGGCGCGGCCGGAGCGAATTGATTTTTGATGATTGTTCTTAGGATATGGTGCCGCATATCAGCGGCGCTTCGCGCAATCGCAAGACAATGTATGGCGAGTAAATGGGTGATCCGGCTCGCTTTGTCAAGGGAATCAACTAATTATTTGCAGCGGACGCTTGCGGCCTTTCTACAAACCGAGGTCGGACAGTCCGGGATGATCGTCGGGCCGCCGCCCCAGGGGCCAGTGATATTTTCGATCCTCCTCGGCGATCGGCAGGTCATTGATGCTGGCGATCCGCCGGCGCATCAGGCCGTCATCGTCGAATTCCCAGTTCTCGTTGCCGTAGGAGCGGAACCAGTGCCCGCCGTCGTCATGCCATTCATAGGCAAACCGCACGGCAATCCGGTTTTCAGCATATGTCCATAGCTCTTTGATCAGGCGATAATCGAGCTCGCGCTCCCATTTGCGGGTGAGGAACGCCTCGATCTGCTCGCGGCCCTGGATGAATTCCGCGCGGTTGCGCCAGAGGCTGTCGACGGTATAGGCCTGGGCGATCTTCTCCGGATTACGGCCGTTCCAACCGTCTTCGGCGAGCCGCGCCTTCTCGGCGGCGGTCTCGGCGGTAAAGGGCGGCAATGGTGGACGAGTCATAGTCTAAGCTTTCTCCAATTGCCCTCCTGGAATGAACCATACACCAGCGCAGGCTTGGCCGCCAGCCGGGGGCGCCACACCCCCGGCCATTGAACGCGTCACCCAGAGATCACGAGGGGCTTGGGCGGCGCACGGAGAACGAATCGGCTAACTTCTTACCTGCGCCGACAAACGCGGCGCCGATGAATGTGCCAAACCGGGCCGCGGCGTGGCTGGTTTGGGCGATCAGACGACGACCCTCGGATCGATCGGTGACGCTGATCGAGTTGACAAGCCCGTCAAAGCGATTGGTGGGCAGCATATCCTGCTGACGGCTGAGCCAATATGTATCGCTGTCATGATGCAACATCTTCTTGTCTCCTATTCTCGTGTGAACCGAACACCTGATTGCGTTGGCTCCCTGTTTACGCCGACGCCGTAACAGCGCTGTAAGGCGGGGCGTGAGAATCGGCTCCCGTACCGTGAGAAATGCGTGAAAAAGTCGTAGAGCCTGTCGGTCGGATCATTTGGTAGTTGCGGCAAGAGCCCGTAAGATGCGGACGGGTAAGGATACCGGTATATGAGACGACTGGTTTGAAGCTGCAACTGCTCGGGCCGTTCGAGGCGTGCCTGGGCGATGATGTGCCCGTTGCGATTACGGGGAAGAAGGCTAAGGCGCTGCTGGCTTATCTGGCGCTCGCGGGCGGACAGCCGGTGTCGCGTGACAAGCTCGCCGGCGTGCTTTGGGAATTCAGCGCCGACGAGCAGGCGCGCACCAGCCTCAGACAGACGATCTCGTCATTGCGCAAGTGCATTTCTCCACTCGATGGCGAGGCGCTGGTCAGCGAGGGCGATACCCTGGCGATCGACCCCAAGGTAGTCGCCGTCGACGCCCTCGACTTCGAAGCCCTGGTCGCCGACGGCACAACCGAGGCGCTTGAGCACGCCAGCGCGCTTTACCGCGGCGACCTTCTCGACGGCATGAGCCTGCGCGAGGAGGCTTTCGAGGCGTGGCTCAGGGGCGAGCGCGCACGGTATCGCGAGTTGGCGCTGGGGGCGCTTGCTACCTTGTTCAGACACTGCGCCGAGAAGGGCGAGTGTGACAACGCCGCCCACATAGCCACACGGTTGCTGGGCCTCGACCCGCTACGCGAAGACATCCATCGCGCGCTCATGCGGCTCTACGCCGAGCAGGGCCAGCGCGGCCTCGCGGTCAAGCAATATGAGCAATGCCGAGACAATCTCCGTCGCGAGCTGGATGTGGCGCCGGCGCCCGAGACCGAGGCGCTGTATCAGGAAATCAAGGAGCAATCGGCATCACCGGACAGGGCTGCGGAATTGGCCGAATATACCGCGCATGTCGCGGACGAGGCGCCGCCACTTCCCGACAAGCCATCAATCGCCGTGCTGCCCTTCACCAATATGTCGGGCGACCCTGATCAGGAATACTTCTCCGACGGCATCACCGAGGACATCATCACCGATTTAAGCCGGTTTCGGTCGCTTTTCGTGGTCGCACGCAACTCGTCCTTCGCATTTCGCGGCAATTCGGTGGATATCCGGGAGGTAGGGCGAAGCCTAGGCGTCCGCTTCGTACTTGAGGGTTCCGTACGCATGGTCAGCAACAGGGTTCGCATCACCGCCCAGTTGATCGATGCCGGCACGACGAACCACATTTGGGGCGACCGCTACGATGGAGACTTAGCCGACGTTTTTGCGGTTCAAGACGAAATTTCGCACTCCATCGTCTCTACGATTGCGGGGCGGCTTGAAGATTTTGACGCCGATCGTGTGGCAACCAAGCCAACAGACAATCTTTCCGCCTATGAAAATTTCCTTCGTGGTCAGAAGCTCGTGCACAATTATACGCGAGACGACTATGCCAACGCGCGCCGGTACTTTGAGCATGCGATCTCTTTGGATCCGAATTTTGCCCGCGCCCGCGCCTGGTTGGCAGACGTTGACATATTCAGCTGGTTCTGGGACTTGACACCCGAAGGGCTCGAACTTGCTTTTCACACCGGTGAGGCCGCACTCGCCTTGGATGACCACGAAAGCAAGAGCCATCTGGCATTGGGGTTGGCTCAATTGTTCCGCGCCGAACACGAAAAATCCGAATACCATCTCCTCAGGGCATCCGAGCTGAACCCCAATGACGACCTCATCATGATCGAGAACGGCCGCTACATGATATACGTAGACGAACCGCAAGCGGGCGCGGATCTTGTTCGTCAGGCCATGCGTCGCAACCCCTATCATCCGAACTGGTATTGGAACATTCTTGGACGCTGCCTTCACACGGCCAAACTTTATGATGAAGCCATATCCGCTCTCGAACGCATTAGGACCCCACAGTTTTGGAACCACGCATACCTAGCCGCTTGTTATGCCGAACTCGGCCAATTGCGGGAATCAGCAAAGAATTCGGAAGCTTTGCTTGCCCTAAAACCAGATTTCACAATCACGGAATTCGCGACGGTTTTGCCATATCGGGACAAGCAGGTGTTGCACGAGTTTTTGGCGGGATTGCACCAAGCAGGACTGCCCGCGTGAGTGAGCCGGCCAGAGCAGCATTCGATCAGCGGACATAAGGGCCGCTTTGCGAAGCCTGGTTATGAATCCATGATCAGCGCCCGCCAGCCGATGTCGCGGCGGCAGAAGCCTTGTGGCCAGTCGATGGCGTCGACGGCGGCGTAGGCGCGCATCTGCGCCTCGGCGAGGGTCTCGCCCGTGGCGGTGACGCCGAGCACACGGCCTCCCGTAGCAACGATCGCGCCGTCGTCTCCGGTGCCGGTGCCGGCATGGAAGATGACGGCGCCCTCCAGGGCGCCCGCCTCATCGAGCCCGCGGATGACCGAGCCCTTTTCGTAAGATCCCGGATAGCCCTCGGTGGCCATCACCACGCAGAGCGCCGCCTGGTCGCGCCAGCGCAGAGTGATCTTATCGAGCACCCCGTCGCGGGCGGCGATCAGGGCCGGCAACAGATCCGACATCAGCCGGGTGACCATGACCTGGGATTCGGGATCGCCGAAACGGGCGTTGTATTCGATCACCTTGGGGCCCTGCTCGGTCAGCATCAGCCCGCAATAGAGCACCCCCTTGAAGGGCCGGCCCTCGGCGGCCATGGCGGCCAGGGTGGGCTCGATGATGGTGCTCATGATCTCGGCGGCCATGGCCTCGTCGACCGCGGGTGTCGGCGAATAGGCGCCCATGCCGCCGGTGTTGGGGCCCAGATCGCCCTCGCCCACCGCCTTATGGTCTTGCGCGGCGGCGAGCGGTAGGGCGTGGACCCCGTCGACCAGGGCATGGAAGCTCGCCTCCTGGCCGATGAGCTTTTCCTCGATCACCCATTCGGTCGCGGCATCCCCGAGGGCGGCGCCCAGGTCGTCGATGGCGGCCAGGGCCTGATCCACGGTCTCGGCGACCACCACGCCCTTGCCGGCGGCCAGGCCGTCGGCCTTGACCACGATGGGCGCGCCCTGGTCGCGGATATAATCCTTCGCCGCGGCGTCGTCGGTAAAGCGCCCATAGGCGCCGCTCGGGATGTTGTAATTGGCGCAAAGATCCTTGGTGAAGCCCTTCGATCCCTCGAGGACGGCGGCGGCGGCGGTGGGGCCGAAAGCCTTAATGCCCGCCGCCTCGAGCACATCGACCAGCCCCGCCACCAAAGGCGCTTCCGGACCGACCACGACGAAATCCACGGAGCGCTCCCGACAGAGCGCAATCAGGCCGTCAAAGTCATCGTCGGCGACGGCGACGCATTCCGCCTGCTCGGCGATGCCGGCGTTTCCGGGGGCGCAGAGCAGCGCGTCGCACAGGGGCGAGGCCGCAATCGCCCAGCACAGGGCATGCTCCCGGCCGCCCGATCCAACCACCAAAATCTTCATGACGCCCCCTTGCTCCACCGAGAGCCTCTTGTATCATAGTGGGCGAAACAAATGACCGACATTCCCGGCAATATTCCCGAATATAGCGTCAGCGAAATCTCGGCGGCAGTGAAACTGTCTGTCGAGCAGGCGTTCGACCGGGTCCGCGTGCGCGGCGAGGTGTCGCGCATCACCCGGGCGAAATCCGGCCATGTCTATTTCCGCCTCAAGGACGAGAACGCGGTGATCGATGCGATCTGCTGGCGCGGCGTCGCCGGCAAGCTGCGCCATCAGCCGGAAGACGGCCTCGAGATGATCTGCACCGGCCGGCTGACCACCTATCCCGGCCGCTCGTCCTATCAGATCATCGTCGATCACGTGGAGCCGGCGGGCGAAGGCGCCATGCTGAAGCTGCTTGAGGACCGCCGCCGCGCACTCGCCGCCGAGGGCCTGTTCGACGAGGAGGCCAAGCAGGCCATACCCCATCTGCCCGAGGTTATCGGCGTGGTCACCTCGCCGACCGGCGCTGTCATCCGCGATATTCTGCACCGACTCGCCGACCGCTTTCCGCGCCACGTGCTGGTCTGGCCGGTCGCCGTCCAGGGCGAGCGCGCCGCCGCCGAGGTCGCCCACGCTATCGAGGGCTTCAACCGCCTGGAGCCGGGCGGGCCTGTGCCGCGCCCTGATCTGCTGATCGTGGCGCGGGGCGGCGGCAGCCTGGAAGACCTGTGGCCCTTCAATGAGGAAATCGTCGTGCGCGCCGCGGCGGCAAGCGCCATACCGCTGATCTCGGCGATCGGCCATGAGACCGACACCACTCTGATCGACTTCGCCGCCGATCTGCGCGCGCCGACGCCCACCGCCGCCGCCGAGATGGCCGTGCCGGTGCGCGCCGAATTGAGCGCCCGGGTGATTGATCTCAGCGGCCGCATGATCGGCGCTATAGGGCGCTACCAGGAGGCCCGGCGCCATGAGTTGCGCAGCCTGGCGCGCAGCCTGCCAAGCGATCCGCGACGCCTGCTCGAAGGCGCCACCCAACGGCTCGATACTGCCTCGGAGCGGATGTTGGCGGCGCTTCGCCTGTGGGTCGAGCGGCAGCGGGCGCGTATCCCCGCCCTGCGCCCCGGCTGCACCGCGCCCTCGGGCGCGGCCTCGGCCAGATCCGCGACCGACTCGAAACCCAGGCCCGCCTGCTGGAAGGATTCGGCTTCGAGCAGGTGCTGGCGCGGGGCTTCGTCCTGGTGCGCGACGATCAGGGCGCGCCCCTGGTCTCGGCCGCCGAGGCCAAGCCTGGCATGGCCATCGAGCTGACCTTCCAAGACGGCGCCCGCGCCGCTTCCATAGAGGGTGACGGCGGCAAGAAGGCTCTCCCTAAAAAGAAACCGAAACCCGCAAAAGGTCAGGGTGATCTGTTTTGAAATTCTGGCCTCTCCTGGCAGCGTTTTTACTCTGGCACACGCAGCCCCTGGCCGCCCATGAGCTGCGCCTCGACGGCCCGCTGATCCAGGGCGGGCTGGTGATCGGCACCACCGAGCCGGACGCCCAGGTGCGCTTCGACGGACGTCAAATCCGGGTTCCGCCCAAGGGGTTTTTCTCATCGGCTTCGGCCGCGACGAGTTAGGCCCCTTGAAGCTAGAGGTGCGCCATGGCGACGGCGGCGTGACCACCAGACGCCTGGAGATCGAGCCGCGCGACTACAAGCTGCAACGCATCGACGGCCTGCCCGCCCAGATGGTGAACCCGTCTGCTGAGGCCCTGGCGCGGATACAGCGCGAAGGCGCGATGATCGCGGCGGTGCGCGCCATGGACAGCCCCGAGCCCTTGTTCGCCGGTGGTTTTGTCTGGCCGGCGCGGGGGCCGATCAGCGGCGTCTATGGCAGCCAGCGCATCCTCAACGGCGAACCCAAGCGGCCCCATTTCGGTGTCGATGTGGCGGCGCCCGTGGGCGCGCCCATCACAGCGCCGGCCGACGGCGTGATCGCCCTCGCCGAGGAAGACCTTTATTATACCGGCGGCACGGTAATGATCGACCACGGCCATGGCCTGACCTCGGTCTATTCCCATATGAGCGCAGTGACCGCGAGCCTCGGCCAACGGGTCTCCCAGGGCGATATGATCGGCCGCGTCGGCGCCACGGGCCGGGCCACCGGCGCGCATCTTGACTGGCGCATCAACCTGTTCAAGACCCGCCTGGACCCGGCGCTCCTGGTCGGGCCGATGGTGCAATAAGAAGCTGTCAGCGATCAGCCGGGTTTATTGCTAAAGCTGATAGCTGATAGCTGATCTCACGCATCGAACAAGGCGCGGCGGCCTTTGATGCCTGATTGGCGGATGACCGAGCGTTTTATTTTCCGCACGGCGCCGTGCTCAATCTGGCGGACGCGTTCCTTGCTGATGCCGAGTTTGCGGCTCAGCGCCTTAAGCGTTACGGCATCGTCGCCGAGCCGTCGCGCGCGGATAATCCGGCGCTCGCGGACCGTCAGTTCGTCAAGCGCCTCGGCCAGCCAGCGCGACCGGGTCTCGCCGTCGAGCAGCGACACCACCCTGGCCTCGGGTGACGGCGCCGGGTCGGCAAGATTATCCTGCCATTCCTCCTCGCCCTCCAGGCCGACCGGCGCGTTCAGGGACTGGTCGTTGGCGGAGAGCCTGAGTTCCATGGCTTCGACATCGCCGATCGGGACCTTGAGTTCGTCGGCAATAAGCTGGCGGGCCTGGAACGTCAGCCTGCTGTCGTGGGACTCATCGATGCGCGCGCGCAGGCGGCGGAAATTGAAAAACAGGGACTTTTGCGCCGCCGTGGTGCCGGTCCGCACAATCGACTAGTTGCGCAGGATATAATCCTGCATGGCGGAACGCACCCACCAGGCGGCGTAGGTGGAGAAGCGTACTTGGCGCTTGGGCTGGAATCGCTGGGCGGCCAACAACAGGCCGACGACGCCTTCCTGGACCAGCTCGCTCAGGGGCGCGCCGTAGCGGCGGTATTGCATGGCGGGGCGCACTACCAGGCGGGTGTAGGCGTCGATCAAGCCGTGCAGGGCCTCGGTGTCGCCGTTCTCGCGCCAGCGAAGAGCGAGGGCCGATTCGTCCCCGCGCGACAGCAGCGGCGCGCGCATGGATGTCGAGATGAAACGACGGCTGGCGCGTTGTACTTCCAGGCTCTCGACGATGGTCATTTACAAGCCCCATGCGGCCGCTCCCGGCGACCGCCGCTATTGTTCCTCCCCCCGTTTGGTGACGGTCAATATTCTGTGGGCTGGCGCTCTGAAAAACCAAATCAAGCCCTCTCACTTCCATGTGATTACAAGGGCAATTTGCGTGATCCATAAACGACAAACGGGAATAATTTAGCCTTCGATTTGCTCGATGCAGGCGCCGCTCATATCGAAACAGGCCGCCTGGAGGGGGCCGCCGCCGTCGCCGCACCCGCCGTCCAGACTGGCGGTATGGGCGGTGATTCGAACGCCGCGTTTCTTGCGATCATAGCCGCGCACGATCATCTTGAAGCCATTGTAGGGCTCGGTGATCTTATCAAAACCGTCACCCCACCACAGGCTGTCGCCTTGGGTATCGAGGGGGCGGGCGGCTTCGATACCGGCGTTGACGAACAGCAGCGATCCGTCCTCGGTGAAAGCTGCCTGGCGCAAGGCCGACATCAATCGGGAATGGCCGGGATGAGACTGCATGGCGTCGCGCATCTCGCCGGTCCAGCGCGCCAGCTCAACCGCGCCGTCACGGGCGCCGACAAGGCCATGGCTGGCATTGCCACCGTAGGCTTCGAGGGTCGCGCGCAAGCCCCGCTCAAACATCCATTCGAGAACCTCGCCGGGATTGAGGGCGAGATGGATCTGTATCAGCTTGGCCCACATTTCTTCCTGGGCGCCGCGCAGGAAAACGACATCGCAGGCCAGCCCGCCTGGGCTTGAGAGCAATGCCCGGCGAAAGGACAGCAATTGGTCCAGGGTTTCGCAGATTTCCTTGCCGTGGCCGAGAAAGTTACCGAGATAGACCAAGCGGTCGCCGGGCTCGAAACGCTCGGCAATCTGCTCGTGAACAGCCCTCAGGCGCTGCGCTTCGCCGTGAATCGATGCAACCGCCCAGACGCGGTTTGCGTTGTGCAGGGTTGCGAATTTCGAGGATTTCGGCATCAGCGCCTTATCCGAGCGTTAAGACCGACCGATTAGGCGGCGTCGAGAACCTTCTCAAGCCGTTCGGTAGCGGTGCTATGTTCGATCTTTTCAACGGCGGCGAATTCACGGATCAGACGCTCGAACGCGGCTTCATAGAGTTGGCGTTCGCTATAGGAACGATCCGGCTGGCCGGCGTTACGGTGCAGGTCGCGAACCACTTCGGCGATTGAGATCGGATCGCCCGAATTGATTTTGCCCTCATATTCCTGGGCGCGTCGGCTCCACATGGTGCGCTTCACCCGGGCCCGGCCCCGAAGGGTCGTGAGGGCATTTTCCATGGTCTTGCGTGACGACAGGCCGCGCATGCCCGAGGTTATGGATTTGTTCACGGGGACTCGAAGAGTCATCTTTTCCTTGTCGAAATTGACAACGATAACCTCGAGTTTGGTGCCCGAGATTTCCTGCTTCTCGATGCCGGTGACCTGACCGACGCCATGGGTCGGATAAACCACATAGTCGCCTTTGGAAAACGCCTTTTTTTTGGACATACTTTATATATTCACTCTCATATCTGAAATTTGGACAGTCGTTACACACTCGCATGCCCCGATAAAAAGGATGCGATCTGTATCAATATTCCTGGGGTTCGGTAAGGACGTAAAAACGGCCCAGACACCCGTATGACATGTTGCCCGCAACGGCGGAGCACAGTCCTAATCAGCCAGTACTATAACACAAGTTTAGGCCAAATAACAGCGCTGCGGCGTCAGGCCGCTTATGAGCTATCCGTTGAGCCCGGCTTTTCGCTGAAATACTGCATCTTGTCGGTTTTGCCCCGCCATTCGTCGGAATCGGTCGGCGGCGTTCCCATGCGGGTGATATTGGGCCAGAGTTCCGAATAGATCCGGTTATGCTCGACCCATTTCGACAGATCGCCTTCCGTATCGGGCAGAATAGCATCGATTGGACATTCTGGCTCGCAGACCCCGCAATCGATGCATTCATCCGGATGTATGACAAGCATGTTTTCACCCTCATAGAAGCAATCGACCGGGCATACCTCGACGCAATCCATGAGTTTGCAACGGATACAGGAGTCATTCACGATGTAAGTCATGGGGCGTATCTCATAGTTAGTTCCAATTGTATGACAAATTGTATTACAGGTTAGACAGGGCCGGTTTCCGTCGCTTTTCCGAGCCGTTCCAACACACGTTTACGCGCATTCCCGCGGTCCCGGTCGGAGACGTAAATCAAACCGGCGATGCGGCGCAGCAGCGAGTCCTCATAGTCGTGCCGAACACCGTCGGCGTAGACCACTTCCCAGATCATTTCAATCAGTTCGACGCGTTCCTGCTGCGAATAATTGTCCTTGATGACGCGGGTGAAGCCGATGAGGTTGACCGAATCGGCGGCATGGGCCTCGGAGGTCGAAACCAGCGCCGTCGCTTCGCTCTCGGAAAGCCCGAACCGGGTGCACATGAGGCGACATATAGCGCGGCGTTCGGCGTCGTCAAATCCGCTGTCGTCGGCCATGGCGACCTCGGCGAGCAGCACCGCCGCGGCGAGATGAAGCTCGTCGATCTTCTGGTTTGCCGCGACAGCGGTTGGCACGGGGCTGCCGGCGGCGGCGAACAGGCGTTTGATGCGGTCGATCATGGGGCTTGGGTATCACAATGGCCGAGCGATCACAACGGCCCCAAGTTGATAGAATCTAACATATGGTACCCATACGACGACGTCCCAAGTTCGCCCGGAAAGGCGACCGATTCGCCGTGATGCTGGAGCATCACAAGCATCGGGCAACGCGTCCGGCGGGCTTGGGACGCCGCCCTTCGGGTCCCCAGTCGCGGCTTCTCGGGGCGTTGAGCACCCTTGACGATGCAAAGGCATCGCCGGCGGGCGCTCGCCTGCCGAGAAACCGCGACTGGGGATCGTATGGGTGCCATATGTTAGATTTTATCCACTAAAGACCGCTTTCCTTGAAGCGCATAATGGCGCGGCGGCCGGCTTTGGTGGGCCGCCCCGAGCGGTCACCCGCCGGCTCTTCCCGCTTGGCGACAGGCGGCGGAGACAGGTCGCTATAAAGGCCTTGTGCCTCGGGTGCCGGTCCGCGCCGCGTGCCCAGCTCAAGGATTTCGATGACCCGGATATGAGGCCCCAGAGGAAAGGTCAGCACATCGCCGGGCTTCACCGTGGCGTGGGACTTCGACACCACCTCGCCGTTGATCCGCACCGGATGGGCAGCACAGGTCCGCGCGGCACGCGAGCGGGTCTTGAAGAAACGCGCATACCACAGCCATTTGTCGAGTCGCAGGCGGCCGTTCCTGGTCTCCGTCATGAGGCGGAAACCCGTAAGGTTGCGAGCTTGGCGAAGGGCGAGCTGGGGTTGGCTGACTTGCGCCGCCGTTTCCTCTTGGTCTGACGGCTTCTCGCCGGTGGGCTGTAGAAGACAGCGCCCTGGTTGTCGGGCGGGCTTGCGCGAAAGCCGAGGCCGGCGAGCAGGGCGCCGAAACTCTCGACGTCACAGCCGGCGAGCATGACCATCTCTTCAGTTGGGGTGAACGGCCCGCTGCGTGACAGCTTGTCGGCGCACACAAGAATACGGTCGACCACATCGAGCCTGACGGCCCGCCGGCCCACAATACGATAGCCGATGGCCGCGTAGTAGCCGCGCGGCAGGGCGCCATCAACCGGCATGGAAAAGACCTTGCCGGGGGTCGCCGCCGGCACCGGATCCCAGCCCGCATGGACCGCCCACAACAAAGCCCGCACGGCGCGCGATGTCGGTTTGAGCATGGCTGCGAGATACACCCCTTGGCGGCCGATGCGAACGCCGAGACGGCTGAGAGCGGCGCGGTCCTTGGGCGCCAAGGCGTTGATCTCACGCGTAGCGCCGCGCCGCGGCATGGAGCCGAGACATTCGATCAGCTGGTAGGCAAGGCCCCGGGCGGATCCGGTCAGGCCGGCGTCGCCGAGGCGCGCAAGCGGCTTGACCCGCCGCGCAATATAGCCGCCCAGCCAGTCCTCAAGGCGCGCGGCGAGGCGCGCCGAGGCGGTGTTGGACAACAGATCGCTGGCTATCAGTTCGATACGCGGGGCGGCCGCCGTCGGCCCGGCCACCAGGCGGGCGATCGGGGCGCCGCGCCAGGTCAGACGGGCATGATCGTCAATGGTGAAAGCACCGCTGCGATCCTCCATGAGCCGGGTTATGCGGCGGTTGATCTCATCCTTGAGGGCGCGCCGCGCGGCATTCTCCAAGGCCTTGCCTTCAAACGGCGCGCTGGCGCGGTCGGCGCGAAAGCTGAACCCGGTCAGCCGGCCGATGTAATAGCCCTCAACGGTAACCTCACCGTCTTTCGCCACCACCGCATAGAGCTTATCGTCGCGCTTCATCCCGCGCACCAGAACCGCCGTCCGCCGATCGACGAAACGCTGGGTCAGGCGCTCGTGAAGGGCATCCGACAGGCGATCCTCGATGGCCCGCGTAAGATCCTGCCAATGGGCGGCGTCGGGCAGCCAGCCCGAGCGATGGGAAATATAGGTCCAGGTGCGAATATGCGCGATGCGGCCGACCAGGGTGTCGATATCGCCGTCGATCCGATCAAGCCCGGCAACCTGGGGAGCGAACCAATCTGTCGGGAGCCGCCCGTCGCCGACTATCAAGTGGCGGAATATGCGGCCCACAAGGGCGATATGGGCATCGACCATGACCTTTCGATAGTCGGGTATCCGGCAGACATCCCAAAGCAGCCGCACCGCGTCCGGATGGCTCGCCAGGGCCGCGATGGCCTCGTTCCCGGCCAGGGCCTTGAGAGCCAGGCTGTCCTCGGCATCGGGGGCGCGGATCAGGCCGCGCGCCGGCGGCGGCCTGTCAAGCTCGCGGACCAGCGCCGACAGGGAAGAGAAATCCAGGCGATGATTGCGCCAGTTGAGAGTCTTCAGCCTGCTAAAGCTATGGCTCTCGACCGCCTCGATAACGTCGGGCGTAAAGCCGGCCACATCGGCGGTGACGCCGAAGGTGCCGTCGTTCATATGACGCCCGGCGCGGCCGGCGATCTGGGCGACCTCGGCAGCCGTCAAATCGCGCGAGACCCGACCGTCGAACTTGCGAAGGGCGGCGAAGGCCACATGATCGACATCCATGTTGAGCCCCATGCCGATGGCGTCGGTGGCGACCAGATAATCCACCTCGCCGGCCTGATAGAGCGCCACCTGGGCGTTGCGCGTGCGCGGGCTGAGCGCCCCCATGACCACCGCCGCACCACCGCATTGGCGGCGCAGGGTTTCCGCCCGGGCATAGACGTCCGTGGCCGAGAAGGCGACCACCACGCTGCGCGGCGGCAGGCGGGTAAGCTTTTTGGCGCCGGTATGGCTGAGGGTCGAGAAGCGCGGCCGGGTGACGAAAGAAATCCCCGGCGCCAGTCGGCGGATCAAGGGGCGGATGGTCTCGGCGCCCAGGAACATGGTCTCCTCGCGGCCTCGTGCGTGGAGCAGACGCTCGGTGAACACATGGCCGCGCTGATCGTCGGCGCAGAGCTGGATTTCATCGACCGCCAGGAACGCCACGGGACGCTCGAGCGGCATGGATTCCACGGTGCAGACGAAATAGCGCGCGGTCTTCGGCACCAGCTTCTCCTCGCCGGTGATCAAGGCCACGGCGCGCACGCCCACTTTCGCCGCCACCCGATCATAAATCTCGCGCGCCAACAGCCTGAGCGGCAGGCCGATCATGCCGCTTGCGTAGCCCAGCATGCGTTCGACTGCGAGATGGGTCTTGCCGGTATTGGTGGGGCCGAGAACCGCTGTCACACGCGGCTCATGGTCGTTATGCGGGCCTTCAAACGGGCGATACATAAGAAATAGAGTTGATGTTTTATTGGTCGAATGCAAGGCCGAACGCTTGAAACCACACCATCAAAGGCTAATATCCACCGCCAGAATATAATTCTTTTAAGGCAGTGTGAAATTATGGCCAAAAAACCAGCGGCCCCAAAATCCCGTAAAGAAGAAACCCGCTCCTTCGAAGCGGAAGTCGGCCGCTTGCTCAAGATCGTCGCCGGCTCGCTCTACAGCGAACGCGAGATATTCCTGCGCGAATTGCTGTCCAACGCGTCCGACGCCTGCGACCGTCTGCGCTACGCGGCCCTGACCGATGGCAGCCTGTTGTCCGACGATCCCGATCTGCGGGTCACCGTGGTGATCGACAAGAAGGCCAAGACCGTCACCATCACCGACAACGGCATCGGCATGGGCTACGACGAGTTGATCTCCGAGCTGGGCACCATCGCGCGCTCGGGCACCTCGGCCTTCATGGAGACGCTTGAAGGCGATGGCGATGGGAATGGCGATGACGTGTCGCTGATCGGCCAGTTCGGGGTCGGCTTCTATTCGGCCTTCATGGTGGCCGACGAGATCGCGGTGATCAGCCGCAAGGCCGGCGAGGCGCAAAGCTGGAGCTGGACATCCGACGGCACGGGAACCTACACCATCGCCCCCGTCGAGGAGGCGGGGCCGCGCGGCACGGCGATTACCCTGCATATGCGCAAAGACGCCAAGGAATTCCTCGAGACCCCGCGTCTGCAACACATCATCAAGACCTATTCGGACCATATCGCCCTGCCGATCCAGCTCACGGGCGGCGAGGCCGACGCCGAGAGCGAGACGGTGAATAGCGCTCAGGCGCTCTGGACGCGGGCCAAAAAAGACATCAGCCCGGAGCAATACACCGAGTTCTACCACCACAGCGGCCATCTCTTCGACGAGCCCTGGTTGACCATCCACAACCGGGTCGAAGGCAAGATCGAATACACCAACCTCTTGTTCGTGCCGTCGACCAAGCCGTTCGATCTGTTTCAGCCCGACCGCAAGACCCACGTCAAACTCTATGTCAAACGGGTCTTCATCACCGACGATTGCGAAGACCTGCTGCCGGCCTGGTTGCGGTTCGTGCGCGGCATCGTCGATTCCGAGGATATGCCGCTCAACATCAGCCGCGAGATGCTGCAAAACAACCCCATGCTGGCGAAGATCAGCACCGGGTTGACCAAGCGCATCCTCGGCGAGCTGGAACGAAAGGCCAAGAAAGACGCAGAAGCCTACGCCGCCTTCTGGGACAATTTCGGCGCGGTGATAAAGGAGGGCATCTACGAAAGCGACGACTACCGCGAGCGGCTGCTCGGCCTCTGCCGGGCGCACAGCACGGCGGGCGACGGCCTGATCGCGCTCGATGATTATGTCGAGCGCATGAAGGACGGCCAGGACGCGATCTATTACATCACCGGCGAGAGCCTGGAAGTCGCCGCCCGCAGCCCACAACTGGAAGTCTTCCGGGCCAAGGGTGTCGATGTGCTGCTGCTGTGCGATCCGGTGGATGAGTTCTGGCTCAGCCGGGTGGAGAAGCACGCGGACAAGCCCTTCAAGTCGGTGACCCAAGGCGGCATCGACCTTACCGCCATCGCCGATGAAAAATCCGATGACGACGATAAAACCGCCAAGGCGAAAGCCGCACCCGACGACGAAATGGACAAGCTCATCGCCCTGTTCAAGCTCACCCTGGAGGATCAGGTCAAGGACGTGCGCGTCTCCGAACGGCTGACCGACAGCCCCTGCTGCCTGGTCGCCGACGAGGGCGACATGGACATGCACCTCGCCCGGCTGATGAAACAGCACCAGGGCTTTGCTGCGGGCGCCAAGCGGATCTTCGAGGTCAATCCCAAGCATCCCCTGGTCAAGGCCCTGGCCGGTCGGGTGAGTAAAGACGGCAGCGACGACTCCCTGGCCGATATCGCCTGGCTGCTGCTCGATCAGGCGCGAATCGTCGAAGGCGAACAACCTCCCGACCAGGCCGCCTTCGCCAAACGCCTGTCCAAGCTCATCGAGATGGGGTTGGGGGGCTAGGTCGCCCCGCCGGCGAAGGACATTCGGCGGGCGCCGAGGACCTGGCCGAATCCGTCTTTCTGGACGATGACCACGCAGCCGTCGTTGCCGTCGCCGTGGGCGGCGAGGAGGCTGTTCAGGGGCAGGTCGATATCGAGCGGTGAGCCGTTCCAGCTACCGATTTGGCGCAATTCACGCACCACATTGATATTGCGCAGGGTGCGGCCGCCGTTTTCGCCGCGCTCGATACGGGTGACATGCTCATCGTCGTAGCGCGCCAGCCACACCGTGGCCGTGCCGTCGAGATGGCCGCCGGGGATGGAGACCCGCAGGCTGTCGTCGGCAGTCATCGATAGGGTGATATCGAGTGCCGCGGGTATCTCGGCCTGGGCCTGATCGATGACGCGATTGACGGCGCTTTCCCGCGAGCCCACCGCGTCGAGCAGGCCGTTGACGATAATCTCCGGGGTATAGATGCGGCCGCGGCCGATGCGCCGGCCGTATTCCCGCTGGCGCTCGGTGACCGCTTCGCTGGCGAAGGGATCCTTCCAGCCGATGTAATCCCAATAGTTGATATGCATGGACAGGGCGATCACATCGTCGCGCTTATCGAGCTCAATGAGATAGTCGTCCGCCGGCGGACAGGACGAGCAGCCCTGCGAGGTGAACAGCTCGACCAGGGTCGGCTGGGACGCGGGTGCGGCATAACCAGTCGACGCGGCAAACAGCGCCGCCACCAAAATAAATGACTTAAAGATGGCTTTCATGGGCAAAAGATACGCCGCCCGCCCGCTCTCGCACCAATCACATTTCGGTGACGATTTTTGAGGCTTTAGGATGGAAAGAAAGAACAGGGGGACGAAACGACGGGGCGGTCTGACCTGTGCTACTGTGAATACTACTGAAAGCCCACCCGGGAACAAACGAAGAGGCAGCTCAAAGATGATCGAAGTATTGATCGGGATCGTTGTGGTGGTCGGACTGCCGCTGCTCTGGGCCATCATCCTCTACAATCGCTTGGTGCGCCTCAAGCAGATGGTGATGGAGGGGTGGAGCGGCATCGACGTTCAGCTCAAGCGCCGCGCCAACCTGATCCCCAATCTGATCGAGACGGTCAAGGGCTACATGAGCCACGAGAGCGGGGTGCTCGGGATGGTCACCGAGCTGCGCGCCCAAAGCCTGGGCGGCGGCGCGCCGGGCGAACAGGGACGCATCGCCGGCGCCCTGGGGCGCTCGCTCACCGGCCTGTTTGCCGTGGCCGAGAACTACCCCGACCTCAAGGCCAACCAGAATTTCATGGATCTGCAGGACCAGCTCGCCGACATCGAGGAGCAAATTCAGCTTTCCCGGCGCTACTACAACGGGGCGGCGCGCAACAACAACATCGCCTGCGAATCCTTCCCCAGCGTCATCATCGCCCGAATGTTTGCCTTCCAGCCGGCGGAATTCTTCGAGATTGAAGAGGCCGAGGATCGCGCCGTGCCCAAGGTGAGCTTCGAGGCGGCGGCGGGCGGCGGCGAATGATCGGCCGCCTCGCGGCCCTGGTCCTGGCGCTCTGCTTCATCGCAGGCCCGGCCAGCGCCGCGAAAGAACGCATCCTCGACTACAGCAGCGAGATCACGGTGCAGGCCGACGGCGATCTGATCATCGTCGAGACCATCAAGGTGGTGGCCTCGGGCAACAAGATTAAGCGCGGCATCTACCGCGACTTCCCGACCAACTACACCGACAGCCGCGGCAACCGGGTGCGGGTCGGCTTCACCGTGGTCGAAGTGACGCGCGACGGCGAGCCGGAACCCTATTTCACCGAGCGCCGGGGCAACGGCATACGGGTCTATATCGGCCGCAAAGACGTCATGCTGCCACCCGATAACTACAGCTATAGCCTGACCTACCGCACCAACCGGCAGCTCGGCTTCTTCGACGAATTCGACGAGCTCTATTTCAACGCCATCGGCACCGGTTGGGTCTTCCCCATCGAGCGCGCCAGAGCCATCGTGCATCTGCCACCGGGCGCCGAAGTCCTGGACAGCACGGCCTATACCGGGCGGCAGGGTGAATCGGGCCGGGATTACAGCACCGGGGTCGGCCCCGGCGGCGCGGTGGTCTTCGAGACGACGCGGCCGCTCAAACCGCGCGAAGGGCTGACCATTGTCGTCTCCTGGCCCAAGGGCTTCGTCGCCGAACCCACCGCCACCGAGGCTTTCGGCTACCTGTTGCGCGACAATGCCAGCATCCTTGCCGGGCTGATCGGCCTGCTGATGGTCTGCGCCTACTACCTGTATGTCTGGAACAAAGTCGGCCGCGATCCCGAGACCGGCACCATTGTACCGTTGTTCGAAGCACCCGATGGGTTCACGCCGGCAGCCGCCCGTTTCGTCATGGGCATGGGTTTTGATAAGAAGGTGTTCACGGCGGCGATCGTGAACATGGCGGTGAAAGGCTATCTCACCATCGAAGATCACAACGGCGACTATGTCCTCAAGCGTCAACATCGCGACCGCTCGGCGTTATCGCCAGGCGAGAACGTGCTGGCGAATACATTGTTCGGGTCAATGAGCGAGCTCGAACTCGACAATGCCAACAATGTGCGCATCAAAGAGGCGATCGAAGGTCTGAGGACATCCCTTCGTGCCGAATTCGGCAAGCTCCACTTCGTGCGCAACCAGGGTTATTTCATCCTGGGCTTCATCCTTTCGATAGTGACCGTGATCGCCATGTTTATCGGCGCCGAGATCACGACGGGGGCTCTCGGCCAGATTACGGTGTGGAGCAACGGTTTCGTACTGGTCGCCCTGCTCGGAGCTAATTTTCTGTTTTACTACCTGCTCAAGGCGCCGACCCTTCAAGGGCGGGCTATCATGGACCAGATCGAGGGATTCAAACTGTATCTGAGCGTTGCCGAGAAGGACCGTCTCGAGACCTTCCATCCGCCCGATACGACGCCCGAGGTATTCGAAAAATTTCTCCCCTATGCCCTCGCCCTCAATGTGGAGAATGAATGGAGCGAAAATTTCGCCACAGCCATGGCCGCGACTGGCGCCGAGCAGCAGTACAGGCCGAGATGGTATAGGGGCCGCAACTGGCACCACCGCAATATCGGCAATCTCGGCTCAACCCTGGGTGGGGCGTTCGCCAGCGCTATCTCATCGGCAGCGACACCGCCGGGGTCGTCTTCGGGCGGCGGCGGCGGCGGTTTTTCTGGCGGCGGGGGCGGCGGGGGGGGCGGCGGTGGCTGGTAACCTCTAGTCTCTAGCCCGCCATATTGCGCAGCACGTAATGCAGGATGCCGCCGTTTTCGTAATAGGCGACTTCGTCGGCAGTATCGATGCGGCACTTGAGGGTTGTCTCGATACGTTCACCATCGGCGCGGGTGATGGCGCAAGCGACGTCCATG
>Ga0066376_10001989_pt1 | contig 19408 bp, 13 predicted proteins | sample Knorr_S15_td_Bot_FD_77009 | JGI IMG/M metagenome (GOLD analysis project Ga0066376, IMG submission 77009) | Marine microbial communities from Southern Atlantic Ocean transect - Knorr_S15_td_Bottom_ad_5009_LV_A | ecosystem: Environmental > Aquatic > Marine > Oceanic | place: Southern Atlantic... | reverse complement strand
GAACGCTAGCCGGCACCAGGCTGGAGCGCTGTTGACGGCGACGCGTTTCGCCGCAGCGACATGTGGGGCGAGGGACTGATCGAGCAGCCCAGCCCGTTTGCCGGGATCGACATGGGACAGTACACACCCGGTGCCCGCTTCCGTATCGAGTACGCCTCGAATCCCAGGGACTACTTCGACACCGACAACGGCGTCGAGATGACCGTCAACGGGCTGGGCCTGCGTGGCCCCGAGGTGACTGCTGAAAAGCCCGCCGGCACGCTGCGGGTGATCGGACTGGGCGACTCGTTCACCTTCGGAGTGGGTGTCCGCGACGAACACACCTTCCTCAGACGGCTCGAAGGCCGCCTCAACCATCACCAGACCGTCGAGGTGCTCAACGCCGGCACCCAGGGCTACAACACACGCGATCAGCAGATCACCCTCGAAAACCGCTGGCTCGAACTCAACCCCGACCTCGTGCTCGTCGTCTTCTACCTCAATGACATCTACCGCGACGAATCGGCCGTCGCCTTCTGGAACAACGGCGAAGGCCACGGGGTCTACCTGCAACCCACCGGACTCGCTCGTCACTCGCACCTCATCGACTGGTGCCAGTACACGTGGCGGGCTCGAGACCTGCGGCAGAGGATGATCGCTCACTACAGCCAGGCCTACTTCACCGATCCGAAGTCCTTCTTCGCCGGGCCCAACTCTCGCTCGCAACCGATGGACTGGTCGGCATCACGAACCGCACTGGTGCGGATCGTCGAGCTGGCCGCGACACACGAGTTCCAGGTCGGACTGGCGATCTTCCCCGAGTTGATGTCGCTCGAGGATTACCCCTTCACCGCGATCCACGCGTTTGTCGAGGAGACCTGTAGAGAGATCGGGATGCCGGTCCACGACCTGCTCCCCGCGTTCGGGGGACACCAGGACCACCAGCTCTGGGTCCACCCGACCGATCACCACCCCAACGAGATCGCTCATGACCTCGCCGCCGGCTCGCTCGAGGAGTTCGTCCGCACGCTGCTTTCAGCGGCTGCGGCCGCATCGAAAACGGCCCCGTCGCCATGACCGACCTCACGACCACACAAACCGACCCCGACGATCCCGACCAAACGGCAGCCGTGTGGCAGGGGGTGGCACTGCTGGCGATCACCCTGCTGGCCTACCTCCCCGTCTCGAGCGCCGGCTTCATCTGGAACGACGACGACCTGACCGCGATCCTGGCCCTGATCGACCAGCAGGGACTCTCGGCCGTGTGGTTCTCGACCGAAACCTCCAACTTCTGGCCGATGACCTGGTCCAGTTACTGGATCGAACACCAGCTGATGGGCACCGACCCGGCCACCGGCCTGCCCGATCCCACCAGCTACCACGTTGTCAACGTCTTGCTGCATGCCGGTGCCAGCCTGCTGCTGTGGCGGGTGCTGCTCCGGCTCGAGATCCCCGGGGCCTGGCTGGCCGCAGCGGTCTTCGCCGTCCACCCGGTCAACGTCGAATCGGTCGCCTGGATCACTCAACGAAAAAACGTCCTGGCGATGTTCTTCTACCTCGTGGCACTGGGCCAGTTCCTCGAATTCGAACGCTCAAACCGCCCGATCCGCTACCTGGGGGCCGTGACAGCCTTCCTGCTGGCGCTGCTCAGCAAGGGGGCCGTCGTGGCCATGCCGCTGGTGCTGCTGTTGCTGGCCTGGTGGCGACACGGACGGCTGACCCGCAGCGACCTCCTGCGTAGCATCCCCTTCCTGGTACTGGCCGTCGTGATGAGCGGAGTCGAGATCTGGTTCCAGCAGGTCAAGGCGATTGGCGAAGATACGATCCGTGACGCGGGCCTGGCCGAGCGGGTGATGGCCACCGGACCGGTTGCCTGGTTCTATCTCCAAAAGGCACTGCTGCCGATCGAGCTGGCCTTCGTCTACCCGCTCTGGCAATTCGACACTTCACAGGCCGTGCAGTGGCTGCCGCTGGCCGCGGGACTGGCCGTGCTCGGTACGCTCGTCTGGGCGACACGAAAGGGCCTGGATCGAGGACCACTCGCCGCGGTGCTTTACACGCTGCTCTGCCTCGGACCGGTGCTCGGACTTGTCGACATCTACTACTTCCGCTACTCGCTCGTCGCCGACCACTACCAGTACATCGCGATGCCCGGACTCATCGTGCTCGTTGTCGCTGCGGCGGCCCGGTTCGCCCGCAGCCGCAACATCGACCGTGTCACGTTGCGGGTCGCATCGCTGGGACTCGTCGCAGTGCTCGGGGGGTTGACCTGGCAACAGGTCGGCATTTACCAGTCCTCGCAACAGCTCTGGCGCGATACCCTGGCCAGGAACCCCGGCTGCTGGCTGGCTCACAACCAGCTGGCCAACCTGGTCAATTCCAGCCAGAAGGTCGAAGACGCCAGGAAGCACTACCTCGAGGCACTCCGGTTGATCGAACTCCAGTTCGGTGCCGGCCACGTCGAGACCGCTCGAGTGCACAACAACCTCGGCATGCTGCTCGGACAAACCTCCCGCTTCGCCTCCGATCCCGCGATGATGCTCCAGGCGATCACTCACCTGAAAACCGCCTGCCGGATCGATCCCGATCGAAGCGACTACATCGAGAGCCTGGCCGGGGTGCTGAAGGAACAGGGGCACTTCGACCGGGCGATCGTCCGCTTGCGAGACTTTGTCTCCCGACACCCCGACGAAGCCGGTGCCTGGATCGTGCTGGCCGATTGCCTGGCCGACGCGGGTCGAGGAGCCGAGGCCGACGAGGCGCGGAGACGGAGCCGGGATGCCAATCCGCGTCGACAACAGCCCTGACCTCCCGGTATCCTCGCGTCAATGATCGACTCGGTACGACTGCCACCGACCACCACCCGACCCGACGGCCTGAAGTCCGGCGGCTGGTGGAGCCGTCGGGGTGAGCGGATTCTCTGTGAACTCTGCCCGCGGGAATGCCTGCTGAAAGACGGCGACCGCGGCTTCTGCTTTGTTCGACAGAACGTGGGCGGAGACATGGTGCTGACCACCTACGGTCGCAGCACCGGCTTCTGCATCGATCCGATCGAAAAGAAGCCGCTGAACCACTTCCTGCCCGGAACCGCCGTGCTCAGCTTCGGCACCGCCGGCTGCAACCTCGGCTGCAAGTTCTGCCAGAACTGGTCGATTTCCAAGTCACGCGAAATCGAAAAACTCAGCGAACAGGCCACTCCCACGGCCATCGCCGACGCCGCGGTAGCCACCGGCTGCCGCAGCGTGGCCTTCACCTACAACGACCCGGTGATCTGGGCCGAGTATGCCATCGATGCCGCGGCCGCCTGCCACGAACAGGGCATCAAGACCGTCGCAGTCACCGCCGGCTATGTCACGGACATCGCTCGCCAACCGGTGTTCGAGTGCTTCGACGCCGCCAACGTCGATCTCAAGGCCTTCACCGAGCGCTTCTACAAGCACGTCACGCTCTCGCACCTCCAGCCCGTCCTCGACACGCTCGTCTGGCTCAAGCACGAAACCGACATCTGGTTCGAAATCACCAACCTGCTGATCCCCGACGAGAACGACAGTCCCGACGAGCTGAAACAGATGTGCGATTGGATCCTGGAGCACGTCGGCGACAGCGTGCCGGTCCACTTCACCGCCTTCCATCCCGACTTCCGGATGCAGGACACACCCCCTACACCCCACGAAACCCTGATCGCCGCCCGCGAAATCGCCCTGGCTACCGGTTTGAAGTACGCCTACGTCGGCAACGTCAACGACACGCCTCGACAAAGCACCTACTGCCCCAATTGCAGCGAATTGCTGATCGAACGCAACTGGCACGAACTGGGCACCTGGAACCTCAACGACGGAGCCTGCCGATTCTGCGGCACCTCCATCGACGGACTCTTCGAATCGCAGCCCGGCGACTGGGGTCGGAAGCGGCAGCCCCTCGACATGTCGCGATTCGCCCTGCCGATCGTCGTCGCCGACACCGACACCAACAGCGACGTCAGCCGGATCGACGCCGTCTTCACCACGGGGCTCCCCCAGATGTCTCAGACTAAGACGGCTGACACCACGGCCTGGACGCCCGACCCTCGCCAGCAACAGGCGATCATCGACGCGGCCGCCGCCGCGGTCCGGGCCGCCGTGCTCGGCCAACCGCTCGATTGGCCCGATCCCTCACTGGCCGACTCCGCCGCTCAGATCCTCTCCGGTGCCTTCGTCAGCCTCAAACGATCCGGACAACTCCGCAGCTGCATGGGCATGCAGGGCCAACCGATCAGGCTCGACGAGGCGCTGAAGCGGGCGGCTCACAACGCGGCCCGCGAGGATCCCCGCTTCCCGCCGATCTCCTCCAGCGAACTCGATCAGCTCGACATGGACGTCTGGTTGCTTCACGGTCCCAGGGAAGTCGACGAACGGGGCGAAGCAAGAATCGAGCGGGTGACGATCGGGCGGCACGGGCTGCAGGTAATCGCCGGAGCAAAACGAGGCCTGTTGCTGCCGGGCGTGGCCACCGATCACGACTGGGACGCCGAAACGTTTCTCGACCAGGTCTGCATCAAGGCAGGACTCACGCCGACCGCATGGCGGGACGACGAGACCCGGCTGTTCACCTTCGATGGCGACTGCCTCAGCGGTCGAGTCGTCGCCGAACCCGTCACCCACGACCTGCCCCGGCACCCGCTCAATGATGCCCAGGTCGCAGCCTACGCCGAATTCTGCAACACGAACATCATGGCCCTGCTCACCGGCGGCGTCGCCAGCCCCTACCTGCCCGGGGTACCCGATGGTGAGGTGCAGGGGCTGGTGCTGCAGAGCAACTGGTTGGGCCACGCGGTTCCCGTCGTACAGGGCCGACTGGCTCTCAAGTCGGGCATGCCGCTGCAATCGAGTCTCTACGAACTGTCCGAGGCCATCGCGTCTCGCTTGCGATCCCAGGTCCGACCCAGGCAGGTGCCGGGCCTCTCGAGCAACCTGCTGGTGCTCGCCGACACTGCGATGCACGGCACAACCGATGCTCTCCAGCTCGAAGGCGCCCAGCGAGGTGAACGGGCGATCGTCGTATCCACCGCCGACCGCTTCGCGCTGCACTGGGATAAGGCCGCCACGCCTGATGAGCTGATCACGCGATGCCTGGGGGACGTCAAGCTGCCCGCCGGCACACGCGGTAGTGTCTACAGCCTGCACGGGATCGGCACCAACCAGGCCGCCACCATGCACCACGTGCCCCGTGCCAGGGACGCCGAGGGGGCGAGGCCCGCGGGAGTCGCCGGACGATTCTACCCCGACGACCCCAGGGCCCTGCAGCAACAGGTCAAGGACTGCTTTTCGGCGGCTGCGGACCTCGAAACGAACACTGCAGCGACACGCAACTGGCCCGCCGCGATGGTGCCGCACGCGGGACTGAAATACTCAGGGACCATCGCCGCCTCGACACTGGCGTCGCTCGAGATCCCCGCGTCGGTCCTCGTGATCGGACCCAAGCACACCCGCCACGGCGTCGCCTGGGCCGTCTCGCCGCACGAGTCCTGGCAATTGCCCGGTGGCGACATGGCCGCCGATCCCGAATTGGCCCTGCAGCTGGTCGACGCGATCCCCGGACTGGAACTCGATGCCGAGGCCCACCGCGAAGAGCATGCGATCGAGGTCGAATTGCCACTGATCAGACATCTCGCACCGCAGACCAAAGTCACCGGCATCGCCATCGGCAGCGGAGATCTCGAGGCGTGCCAGGTCTTTGCCGAACATCTCGCCACGGTGCTGGATCAACTCGAAAGCCCACCACTGCTGCTGATCTCCAGCGACATGAACCACTTCGCGTCAGACGCCGAGAACCGGCGGCTCGATGAAATCGCACTCGCCGCCATGGAATCGCTCGATCCGGGCAGACTGCTGCAAACCGTCCGCGACGCAAACATCAGCATGTGTGGCGTGCTGCCGGCGGTGATCGTGATGGAGACGCTCAGGCGACGAGGCACTCTGTCACGCTGTCACAGAACCGGCTACGCAACCTCGGCCGAAACCACCGGCGATACCGCTCGAGTGGTCGGTTACGCCGGCATGCTGCTGGGGTAGCCACCCGGCTCACGGCCACTCGGATGCATCCGTCCCGCCAACGACGTAGAATGCCCGGCCTCAATGAGCCCCTTGCCAAAATGAGGATGGCGGCGATGAGTGAATCTTCGAGTACGTCCCTGGACCACCTCGCCCCGTTTCAAGATCGCTTCACCCGCCGCGGGTTGCTGCGGGCCGCAGCCGGAGCCGCCATCACGCTGCCCCTAGCTGGTGCTGCGTTGGCCTGTGCTGCCCCCCGCCGTCCCCGCGTGGCCGCGATCTACACCCACTGCACCTACCGCTCGCACGCACACGTCATCCTCGAGAACTTCCTGGGCCCCTACCTCTTCAACGGAGTCCCCACCGACCCCGGTGTCGACATCGTCTCGATCTACGCCGACCAGCGACCCGGCGATGGCGACATGACCGACTCGATCTCCAAGGCCTACAAGCTGCCGGTCTTCAAGACCATCAATGACGCACTGTGCGTGGGCGGCAAGAGCCTGGCTGTCGATGCCGTGCTCTCCATCGGCGAACACGGCAACTACCCGCGTACCGAGCTGGGCCAGGTCAAGTACCCCCGCAAGCGGTTCTTCGACCAGATCGTCGACACCATGAAACGCTCGGGCCGCTTCGTACCGATCTTCAACGACAAGCACCTCTCGTATCGATGGGACTGGGCGCTGGAGATGTACCAAACGGCGAAGAAGCACAAGATCCCCTTCCTGGCCGGCAGCTCGGTGCCACTGGCCACCCGACGCCCCAACCTCGAACTGCCGCCCGGGCAGGTGATTGACGAGGCGATCTCGATCCACGGCGGACCGCTGGAATCCTACGACTTCCACGGTCTCGAGTTGCTGGAGTCGATGATCGAGTCGCGTAAGGGAGGTGAAACCGGGGTGGCCAGTGTCGAGTTCCTTGCCGGAGAGGATGTCTGGACGGCGGCCAAGCAGGGTCGCTGGTCGATCGACCTGGCCCACGAAGCGATGAAGGCCGAACTGGGCAAGCCGCTGGAAGACCTGAGATTCGTACCCGGCGAACCCAAGCGACCCGCTCACGCACTGCTGGTCACCTACCGCGACGGGACGAGGGCCACCGTGCTGCGAATCGGCCAGGACAGCACCCGTTGGAACTTCGCCTGCCGAATCAACGGCAAGCCGACTGTCCATTCGACCGCCTTCTACGTCGGACCCTGGCAAAACCGCAACCTGTTCAAGGCGCTCTCGCACTCGATCCAGACCCACTTCAGGAACCGGCAGGCACCTTACCCGGTCGAGAGAACCCTGCTGGTGACCGGTACGCTCGCAGCGGTCATGCGGGCCACCAAGCAGCCGGGCAAACCGCTGAAGACGCCCGAGTTGGGAATCACCTACCAACCGACCGACTACCACGCCATGCGTGAAATGGGAGCCACCTGGACGCTGCTCACACCCGATGTGCCCCAACCGGAGGGCATCCACAAGCTGAAGGGCACATGACCCGCCCGATGCGGATTGAAGAACGGTGACGCCTTCCCCAAGCCCCGCCCCCGCCCTTGGCGGGGGCGGCATGTCTTAGCCCGGGGTGTAAACCTCGGGTTTCAACGGGAACACGTCCAACCCCATCAAGCCCGCCGACGACGGCTTCAAACTGGTCCGACGACTTCACGCTCACCGCCTGGTGAACCCTCGCAGACTACGGCCACTCGCCGTTGACCGCCTTGAGGAACTCGACCAGGAAGCCGACCTCCGCCCGGTCCAGCTCCAGTGGCCGGATCAGCGGGTCCAGCCCCGGCCCCTTCACACCGCCCCGGTTGTAGAACTCGACCACCTCACGCAACGTCTTCACGCTGCCGTCGTGCATGTAGGGCGCCGTACGGGCCACTCCGCGCAGGGTCGGTGTCTTGAACCGACCCCGGTCAGCGGCCCGCTTGGTGACGGCCATCCGACCGGGATCCCCGCCGGGACGACGGGCTGCGACGCCGGTGTTGTGAAACCGCTCGTCGGTGAAGTTCGGTCCCGAGTGGCAATGCCAGCAACGGCCACGGCTCTCGAAGAGCCACAATCCCTGCCGCTGAGCATCGTTGAGAGCCGTGGCGTCACCGCCACGGAACCGGTCGACCTTGCTGTTGCCCAGCAACAGCGTCCGCTCGAAATCGGCGATCGAGCGAGCCAGGTTGCCGGCGGTGACTCCGTCGGCAAATGCCCGGCCAAACGCCCCCGAATAGCCCGGATCCGCTTTCAGACGGGCCACCACCTCGTCGAGCTTCGAGCCCAGTTCCTTGGGATTCTCGATCGGGAACCGCACCTGCTCCTCCAGGCTCCCGGCACGTCCGTCCCAGAAGAACGACCGACCCATCGCGACATTGAACAGCGACGGAGCGTTGCGGAGACCACGGGCCTGGTTGATCCCGACCGAGATCGGCCTCGTATCGGCAAAGCCGTGAGCCGGATCGTGGCACGAAGCACATGCCAGGCTGCGGTCCTGGGAAAGGACCGGATCGAAGAACAGTCGTCGCCCCAAGGCAACACGCTGTAGCGTCCGTCGGTCAATCGGCTCGGGGGGATCGGGTCGCTTCAAACCGGCCGGCGGCTTGCGACTCGCGAGGTCCCTGGGCAGCGTGTCCCTGGGAATCGCTCGCGGTGGGTCCTCGGCTGCCACCCTGCCGGCCCCCAGGTCGGTCACCACGACCAGCAGTATCATCGCAATCCGGCAGATACCCACGGCGCGGACCCTCATCCCGGCTCACTCCTCGGGCCAGCGGGTGGTGACTTTTTTCGACTGGGTCCAGAATGCCACCGATTCGGCACCGGTGATATTGCCCGCCCCGAACCGCGAGTCGTTCCAGCCTCCGAATCCAAACGGTTCCCTGGGCACCGGCACTCCGACGTTGACGCCGACCATGCCCGAACTGGCTCGGTTTACGAACTCGCGAGCCGCCCCGCCGTCGCGGGTATAGATCGCCGCGGCGTTGCCAAAGGGCGAGCGTCGCTCGATCGCCAATGCCTCGTCCATATCCGCAGCCCGCAACACCACCAGCACCGGCCCGAAGACCTCCGTTTGCGCGATCGCCATCTCGGGCGTCACCCCATCGATCACCGTGGCACCGACGTAATAGCCCCCCTCGCAGCCCTCGACCGTCGCTCCGCGTCCGTCCACGAGCACCCGCGCCCCGGCCGCTTCGGCCTCGTCGATACACCCCACGATCCGATCGCGGGCTGCTGCCGAAATGACCGCACCCAGGTTCTCACCGGCAACCACCTCGCTCGCCTTCTCGCAAACCCGTTCGATGATGTGGTCGACGTCGCCCACGGCAACCAGCGTCGCGGCGGCCATGCACCGCTGTCCGGCACAGCCGATCGCCGACTCGGTCACGTTCTCGGCCGTCAACTCGACATCGGCGTCGGGCAACACGACCAGGTGGTTCTTGGCACCTCCCATCCCCAGGGCTCTCTTGCCCGAAGCCGCGGCTCGGGCGTAAACCGAACGGGCCACCGGGGTCGAGCCGACAAACGAGACCGCCGCGATCCCCGGATGATCGCAGATCGCCTCCACAATCTGACGGTCACCGTTGATGATCCCGAACACACCCGCGGGTAAGCCCGCCTCGGCCAACAGCTCGCCGATCAGCCGGGCTGTCAGGGGGACCTGTTCTGAGGGCTTGAGGATGAAGGCGTTGCCCAGGGTGATCGCGATCGGGATGGTCCAGTGAGGCACCATGCAGGGGAAGTTGAAGGGTGTGATCGAGGCCACCACGCCCAAGGGACAACTCTCGACCCGACACTCCACACCCGAGGAGACCTCCAGCACCTCGCCGGCTGTCATTTGCGGCAACGAGCAGGCGAATTCGGTCACCTCGATCGCCTTGGCCACCTCGGCACGTCCCTCGGAGATCGTCTTCCCGTTCTCCAGGTGCACCAGCTCGGCCAACTCCTCGGTGTGCCGCTCGAGCAATCCGCGATAGCGGTAGAGGACCTGGGCCCGCTCACGAATGGTCCGCGCCGACCAATCGAGGAATGCGGTCGAGGCGGCCTCGACCGCACGGTCCAGCTCGTCGGTCCTCGAGAGCGGGACGGTGGAGAGGACCGAGCCGTCCAAGGGACTGGTGACGTCGAGCCGCGGCAGGCCCTCGCCCGCGTCCCACTGTCCGTTGATCAGGTTGCCGATCGGAAAATGCGACATGGACTCTCTTTCGCAATGCGATCGGGAATTCGCCTGCCAGCGTGAGACGCCAGACTAACCTCTCACCGTGTTTCCGGCGACGCATCGGAGGTTTGAATCGAGTATCCTCGTGCGGCTGATCCCCGTCAGATTGCCGGTTCCATTGCCGGTTCCGCGGCCGAGGCGTAGAGATCCCGAGATGGCTCACCTGGTGGCCGAAGGCCCCGAATCCGGACAACGGTGGTGCCGCGAATTGCCGGACGGGGTCAACCTGCGGTTGGGCCGGGCCCCGCATTCGGGGTGGGATGTTGAATGGGACAAGCAGATCTCGCGAGAACACGCGGACCTGTTCTACGAGAATGAGATGCTGACGGTGCGGAAGGTTGAGGCCGCCCGCAACCCGATCCACTTCGACGGCGAGACCACCCCGGCCTGTGCACTGGGATACGACGAGTCGTTCCGGATCGGACGGACCGAGTTCCGCTTGGTCCAGTGGCCTCCCGGCGAAGCCGAACCCGCCGCTGAGGGCGACGCCTCGGCCGTACCCGAAGATTCGCGCGAGATCGGCGACTACGTGATTTCTCGCCTGCTGGGCCGCGGCGGTATGGGGTCGGTCTACCTGGCCCGCCACAAGAGCTCCGGGCAGGATGTCGCTCTGAAGGTGTTGGGTCCCGACCAGTCGAGCGACCCCGAGCTCGTCCGCCGCTTTCAACTCGAAGGCGAGTTCGCTCAGGGTCTCAAACACGACAACCTGGTCGAAGTGCTGGAGACCGGCGCCGCCGACGGCAGGCACTTCATCGCCCAGGAATTCGTCGACGGCGCCGATATCGGACAGGTGATAAAGCAGCGAGGCCAACTGCCGCTGAAACGAACCGTCTCGATCATCCGTCAACTGGCCGGAGCCCTGGCCTACCTGCACCGCAGCAATATCATCCATCGTGACATCAAGCCCTCCAACCTGCTGATCTCCCGCGACGGCACTCCCAAACTGGCCGACATGGGAGTCGCCCGGTCGCTCGATGACGACTCGGACAGCAGCCAGTTGACGCAGGCCGGAGCCGTTGTCGGCACCATCGACTACATTTCGCCCGAACAGGCCGACAACAGCCACACCGCCGATGCCCGCAGCGATATCTACTCGCTGGGCTGCACCTGGTACGAAATGCTGACCGGGTCGCCCCCGTACCCCGACGGAAGTCTGACCGACAAGATCAACGCCCACGCCACCCAGCCACCGCCCAACCCCAGGGACATCAACCCCAACGTCCCCGAAGCACTCGTGGCAGTGCTCAATCGCATGATGGCCAAGTCACCGGATCGCCGGCACCAGTCGATCGAAGAACTGATCGAGGATATCGACGCCGATACGCTGGTCCAGGGGGAAGTCAGCAACTCGGTGCTGGCCGCCTTGGCCGAAAGTGCCGCTGAGTTCACTCTCGACGACGACGCAGCGGCCGAGCCGGCCTTGGCCGAGAGGCCGCTGGTCGTCCGCTGCGGGAACTGTGGCCGATCGTACAAGGTCCGAGCCAAGCTGGCAGGGAAACGATTGAAATGCCGCGAGTGTGGCGAGGCGATCGAGGCTGAGTCACAATAACGCAGCCGGTTTGTTCCCGGCATCAGACGCCCGACCCAGACGGAGGTAACCATGTCGCCCGTTTTTCAGGTCGCCCGACAACTGTTCATCGCCTTGGCGGTGACCCTCTCAACCACAGCACCACTGATCGCCTCGAACTGGCCCGCCTGGCGAGGCGCCGATGGCACCGGCCGCAGCGCCGAACGCAACCTGCCGGTCTCCTGGAGCCCCACCGAAAACGTGACCTGGAAGACCCCGCTGCCCGGCGAAGGCAACTCGACACCGATCACCTGGGACAACCGGGTCTTCGTGACCTGCCCGGTCGATCGCGGCAAGGTCCGACGACTCATCTGCCTCGACCGCAACACCGGCAAGATCATCTGGAAACACGACGTCTCGTTTCCGCAGAAGGAGACGACTCATCGCGACAACCCCTTCTGCTCGGGATCGCCCACCACCGACGGCAAACAGGTCTACGCCAGCTTCGGCTCGGCCGGGGTCCTGGCCTGCGATTTCGAGGGCCACGTTGCCTGGCACCGCAAGCTCGGCAAGTTGACGCACGTCTTCGGACAGGCCACCACCCCGGTGCTCTACAAGAACCTCGTCATCGTTCACCGCGGACCCGGCGACAAGACCCACCTCGTCGCACTCGATCGAAAAACCGGGAAGACCGTCTGGGATACACCCGAATTCGCCAAGAACAACAACCTCTACGGGTCCTGGTCGACACCCCTCATCGTCCGCGTGGGCAATCACGACGAGCTGATCGTCACGATGCCTCGTGAGATCAAGGGCTATGACCCGAACACCGGCAAGGAACTCTGGAAATGCGGCGGGCTGGGCACCGAGATCTACACCATGCCGACGGTGGGCAACGGGTTGGTCGTGGGCATCAGCGGCCACCAGGGACCGGCAATCTGCGTCAAGTTGGGAGGACGCGGGGACCTGACCGATTCGAACCGGCTGTGGCTGACCCCCAAGAACCACCAGCGTGTCGGGTCCGGAGTCATCGTCGGCAAGTACCTCTACCTCTCAAACGCCACCGGCATCGCACAGTGCATCGAGGCTCGTTCGGGCAAGGTGGTCTGGGCACAGCGACTGGGAGGCACGCTGTGGGGCACGATGCTCGCCGCCGACGGCCGGCTTTACGTCAGCAACAAGGAAGGTGACATCTTCGTGCTGGCCGCCTCGCCGAAATTCAAACTGCTCGCACGCAACCGCATGGCCGAACACATGAAGGCCGCCGTCGCTCCCTCCGATGGACAACTGTTCGTGCGGACCTACAAGACGCTCTACTGCATCGGTAAGCGGACCCGCTGATTCCGCCGTTGAGGGCTCGAAGAACCGCAAAGAGAAACTCCCGGAGACTGCCGCCATGAGACCGACTCGTTTTCCAGTGATTCCCATTACTCTGTTGACGCTGCTGAGCCTGCTGCTGATCGCCACGACACTCACCGCCGCAGAGATCCCCGCTCCCGAAGGCGAAAAGCTCGTCAAGAAGAACGCCCGGCTCGAACTGCTCTTTACCCGCAGCGCCAAGATCGAAGGCGGGTTGACCGAGGGCCCCGCAGTGGCCCCCGACGGCAGCATCTACTTCTCCGACATCCCCTTCGGCAAAGACAACGGGATGATCCAGAGGTTCGATCCCGGGACGGGAAAGACCACAGTCTTCAGCAGCAACAGCGGCAAGTCCAATGGACTGATCTTCGACTCCCAGGGCCACCTGCTGGCCTGCGAGGGAGCCGGGCTCGGCGGACGACAGGTCTCACGAACCGACGTCCAGTCGAAGAAGAAGACCACGCTGACCAATAACTACTCGGGCAAGAAACTCAACGCACCCAACGACCTGTGCCTCGATGCCGAAGGACGCATCTACTTCACCGATCCCCGCTACGTCGGTGACGAGACGAGAGAACTTGAGCACCGGGCGGTGTACTGCATCGAGCCCGGTGGCAAGGTCTTCGAGGTGACTCACAACATCTCCAAGCCCAACGGCATCGCCATCAGCCCCGATGGCAGAATGCTGTTTGTCGCCGACCACGACAACGGCACCGACAACATCGACCCCGACGCCAAGGTCCCGCCCACTCCCGGTGACATGAAGATCTATGGCTGGTGGCTCAAGAGCAACGGCCAGGTCGAATCCGAGCGGTTTACGATCGTCGACTTCAGCCACTACAAGATGAAGGGCTGCGACGGGATGACCGTCGACGAGAACGGATTCCTGTACCTGACCGTCCGCGAAGCCGCTCGACCCGGAGTGATGGTTATCGACCCCGCCAAGGGCAGGAATGTCGGCTACATCCCCACCGGACCGATCGGACAAGAGCAGGCCACCGCCATCGGGCTGCCCAGTAACGTCGAATTCGGCATCGGCAAGGATCGCAACATGCTCTACATCACCGTCGACACGAGCCTGTACCGCATCCGGCTGAAGACCCGGGGCTGGCACGTCCAGTACCAGGGTCGCAAGAAATAGGTTTCGGTGCCGAGTGGCCCACGGGTGGTCGCTTCATTCCGGGCCGCGATTTGTCATCCCGAGCGCAGCGAGGGATCTCAAATCGCCCCTCCCCCGATGACAGCGAGAAACAGCTCGCCGTAATCGGCGGCTTTCTTCTCACCCACCCCGTGCACCTCGAGAAACTCCGACAGCGTGCTCGGCCGACGCCGGGTCATGTCCCTCAGGCTCGCGTCGCCGAACACGACATACGCCGGCACCGATTTCTCCTCGGCCAACTGCCGTCTCAGGTCACGCAACCGCTCGAACAGGCCGCGGTCCACACCCTCCCACGAATCTTCGTGGACCTTCGACTTCCTGGCCCCGGTCACCTTGGCCGGTTTCAGCAGACGCGGAGTCTCCTCGCCGGTGAGCACTCCGCGACCGGTCCCGGTCACCTGCAACACGTTGTACTCGCCGGTCTTGGCCAGGAAGCGCTGGGCCACCAGCTGCTCGACCCAGCCACGGACCGCCCGCACGTCATGCTCTCTCAGCAGCCCGTAGGTACTCAGCCGGTCGTGCCCGTTGTCGAGCACCCTCTGCTCGGTCGAACCCCGCAGCACCTTCACCGTGTAGTCGGCTCCGAATCGCTGGTCCTGCCTGATCACACTCGAGAGGATCTTCTGGCTGATCACCAGCGGATCCTCAACCTGGTCGAGTTCCCCCAGGCAGACGTCGCAGGCACCGCAGTTGTCCCCATCCAGAGATTGGCCGAAGTACTCGACCAGCGAGGCGTGGCGACAGACCACGCTGCCGGCAAAGTCCTGCATCGCCTGCAGACTCTGCCACGCCCCCTCGGTCGGCTCGCTGTCGGATCCCTCAAGGATCGCCCGCCACCTCCCGTAATCGCCCCCGGTGTACAGCAGGCAGCACTCGGCCTCCAGCCCGTCCCGGCCCGCCCGACCGGTCTCCTGCTGGTACCCCTCCAGCGACTTCGGCATCGCCGCGTGGATCACGTAGCGGACGTTCGACTTGTCGATTCCCATGCCAAAGGCGACCGTCGCTACGATCGTGTCGATACGCTCGCCGATGAACGCCTCCTGGTTCGACTTCCTCAGCTGGTCACTCAGTCCCGCGTGATACGGACTGGTGCGGTAGCCGCGAGAATTGAGTTGTTCGGAGGTGTTCTCGACGTCGCGTCTTGAGATGCAATAGATGATCCCCGACTCACTGGGATGGCGGTCGAGAATCCCGGCCAGCTGATCGATCGCCCGGTCCCGGATCATCACCTTGTAGGCCAGGTTCGGTCGGTCGAAGAACCCGACCAGCACCTCGGGGTCGGCCAGGCCCAGCTCCTGCACGATGTCGTCGCGAACCCGCTGTGTGGCCGTGGCCGTGTAGGCGTGGATCGCCACGTCCGGGAACGTCTCCTTCAACAGCCGCAGCTGCCGGTACTCGGGGCGGAAATCGTGACCCCACTGGCTGATGCAGTGAGCCTCATCGACGGCCACCAGCGACACGTTCGCCTCGACCAGCGTCTCGAGCATCCCCGGCTGGACCAATCGCTCGGGCGCGATGTAGAGCAGCTTCACAGTGCCCTCGCGCAACGCGTCGAACACGTCGCGACGCTCCTCGGGGAGCATCGCGCTGTTGAGGCACGCGGCCGAGACGCCCGCGGCGTTGAGCCCATCGACCTGGTCCTTCATCAGCGAGATCAGTGGCGAGATGACCAGCCCGACACCCTCTCGGATGACCGCCGGAGCCTGAAAGCACAGCGACTTGCCTCCGCCGGTGGGGAGCACCACGACCGAATCGCGGTCCTCGAGCACGCACGCGATCGCCTCCTGCTGCAACGGCAGAAAGCTGTCGTAGCCCCAGTGAGTCTTCAGGGCGTCGCGGATTTTTTCGCTGGTCATTGGCTTCATGCCCCACGACGGTGCCACACGTGAGAACGATCCCAACCACCGGCACCGACCCCCTTGTCAACCGCGATCCGGCCCCCTTCACCTGGCTCCCATCGCCCGCAACGCCTGTGTCACGACCGCCGAGTCGGCGTCGCCGGAACCGCGGATGTAATACGGCGCGGTCGCCAGCACGTGAGGCCGGTAGGCCGGGCTGACCAGCTCGAGGTTCTCAAAGATCGCCATCCCGTACTTGTAGTGATGTGCGTCGGTGGCCTTGCGAGCGATCAACTGGCGGGCGGAACCGGCAAAGCCATCCAGCCACTCGGGGTGGTTGTCCGAGGCAGCCCGCACGGCCAGCCGTCGCGCAGCCGCCGACGCGGCCGACGTGTCGCGGCCCACCTGCGACAGGATCGCCTGTACCTCCTCACCCACCTCCACCACCGCTGGCTTCTCGTCCTGAAGACTCGGGGACTTCAGAATGTCGGCCTTCTGCAAACCCTCGCGCGCGGTCGACATGAACTCGCGGAACTGCGCCATCCAGCCAACCGCCTGCAGCAGCAGCAACAGCCGAGTGGCCGGCGACGCCGCCGACTGGTAGGCATAGTGCAACGCGTTGACCGAGGTGACCGTGTGGATCCCGTAGATACCCGGCTGACGCATCATCAACTCGCCGGCCATCAGGTGCACCGCGTCCCAGCCCGACTGGGCACGAAACGACCCCTTGACCAGCCCCTGGCCCACCCGCTCGCAGCAGGCCCCCGGAGCGAGTCGCCGCATGGCCTCAAGCAGCTCCCGCACCTGCTGCGGATCGCTGCCCGGTTGGTTCCACCCAGCCGACAAACGCGGCGGCACCTTGCCATTGGCAGAGGGCCGCATCACCGACCCGACAAAACGCTCGTTGGACAGAAACGTCTGGTCGGTGAACGTGTACTTGTTGACCCGCTCCTTGAGCCCAAAGTCCAGCAAACCCAGCACCAGCGATCTCAGGGCCGGCTCGGCGTGCCGCCAGCCGATCGTCTGCAGAGTGCGCCAGGTGTTGGCGACGAAGATCGCCTTGTGGCCGATGTTGCGGTAGTCGCGACACCCGTACGGCCACATCATCTCGATGATCTCACCGGCACCCCGGCTGCGACAAAGCGCCACGATCGCCCGGTCGGCTCGCTCCTGGTCCCACTCGAGCATCCCCCGTCTGAATTCCCCGGCGGCGGTCTCAGGCGAAGGCAACTTGCCACGGACCGGGCCCAGCTTGAAGTCGCCCTCGTCGATGTCCTTGGCCTGCGACTCCTTGAAGTTGTCCAGTGCCCAGAACAATGGCAGCAGTCGCTGGTCGGCTGGCAAATCGAGGCTCAACTGGTGAGCCGCATTGATCACGAATACGCAATGGAACTTGAAGCCCGGTGGCTGAGGGTTGACGTTGCGGATGCCGGCCAAAAACAGGCTCGCCAGTAGCTGGCGATAAGGCACCCCACTCTTGATCTGATCGGCCAGCATCCCCACGCACTTTCCGCGAGGCGTCCCTTCGACCAGCCGCACCAGCGGCTCGATGCTGCGGTGTAGCCGGACCAGCTCTCCGGACACCTTGACCTCGTCGTCGGCCAGGGCCGGCAGACCTGTTGCTCCCAGCAGGCTGCCCGCGGTGGTGGACAGGAATTCGCGTCGTGTCGTCATTGCAGTCTCTCCCTCGTCACTCGACCATTACCGCAGGATGCCATCGTCGGCATGCGGGTGCAAGTTGCTCGGCTCACGGATACGATTGGCCTCGCGTCACCCCGACCGCGACCCGAACGCGAGACTGCCATGAAGATCACCGACATCAAGGCCCTGGGAGCCAACCTCGGCGGCGGCAACCACATCTATGTCAAGGTGCTCACCGACGAACACCTCGTCGGCTACGGCGAAGCCTACCGGGCCGGACCCGACTCCGCGGTCGTGGCCACCATCGAATACCTCAGGGACTGGCTCATCGGCGAAGACCCCACGCGGATCGAACACCTGTGGCGGATCATGCACAACGGGTCTCGCTTCCCCGGAGGTTCGATCGTCAACGCCGCGATCAGCGGCATCGAAACCGCACTGTGGGACATCAAGGGCAAGGCCCACGGCGTGCCGGTGTACCAGCTCCTGGGAGGCCGCTGCCGCGACAAGATCCGGGTCTACCTGGGCACCGGAGGTGCAACGCCGGCCGAAGCGGCCGCCGCCGCCGTCGACGCCGCCCGGCAGGGCTTCACCGCGGTCAAGATGAGCCCCTTCCCGGCGGAGCCCGAGAAGATGCCCTGGGCTCAGGTACTCAAGGGTGCCGCCGCCAAGCTCGAAGCCGTCCGACGTGCCGTCGGCGACGACATGGACATCGGACTCGATCCCCACGCACGACTCTTCGAACCCTACAAGGCCCTGGAACTGGCCGAAGCCGTCGCGCCCTACCGGCCGATGTTCTTCGAAGAACCTCTGCGGCCCGAGAACATCGACGCCATGGGTCAACTCAAGGACAAGCTGCCGATCCCGCTCGCCACCGGAGAGATGCTCTACACCAAGTACGAGTTCCGCGACCTGATCGCCGCTCGTGCCGCCGATATCCTGCAGCCGGATATCGTCTTGTGCGGAGGATTACTGGAAACCAAGAAGATCGCGGCGATGGCCGAGGCTCACTACCTGACCATCGCTCCGCACAACCCGCTGGGAGGCATGTCGACGGCCGTCTCGGCACACTTCGCCGCCTCGACAGGCAACTTCCTGATCCTCGAGTACCGACTCGACACCGTCGGACCCAACAGCAAGCTGCTCAAGAAACCGATCCCGCTCGATGACGGCTACCTGCTGATCCCCGAGGCGCCGGGATTGGGAGTGGAGGTCAACGAGGCTGCGATCAAGAACCACCCGTTGCGCTACTGGCGGAGACCGCTGGTAATCGAGCCCGACGGCAACGTGGCCTACCAATAAACCACTACGGGGTCAGACGCCGCCCGTGGTCCGCCGAAGGCGGGCCATGGGCGGGGCCTGACCCCTTCACCAGCACCAGCACCCAGAATCAAGGGGTCAGGCCCCCACCACGGGTGGGCGTCAGACTCCAACTGCGACGACTAGTCCGTACTCTTCCCAGCCGCCTCGAGCACCTTCTTCGCCTCCGGCACCTTCATCCTCCGCAGTGCCAGGTGAGCGGTGGCCTTGTTGCTGGCCGTCCCCTCGCGAAGCACTCGACCCAACGCCCAATCCGGCAGCCATAACGGCTGCCGGGCATGGGTCATCTCAGAGTGTCTCAGAGTCACTTAGCCGCTGCAGGCTTCAGAAACTTCTTCGCTTCCGGCGTCTTCATCCGCTTCAAAGCCGCCTCGGCCTGCTTCCGCAGCTT
>Ga0066376_10001987_pt1 | contig 19426 bp, 19 predicted proteins | sample Knorr_S15_td_Bot_FD_77009 | JGI IMG/M metagenome (GOLD analysis project Ga0066376, IMG submission 77009) | Marine microbial communities from Southern Atlantic Ocean transect - Knorr_S15_td_Bottom_ad_5009_LV_A | ecosystem: Environmental > Aquatic > Marine > Oceanic | place: Southern Atlantic... | reverse complement strand
CGGGCAGGTTTTTCTGAACTGAGACCGCGTCCGCAATTTCGTCCTCATTCCGTCTCTGAAGGCCGTCTCTGAAGGCTTACTCCGGGCGTACACTTCCGTCCGCCTAACGCGCCCTTCACATCCTTCATACAGGAACGCCCGCAATGATCGTTGATGTCCATACCCACCTGCCCACCCACCGAGACACCGTCTCGGATTCAGACCGAACGTTCGAGAACATGATGCGTTCCGGCGATGAAGTGTCGATGACAAACTCGATCGCTGATTACCTGCGCGCAATGGAGCCGGTCGACAAGACTTTTGCTTTTGGCATTGCACCGCGCCCATGGGGATCGGACAAAGAGATTATCGATGGTTCGGGCGATCTAACTAACGGCGGGAAGAACCACAACGATGTCGCCGCTGAGCTGCATAAAGCCGCGCCCGACAAGGTGATCCCGTTCATGTCGCTGCATCCGATGGACCCCGGGATGAACGACGAGTACGACCGGGCGGTCGGCGATCTCGGGTGCAAGGGGATCAAGCTTGGGCCGAACTACCAGGACTTTGACCCGGTTGGCGAGGCCGCTTTCAAGCTGTACGCCCGTCTTGAGGCCGACGGGCTGCCGATCGTGTTCCACCAGGGGACGTCACCAATGCGGGACGCGCCTCTTCGCTACGCCCAGCCGCTGGTGATGGACCAGGTGGCGATAGCGTTCCCTGAGTTGAGGATCGTGATGGCCCATCTCGGACATCCCTGGCAAAGCGACTGTATGGCGGTTGTGCGAAAGCATCCGAATGTATGGGCGGACGTCTCGGCGCAGTTTTATCGGCCGTGGTCTTTCTGGAACGGGATGCGGTTGTTCTACGAGTGGGGCGTAACCCAGAAAATACTCTTCGCATCTGACTGGCCGGTAACCGTTCCGCAGGACAACATCGATGGGCTGCGCAATCTGAGCAAGTTCGCCGTGGACCATCACCTGCCCGTGATTCCAGAGGACGAGATTGAGGGGATCATCAACCGGGATGCGCTGGACGTACTCGGGGTGGAGTAGCGAGGGGGCATACATCACGAATTGATTTGCGGTCTTCTCACAAAGAACAACGCAGGGGGCGGGCAGCGGCCCATCCCCGGGCGGATCGCTATCCGCCCCTACGCGGTAATCGCAAAGACAACGTAGGGGCGTATGGCAATACGCCCACGGGCGGGGCAAGCGCCACCCCTACGCCCTTCACCCTCTAGCGAGTCGCCACCGAGGATATACTTCGCGGGCAACGTGAAATCTGGCGCACACGACAAGCGCCGACTTATTTATTGGGAGACACCGCTTGGCAGGCCAGACCGATGAACAGCAAGGGCGCTCGAAAGGTGTTTTCTACGGCTGGTACGTCGTTGGAGCGCTCTTCTTCGCAACGTTCGTAGGGGTCGGTTCTCGCCAGGGCTTTGGTGTATTTGTTGAGGCATGGGAAGAGGATTTCGGGGTTTCTGTCGGTGCGATTTCCGTTGCAGCTGGTGTCGGATGGGCCGTCAACGGTGTTGTCCAGCCGTTCTTCGGCCGACTGACCGACGCGCTCGGTGGCCGCCGTGTGATGATCGGGGGCGTGCTGGCGATGGGCCTCGGCACGATGTTGGTCGCGGCCTCACCGAACGTGTATGTCTTGATCGCCGTTTACGGGTTTGTCGTGTCTAGCGCAGCGGGTGGGGTGTTCCCTACTCCGGCCAGTTCCGTCATTGTCCGTTGGTTCCAACGGAAACGCGGCACAGCGATGAGCATGGTGGCGTTCGGCGGATCGTTGGGCGGATTCATCATGATTCCATTCGCCGCGTACCTGCTGATTATCGCTGACTGGCGCACGGCATGGCTCGTGATGGGCGGCGCAATACTCTTCCTCGCTTTGCCCTTGCTTGTGGCCATCGTCCGGAGTGACCCGTCTGACATGGGCCTCAATCAGGACGGCGACGATGCGCCCGCTGACTCCACCGAAACCGGTTCAGGCAAGTCCATTACGGCACGTATTGCCCCGCTCGCGACGACCCGCTGGCGTGAGTCCTACCGGTCCGCGCCGATGTGGCAACTATCGCTTTCTTACGCTGTTTGCGGCATCACCACGGCGATCATTGCGGTTCACTTCATACGTTGGGCGTCCAGCGAAGATATCTCCGGGGGCACTGCGGCACTGGCATTCGGAGTGTTGATGGCAATTAACGGCATCGGACTGCTGGTTGTCGGCTGGATCTCGGACCGGGTACAACGCAAGAATCTTCTGGGAACGGTGTACCTGATCCGTGGAATCGCGTTCCTGGCGCTGATCGTACTGCCCGGCGTTCCAGCCCTGTGGGCGTTCGCTGTGATAGGTGGCATGTCGTGGCTGGCGTCGGTACCCCTCACAAACTCCTTGACCGCAGACGTTTACGGCCTGCGAAATGTCGGCGTTTTGAACGGGCTGATCATGATGGCCCACCAGCTCGCCGGCGGGCTTGCGGTGATCGTCGCCGGAATGGTTTTCGATATCTGGGACACGTACGACCCGGTATTCGCGGCCGCTGCTGGCTTTCTGTTGTTCGCAGGATTAATCAGCTACGCCATCCGGGAACGTAAATACTCGATCCGTTTCCAGGCACCCCAACCACTGCCTCCGCCCACACCGATTGCGGCAGCGGCGTCCGACGGGGATTAGGCCGTCATGGGCGCCCTCACATCGTCGCTCGATCTGCTACTCCACCACTCTGAGTACATCGATCCGACGCTGGTTGACTGGATAAGGCATGAGATCGACGAGATATTCGGGCTGGGTCCGACCACGATTGTGGTGGTGCTGGGAGCGGTGACGCTGGTGTTTCCGATCGGGTTGATGGCACTGGCGTTGCGGCGGGCGCGAAGAGCGCGTGGCGGGCGGTCGTGACGAGCGTAGTTGTTAGAAGCTGCTGGCCGGAGCAAGCCCCACCCGTTTGTGCGATCAGGTCCTGATTTGGGCCGTCACCGTGCTGCTGGAAGAGCGGATTACCTGTGCGCGGAATATCAGCTTGGTGAAGTGCTGGCCGGGAGATTCCTCCCGTGCTGGCTTCGGAATGACAGTTGAGCGTTGGTCCCGCTGAGCGTCATATCTCGCCAAGCTCCGCCTTAACGCTGCCTACCTCTTCTTCCAGCTCAGCAGCGGCGACAGCCGGTCCAGGATGATGTCCATCTCTTCGAAATCGATCGCGTCCATCACGCGCCGGGCCGGGATCCGCATCGTCGTGCCTGCTATGACGCCCCGGCGATGGAGGATTGCCTTGTATGCGCCTGCGCCGTAGAGCGATTCAAACGTGATCGCGGGGAGGATCGCCTGGTACATATCGCGGGCCTCTTCCGTGACGATCTGGTTTCCTTCATCGTCCGTGCCACCCCGTTCCAGCGCGTCCCAGACCGCAACTGCGGCATCAGTGATCTGGCAACCGGGCATCGTGCCGCATGAGCCGCGTCGATACTCATCCAGGACGTATCGCCCGCCGACGCCACCCATCACGCCCTTACAGGCATCGCCCGCGCTCTCCAGTACCGCTGTGATGACGTGCCCGGGCGGCATCGACTCTTCCTTCAGGTACTGGATGGACGGCACCTCCTTCAGGAGGCGGATCATCACGTCGTTCGGGATTACGGTCCCTGCGGGCGGCGTGTGGTTCTGGATGAAAAGCGGTATTGAGAGCGCCTCGCCGACAGCGCGGTAGTGTTCCTCTATCTGCGCCGCTCCGCCGACCCGCGGCGGTGGCAGCACCATTACCGAGTCAGCGCCCGCCTCTTGAGCCGCAAGTGACCTGGCGATGGCGTGCTGTGGAGACACGCCCGTCGTCCCGGCTACGAATGGAACGGCACCGTTCGTTACTTCGACCCCGACCCGCACGACCTCGTCCCGTTCGTCGTCCGTAAGCGTGAAGAACTCACTGGCGTTCACGGGCATCACGATGCCATGCGCCCCGGCTTCTATGCAGAACTCGACACAGCGCCGGAGGCTGTCCCAGTCGATCGATCCGTTCTCGTGAAACGGCGTCACGGGGATGGTAAAAACTCCGCGCCACTGGGCATCGGCGGTGGTCATGAGTTACTCCGTAATGGGTCGTTCAGCTAGATTCGGGCACGAAATCGGGCCGGGCGGGGTCATTCTGGTCGGCGGTAAAGGTTGTGTCCAGAGCACATTCCGTGCTCCCGGCGCATCTAACCTGCAATCGGCGGTTACAATCCGGCTTTCTCACGCTTCGCCGCAAGACCACACCGGTTCGCCCGGTCCGCCAAACAAATAAGAGGTGCACCTATGTCTGACACGATGCGCGCCGCCCTGGACGACGGCAACGGAATCGTAAGCATTCATCAGAGCCCGATGCCGGAGCGATTCCCCGGTTCGGCCCTGATCACGATCAAGCAGATCGGCATATGCGGGTCTGACCTCCACATGAACAACGAGCGAACCGCGCCACAAACACTGCCCTCCGGGCACGAGCCTGCGGGAGAGGTGATCGAAGTTCCGCCGGGAGAGGTCCGAATCCAGCCGGGCGACCGTGTAGCTATCGAGACGATCGGCTCTGGGAAGGCCTGCGAAGCCTGCTACTTCTGCCGCACCGGCCAGTACCGGCACTGCATCGACAAGGCTGAAGAGTCAGGTGGCGCGTTTGCCGAGTACATGACTCGAACTCCCCTTGGTTTGCACAAGCTGACGGACAACATGTCCTGGGAAGAGGGCGCGCTTGTGGAGCCGCTCGCCGTTTCCGTGCACGCGGTGCGCTGGGGCGGGATGCAGGGTGGCGACACTGTGGCGGTCGTCGGCTCTGCGACGATCGGTCTTGCGGCAATAGCAGCCGCCCGGGCGCTTGGCGCGCGAAAGATCGTGGCGTCTGCCCGGTATCCGCAGCAGAAGGCGATGGCCGAGGCTTGCGGCGCAGACCTCGTTGTCGGAAGCGAGCCGGGAGAGCTGGAGGACGCGGCGCAGTCGTTGACGGACGGCCTCGGCGCTGACGTGACGATAGAGACAGTAGGCGGCAATTCCATGGCGCCACTTGAGACAGCGTGTGGCGCTACGCGATCTCAGGGCACGGTCATCGTGGTCGGCGGGTTCCGGGGCGTACTGCCATACGCGTTCCTGCCTCCCATGCTGAGCGAGCTGACATTCAAGCTCTCTTCCTGCTACGGGATTGTCGACGGGAAGCACGACTACGACGTGGCGATCAACATGTTGTCCAACAAGGACACCGGGTTCAACGGCATCGTGACCCACACGGTCTCGCTGGACGAGATCGAAAAGGGCTTCGACCTGGCGTACGACAAGACGAGCGGTTCGGTGAAGGTCCACGTGGCCATCTAGGGTTGTCCTGGGTTTGTAATTCTGAGTGGCCGACTGCAAGGATGTTGGTGGTGGATGATGGTCGCGCGATAGATCTGCCTGCGTTCTGCTAACCAGGAGATTCCTGAGTCAAACTCAGGACAGGCTCTTCTCCTTCCCCGGAAGGATCAAGATGACATTACCGCCCTCATTAGCCGACTCCTGACGTAAACGCGCCAGCGGGCCGCGTAGTTCGTCGAAGGGTAGCCGAAGGGATCACTGGCCCGGGCGCGCTCAATCAATAGTAGTTACAGGTGGTCTGCGTGCTCCGCAGTACCACTTTCCGCCTTGGCTGCCGCGGGTGCTTTACGAACCCGCGGCAGCCAAGGCGGACCAGCAATCTTCGGTCCTGGATTCCCCCATGAGAATCCTGCGCGGCTGAAAAAAGCGATCTCCCCTCTTCAAGCAGACCGGCACTGGTGAGCCAGACGGCTCATTACAAGAGCCTTGGGGGTGTGCCGATATGCGACTTCCCGGCGCTCCCCTCCAGCCACCCGGGAACGCACGATCTCTTTACGTGCAGGAGCCACCCCGAACGGCGGAATGTGTCGGGGACTCATGGCCCCCTGTCGTTACGAGTGTCTTCGTGGGCCATCGTGCCCCGGCGTCAGCAATGACATAGAGGACAGAGAGAGGGAAATGGAATATGACGATGATCGAGGAGACCAAAGTGATTTCGTTCGACATAGAGTCGTTCAGATCTCGGAAAACATCGGCAGATGTCGTAAAGGACATCGCCGATAGCGACTCGGACCGAGGAAAAATCCTCGAGTTCGACGTGGCTCCGCGAAAGGCGGTAACGTCCCGGGCAGGCAGCCCGGCGGTTTCCGTTGTGGTCGTGACTTCGGACGAAGAGTTGCGGCATGTGCTCGCCACCCAACTAGACGGCTCTTTTGGCGTTGAACTACTCGCGGCGACGGATGACCCGATCATGGCGGTAGCTTTCGCTCAAGGCATGTCCCCTGAGGTGGCGATAGTCGGCATAGATCCGGGGCATGAGCAGCTCTGGATAAAGACCGCTCACGCGATACGTGAGGCAAGTCCTGAGACCGGGATCGTCGTGATCGCAAGCGATACAGAGACGGAATATGTAGAAGAGAAGATCAGCCGGGATGCCGGTGGATGGTCTTACCTCCTCCGCAGCAATGCGGAAGACTCAGATTCGCTGATGCGTGCAATAGACGGGGCAGCCTGGGGCCTTGTGACTGTTGACCCATCTGTTTCCGACGCCGGAACGGTGGTGCTCTACGGGCTGAACAGCGCTGAGCAGCAGACGCTCAGGCTCATGGCTCTTGGATACACCGACGATGCCATCGAAGGGCGAATGAACTGCAATTCTGATGAGCTGGCGCAGACGCAACAGACTCTTTACGACAAGCTTTCGATCGAACCCAATACGGGCGTGGACCTCCGGGTACGGGCGGTGATGACTTATCACCTTGCGATGCGATTCGCGCAGAGCGAACCGCCGACCGATGGAGTCGCTTAAGCACACAAGTCTTCGGAAGATCACGGACAGTCAGGGAGCAATCAAATGACTACACGAGCAGTACTTAACCCGGTCAGCGGGATCCGGATTTCATCCGGCGGCGGCGCCACAATACTTATCGCAGCGTTGGCCGTGATGACCGCCATTTTGCTTCTGGCGATGCGCGGCGGGACCAGCGAGGTCAGCGTGTACGAGACGGCCCTCGCGCCGGTAATCGAGCGGCACAACGGAGCCGTCGCCGACTGGAACCAGTTCGTCAGCGAGCACAACGCTACGGCGGTGTTCTCACTCGGCGGTTACGATGCGCAGTCCGCAGAGGCCAGCGCCGACGTGACCAACATCGTCACCGAGATGGAACTTATCAGGGCTGAGTGGGCCGCTGTCGTCCCGCCGCTAAGCCGGGCCGAGCCGCACGCACTTGTGCTTGAGGCGATGGACCTGACGTTGGCGGGAGTTACGGGCGTCGCAGCGTACTTTAACGCAGCTTCACTGGGCGATGCCGACTACTCACAGGCGCAGGCTTCACTGGCGATGATCGATGAAGCGTCCGTGTACTGGGCACAGGCGAAATCTTTCGAGGGTTAGCTCCGCCGTGAGCCCTCTTCGGCTGGAGGGAGGCCGCCGCCTCATAGGCGGAAGTACTCCGATCCCTCTCCGGACCGTCTTTAGCGAACGGCCATAACTCCAGGCGATGTCAGGACGCCCTTTCGGGGGCGTCCTTTTCGCGTCCAAAAAAACTTATGCCGAAACGTGACGATTCTGAAATTCTCCGGTGAACCGAAACATTCTTGAAACACTCGCGCGCTAGGATCATTTTCATACCGGCTGGATGTCCTCAATTTCATGAGGATCACCCATACAATGTCGGGCGCGATATGACAGCTGGGGCCGGAGATATATGATTCCGGCCGAGCAACTGGTGGACACGGATCGTCCAACGGCATGGACGGCGGTTAATTGACTGGAGACATGGATGCCCTACAAAGCTGAATACATCTGGATCGACGGCACCCAGCCGACGGCCAAAATGCGGTCCAAGACCAAGGTCATCGCGGACGGCGAAGCCCCCGGAATCTGGGGATTTGACGGCTCAAGCACGCAGCAGGCCACGGGCGACAACTCGGACGTCGTTCTGAACCCTGTACTTGTACTGCCGGATCCGCTCCGCGGCGGCGACCACAAGCTCGTATTGACCGAGACGTTGCTCACTGACATGACCCCGCACCCGTCCAACACGCGCGCAGCCTGCGCAGCCGTTTCCGAGAAGTACGGCTCTTTCGAAATGTGGTTCGGTATCGAGCAGGAGTACACCTTCTTCGACGGCATCAAGCCGCTTGGCTGGCCGGACAACGGCTTCCCGGCCCCACAGGGCGGCTACTACTGCGGCGTCGGCGCCGACGAGGTGTTCGGGCGTGAAGTTGTTGAAGACCACATGGACGCCTGCATCGAGGCCGGGATTCACATCTCTGGAATTAACGCAGAAGTCATGCCCGGCCAGTGGGAGTTCCAGATCGGTCCGGTTGGCTCACCCCGCGCGGCCGACGAGCTGTGGCTGGCGCGCTGGCTGCTCTACCGAATCGCTGAGGAGCACGGCATCTCCGCAACGCTAGACCCGAAGCCGATCAAGGGCGACTGGAACGGCGCCGGCGCACACGCGAATTTCTCAACGCATCAGATGCGAGACAGCTACCAGCCCTGTATAGACGCAGCGGAAGCGCTCGGCACGAACGTTGCGGAACACATCGCCAACTACGGCGACCGCATCGAGGAGCGACTGACCGGCGAGCACGAGACGCAGCGGTACGACCAGTACTCGTACGGCGAGTCCGACCGTGGCGCATCGGTCCGTATTCCGTGGCAGGTCGTGAAGGACCAGAAGGGCTACATCGAGGACCGGCGTCCGAACGCCAACTGCGACCCGTACGTCGTAACCCGGCTCATCATCGAGACGGTTTGCGGAGCGGCAAGCAAGTAATCTCCACTGGGGCTCGTATTGGGGCCTGTATAGAAAAAAGATTGCGGCGGCGCCTTGAAGGCGTCGCCGTTTTTTTGTCCGCAGCCCGTTTTCGCGATCACGGTCGCGTCGGCGATGACACGGTAGGGGCGTATGGCAATGCGCCCACGCCAATCCCAGGAGAAATCCACGTCGGCAGGCGGTACAATGCGCCAGATTCCACGATTGGAGCGCTCTTGACGGCACGCTATCTGAGTTCCGGCACATCGCATTCACTCCACCACCCAGCACGACAGGACCCCTGCTTGAAACTCACCAGCCAGGACCTGATCCGCAGCATCACCAGCGAGTGGAAGGGCGAGCGGGATCGTACCGGTCGCCCTCTCGTGGACACCGGGATCATCAAGCGCATGGAGAAGGTGACGAGTGAAGAGGCGTGGGGCACGCTTCGGCGCAACGGCTACCACCACAACTTCGCGGGCGACTTCCACATCCTTCACCCGGAGCGGATCCTGGTCGGCCGTGCGGTCACCTGCCGTTTCGTGCCGACAAGGCCTGATCTGAACAACGCCATCGAGCGCACCGGGGAGTCCGAAGGCCGGGTCGGCGGACAGAACTCGTGGGTTATCGACGAGTTGGTCGAAGACGACGTGATCGTTGTAGACCTGTTCGGCAAGATATTCGACGGCACCTTTGCAGGCGATAACCTGTCCACGGCTATTCGGGTGAGCACGAAGCGCGGCATGGTGATCGACGGCGGGTTGCGGGATACGCAGCGCATCTACGAGATGGACGGCTTCAACGCTTTCATCCGGGGCATGGACCCGTCGGCCATCAACGACGTGTCCATGCCGGACATCAACGGCATCATCCGCATCGGCGTGGCGACCTGCCTCCCGGGCGACGTGGTGCTGGGCACGATGGAGGGTGTGATGTTCATCCCGCCCCACCTCGCGGAAGAGGTCGTCGTCAGCTCCGAAAACGTTCGCTTGAGAGACGAGTTCGGTCAGCAGCGGATCGCCGAGGGCGTGTACACGGCGGGCGAGGTGGACCGGGAGTTCTCAATGGAGATGGAACGTGATTACGATCAGTGGGTTGCTAATCGCCAGAAATAATCAAGCCTAAGACGGGAGGCATTCATGCCGGCAGTACATGACCGTGGCGGCTGGCCGACGGACGACCCGATCGACCGCGAGGAGCACGAATGGGCTGACTGGGAGCGTCAGACGCAGTCACTCAGGACGGTACTCGATCGCAAAGGTTACATGAACGTGGACGAGTTGCGTCGGGGGATCGAGTCGATCGACCCGGCGGAGTACGAGGCGTCGACCTATTTCGAGCGCTGGTCGTTGAGTATCGAGACAATCGTGATTGAAAAGGGTCTCCTTACCGGCGAGGAGATCGACGAACGGGCACAGACGCTACGTGATCGATGGGGCTACCCATCGTGAGCACCGCGGCTACCCCAGGGCTGGCATTCTCCCCAGGCGATCATGTGTTCGTGAAAGACATGACGCCACCGAACCATCACCGGACACCCTGGTACATCAAGGGTCGCAGGGGCGTTGTGCTGGAGTTCATCGGCATGTACGTCAACTCTGAGACACGGGCGCACGGCGATTCCGGGCTGCCTGAGTTGCCGATGTATCGCGTGGAGTTTGAACAGACGCACCTGTGGACTGACTACGCAGAATCGCCGTCCGACAAGTTGTGGATCGATCTGTACGAGCACTGGCTGGAACAGGCTGAATAGTCTGGATTCCTCCTAGGGTCCGAATTTCAGGAACGACCGGGAGAGTTATCTCATGAGCGAAGACAAAGACAACGGCGGGTTTTTCGACACCGGATGGCGGCCCAGCGGAGACGTGCATCGGGGCGAAGACGGTCGTCCACACGATCACCCGGGAGTGCAGGAGGACGTCGGTTTAGGCGTCCGGGCATCACGGGCCCTCGCCATGCACGAGTTGCTGATTGAGAAGGGCGTTATCGGAGAGGGCGATGTTGACGAGGCGATTGAGGCAGTAAGCAAGCGGGTACAGTCAAACGGCGCGACGCTGGTGGCGAAGGCGTGGTCGGATCCTGAGTTTCGAACACGGCTGCTCAAGCACCCAAAAGAGACGGTGATCGAGAGCGGGTTCGTGCCGGAGCACAACGCAGATATCATCGTGCTCGAGAACACGGCGGAGGTGCAACACATGGTGGTGTGCACGCTCTGCTCCTGCTACCCGACGCAGCTGCTTGGCCCGCCGCCGGACTGGTACAAGAGCTTTTCCTACCGATCACGCGCCGTGACAGAACCCCGGGCGGTGATGTCGGAGTTCGGACTGGAGCTTGGTGAAGAGACGGAGGTGCGGGTGGTCGACAGCAACTCCGAACTCCGATTTCTTGTGATACCACGCCGGCCTGAAAGCACCGACGGCTGGAGCGTTCAACAGCTCGCAACGCTGGTGAACCGAAACAGCATGATCGGCGTGGCGGCGGCGACGGAACCGGATACGGTCTGACGCTGGCTTCTTCTGCTTTGCGCGCTATGACCACAGGCGATGTGGCCGGTTGCGCTGAACTGTTTGTGGAACGACACGCCGTACGGCGAGCCGCGAATCCGCTCTATCCGGCGAATCTCGACACGGTTGAGGTTGTCGGGGAGCTGATTTCAGGCTGGCTTTCGAGCGGCGAGGGGATCATCGCCGAGCAAGACGGAACGCTGATCGGATACCTGACCGGCCGAGCAGTGACCGGCCTGGGCGGCGTCCGGATGTCGTTCATGTGGGAGTGGTCGCACGCAACTCGCGCCGATGCACCCGGGACGCTATTTTCGGAGATGTACACAGCGTGGTGTCGCCTGTCCGATCGATCCGAGACTACGCTGCATACGGCGATCGTATTCGCGGACGACGTGGCAACCCACGACTGCCTGGTGCAGACGGGGTTTGGCCGGCACCTGATCGACGGCGGAAGAGCTATTGGACCTGGCGACGCGGGAGCTTCAGTCGATTCAAGTGCCGATGTGTCCAGACCTACCCTCAAAGAGTTGGACGTAGTAAACGAGATGGAGGCCGGCCTCCACGCCCACCTGGACGCCCCGCCAATCTGGCGGCCGAAATCGCCGGGCGGCGGACATGTGTACGACCGGACCTGGATCGAAAGGCCATCGAGGGGTCTATGGGTCAGCCGTTCAAATGGCCAGATCACGGGCTTCATGAGCGCAGAGGCGGGCGCACAGGATCCAAAGTCGCTCATGTCGCCTCCAGTGCCGCACATCACCGGCGCGTTCCTGAAATCTGAGGCCCGTGGTACCGGAGCGTCTAGGGCCTTGCTGGCCGCGCTGCTGGGCTGGATTCACGAGTCCGGGTGGAAATCCGCCACGGTAGATTTCGAGACATCAAACCCCGAGGGCGCTGGCTTCTGGCTCGGTTCCGCCGGGTTCCGGCCGTTGCTGTACACGATGCTGCGGCGGCTGGACCCGCGTTACGTCAGCAACCCGTAGGGGCGGATTTATATCCGCCCTCATACAACAACCGTCATACAGAACGCAGCCGAAGAATCTTCACTGGCACGGCGTCCGGCGAGTGAACTCCGGTTCACTAGACCTTGGTTATCCCTCACCCCAGCCCTCTCCCACCGGGAGAGGGGGAAATCGACCCCGACGAAGCGTCGCTAGAGCCGGTCTGGCGTATGCTTCCTTCATGTCTGGACCTGCCGTTATTAATAGCCTGACGAGGAACGCCGCACAATGACTACGGTCGTCATATGCATCGATGGTTTCGACCCCGAGTACCTTGAGGCTTGCGATGCGCCTAACCTGCGGACGCTGGCCAAAGACGGCTTTTTGAAGATCGGCGAAAGCATGATGCCGTCCGTCACCAATGTGAACAACGTCTCGCTGGTGACGGCCAACTACCCGGAGGTTCACGGTATCAGCTCGAATTACCGGCTGGTGCGGGAGACGGGCGACGAGATCTACATGGAGTCCGGCGAATACATCCTCGCCGAGACCCTGTTCCAGCGGGCGGCGCGGCTCGGCAAACGCACTGCGATGGTGACATCCAAGGACAAGTTGCGCACCTTGCTGTCCGACGGGGCAACAGTGCATGCGTCATCGGAACAGCCGCCGGACTGGGTGGTGGAAGGGATCGGCGAGCCTCCACACATCTACTCACTTGAGGTAAATGGCTGGGCGATTCGTGCAGGCAACTTCATCATGTCGCAAGCGGACGAGCCCTACGACGTGGTGTACATCACGACGACCGATTACGCGATGCACACGTTCGCGCCGGACGAGCCAGAGTCGCAGGAACATTTGACCATCCTGGACAACGCCATCGGCGACCTTGTGGAAGCGCACCCCGACATCACGCTCTTACTGACCGCGGACCATGGGATGTCATCCAAAACGCGGATGATTGACCTGAAATCTGGGCTCGGCCGCTACGGGATTCGCGCCAACCCGGTGCCGATCATCAAGGACCGGTACACCGCGCACCATTCCAACCTGGGCGGGTGCATATTCGTCTACCTTGATGACCCTTCCCAGTCCCGCGAAGCACTCAAGATTCTTCGTGGAATCGACGGGGTGGAAGAGGCGCTGGAACGTTCCGAGGCGGCAACGAAATACCGGCTGTATTTTGACCGGCTGGGGGACATCATCGTGAACGCAGAATCTGACGCTGTGTTCGGGGACCCGTCGGAGGTCAAGATGCCGCCGCGATTGCGATCGCATGCGTCGGTGCACGAGCGAACGATACCGCTTCTCGGCCACAACGGTGATTTTGCGAATTTCAGCTTTGACCAGAACCTTGATCTCGGACGATATGTGTTCGAGAAGGTCCTTACGGGAGATTAGTTGGTCGACTACCGCATCACTGATCGATCGTGTAGCTCCGAGTCACCGAACTGAACAACCAGATCGCTACCGTCACGATGCCTGTTCCAACCACGCCGATGGTAAGAGACACTTCTGGTCCGAACGCGGCGAGCAGTCCTCCAAACACGATGCCCCCCGCCGGAAAAAAGCCCCAGGCCATTTCGTACACACCGAATACTCGGCCCCGCATCTCGTCGTCCACACGGGTCTGAATCGCCACGGTGCCGAGCGTGATATGGACGGCGTTGACCACACCTGCGACAACAGCAAACGCTACGGAAGCGATGAGCACCGTCGAGACGGTAAATCCGCCTATCGCCACAACCGTCAATGCGTTTGTAACAAGCATCCCGAGCCCGGCCTTGCGCACGTTCCCGCGCCAGCCCAACCAGAACGCTCCCACAACGGCCCCGATTCCCATACCCGTGAGAATCGCTCCCTGTTCCACCGACCCGCCGCCGAGGATGTCTTTAGCGTACACCGGAGCCAGGTAGATGAAGCCGCCGAGGAAGAGTGCGTTTACGGCGGTGAACACGAGCACGATCAAAACGATGATGTCATTCCGAATTTTGCCTAAGGCGTCGGAAATGCCTTCCCAGACCGGAGGCTGTCGTTCACCTATCTCCTGCTTTGGCCGCAGGGTGACAAGCAGTAACGCCGCCAGAGTGAACGTGACCGCGCCCATCGTGAAGGTTCCCTCTGCGCCAGCCCGGGACAACAGAAATCCGCCCATGATGGGGGCGGTTATACGGGAGATGTGGAACGAGGTTTGATCGAACGAGACCGCCCGTATGAGCTGGCTCTTATGCACCAGGTTCGTGATGAATGCCTGGCGCGCTGTCCAGTCGTTTCCGAGGGCGGCACCAAACGCGACTCCGGCGGCCACGATGTGCCATGGTTCCAGGGCGTCGGCGAACGCGATAACGGCCAGGATGAGCATCGTGATCGCCCCGATGACCGAACCAGAGATGAGCATGATCCTGCGCGGCATTCGATCGGCAAGGACACCGCCGACGGCGGCGAAGAGGAACTGCGGGATGGCGATCGACGCTCCCAGCGCAGCGAGCCACAGTCCGGATCCAGTCATGTCGTAGATCAGAAAACTGTTCGACATGAACACGAGCATGTGGCCCGTGCTCCACGTCAGGGTGGACATCACGAACCTGACGAACTGGCCCTGGCGCAACACATGCGGAAGCGCTGCGACTATAGGCGCGTCTGTGTATGCGGTAGGGTCACCGGCTTTCTCGGCCATGAGGTTTCATTGTGCGGGCATATTGCGGATGCTGCACGAGCGATCAATGCCCTGAAGCCTTCGAAGTGTCGCGCGGTGCAAGAACGCGAAGGTTCGAAGCCCTTCTCCCTCACCCTTGATGCGACTGGCCTCTCCCGCTGGGCGAGGGGCTAGCACCTGCGTTGTAAGACGGTATTAGCGGAATCTCTAAACAGCTAGAATCCTCGTTTGTAGCTAATTCCGTCCTTATCACCGGGAGCGACCGTGGCAAGCACCGATACCAGCCGACCCAACATTCTGTTCATCCTGAGCGACGACCAGGGACCATGGGCGATGAACTGTGCGGGAACGCCTGAACTTCGTACGCCGAACCTTGATCGATTGGCGGACACGGGGATTCGGTTCGAGAACTTCTTTTGCGCATCCCCGGTGTGTTCGCCGGCAAGGGCGTCGATCCTCACCGGCCAGATGCCTTCACAACATGGCGTGCAGGATTTCTTAAGGGCCGGGAACTCGGTGAACCTGCCGGGGGACGGCAAGACGGTGCAGTACCTGAAAGGCCGGACGACATACACGCAGATCCTTGCCGACAACGGTTACGTCTGCGGGCTGAGCGGGAAGTGGCACCTCGGCGATTCCGCAACGCCACAGACGGGGTTCGAGTATTGGAACGTCCACGCCACCGGGTCAGGCAACTACTACAACGCACCGATGTTCAAGGACGGCAAGTTGTACACGGCGGACGGCTACTTTAGCGATGTCATAACGGACAACGCCCTCGGGTTTATGGAGTCTCAACTGGACTCGGAGAAACCGTTCTCACTCAACGTACATTTCACCGCTCCGCACGCTCCGTGGGGTTCCGAACAGCACCCTTCCGAGATTTACGACGACTATTTTGAGAACTGTTCGTTTGACTCGGTGCGCTGGGACCCGGTTCACCCCAACCACCTGGCGAAAGAGGGCTCGTCCGGGAGCGTCGGATCGACCGAAGAGGAGCGACGCCAGTTGCTCAGCGGATATTTCGCTGCGATCACCGGCATGGACATCAACATCGGTCGGCTTCTCGACTGGCTGGAAGCTCACGATCTGCGGGAGAACACGTTGATCGTGTTCACGGCCGACAACGGGATGAACATGGGCCACCACGGAATCTGGGGCAAGGGCAACGGGACTTGCCCGCCGAACATGTACGACACGGCGGTGAAGGTGCCGACGTTGATGTCTCGCCCGGGCCATGTGCCGCAGGGTGTGGTCGAGTCGAATCTGCTAAGCCATTACGACTTCATGCCTACATTGCTGGAGTATGTCGGCCTCGCTGACGCCCGCCCCTCCGACGGTGAGCGTCCGGGCGGCAGTTTTGTACCGATTTTGAAGGGTTCGTCCATGGGCGAGGCTCGGCCTGTCGTGGTCCTGGACGAGTACGGGCCTACCCGGATGATTCGGACCGAATCTTTGAAGTACGTCCACCGATATCCGGACGGCCCGTTCGAGTTGTATGACCTCGTGGGCGACCCGGATGAAACGACGAACGAGATCGATAACCCGGCGTTTGCGGACTCGATTGCGACGATGCGGGGGCAGTTGCAGGAGTGGTTTGATCGGTACACCGAGGCTGCCCGTGATGGACGGAATCAACTGGTAAAGGGCCGGGGGCAGCTTGATCTGGTGGGCACCGCTGAGGCGTTTGCGCAGGATGTGGTGTTCCTGCGGGATATGTAAGGGGGGGCAAATATTGTGTCGGCGTGATCCCTTCTCCCAGCGGGAGAGGCGGTTCGTATACCCGGTAGCGGCGGAGAACGTCATTCCGAGCGAAGCCGAGGGACCTTCACCGCGAGGCGGTCCGGCAATGACCCACCATTCAGGGCCGGGCGCTTTCCCGCGAGGACGGTCTTGCATTCACGTTGTCGGCGAGGAAAGTAGCGTGATCGTTGGACGGCGAAGTTTGAACCTCCCTCACCCCAGCCCTCTTGCACCGGGAGAGGGGGTACTCCCACCTACCCGTTCGGCTTGATTACCAGCTTGATGCCTTTGCCCTCGCCGGAGTCGATGATCGCCTGTGGGACGTCCTTTAGTTCGTATCGGCCCGTTATGACGCCGTCCAGGTTCAGTTTTGCCAGCTCACCCGGTGTTCGGGCGAATACGTTTCCGCGGCCGAATGCTGACGTGAGGACGACTTCCCGGTACTGCATGTCGTACAGGTCCACCGGCAGCGGCGCGCCCTCTGGAGCGACGCCGATCATCAGCACCTGGCCTCTCGGGCGCACAAGCTGGACGCACTTGGCGACCAGGTCCGCCCGCCCCACGGCCTCGGCGGCGATATGCAGTCCCCTGCCGTTCGTGAGGTCCGCCACGAAATCGTCGATGCTGGATTCGGCCGGGTCGTGCAGCACATCTACCCCGAGCTGTTTAGCGAACTCACGCCGGTAGGCTACCGGCTCTGATATCACGACCGTCTCAACGCCGTGCGTTTTGAGGAAGGCCGCCGTCATCAGCCCCATCATCCCGCCGCCGATAACCAGCCCCACCGCTCCATCGTCGACCCGCAACCGGCTCACACCGGACAGGCAGCAGGAAGCCGGCTCGGTGATGGACGCGATCTCGATATCGAGATCGGCCGGCAGCGGGACCGCCGAGGCGTTCGGCACGGATGACAGTTCGGCGAAGAAATGGTGGACCTGCGTATTTCGCTCGCAGCGCGAGATCGACCAGTTCAGGCAGTTCTCGCATTCGCCGCAGGACGTGCTGTGGTTGAGAACAACGTTCTCGCCGATGCGGTCACGATTTACGCTCTGGCCGACATCGATGATCTCTCCCGAAGCCTCGTGGCCCAGGATCAGTGGCGGCGTCGATGGGAACAGTCCCTGCGTGATGTGGACGTCCGTGCCGCACACGCCGACGGTGCCGATGCGGACCATAACGTCGTCCGGTCCCATGACCGGGTCCGGGACGTCGCCGTACTCAAAGTCGCCGCCGCCAAGCCATGTACACGCTTTCAACTGGGTCTCCTCAGGTTGGGGCCGTCTGGGCCGTTATGTGAAAATCTGGAGGGAGTATCGCGCGGGTTGGGGATTTGCGGACGCTGGTGAATGTTCGCCTGTAGACTCGCCGGTTGTAACGCTGTGTTCGTGGCAGATCGCCATCTTGCACGAGATAACCACCCCCGGAACACCTCCGGCATCAGGAGGGGCCCATTGGAAACCTCCAAGCGCATTCCAAGGAGCAACTGTATGGCGCCTCGCGTGATCATCCTCGGCTCGGGCACGCCCACGCCCCACACTGCGCGCTGGGGCACATCGTTCCTGGTTGGAATCGGCGGCGACTGGATGATGTTTGATTGTGGGTTCGCCGCCACCTACAAGCTGGCCCAGGCCGGTTTTATGGCGACACAGGTGGACAACCTGTTCTTCACCCACCATCACTCCGATCACGATGCCGATTACCCGTCTTTCCTCTTGACTCGATTCGACATGTCGATCGGTAAGGAGAACGAGCTAAACGTGTACGGCCCGACCCTCACGGAGCAGCTCACCGAGCGACTGCTTGGCGAGGGTGTCGGCGCGTTCTGGCACGACATCGTCGCGCGCACGAATCACCCGTTATCACTTGGCGCTTACGTGGAGCGCGGTGGGAAGCTGCCGCGTAAGCCCCCGAAGATCAACGCCCGCGACATCGGTCCCGGAACCGTGGCCACTGGCAAGCACTGGGAGATCACTGCGGCCCCGGTGGAGCATGTGCAGCCGTATCTCGACTCGCTGGCGTATCGGATCGATTCGGACGAAGGTTCGATCGTGTTCTCCGGCGACACCCGTCCTTGCGCCTCTCTGACGAACCTTGCGCAGGGCGTCGATCTGCTGGTGATGGAGTGCATCCGGCTGGAGAGCGCACATGAAGGAAACGCGTTTGGCGATAGCGAGACGGGGACTATCGGTGCCGGGCAGACGGCGCATGATGCCGGGGTGAAGAGGCTGGCGCTGGTACATCAGATCCCGGCGATGGATGGGCCGGTGATGCACGCACAGGCGCTACACGAGGTGACGAGTGTCTACGACGGCCCGGTGATCTGGGGCGACGAGCTGCTCGAGGTGCCGTGGGAGTAGCGGTGCTGGCGTTGTCGGCACATTGCGATTCGCCTGTAAAATTGCTGATCGCGCTAAATAACCACCCCTTAACCCCCTCCTACATTAGGAGGGGGTTGTCAGCAGCCCAGGAGAATGAATGAGTAACGTCACGATCAGGGACATTCGGACGATCTTCACCGAACCGGACGGCATCAGGCTCGTCATCGTGAAGATTGAGACCTCGGAACCGGGGTTGTATGGAATTGGTTGTGCGACTTTCACCCAGCGCCCTACGGCCGTGAAATCGGCGTTGGACGACTACCTCAGGCCGCTCCTTCTGGGTCGTGACGTGGCCGATATCGAGGATGTCTGGCAGACGAGTTACATCTCGTCTTACTGGCGTAACGGCCCCGTCCTCAACAACGCCATGTCCGGCGTCGACCAGGCGCTGTGGGACATCAAAGGCAAGATGGCCGGCATGCCCGTTCATGAT
>Ga0066376_10001985_pt1 | contig 19435 bp, 22 predicted proteins | sample Knorr_S15_td_Bot_FD_77009 | JGI IMG/M metagenome (GOLD analysis project Ga0066376, IMG submission 77009) | Marine microbial communities from Southern Atlantic Ocean transect - Knorr_S15_td_Bottom_ad_5009_LV_A | ecosystem: Environmental > Aquatic > Marine > Oceanic | place: Southern Atlantic... | reverse complement strand
GGAAAATCGATTTAAAGGTAGCTAGCTGGATTACCGGGTCAAGCCCGGTAATGACGAGATTTCCATATAATCTACCCCGGGGTAATTAAAATCCTGAGAATTGTGTGTGTTATCAGCGGGGTCTGTCATGCGCAGACTTGATCCGCGTAGATGTCGGACGCCATTTGGCGCGCAGCGATGGGATATTGATCCCGAATCCGGCCAGATAAAGCACACCAGGCGCAATCTTTGCTTGGCCGTTTCGAATTCTAACCGTGCAAATGGCGCTCGGGTGGTTCTTTGGCCGTGCAACGGAGGCACCAACCAACGATGGATTTTAGCGTCAAACGGCCCGATAAGAAGTGCGCTCAATGGCAAATGTCTTGATGTATCTAAAGTTAATCAGTCCGCCAAGCGCGCCAATGTCCACATGTGGGACTGCCATCTTCGCAAGAACCAGCAATGGGAAAAAGTGAGAGTTCCAAGTAACGTTAAAAAGAAAAAACGTGGCAAAATGTTCGTCCCCAAAAAGTGATTAACCTTATCTAAAGCTTTCAGAATCATAGTCGTTTTCATAAAACAGGTCGGCAAAAAAGTTGGGCTAGAATATTATGGGACGGCAAATATTTCTCCACACAAGTTCACCAGGGAGAATATTCCATCCCTCATTAAGGTAATGCATTGATTCTCCTATAGAATTAGGAGGCCTTGTCGACGAACGCGATATGGCAAGGGCTTTGCATAGTAATTGGCAGAATACCAATTGGGGGACCATGAAAGTCCTGACTGAAATACGATTACGCTCCGGCTTCATTATTGGGCCAGTTTTGAGTGTGTGCTTAATAGTCTATATTGCCTACCATGCGGTTCAGGGCGATAGGGGTCTTATCGCCTATTGGCAACTGACCAAACAGGTCGTTCAAGCCGAGGACATTCATTTACGATTAAGCCGCGAGCGCCAACTTATTCAAAACCGCGTAAATCTCCTAAATCCTCATACGTTGGACCGTGACATGCTCGAAGAACGGGCACGATTTATGCTGGGCTATAGCTTGCCTGATGAAATCGTCATTTTCAGGCGGTAGAGGATAGGCAAATGCTTGCGAAAACGCCCGAGCCACCCTATTACAGCGTTATCTTTGCCTCGGAACGCACGGAGGTAACACCCCAACGTTCAGCCTACGAGATCATGGCGTCGCAGATGTTAGACATGGCTGCCCGGCAACCCGGCTACCTTGGCGTTGAAACCATCGAAAATGAGCTCGGGCACGGGATTACGGTGTCTTATTGGGAAAGTTTGGAAGCGATAAAGGCGTGGCGCGATCATGTTGATCATCAGGCTGCGCAAAAACTCGGAAAAGAGGTTTGGTATAAGGCCTATACACTTCGCATCGCGAAAGTCGAACGCGCCTATGAATTTGAGAAATAGACTGCGGTTTTTGGGTGAATCGAACAATTTAGCTCTACAGCGGTGTAGCCTTTATTAATCCAGGTCGGATATACTTATTGCACCATGACGATGTCATCACAGGAAATATTTATCCCCAGGGAACCATTATCCGGTCGATGGATTTGGAGCGGCTCAGATAAATTCTCTTCCGACGATTGGGTATCGGAGTTTTCGAGCGCGGAAATTACGGAAATAGCGCATGCCACGGAAAAGGCGCACGGCAAAGCACTCGACCAACTCACGCCGGATTTATTCCCACTTCCGACGCTAAGTAAAAAATTGTCATTAGTAGAACGAGAACTCGCAATTGGTGCAGGCTTTGTGCTGCTGCGCGGACTTCGGTTGGAAAATTACACCGAGGATGAGATTGAAACACTGTACTGCGGGATAGGAGCCCATCTAGGCGTCCTCGTTTCTCAAAGCCAGGAAGGCGATCGTCTGGGTCATGTAATTGATCGGGGCGGCACCGACCGTTATTACACACGCGGCGGCGAGTTGGAATTTCACATGGATCCCGTGGACGTCGTTGGTCTGCTGTGTTTGCGTGCTGCCGTCAAAGGCGGCGCCAGTCGAATTGTAAGTGCGATGGCGGTGCACAATATTATATTGCAAGAGCGTCCTGATCTACTGCGTCTTCTTTACCGTGGGTTTTATAACAGTGGACGCGGGTTTGGTGAGGAAACCACGGACGTTCGTGTGCCAACTTACGCATCAGGCGCAGATGAAATTGAGTGTTATTACTTGCCAATAATTGTACGACAAGCTGCAGAAGAAGGCTTTGCGATTTCCAGAGATGAGCAAGAAGCATTTGATTTTGTCGGCGAGGTGGCCTCCCGCCCAGGTGTCCATCTTGATATGAATTTCCAGGAAGGAGACATCCAATTTCTAAATAACAGGACCATCCTGCATGCCCGAACTGACTATGTTGATCATCCGGACCCGGCACAAAAACGCCATCTTCTACGGCTTTGGCTGGTTATGCAAAATTGGCCACAACGGGCGCAAGCGATGGATATTCGGACAACAGGTGACCGCGCCGGCGGCGGTATTCAGCCCGCGAACGTCAACGACTAAGAGATATCCGACCTCACTCCAAAGGCAACATGATGTAGTCCCGGAACGACTGACGTTCAGACAAACGTTCGTACCAGGATTGGACATGGGGTAAATCTGGGCGCGCCATTTCTTTCTCGGGTAGGGCATAATAACGGTAGGCGGCGCAGCCTGTTGGTATGTCACCCATCGAGAACTGATCGCCGGCAATATAGGCGCGGCCATCTAAAAAATCGTTTAATAGAGCCATTTCCTGGTGGCAGACTTCGATGTTTTGAGCAATCGTCTCCATATCCCGGTCCTCGGGCTTAGTTCGTATGAGGCCCCAAAATACCGGACGCATGCAACTCCAAAGATCGGTCGCCTGCCATTCCATCCAGCGTTCAGCCTCGGCCTGGGCTTGCGGTTCAGAAGGACAAAGTCCTCCTTCGGGATATCGATGAGCGAGATAGCGCACAATTGCGTTTGATTGGCGCAAGATAATACCATTGTCATCAATCGTGGGAATCTGCGCAGCTGGATTGAGCTCCCGATATTCGGCTGAATCGATTGACCCGACAGTGCCGTCTTTATCAATCCAGTCAAACTCAAGTCCCAGTTCGCCCAAGGCCCAAACAGCTTTTTGAACATTTATCGATGATATCCGGCCATACAATGTACGCATAAAAATTCCTACCACGTGGTGTTAGTCAATTTGAAGCAACATTGTTAAGCGCTCTCGAGGATTTTGCCAACAGCCTTAAAACCACTACAAAAATGTCGCTTTTTATCCACAGGGCAGTGCCCGTTTGTTGCGTTAAAATACATGCGTAGTTGTCATAAATTTCAGTGAAATATACCATTTAATCAAAATACAGTTAATTACAATTTTATTATTGCAAAACAATGGGTTCGGGTGCAGCTTATACGCCATATCAATTGAATTATGTGCGATTACGCCCATATCATAAAGATCGGTTGATCGCGCGGTGTCGAGGGAACGGCGCCAAAAATACATGTAAAAAAATGAAATAAATCAAAGGGATAATTCATGGCGAAAGAATCCACAAAACGCAAAGCCAGCAAGAAAACAACATCCGAAAATCCAACAGCCAGTCCCGAAGAACTCCTCCAACATTACAACGATATGCTGCTGATTCGCCGCTTTGAAGAAAAAGCCGGCCAGCTTTATGGCATGGGATTAATCGCCGGCTTTTGCCACCTTTATATCGGCCAGGAAGCCGTCGTGGTTGGTATGCAAGCCGCCGCAAAGGAAGGCGATTCTGTTGTCACAAGTTATCGCGACCATGGACACATGCTGGCAACCGGCATGGAAGCTAAAGGCGTCATGGCTGAACTTACCGGTCGCCGCACCGGCTATTCAAAAGGCAAGGGCGGCTCGATGCACATGTTTAGCCGTGAGAAAAACTTCTTTGGCGGCCATGGCATCGTTGGGGCGCAGGTTCCGATTGGTACCGGGCTCGCATTTGCGCATAAATACAAAGAAGATGGTGGCGTTTGCATGGCCTATTTTGGCGATGGTGCCTCGAACCAAGGCCAGGTCTTTGAGAGTTTTAATATGGCAGCGCTTTGGAAACTGCCTGTTGTTTATGTGATTGAAAATAACCGCTATGGCATGGGAACATCGGTAAAGCGCGCCTCGTCAAATGAAGAACTGTTTTCCAGAGGCGGAGCTTTTGGTATTCCGGGTGTTAGTGTCGACGGTATGGACGTTCTGGCCGTCAAAGAAGCGGGTGCAAAAGCACTGGAACATGCACGTTCCGGCAAAGGGCCGTACATACTCGGCATGCAGACGTATCGTTATCGTGGACATTCGATGTCCGATCCGGCCAAGTATCGCAGCCGCGAAGAGGTCAGCAAAGTGCGCTCTGAAAGGGATCCGGTTGATCGCGCGCGCCAGTATATTCTGGATGCTAATGCCGCCGATGAGGACGCGCTCAAGAAGATAGATGCGGATGTTAAAGCAGTGGTTTCAGAAGCTGCGGAATATGCTCAGCAAAGTCCGGAACCGGACCTTTCCGAATTATACACCGACATTCTTGTCGAAGCGTAGCCAGAAAAAAAGAGGGAAAAACAATGGCCAATCAAGTACTTATGCCCGCGCTTTCGCCAACGATGACCGAAGGTACACTTGCCAAATGGCTTGTGAGCGAAGGGGATGCCGTTCAATCGGGCGACGTTATTGCGGAAATTGAAACAGATAAAGCGACGATGGAATTGGAAGCTGTCGACGAAGGCATTCTTGGGAAAATAATCGTCGCGGAAGGCAGTGAAGGAATAGCGGTAAATACGCCGATTGCTGTCATTATTGAAGAAGGCGAAGATGCATCTGCTATTGAAGTGAGTGCGCCAGAGCCTGTAGCTCCTGCAACTGCAGTTGCAGAGCCCGCACCAGCTGCCGCTCAGCCGGAGGCACCGATTGCTGCACCCATTTCGGAAGAGGCTTATACTGGCTCAACCACCTCCATGACCGTGCGTGAAGCCTTACGCGATGCCATGGCGGAAGAAATGCGCATAGACGACACTATCTTTTTGATGGGTGAAGAGGTCGCAGAATATCAAGGAGCCTATAAAATATCACAAGGCTTGCTCGAAGAATTTGGTGAAAAGCGCGTGATTGATACACCCATTACCGAGCATGGTTTTACCGGGCTCAGTGTTGGGGCCGCCTTTGGTGGATTGCGGCCGATTGTCGAGTTTATGACCTTTAATTTTGCCATGCAGGCGATGGATCAGCTGATTAACTCGGCAGCAAAAACGCTTTATATGTCTGGCGGTCAGATGGGCTGCCCAGCCGTGTTCCGGGGTGCCAATGGAGCTGCTGCCGGCGTCGCCGCGCAGCATTCGCAATGTTATGCAAGTTGGTACGCACATGTGCCGGGCCTGAAAGTGATCTCTCCCTATTCCGGCGAAGACGCCAAAGGTCTTTTGAAGTCAGCTATTCGTGATCCCAATCCAGTCATTTTTCTTGAAAACGAAATCCTCTATGGTCAAAGTTTTGATGTACCGGATGCGGATGATTTCACCATCCCGATTGGCAAATCAAAGATCGAGCGTAGCGGTACAGATGTCACGCTCATTGCCTACTCAATTATGGTGGGCGTTGCACTGGAAGCCGCAGAAACATTGGCATCTGAGGGTATAAGCGCAGAAGTGATCAATCTTCGAACGCTCCGTCCCTTGGATATTGACACCATCGTAACTTCAATCAAGAAAACCAATCGGGTTGTCAGTGTTGAAGAAGGGTGGCCGGTTGCAAATATTGGCTCGGAAATCGCGGCGATTACGATGGAGCATGCATTCGATTATTTGGATGCGCCGGTGAGCCGGGTGTGCGGTGAAGATGTACCGATGCCCTATGCTCGGAACCTTGAAGCAGCGGCGCTGCCGAATACAGAAAAAGTTGTAACGGCGGCGAAAGCCGTTTGTTACCGGTAGCAGGAGAAAGCCATGACCGTAAATATCCTGATGCCGGCACTTTCTCCGACGATGACCGAAGGCAAGCTCGCCAAATGGAACAAAAGCGAAGGCGACGAGGTTGTCGCCGGTGACGTTATTGCTGAAATCGAAACTGACAAAGCAACGATGGAACTCGAAGCCGTCGAAGAAGGCGTGCTTGGTAAAATTGTTGTATCTGAAGGCACAGAAGGTGTCGCGGTTAACGCCTTAATAGCGGTTATGCTGGAAGACGGCGAGGATGCATCGGCAGCTGACGCTGCGGCCAGTTCCGCACAGACACCGGCACCAGAACCAGCGGCTCAACCCACTGAATCTGCTACTGAACCAGCGCCAACTCCCGCTCCAGCGCCACAACCAACGCCGCAAGCCGCTCCCGCCAGCGATGGAACTCGATTGTTTGCCAGCCCACTCGCAAAACGCATGGCAGCAGATGCAGGTATAGACATCTCGGCCGTTCCTGGCAGTGGGCCGCATGGCCGCATTGTCAAAACAGACGTCGAAGCGGCAATATCTGGCGGCGGTGCGCAAGCCGCTCCCGAACAAGCTCAGCCACAAACCGCAGCACCCGCCGCGCCCGCAGCGCCATCACTTCCGGCAACAATTCCGAGCGCTGGCAGTTATACAGAAATCCCAAATTCCAACATTCGAAAGATCATTGCAGAGCGTTTAACCGCAAGTTCCCGCGATATTCCGTCCTATATGGTGACTGTGGATTGTGAAATCGACAAGCTATTGGAGATGCGCAAAGACTTAAATGGACGTTCCCCGGAAGGCGATGGCGCGTATAAAATATCCGTCAATGACTTCATCGTTCGGGCTGTTGCCTTGACGATGCGCAAAGTGCCGGGCGTAAATGCATCCTGGACCGAAGCAGCCATCCTTCAATATGACGATATCGACGTATCTATCGCAGTCGCGACCGAAGATGGGCTGATCACACCAATCGTTCGCAATGCCGATCAAAAAGGCTTGGCGGAAATATCTATAGAAATGAAAGATCTGGCAATGCGGGCGCGTGAGAACAAATTGATGCCGGAAGAATTTCAAGGCGGCGGCTTTACAATCTCTAATCTCGGCATGTTTGGCGTCAAGGAATTCACCTCGATCATCAACCCGCCGCAATCTTGCATCCTGTCAGTTGGCGCAGGAGAGCAACGCCCGGTCGTCAAAGAAGGTGCGCTCGGCATTGCCACAGTGATGACCTGCACGCTGGCATCGGATCATCGTACGGTCGACGGCGCTCTTGCCGCACAGTTTTTAAAAGCCTTCAAAGCGATGGTCGAAGATCCGCTGACGATGTTGTTATAGGAGTCTGTAAATGGCTGATAATTCATATGACGTTGTCGTCGTTGGAGGAGGGCCTGGTGGCTACGTAACGGCGATCCGCGCAGCGCAGCTGGGCATGAAGACAGCTGTCGTGGAACGCGAGCATTTAGGCGGCATTTGCCTTAACTGGGGATGTATTCCTACCAAGGCTTTACTGCGTACGGCGGAGGTCTATCGAAACATTCAGCATGCTGATGATTTTGGATTAAAAGTCAGTGGGTTAGAGTTAGATCTTAAGAAAATTGTTGAACGTTCTAGAGGCATCACAGCACAGATGTCTCAAGGCGTTGGATACCTGTTAAAGAAGAATAAAGTCGAGGTAATTGATGGCCATGGAAAGCTCGCCGGCAAAGGCAAATTGGTGGTCGAAAAAGACGGCAAAAAGGTCGCTGATGTCGCGGCCAAACACCTCATTCTAGCGACCGGCGCACGCGCGCGTGCGCTGCCAGGTATGGAACCCGATGGAAAGCTGATTTGGACCTATAAAGAGGCGATGGTGCCGAATATTATGCCCAAATCTATGTTGGTCGTTGGATCAGGTGCCATCGGAATTGAGTTCGCAAGCTTCTATCATACGCTCGGTGTTGATGTGACGGTGGTCGAAGTTCTGCCGCGTGTTTTGCCGGTCGAAGACGAAGAAATTTCAGATTTCGCTCAAAAAGCATTTGAAAAAGACGGCATGAAGATCATGACCAACGCGACGGTGACCAAGCTGACAAAATCTGCTGACAACGTCACCGCGACAATCGAGAAAGACGGTAAATCGAGCGATCTGACAGTTGACCGCGTCATTATGGCCGTTGGTATTGTCGGCAATGTCGAAGAACTCGGCCTCGAAAACACAAAAGTTGAAGTCGATCGCAGCCATATCGTCATCAATGAATGGTGCGAAACTGGTGAGAAAGGCGTTTATGCGATTGGCGACGTCGCTGGCCCTCCATGGTTGGCCCACAAAGCCAGCCATGAAGGTATTATCTGCGTTGAAAAGATCGCCGGCGAAAAAGGCGTGCATCCGCTTAACACACTGCGTATCCCTGGCTGCACCTATTGCCATCCGCAGATCGCAAGCGTCGGCCTCACAGAGGCGGCTGCCAAAGAAAAAGGTTATGACGTCAAAGTTGGTAAGTTCCCCTTTATCGGCAACGGCAAGGCGATTGCGCTCGGAGAGCCCGAAGGCATGGTTAAAACAGTGTTTGATGCCAAAACCGGCGAATTGCTCGGCGCGCATATGATCGGCACTGAAGTGACCGAATTGATCCAAGGCTACGCCGTCGGTATGACGCTCGAGACCACGGAAGCCGAGTTGATGGAAACCATCTTCCCGCATCCGACGTTGTCTGAAATGATGCATGAGGCCGTGCTCGATGCTTACGGTAGAACGATTCATTTCTGATGACCGATTTAACAATCCGCGCGCTGGAAGCCGACGATCGCGATAGGTGGTGGGAGCTTTGGCAAGGCTACATTCAGTTTTACGGCGCTGAAATTTCTGACAATGTGTCTCAAGAAACCTGGAGACGTCTGTTAGACGTGGATGTACCCGCATTTGGCCGCGTTGCAGTGCATCCTGAGCACGGCATCATCGCCATTATGAACTACGTCTTACATCTCAATCTTTGGACAACCAAAAATGTCTGTTATCTGGAAGATTTATTCACCGACCCCGCTGTTAGGGGGCAGGGAGCTGGGCGAGCGCTGATCGAATCGCTCAAGCGATCAGGCAAGGAAGAAAACTGGCACCGTATCTATTGGATGACGGCAGAAGGAAATTCCACTGCCCGTGCACTCTATGATCAGGTGGCCTCAAAGACCCAATGGGTGCGGTACGATATCAACCTTTAATCCATTTATTTGGCGAAACAGGATAAAAGTACTAAGTAATAGCTATGAGTAATGTTGAAAAATTAAGACACCCGCAGTTCAAGAACACGCCGGAACGCCCAAGCGGCCGGAAACCTGACTGGATTCGCGTTAAGGCACCGACGTCTCCCGCCTATGGTGAGACCAAACGTCTGATGAAAAAGCTCAATCTCACCACCGTATGCGAAGAGGCGGCTTGTCCCAACATTGGTGAATGCTGGGCGCAAAAACATGCGACGGTAATGATACTCGGCGATACCTGTACGCGTGCTTGTGCTTTCTGCAATGTGATTACAGGAAAACCTGGCCCAGTGGATATGCTTGAGCCGGAAAACGTCGGCATCATGGCGCTGAAGACAGGTCTCAAACATATGGTGATCACATCGGTTGACCGAGATGATTTGGCCGACGGTGGTGCCGATCAGTTCGCGCAATGCATCTCCAAGGTGCACGAAATGGCGCCGGGGACGACTGTTGAAGTGCTAACGCCTGATTTTAGAGACAAAGAAGGCGCACAAGAAATCGTCATTGCAGCAAAGCCCGATGTTTTTAATCACAATCTCGAAACCGTGCCGAGGCTGTACCAGACCATTCGACCGGGCTCGCGCTATTTTACTTCGCTCCGTCTGCTGCAAAAGGCCAAAGAACTTGATCCGGAAATCTTCACTAAATCCGGCATTATGGTTGGACTCGGTGAAACCAAAGAAGAGGTGGTGCAGGTGATGGATGATCTGCGCTCAGCCGATGTTGATTTTATGACCATTGGTCAGTATCTGCAGCCAACCCTACGGCACGCTACAATAGATCGATACGTCACACCCGACGAATTCGTAGAATATGAAAAAATCGCTTATTCTAAAGGATTTTTGAAGGTTTCGGCGTCACCTTTGACCCGCTCATCCTATCATGCGGATGAGGATTTCGCGGCGCTTCGACAAGCGCGTTTGGAAAAATTGGGAACCTAGCATTTAAACATGCCAACTCACGCCGAAAAGCGGCATTTGACACACTCGCCAAAGCAAATGTTTGATTTGGTGTCCAACGTTGCTGACTATCCTGAATTTTTACCCTGGTGTGTAGGCACTCGCATTAAAAGCCAAGACGACCAGCAAATCGTTGCCGATATGGTCATCGGCTATAAAATGTTCCGTGAAAGATTTACCTCCCGCGTCCAACTATCTTCGCCGGATCGAATAGACGTGGTCTACGAAGACGGGCCGTTCAAATATCTCAACAATCATTGGATTTTTATCGCTGAAGACGATGGTTCTTGCACCGTAGATTTTTACGTTGATTTTGAATTTCATTCGAAGCTTTTGCAGAAAATGATCGGCGTTGTGTTCAACGAAGCCGTCAAAATAATGGTGCACGCCTTCGAAAAACGGGCAGACGTTGTGTACAAATCGAATTGATGTTCGGCTCTAGTTTTTCTTAAAATCGTATGCCGCCAAATAACGACTAGGCAGACCAGATTCGTCAAAAAAAGGCAAATAGACTGCTTGAAATTCCGAATAAGTCTGTTCATCGACAAATTTTGGAGTTCCCGTTATTTTTACGGCGTGAATTCTAGAGATGACAAATGCTGACATTTCCAATACCTGCGTGAGATGTCTTCCGCTGTAATATTCTCGAAACATTTTGCCCGTGGTTTCAATGCCCAGCACCAGAGCTATTTGTGTTCCCCAATACCGAGTTTTGTAGTCATGGCCGGCATCGATTACATCTTTATAAATGAGATATGGCGTACATTCGATAACATCTGTCAGTTCAAAATTTTTGTGTTGGGGCCCGGTGGTCGGAGTAAGATCACGAAGACCGCACCAATGACCATAGATTTTCGAACAATTTGGGCCCGTAAATTCAGAACTATAAACGACAAGGCATCCATCCAACTCTGGTCCTTGAACTTCTATCAATTTATTTCTCCAGACATTTCCATCTAATAATTAATGATTGGAAATTGGGATCAAAAAAAATATCAAACAAAAAAATCGTAAAGCGCCACAAACCGAGATGGTGATCCAGAGTTATCGAATAAGGGTAGATAAATAGCCTCAAAATCTGAAAATTTATAATTATCAACAAACTTTAATTTTCCGAGAATTTTAACGGCGTGTACACCCGAAATTACAAAATTGGACACTTCTAAAACCTGTTTCAAAGGTTCTCCGCTATAATATTCGCGGAGTGATTTTCCCGTTGCCTCGTGTGAAAATGCAAGGGCAATTTCCGTTCCCCAGTATCTGTTTCGAAAATCGTACCCAGAATCGATGACATCTTTGTACATGATAAATGGCGTGCATTCGATAATATCGGTTAGTTCAAAATCAGTATGTTGAGGTCCAATATCTGGTGATTTGTCGCAAATAGACGACCAATATTCATACATTTTTGAGGTCGATACCCGATTGAATTCGGTCGTTGCTTCGACAATACATCCGTCGAGCTGGAGTTCATTTTCTCGCATTTATTGGGCCCATCTCATTGTACTATTTGATATTGTTCAGACCGAAATTTTTTTTCACAATACCAATTGATAAAACGGCGGACTATTTCGGTTATACACAATAAATAGTATTTATTTGAGATGTTCCAATAGCATCATGATGGAATTTTTAACTGTAGCGAGTCGGACGGCGTCACGGTCTCCAGCAAAAAGAAAACTCTCATTTATCGTTGGTTTGCCTTGGCAAGCAGAAGCAATTTGAACGGTACCAACGGGTTTCTCGGCAGTTCCACCGCCGGGACCGGCAATGCCCGTTACGGCAACGGTTAGTTGGACCGGCGCATTTGCAAGAGCGCCCTCAGCCATTGCAGCTGCAACAGGCTCGCTCACGGCGCCATGCTCAATGATCATTTCCATATCTACGCCCAGCATTTCGTTTTTGGCTTCGTTGGAATAGGTGTTGAAGCCGCGTTCAAATACATCGGACGAGCCCGACACGGATGTGAGGCAGCCGGCAATCAATCCGCCGGTACAGGATTCTGCTGTAGCGATTTTGACATCAGCCGCTCGGCATTTGGCAATAAGTTCTGCCGTTAAGTTGGTTAGATCATTCGAAAACATAATTCAGGAGCCTTTAAAATATCCAATATAAGCTAGTGTGTCCGAGCCACAATAAAACACCAGCATAAACGCCCGCAATAACGTCGTCCAACATGATGCCCAGCCCGCCTTTTACGTTTTGATCGGCCCAGGAGATCGGCCAGGGTTTCCATATATCGAAAATTCGAAACAGCAAAAAGCCCGCGGCATATAAAATTAAATCAGGCGGAACGACAAGTAGTGTCAGCCATTGACCTGCGACTTCATCAATAACGATTTCGGAAGGATCGGATACCCCCATTTCACTTGAAGTTATCTCAGATGCCCAAACGCCGACACCAAATACAATGACTGTTGCAACCGCGAGAGCTTCCAACCCGCCCCAATGCACCAACGCGTATGCAAAGGGGAGAGCGCCAAGGGAGCCCCAAGTGCCCGGTGCTTTTGGCAATAATCCTGCACCAAACCAGATGGCGAGAAGCTTTGCGATTCGGGTCATTTGTGTTTTTTCTCTATTCTCTGAGTGCCACTATTTTTTTTATTGCGAACAGTTAATTCCTAACACGCCCTGCACCCGAAAAGCCATCGCTAACACTCATTAACCCTTTCAAAGTATTGGTAGAATCAGATTCAATTGGATTGGCGACGCGATCATTTGGAAAAAAAACGCTCAAATGAACCGTTTTCAACGTTATATCGCTTGCATCAAAAACCTCGAACGGATACTTTCTAAAGGCCTTTGGATAGACTAAATAAATGGCGCACGGGGGCAGTAAAATCGAAGCAGCAAATGCTGAGACATACTGGTAATGGCGTCGAAGAGGGAACCTATGAACGAAACACGACACGGAAATCTCACCCATAGGTGGGCACGTGGCATAATGCGGATTTTCCCTGACCGCGAGCTGATGCTCCGTACGGATGGCAAAATCCGCTTCGTAAAAGTTTCCAAAACACTGCAAGTATCAACTTTTGGATTTCTGCTTATCGTCACGGGATGGGCAATTTTTGCGTCCTTTAGTTTTTTCATTCACGACGAAATAGTTGCCTCGAAGAACCAAGAAATTCTGAATGCTCGCATGGTGTATCGCAGTCTTCTTGCCGATGTTTCTGAATATCAAAATAAATTTTCGTCGCTGACAGATGAACTTGGCGAAAATCACGGCCTTATGCTTGATCTTGTCGAGAAAAATGCGACTTTGCAGCAAAATTTGCGCTCTGCAAAAACCAAGCTGGAAACCTCGCAGACGCAACATGTTAGGATCGTCACCGCACGCACGATCCTAACCGGAAAACTCGCCAACATTGAGAATGAAATGAAGGCGTTGAACAGCCACAATTTCAATCTTAAAGGAAACCTCAATTCTGTTACGACAGATTTGGAAAGCGCGTTGTCAGAGCGTAATTTTGCCCGCGCCCAAGGTAAAAATTTATCCCGCAGGGTGACCAAATTGGAAAACGAATTGGATACGCTGCACAAATCAGAGAAAGATATTCTGATTCAACTGACGGAGCGCACCAAAGAGAGTATTGACGATATTCAGTTCGTGCTAAAGCGCACTGGTATCAAAGTCGCTAAATTGTTGAAGGCCAACGGGGCTGGCGTGAAGAAAAATCAGGGGCAGGGCGGTCCCTTTATCGCACTGAAGCCCGACACTGAGCCGGCTAAACGTCTTAAAGCGACGCTTGCCAATCTCAATTCACATCTTGTGCAATATGAAGAATTAGACGCTCTAATGAAACGTTTGCCGCTCGCGGCTCCGCTCGATTATTTCAGTATTTCCAGCCATTATGGTAAACGCCGTGACCCCATTAATAAAAGATGGGCCAAACATTACGGCTTGGATTTCGGTGGTGCCAAACGCACTTCGGTCTATGTTACCGCTCCGGGACGCGTTACCTATGCTGGACGCAAGGGCAAATACGGTAAATATATTGAAGTAGATCATGGTTTTGGCTTTAAGACGAGATATGGTCATTTGAATAAGATTCTTGTTAAGCGCGGTCAAAAAGTGGATTATCGTACTAAGATAGGGTTAATGGGGAGTACCGGTCGTAGCACTGGACCTCACCTTCACTACGAAATTTTGGTAAAAGGTAAGCAAAAAAACCCTTGGCGATTCATTAAGGCCGGTAGATATGTTTACAAAAGGCAGTAAAGAAGACGAGAAAAATCTCGTTCCAAAAGTCCCATCACCTCCGTCTCTTTTGAGCCCGGACCTCACAATTACAGGTAATCTCCATAGCCAAGGGGAAATTCAAATTGATGGCACCGTCGAAGGTGATATCCATTCTGATGTTTTGATTGTGGGCGAAACAGCGAACGTCATTGGCGAGATTACAGCTGATAGCGTACGCGTGCATGGGCGTATTACCGGACAGATTAAAGCCAATTCAGTTTCTCTCGCCAAAACGGCTCATGTACTTGGTGACATCCTGCATGGCGGTTTGGCGATCGAACAGGGCGCGTTCCTTGAAGGACATTGCCGCCGGATCGAAACGCAAAAGAAAGAAAGTGAAGGAACGATCAACCTTCTGGTGAAAGGCGGATCAAAAAATAAAACCGATCTGCCGCCTAAAAAACCGACCATCGAAACCGTTAAAGCTTAGGCGAAAGCTCTAGTCGTACTGACCCTCAAGCACTTTTCGGAAGGTTTCTGAATCAACGTTACCGCCTGTGCAAATGACGCCAATCGTCTTGCCTTTTGGGTCAATTTTTCCGGCCAAAACAGCTGCTAGTGCAACTGCGCCGCCGGGCTCGACGACGACTTTATATTCTTGAAATGCTGTTTTCATTGCCTGGGCCGTTTCAGCTTCACTCACCACCAGGCCACCCGACAATAATTTTTTATTACTTGAGAAAGTCAGCTCGCCTGGAATTTCGAGCAGCAACGCATCACAGATAGACGGCGTGTCTGGCGTGATCTCAATGCGCTCCCCAGCTGCGAGTGATAAGGCCGTGTCGTCGTAGCCTTCAGGTTCAACGCTATAGATTTCTGTATCTGGACTGCGATCTTTAAAGCCAATGGCGGTGCCCCCAATCATGCCACCCCCACTGCAAGGACCAAGCACCACATCCAATGTTAAATCTTGTTTTCTGGCCTGCTCATAAAGCTCCAACCCAAGCGTTCCCTGTCCCGCCATAATTTCAGGTGCGTCGTAGGGCGGTACGAGTGTGGCACCGGTCTCAGATATTATTTTCTCGGCGATGGCCACTCGGTTGCCATCTGCTCGGTTATAGAGCACGACTTCGGCGCCATCTCCGCGGGTATTATCGATCTTTATTTGAGGCGCATCTTCAGGCATGACGATTGTAGCTTTGATCCCTAAAATTTTAGCGGCCGCCGCCACGCCTTGAGCATGATTGCCAGATGAAAAGGCAACCACACCATTTTCTTTTTCACTGTCATCAAGCCCGAATATCATATTAAAGGCACCTCGAAATTTAAACGAACCTGTGCGCTGAAGACATTCCGCTTTGATCAGGAGACGACAGCCAAGTTGATTGTTTATTCTTTCAGATTCCAAAACAGGTGTCCGGAGAGCGTGGCCTGATAGCCGTTCAGCGGCGGCCTCAATATCTGCAATGGTTGGGAGGGTAGTCAAAATTAGGAAACTCCTAGCGCTGCAAATCGCCTTCTGGATTAAATGCAATTTCTGTCTGGTTGAGACGTTTGCGATAAACATGAAGGTTCTCGATAACGCGCTGCACATAGTTTCGGGTTTCGTTGAAAGGAATCATCTCGACCCAATCGATTGCATCAACGTTTTTATCTCGAGGATCGCCATTGCGTTTTATCCAACGATTGGCACGGGCGGGGCCCGCATTATACGCCGCCAATGATAAAATGTAGGACCCTTTAAATTGTTCTAACAGGCCTGAAAGATACGCCTGACCAAGGCGAAGATTGTATTCGGTATCGGTTGTTAAATTACGGCGAAGATAGGGAAGTCGGTATTTTTTTGCGACCCGTTTTGCCGTTGCCGGCATAAGCTGCATCAAGCCGCGCGCGCCCGCATGACTAATCGCTTTGATATTAAAAGCGCTTTCTTGACGGATGAGTGCATGAATTAAAGCCACCTCCATTTTTATTTTCTTCGGCAGCGGAAGCAATGGATAGCCATCCTCGGCCAAGGTAATGCCTGCGCGGTAGGCCTGCTTGGCGGTATAGATAGCCAGATCAGGCCGGCCACTTTGGCGCGCTAAAATCGCAACATTCAAGCGCCAAGTCGGAGAGGCATTTTCTTTGTTGAGTGTTCTGATGAACGGTCGTAAGAGATCGAAAAGTTCTGCTTTAGCCAATACACGTACGACCTTGACCAATTCATCAGCCTCGAACTTTTTCTTCTTCTCAATGTCATTTTCCGGAGCTGGCGGGAGCGCAAGCGGATCTTCAGACTCAATTTTCGCCGCTGCCAATTGCCCGTAATATGCCAATGGATAGACGGCAGCCTTGGTAAACCAGATTTTTGCTTGTTTGGGTTTTTTCATTTGTTCCGAGGCGCGGCCAGCCCAATAGGCACCACGTGAACGGCTGATCGGATATTTAGCGGTTTCAAAAAGGGATTTGAAATGCTCAAAGGCAGGTTTGCTTTCTTTCAAGAAACGAAGCGCAATCCAACCCGCGAGCCATTCGCCTTCGACAAATCCTTTGCCTTTTGCCAGGCCATGGTCTTTGGCCAAACGATAGGCCTCGCTAACATGACCCGCCCGTAAAGCACGTCTGGCAAGAATCGCCTTTTCGCGCCACCAACGTTCAGGGTGGCTCAAATTCTCAGGCAAATTCTGCAATAATTCTCGTGCAGCCAAGTCACGTCCTTTGCGCCGCCGCCAACGCATGCGCTCAAAGACCAAGCCCTGATGGCTGAGAAGTTCCTTTGGAACTTTGGAGATAGCACGATCGACAGCGCCTCGATATCGGCGCAGTGTTATGCGTGCAAAGGCAAGCGCGCGGTAGTCTTTATTTACTTTCATGAGCATGCGCCGAACCGGATAATATCGGCCGCGCCACAGCAACCTCTCAAGCCGTTCAATATGATTTTCGCGGGTTAAAAAACGCCGGTAGCGTTTATAAAATTGGCGCTCCTGGCGAGCACCGAAATTACCTTCGACCCAGGTTTTACGAAGAATTTTAATCGCATCCGGCTTTCGTTCGAGCTTCAACAAGGCTGCACCCAGTCGAATTCCGCCATCGGAGGTGAGCGGTTCGTGATCCTTAAACCAATTAAGAACGCGCTCTGGATCCATATTGGCAGTCATAGCTTCCTCGGCGCGTTGTCGAAGTCGGCGCTGGGATGGCCAATTAGAATTATTCTCTATGAAATGGGTGATTTCAAAAAAGGAGCTACCGGAATTTTGGGAAGTTAAACGCTGCCAGGTTAAGGCACGCCTGAGGTCTTTATTTTTAACACGTTTGATTTGTTTTTTGACGTCTTGCCACTTGTTTCGTTTTACCAGTTTTTGAATACTGGCTGCGCCGCGGATATCCTGTTTGGATATCGTAACTGATTTTGTAGCAGGTTTCGTTTTTGTTTCAGCCAATGCGGTTTCACCAGCAACTCCTGCCAGTAAAATAATACCTAATCCGATGAGTATCGAAGTCCGCATCAAAATCCTTATCCCCCCGATAGGGACCCGTATATTCATACAGTTTTATTAAATTACCGTTAGAAGGAGTCTAATTGGCTATACCTCGCTAATCAAGGCGGGCCCCGTTAAGTTTACTAATTGGTTTGATAAGTAATTTTCATGGAATAAATTAAGAACATATCTTGCCGCAAACACCAGCTAAGGTTATGTTCGCCACGAAATTTAGGAGAGAGAGTTATGTTTAAAGGATCGTTCGTCGCCTTAATCACACCGTTCAAAGACGGTCAGGTGGACGAGGAGGCTTTTCGCAACTTTGTTGAGTGGCAAATTACTGAAGGAACTGATGGCCTGGTGCCCGTAGGTACAACAGGCGAATCGCCAACCCTGAGCCATGAAGAGCATATGCGGGTCGTCGAATTGTGTATTGAAGTTGCTGGCGGCCGGGTACCGGTCATTGCCGGTGCGGGCTCAAATTCAACAGAAGAAGCGATCATGCTCTCCAAACATGCGAAAAAAGCAGGCGCCGATGCTGCTTTGGTCGTGACTCCTTATTATAATAAACCAACGCAAGAAGGACTTTATCGTCACTATGATGCGATTCAGTCTGCGGCAGATATTCCCATCATTATTTATAATATCCCGGCGCGCAGCATTGTCGACATGAGCGTCGACACCATGGCTCGTTTGTCAAAGCTCCCGAATATTGTTGGCGTGAAAGACGCGACCAGCGACCTCAATCGCCCAATGCTGACAACACCGGCATGTGGTCCGGATTTCTGCCAGCTTTCCGGCGAGGACGGCACCGCTATTCCATTCAACGCCGGCGGCGGGCAGGGCTGCATATCTGTGACCGGTAATATTGCCCCTAAACTCTGCTCTGAAATGCAGGCGGCGTGGTTTGCCGGTGACGTCGCACGCGCGATGGAACTCCAAGATGTTCTGATGCCCGTTCATTCAGCAATGTTCTGCGAAACCAGCCCAGGGCCAGTGAAATATGCCGCAGAGTTATTGGGGCTCTGCTCAGCAGATGCGCGCCTGCCCATTTGTGAGATCGCAGATAGCAGCAAGGAACAGGTCAAAACCGCACTTAAAAATGCCGGTATTTTGTCCTAGTTTTCAATTCTATGGCTAAGAAGAAAAAATCTCGCGACAATATAGCGGCGCAGAACCGTAAAGCGCGCCATGACTATTTTATCGAGGATAACTTCGAAGCCGGTATCGTTTTGCAAGGAACCGAGATTAAATCAATTCGCAATGGACGCGCCAGTATCCAAGAATCCTATGCCTCCGAAGAAGGCGGCGAGCTTTTCCTGGTCAACGCTTATATACCTGAATATCAGGCAGGCGGGCGCGATCAGCACGAAACTCGCCGACCGCGCAAGCTTTTGCTGCATAAAAAAGAACTCGCCAAAATGTTTAACGCGGTCAACCGAGAAGGCATGACGATTATTCCATTGTCGCTCTACTTTAATAAACGCGGCATGTTGAAAGTTGATCTCGGGCTGGCAAAAGGTAAACGCCAATACGATAAACGTCATACCGATAAGGCGCGAGATTGGAAACGTGACCAAGGCCGCATCATGCGTGGAAAAAATGGCTAAATTGCCGCCCAAACGAAGGTTGCCGCCAGGCTAGGTGTTAACGCGCAAATGGCCGGTTCTGGATCTGGGTG
>Ga0066376_10001983_pt1 | contig 19450 bp, 18 predicted proteins | sample Knorr_S15_td_Bot_FD_77009 | JGI IMG/M metagenome (GOLD analysis project Ga0066376, IMG submission 77009) | Marine microbial communities from Southern Atlantic Ocean transect - Knorr_S15_td_Bottom_ad_5009_LV_A | ecosystem: Environmental > Aquatic > Marine > Oceanic | place: Southern Atlantic... | reverse complement strand
AATGGCTGCGATCATGTTGTCGGCGCTCTTTTCGCCCATGCGCTCTATCTCTAACAGCGACTCTTTCTTAAGAAGGTACAGGTCGGCCACATCCTTGATAAGGCCCTGCTGGATCAAGATGCCGCCCCATCTGCCGCCCATGCCATCGATGTCCATGGTGTTTCGGCTGACGAAGTGCTCCAGCAGACGCACCAGCTGTTCTGGGCATGACGCATTGACGCAGTAGGCTGCGGCCTCATCTTCTGGGTTCACTATGGGCTCGCCACAGCTGGGACACTCTGTGGGGAATTCGAACGGCTTCTCGTTGCCGGTACGGCGGCTGGTAATCACGCTGACCACCTGGGGTATGACCTCCCCTGCCCGCTCAACCACAATCCAGTCGCCGACGCGCAGGTCCTTGGCGCGGATGTACTCCTCGTTGTGCAAGGTCGCCCTCTGCACGGTTGCACCTCCGATGACCACCGGCTCGAGGATTGCGTAAGGGTTGATAGTGCCCGTGCGGCCTACGTTTACGGCGATGTCCAGCAGCTGCGTTACAGACTGCACTGCGGGGAATTTGTACGCGATAGCCCACCGAGGCTCGCGGCCCACAATGCCCAGGTGCCGTTGAAAATCCAGATCGTTTACCTTGATTACTACGCCGTCAGCCGCCACGTCGATATCCTCCACGCCCTCCACCCACGACCTGTAGAAGTCGATAGCCTCCTCCGGCGTCTGCACCACGCGAAAGCCCTCGCTTACCTTAAAACCAAGCTCCTTGAAGTAGTCCAGGCTCTTGGCGTGAGTGTCCGGAAGGCCGTCTCCCTCAACGTAGCCCAGCGAATATATAAAGATATCCAGCGGTCGGGACGCCGTCATGCGCGGGTCCAATTGTCTGAGGGAGCCAGCGGCCGTGTTTCGAGGGTTGGCGTAAGGCTCTTCCCCTCTGGCAACACGCTCGTCATTGAATTTCAGGAACTCGGACTTGGGGAAGTAGACCTCGCCTCGTACCTCCAGGCGGCTGGGCACGTCGGCGCTGAGCAGACGTAGCGGAATGCTCTTGATGGTGCGCAGGTTCTGCGTCACGTCCTCGCCCACCAGGCCGTTTCCTCGCGTCGCGCCCTGTACGAAAATGCCGTCCTGGTACGTCAGTGCTACGGCAAGGCCGTCGTACTTTAGCTCGCAAACCATGTCGAACTGGTCGCGTTCCAGCAAGTTGGCGACCCTCTTGTGCCAGGCCATGAACTCCTCGTCGTTGAAGGCGTTGGCCAGACTAATCATGGCAACGGGATGCTGCACCTGACTGAAACCCGGCAGAGGCTCCGCGCCCACACGCTGCGTCGGCGAGTCCGCGGTTACCAGCTCGGGATTATCCGCCTCCAACTGGCGAAGCTCCTGCATCAGCTCGTCATATTGGCCGTCGCTGGTATCCGGTTGCGCCAGCACGTAGTACCTGTAGTTGTGGTAGTTGAGCTGTTTTCGAAGTTCTTCGATCTTCTTAATCGTTGTGGTGCTTGCCATGAAACTCACCATCTTCAAACCAGTTAAATTTTAGGCAATAGTTTCGACCGACCAGCAGGGCTGAAAATTGACGCCATTTCAAGGTAAAAACATTTTATCCGATTTAGCGGTAAAAAGGTCGCAGGGTGTTCGCACTGGACGGCGCTGTAGCCTGTGGCTATACTTTAATTGCCTTCCCTGGCATAGGAGATTCATATTGCCACTGTCCCAAGAGTACCTGGATTTCATAGCTAAATACCCCCCATTGCTAGCCATTGGCAACACCCCTTTGATCCAATTGAAACTTCCTCTGGATATTGGGGATGCCGAAATACATGCCAAATACGAGCACCTTAATCCTGGTGGTTCCCTCAAGGATAGGCCTGTCATGCGAATGCTGGTAGAGGCCATCCTGTCAGGCGAGCTGGACAAGAGCAAAACTATTCTGGATGCGACTTCCGGTAACGCCGGCATTGCCTACGCCATGATAGGAGCCATTCTTGGTTATAAGGTCACGCTGGTAATGCCTGAGAATGCCAGCGAAGAGAGAAAGAAGCGCATTAGGGCTCATGGCGCGGAGATCATCTACACCGATGCCATGCTGGGCTACGACGAGGCGCTATACGAGGTCCGGCGACGCTACGAAGCAGACCCGGACAAGTACTACTACCGCTCGCAATACGACAACGACAACAATCCCCAGGCCCACTACGACACCACCGCCGAAGAAATCCTGAAACAGGCACCCGGCATTACGCACTTTGTCGCAGGCGTTGGCACTGGCGGAACGATCACCGGCATAGGTCACCGACTGAAGGAGCACAATCCCGATATTCAGATCGTTGGCATCAACCCTCCGGAATGGCCCGGTGTTGAGGGGCTGAAGCCTTTGGGAGAAGACCATATCATCCCCAAAATCTTCGACGAAAGCGTCGTGGACGAGATGCTGGAGATCGATGTGGACGAGTCTTACAAGATGTCGAAGCTCATGGCTTCCATCGGCATGTTTGCGGGCCAGTCCTCAGGCGCGTATGTGCAAGGGGTTTATATGGTGGCGAAGCGCGAGCGCAAAGGCTGCTTCGTGACTATTATTAACGACATCGGCGAGCGCTACCTCAGCACTGGCATGTGGGACTAATTTTCAGTTAGGATGTCAAACTTGAAAATAGGGCTGGTTTTACAACCAGCCCTGTTTTTTCGCCTAAACCAACCGCAAATTCTAAGCCGCTACAGGCGCCTCAGTTTTGGCCAGCTTTGCAGCGATCTCTGCTACGTGGCGACCCTGGAAGCGGGCGCCGTCCAGCTCGTTTTCGCTAGGCACGCGGTCGTTCTGCCCCACGATGGTCGCTGCGCCGTAAGGGCTGCCTCCCGTAATCTCGTCCATGCGCGTCTGGCCCTGGAAGGCGTAGGGCAGGCCTACGATGACCATGCCGTGGTGGAGCAGCGTCGTGTGGAAGCTGAGAATGGTCGATTCCTGACCTCCGTGCTGCGTGGAGCTACTGGTGAACACACTACCGACCTTGCCAACCAGCGAGCCCTGCATCCACAGGCCGCCCGTCTGGTCCAGACAGGTGCACATCTGGCCAGTCATGTTGCCGAACCGGGTTGGTGAGCCGAAGATGATGGCGTCGTAATCGCCTAACTCGTTGGGGTCAGTCACGGGAATACCGGCCAGCTGCTGTTGGGCCTGACCTGCGCCCATGTTCTCCCGCATGCTGTGTCAGGAATGGTCTCTGGGACTCGCTTGATTATCACCTCAGCGTCGGGAACCTCCCGCACGCCCTCGGCCACGGCCTCTGCCATAGTGCCAATGTGTCCGTATAAAGAGTGAATTAATACCAGAACTTTCATTTCGTGATCCTACTTTCTTGTTTTTCTAATTTGGTTTATTTTCTTGGTGTATTAGAGATATCTAGACTGGCTCGCTTGGAACCAGTGTTTCTGCTTCTGAGCTGATACGACCTCCTACGAAAAAGGCTGCGGCGACGGCCAGCATCACAGCCCCAACTACTACGAACGAACCGCCTATGCCCACCTGACTGCTGATGGGTTCTGTGATGAAAGGCGATATGAACTGGCCGAAGAACACCGATGTTGTTAACAAACCGAAGGCGCGACCTCGAAATACCTCCGGCGCTCTGGCCACAAGCCATACGTTGAGGGTCGGCATGAGCAGGCCAAGACCTATACCTGCGATGGCTGCGCCAACGAAGATCTGGAGGAAACCAGTGCCCAGGCCGATTATGGGATAGCCGATTCCGAACAGAACGAAGCCGACGGTGATGATGGTGAACATGCTCAACCTCTTGTTAATGCGAGCGAACATCAGCGAAGGCGGGATGGAGAACAGGATGGCGCCGGATATGGCCAGGCCGCTTTGTGTAGCACTGGCCCCAGCAACAGCCCCCAGGAGAAATGGCAACTGAATTATCATCATGATGAAGGCCGTCAACAGAACGAGCGCTGTGATGTATATCGGCAAGAGTTGGCCGATCGGGAAAGTAACTTTCGAACCGTTTTCGGAGTCTAATGCGGCGGCTTCTGGTTCTTGGCGTTTCGGCTCCAGCAGAGCGATGACAGTAAAGGGCAAAATTACAAATGCGACGAGCGTAAATCAGGAAAGGCGTCTGCCAAGTCACGTCGGCAAGAAAGCCGCCTGCTGCCGTGAAGAGCACGCCCCCGAAGTTCATGAATGCGGCCTGTCTTCCCAGAAATCGCGCTCTCGCCTCGCCCTGGTAGTAGTCGGCGATTAGCGTCGTCACGCTGATCATGACGCCTGCGACCGCTATGCCAAGAAGTGCCCTGCCGATAAGAATCGCAGTCATGGAGTCGAAGAAATAACCGGCGCTACCGGTGATCGCGTACAAGAACGTCGAGACCACCAGCAGACGTTTGCGGCCGTAACTGTCGACGATGAATCCAGCCGCTGGTGCGCCCAGTACAATGAAAAGGCCCGGGATCGTCAAGACCAGTCTGACCAGCAGATCCACGTTTGGTAGATCGGAGAAGGCGGCATGCATGGCGGGCAGAGTGGGCGCTATGGTCGCGCTGGCCATGACCGTTAGGCTACTGACAACCAGGAGCGTAATCTTGGTTAGCTGCCGTTCGGGGTGGGCCTGGAACATGTTGCTGCCTCCGCTTTTAACTCACTGCGATGTATCTTAATGGTCAGATATATATTAATAGTCACTTATCTTGTTGTCAAGTATCTTAGTAATGAGATATAATAAACACATGAGTACAGATAAAATCGATCGAGTCATCAAGGAATCCAGGGAGATGTGGCCTGGCTACTGCGCTGAATCGGAAGAACTGGTTTTGCGCCTGTTCGGGGCGTGCCATTTCGTGGAGCAGGAGATGACTCTTGGCCTCACACGGTTCGACCTTGCCGTCGGCGAGTTTGGCGTGTTGATCGAACTTCGCCTCTCTGGTCCACCTTATAGACTAACGCCAACTCAGCTGTACAATCGCCTGCTGGTGACTTCCGGCGGGATGACTGGTCGCATAGACAAGCTTGAAAATCGTGACTACGTCAGGCGCGTTCGCGACCCTGACGACCGGCGTTCCGTACTGGTTGAGCTTACGGAACAGGGCATGGAGGCGATTAACACGGCAGCCTGCGCCCAGCATAAGGTGGAAGAGCATCTGGCTGAATGCCTGACCGTCGATGAGAGAGGCCAGCTCACCAGGCTGCTCAGGAAGCTACAAGTCGACTTGGAATCGCACAACTGCTGCAACGGCGGCAGCGCGTAAAAACAAGATGTTAGTAATGTCCCGGTCTTTACCCGGGACTGGTCTTAAGAAAAGAAGGATCAAATTTGCGTAGAGAAGTACCTGAGGGTGAGCGTGTCGGATTTTTGGCTGCCTCAAAGAGCGGCCTGAACGGGCGTATCGCCAATATATTCAGACCTTACTTGGGTAAGGTATCGGCTGTAGGCGTCCTTATACTAATATCGGCCGGACTGGGCGTAGTAAACCCTGTCCTCATTCGCACCGTATTCGACTCCGGCCTCTTTCCAGAGAGCGGCGTGCCCAACATGGAGCTGCTGTGGAAAGTCGCGGCCGTCATGGTAGCCGTTACGGTGTTTACCGGCGGCCTTGGCATAGTGCAGACCTTCTACACTAACCAGGTGGGCCAGAGGGTTATGCAGGACCTTCGCGATCGTTTGTATAGGCACCTGCAAGGCCTATCGCTGAAATTCTTTACGGACACGCGCACCGGCGAGATACAGTCTCGGGTGGCCAACGATGTGGGCGGTGTGCAGAACGTCGTCACCAGCACCATATCCGACGTGCTGTCCAACACTGTGATCTTTCTAAGCACACTTGTCGCCATGTTCATCCTCTCATGGGAGCTTACTCTGGTTGCGATGGCCACCGTCCCGGCCTTTGCGATTCTCTCCAAGTTTGTGGGTGCCAAGCGGCGGGCCATTAGCTCGGAAACGCAGAAGGCTGCCGCAGACGTAACAGCCATCACTCAGGAGACGCTATCTATCTCTGGGGTTATGCTAACAAAGCTATTCGGCAGGCAACCCCAGGAAGTGGACAGATTTGCCGATCGTAACCTTCGTCTCTCCGATCTGACCCTGCGTAGACAGATGACAGGTCAGGCCTTCTTCACAGTGATGCAGATATTCTTCTCGGTATCCCCTGTGATGATCTACGTCATTGCTGGCTATGTTCTAGCCGGCGACAACCCCTCGGTCATGACGTCTGGGACTATTGTGGCCTTTACAACATTGCAGTCCCGCCTGTACTTCCCTATCGGCACCCTTCTGAGGGTCTCCGTGGAGCTTCAGGCCTCCCTGGCTCTGTTCGAGCGTATCTTCGGCTACCTGGACATCAAACCAGACATCGAGGACAAGGATTATGCTAAGGAGCTGAAGCCTGAGGATGTGAAAGGCAGGATAGCTTTCAAGGGTGTGAGCCTGAACTATGGCGCAGTGGAAGCGCATCAGAGGGAGGGTGACGTTGCGGAAGAGGTGCCCCACGGCCTCGCTTTGAACAACGTTAGCTTCGAGATTAAGCCCGGCCAGTTGGCGGCGTTCGTCGGACCTAGCGGAGCGGGCAAGACGTCCATTTCGTACCTGATACCCCGCCTCTACGACGTCACTGATGGTGAAGTCAGCATTGACGGCGAGGATGTGCGCGACATTCGCCTGTCATCGTTGGCCGGACTGATCGGCTACGTTACGCAGGATAGCTACCTGTTCCATGCCAGCCTTCGGGATAACCTTATGTACGGCAATCCAGATGCCACACAGGAGCAGATGGAGGAGGCTGCCAAGGCGGCTTTCATTCACGATCGCATCATGGCGTTTCCTGATGGTTACGATACTGTGGTGGGCGAGCGCGGCTACAGGCTATCCGGTGGCGAGCGCCAACGTCTCTCCATCGCCAGAGTCATCCTGCACGACCCGCGCATACTGATCTTGGACGAGGCTACCTCAGCGCTGGACACCACTAGCGAGCGTTATGTGCAAACGGCCTTGGCTCCCCTGATGGAGGGCCGAACCACAATCGCCATAGCACACCGCCTGTCCACAATACTGGCAGCCGACGTTATCTTTGTCGTGGACAAGGGCCAAATCGTGGAGCAAGGCACTCATCAGGAGCTATTGGAGGTCGGTGGACTCTATGCCGGTCTGTATTACGAGCAGTTTGATGGCGGTCGAGGGCAGTCCGTTTCCGAGGACGGCGTAGTTCTCTCCAACGGCAAGGTTGTGACTCCCAGAGGTGAAGTCTACGCGGACTAGGTGTCTGTCCTCAAGTTCAAAGAAATACGGAATAAAAAAAGAGTGGCGGTCAAATGGCGGCCACTCTTCTTATTTAGCTTGTCTTGAGGAACGATTACACGTCCAGGTTCTGTACCTCGAGGGCGTTGGCCTGGATGAAGTTCCTGCGCGGCTCCACAACGTCGCCCATTAACACCGTGAATATGTTGTCGGCGGATACCGCATCTGCGACGGATACCTGCAGCAACGTACGCTTGTCTGGGTCCATGGTCGTTTCCCAAAGCTGGTCGGCGTTCATCTCGCCAAGGCCCTTATAGCGCTGAGTGCTGATATTGCGTCGGTTCTGCAACTGGGTCATTACACCCTCTTTTTCGCCTTCACTGTATACGTAATGTACTTGGCGACCCGATGTGATCTTGTACAGCGGTGGCTGGGCTATGTAGAGGTGCCCGTGCTCGATGAGGTCCCTCATGTGCCGGAAGAAGAAGGTCAACATCAACGTCCTGATATGAGAGCCGTCCACGTCGGCGTCCGTCATGATGATGACCCTGTGGTAGCGTAGCTTGCTGACGTCGAAATCGTCGTCCACTCCGGCGCCGATAGCCGTAATCATGTAGCGAATGGCTTCGTGGCCGAGAATCTTGTCAGTCCTGGCCTTCTCTACGTTGAGGATTTTGCCACGTAATGGCAGGATGGCCTGCGTGCGCCTGTCCCGGCCCATCTTGGTAGTGCCGCCTGCGGAGTCTCCCTCAACCAGGTACAGCTCACACAGGGCAGGATTCTTTTCGGAGCAGTCGGCCAGCTTGCCGGGAAGGCCTCCGCCGTCCATGGCATTCTTGCGAATAATTAGGTCGCGTGCCTTCTTGGCAGCGTCTCGTGCGCGCTGAGCCGTCTGGCACTTCTCGATGATGCGCTTGGCCTCTATAGGATTGTCCTCCAGATAGATCTGTAGGCCCTCAGCGACAACGCTCTCCACCTGAGTTCTCACCTCTGGATTTCCCAGACGTGTCTTGGTCTGACCCTCAAACTGGGGGTCGGTCAGCTTAACGCTAATTACGGCAGCCAAGCCCTCGCGGGTGTCGTCGCCAGACAGGTTGGGGTCGTTATCCTTCAGCAGCTTTTGCCTTCGGGCGTAGTCGTTGATTATGCGCGTGAGAGCGCTGCGGAAGCCCGTGATATGCGATCCGCCGTCGATAGTATTGATGCAGTTTGCGAAAGAGTGCACGTATTCTGTGAAGCTGTCGTTGTACTGCATGGCAGCCTCGACGATGGTGCCGCCTTCCTCACTCTCGAAGTAAATAGGGTCAGCGTGAATAGGAATCCTGTTCTGATTCAGGCTTCGTACGAAACTGGAGATGCCGCCCTCAAAATAATAGGTGACATTCGAATTTGGCCAGATGCTGTCGTGGCCTACCCAGTCGCTCCTGAACCTGATCCATAGCCCCTTGTTGAGGTATGCCATCTCCTTGAAACGCTGGCTAAGCACTCCAAAGTCGTAAATGAAGTCGCCGAATATCTCTGGGTCTGGATGGAATGTTATGGTTGTGCCCGACTTATTGCGGTCTGCTCTGGGAGCTGGCTCAGTCGTTAGTTCGGACACTTTATGCCCCCGAGAGAATTCCTGTGTGGATATGTTTCCGTCTCGGAGGACCTCTACTGTTAGCTTGTCGGATAGCGCGTTGACCACGGAAGCGCCGACGCCGTGTAGGCCGCCGGAAACAGTGTAGGCCTTACCGCCGAACTTGCCGCCGGCGTGAAGGGTGGTCATTACGGTCTCGACCGCTGTTATCTTTGTCGTAGGGTGTATGTCTACGGGAATACCTCGGCCGTCGTCGGAGATCCGCACGGAACCATCTTGCCGAATGTGGATGTTTACGCTGGAGCCGAAGTCTGCCATGAACTCGTCCACGCTGTTGTCGACGATTTCGTAAAGCAGGTGATGCAGTCCTCGCTGATCGGTGCTTCCGATGTACATGCCAGGACGCCGGCGAACGGCCTCCATTCCTTCCAGCACCTGGATGTCATCAGCGGTATATTCCTCTTTCGGGTTACCGTTACGGCTTGTCGCCATATTTTGCTCCTAAGTAGCTGCCCGCTCGATAGGCTGATCAGCGAGTGCCTAATTGATTACACAGCGCACCCGAGTCAGGTTTTGGTCAATCAAAATTCCCGCATTTGGAGAGGGGCAAATCAGGTGGTTTTCATTCCACCTAAAAGAGGGCTTTAACCCCCGTATAGTGGACTATATCGAATAATTTAATGCTAGGTGATTAACGATAACATTTTAGCATTTTTTGGGGTAAAAATCAAATATGTCAAGTACAAATGTGCTACAGATTTGAGGCACTGCTTTTCTTCTTCGCCAGCGCGCTAATAATCTCCAGGCCAACCCTATTTGCCACCTCGGCAGTGATCGCTCCCGGACCGTCATATGGTGGCGAGACTTCGACGATATCGGCGCTCACCAGGTCCACCGACGAGACTATGCGACGAACGGCTCCCAGAAGCTGCATTGAGGTCAGTCCACCAGGCTCAGGTGTGCCCGTGCCGGGGGCGAAGGCCGGATCCAGCACGTCGATGTCCACTGATAGATAGATGAACTCCGGGCCGTCCAAGGCCTCGCTTATTGCCTGCACTAGCACGTCCTCGAACCCTTTTTCCTCGATCTCAGCCATCAGGTGCCAGCGCATGCCCTTTTCCTTCATCCAGTCGAAGAGCTCCCGCTCAGGCCAGTACCCTCTCAGGCCCACCTGCACGAAGTTCTTGCCGGGAATGGCCCCGCTTTCCAGCAGTCGTCGCATTGGGCTGGCGTGGGAGACGAGCACTCCGCCGTAAGCTGTATCGCCTACATCGGCGTGGGCATCGAAGTGGACCATGCCCACCTTGCCGTAGCCATAGTGCTGAGCAACGGCTGTGGCGCTGGGAAGCGTAATCGAGTGATCTCCACCCAAGACTATGGGCAGCGCGTTTGCGTGCAGTGCCTGGAGGACTTTTAGCCGGATGGCTTCGTGGCTCTGTTCCAGCAGGCTTGGAGGGCAGTTAGCGTCCCCGAAATCAACGACCTTCAGCTCGCGCATTGGGTAGACATCCAGACCCATGTGGTAGAGTCGCTCGTTGGGGCTTCCTGAGTACCCGGCTTGTCTAATTGCCCGGGGTCCGAACCTGGCGCCCGGTCTGTTTACCACGCCCATGTCAACCGGCGCACCTATGATTGCCACGTCTGGATTCATGGACTTCAGCTCATCCTGCGTAAGCGCAAATGGTGCGTGGGCAAAGGTTGATATGCCCATGAAGTTTGGTTGCGGTTCGGGTCCTCTCAGATCGGCCATGGTTGGAGTTCACCCTCTTCACCAGCTATCGTGAATCAGCTAACGCGCATCAGCCATCACGGTTCGAATCCTGATATTAGTTCATGATCTGGTTGAATGATATGCCAGCCTTAGTTAGAATCGTCGTTCCGCGTACCCGTTCCTGTCCCAGTGTCCACGGAGATTGGAGATTGGAAATTTTGTAAAGCTTGAAGCGCCGGAGATACATATGAGCAGCCAAGATACGCATTTGACCGAGCCAGTTGAACTTAGGCGCAAAGGCTGGTTCATGATATCCGGACTGGCCTCCGGTCATGCTCTGTACCACTGGTTCCTGCAGAGCTTCGTTGTGGCGCTGCCGGAGATTCAGGCGGCCTTTGGCTTGAACAGCGTTGGCGTTGGTGGAGTGCTGACGGTGCGAGAGCTGGCATCCGGCATTGTGACTCTACCGGCGGGCGTAGTGGTGGATATGCTGCGGCGGCATTGGGGAGCCTTGATGGCCGTCTGCATTGGCGGTTTGGGATTGGGTGGGCTGCTCATGGGTGTCTCGCCCGTGTATCCCTTGCTTCTGGTAGGCATGGCAATAGTGGCCATATCGCACTCGATATGGCATCTGCCTGCATCTGCGGCGCTGTCGCAGCACTTCCCGGAAAAGCGAGCAACTGCGCTGTCGTTCCACGGGGTCGGAGGCAGCATTGGTGATGTGGCGGGACCCGCCATCACTGGCCTGCTGCTGGCGGTGCTTAGCTGGCGAGAGATCCTGAGCTGGTACGCCGTGCCGCCCCTGTTGCTGGCCTTCGTAGCCATGTGGGCCTTTCGAGGCATAGGTGATGTCCGTGGCCAACAGTCTGATAGCGCCCAGGGCCCAGATCGGATGGCTGTCACCAAGGCCATGATGAAAAGCCGTGTGCTTTGGGGAATAGCACTGGTCAAGGGACTTCGAGGCATGTCTCTGGTGGCGCTGGTTACGGTGTTGCCTCTGTACCTTAATGCCGACCTTGGCCTGAGCACTTCGGTACGAGGCGGCCACATCGCGCTGCTTATAGCCATCGGCATCGTTGCCAAACCGGTAGCGGGCCACCTCTCTGATCGCTGGGGCAGGAAGCAGATTCTCGTCCCGGGTCTGTTGTGGTCGTGCCTGATAACCCTTCTGCTAATACCCTTCGGACAAGGAATTGCCCTCACCGTCTTGATTCTGTTTCTAGGACTGTTCCTGTACCCCGACCAGCCTATTTTGACGGCCGCTACCCTGGACACCGTGGGTCGTGAGGTCGCCTCTACAGCGCTGGGGTTGACCGGATTTGTCTCCTTCATAATGAGCGCTACTTCACCCCTTATCGCCGGGGCGCTGTACGAGTTCGTAGGAATCGACGCCACGCTTTATTACGTTGGTGCGCTGTTCGCTACGGCTGCGCTGGTAATGGTGGTGCTGCCGATAAAGGCGGCTGGCCGAACTTAGTTGCTGGCATTTTGCGGCGTGGATATGATGAAGTTATTTCCCATAAGGAACTCAGAGTAGACCCAATGAATCAAGAACTACCCCAGGCAATTCTATTTGATCCGGAGCGCCACCGCAGAGGTCGTCTCGGACTGGAGGATGCCTACGGCGACATCGTGCGCCACGCTTTTGAAAGGCTGCGGATTGCAGCACCGGGCTTGGCCAGTCAGTTGGCCGACGACTACGGCGTGGAGCGCAGCAGAGACATACGACCTCTCCCTGGTGCCGTCGACACACTACGGACCGTCCGAAACAAGGGCGTCAAGTTGGCCCTGATCACCAACGGCGATAAGGAAACGCAGAGGGGCAAGATCAACGACCATGATCTGGCGGGCTTCTTCGACTGCATTGTCATCGAAGGCGAGTTCGGCATCGGCAAACCCAATGACGAGGTCTACATACATGCCATGGAGACCCTGGGTGTAAAGCCGCACGAGACGTGGATGGTCGGCGATAACTTCGAGTGGGAGGTCGTAGCGCCAAAACGGCTCGGCCTTACAGCGATCTGGGTAGACTCCCGGGCCGAAGGACTGCCGAACGACCCTTCGGTGATGCCTGATCGTGTTATTAGATCAATTCAGGAGCTTATTTAGCGCGGGATGACAGGCACGCAGGCGATGTAGACTTTCCTTATGGCCCGCCTCGCAATATAATCTGTCTAATTCGAAGCACAAGGAATGCCTTCACAGGAGATTCAAAAAATGCCTGATCAGCAGACTTTTCGAGAAGCCTGGGGCAAGTACGCCTCCAGCGTATCAGTCATTACTTCCATCGAGCCGGACGGCTCCGTACACGGTATGGCAGCCAGCGACATCAGCTCTGTCTCCCTGGAGCCTATGCTGGTTCTAGTGTGTGTCGGACACAATCGCAATTCCTTTTCCCTGATACAGAAGGCTGGGCGATTCGCCTTGAACATCATGGGAGAGGACCAGTCGGACATAGTAACGCACTACGCCTCCCCTGCTGAAAAACGCGATCCCAACAAGGAAATTGCGTTTACGTTCACGGATAGCGGTGCCGCCCTGATAGACGGCAGCGTCGCCCAGATGGACTGTCGTGTTGTCAGCGAGCACGTGGCTGGCGATCACACAATCTTCATTGGCGAGGTTGATGACATTCGAGTTCATGAGGGCATGCCCCTGCTGTATTGCGAGGGCAGTTTCGGCAAGTTCGATAAGAATAGCTAAGGCCTGACGTGGGCCGAGTACACGTGCATCTTAATATGATGTAAGTTAGGGGCGATCTGCTGGTGCGGGTCGCCCCTGTTCTATTCCGGGGTTCTGCGCAGTACAGCATCTCACCCCAAAATATAAGAACGCGAATGTAGGAGCCAAGAGTATGAAAGTCGGCGTGAATCTAATCAACTTCGGGCCTGGAGCCACACCGGACTCACTACGAAGGTGGCTGGAGCTATCCGAGGCGCTGGGCTACCACCTGATCATGACGTCCGATCATATTGCTATAACGCCTGACGTGCAGGGACGCTACCCCGCGCCCTTCTATGAGCCGATAAGTTTGCTGGGCTGGATGGCCAGTGTCACTACGAAGATGGAGATCGGCACTACTGTAATCATCGTCCCCTATCGCAATCCGGTGGAGACGGCCAGGGCGTTGGCCAACATCGATCAGCTTAGCGGCGGCAGGCTCATATTCGGCGTCGGCATCGGCTGGGCGCAGGGCGAGTTCGATGTGCTGAAGGTCCCGTTCAAGCAGCGGGGTGCGATCACCAACGAGTACCTGGAGGCCATCAAGCTGCTGTGGACTCAGGACGTGGCGTCGTACCAGGGCAAGCATATCTCGTTCCAGGACATTCACACGGCTCCCAGGCCAGTGCGTTCGCCTCATCCTCCCATCTGGGTTGGCGGGCCCAGCGATGCTGCCATGCGGCGGGCTGTGCGATACGGCGACGCTTACCACCCGATTCGCATTCGCATGGACTGGTTCAAGAACGAGGGCATCCCCAGGCTCAAGGCCATCGCGGATGAAGAGGGCAAGCCCATGCCGTTGCTGTGCCCCCGGGTGCGCCTTCGCATCATGGATAGCGACATGCAGGACGACGAACGCATCGTTGGCGAAGGGTCTGTCGACCAGATCCGCAGGGACATGGCCAAGCTAGAGGAGTTGGGGTGCTCCTACGTGCTGCTGGACACCTATTACGACGACATCGAAGCTACTAGGCACAACGAGGTCGCCTGGCGCATGCTGTCGGAGATGGCCGAGAAGGTTCTCGATCTAGACGGCCAAACAGTGCGGTAATTTTTGAATTGTTCTGAATAGCCGCGCTTAAATTGCAGTGGCGCACGTTGACAGGGCTTGAGGATATCTCAAGTACCTATAGCATTTGAACAGGTCTCAGTCACGATGTGAATATTTCGACCTCGGCAATTCCAAGCGGACGGTCTGGACTAAATATCAGCTGCCCAATTCAAAAAACAAAAAGAAGGTGTGGAAGTATGGCACGAGTACCCTATGTGGAACGCGACGAACTGGATGCCGAAGGTCAACAGATATATGACCAGATTGCCGCAGATAGAGGCCGCACAGAGGTTGGGCTGCAATTTCGAGCGCTGCTCAACAGTCCAAAGGTGGCAGGCCATCTAACGTCGGTGGGCACGGCGCTTCGATTCAACAGTTCTATCCAGGAGGGCCTGAAGGAGCTGGCGATAAGCACCGTTGGACGCGAATGGGACAGCGAAATCATCTGGAGTGCTCACTCGCCGTTGGCTGCCAAAGGCGGAGTCAGCGACGCGACTCTGGAAAGCGTCCGCACTCGTAAAGACCCTGAGTCGCTGACCGCTGACGAGATCACGGTCACACGATTCGTTCACCAGTTGGTCCAGGACAAGAACATCTCTGATGATGCCTTTGCGGCCGCTAAAGACCTGCTGGGAGATCAGGGCGTAGTAGAGCTGTCGCTTATAGTCTCTTACTACAGTGGGTTGGCTATGTTGCAGATCGCGCTGGAATTGAAATTGGAGCCGGGCCGGGCAAACACTCTCTAATATACATGGCAGGATAAATCTCTCCAAGACAATAAACGCGAACAAAAAAAAGGCCGAGCGCGGACAAACATTTCCGGTGCGCTCGGCCTTTTCATTTAAGCAGGAAGTTGTGGAGCCTAGATGGCCTCCTCGTCGCGCTCGCCGGTGCGCACACGATAGACCGCAGTTACTGGCGAGACGAAAATCTTGCCGTCGCCGATGTTTCCAGTCCGCGCTGCGTCCATGATAATGTTGCAGACGCTGTCGGTATCCGCGTCTTTGATAACTGGCTCCACCTTGGTCTTGGGCAGCATGTCGATCTCGATGGCCTGCGTTCCCCTGCCGCCAGTGTGAATCACACCCCTCTGGATTCCTCGCCCCGTTACGCTGACCGTATTCAAGCCCACAAAGCCAGCCTCGGTCAAAGCGTTCTTGACTGCCTCGAGCTTCTCTGGTCGAATTATGGCTCCTACCTTGTTCTTATGGCGTACCTCCTGGATTGGATAGTGTTGGGAGCTGGGCTAATCAGCATACGGCAGTTCGCCGTGCTGCGACATATCCAGTCCAATGGCCTCTTCTTCTTTGGTGACTCGGATGCCCATAGTGACATCCAGCACCTTCAAAATAACAAAGGTAAGGACGAATGCATATACCCATGTGGCGACGATTGCGATCAGTTGTATCCCTAACTGTGCAGGGTTACCGTGCCACAATCCCTCGACACCACCTAGCGCCGCCGTGGCGAAGATGCCCACAGCTATGCCGCCCCACGTTCCGGAAATGCCGTGCACTGCCCACACATCCAAGGCGTCATCCAGTCGCCACTTGAGACGAAGCTGAACGGCGATGAACGAGAACGCACCAGCGCCCAATCCTATGAGAATGGCTGGCATAGGTTCTACGAAACCGGCTGCTGGCGTGATGGCCACCAGTCCCGCTACCGCGCCAGATGCTGCGCCTACCACGCTGGGCTTGCCTTGCACAATCCAAGACATGGTCATCCATGTAACCGCTCCCATGGCCGCCGCTGTGTTTGTTGCCACGAATGCGGATGCGGCAATGCCGTCGGCTGCTAGCGCGCTTCCTGCGTTGAAGCCGAACCAGCCGAACCACAGCAGACCTGTGCCTAGTACGACAAGAATGAGGTTGTTCGGCCCCATGGGTTCGGTGCCGAATCCGATGCGTCTGCCGAAGACCAGGGCCGCTGCCAGAGCACCTACGCCCGACGTGATGTGCACAACGTTACCACCAGCGAAGTCCAGCGCGCCGCCGTTAATTCCAATGACGCTCATGTCGCCGATCCAGCCTCCACCCCATACCCAGTGGGCCACAGGAGCGTAGACCACTGTGGACCATACCACTACGAAGATTATGAATGTGCTGAACTTGATTCGTTCGGCGAATGCGCCGGTAATCAGGGCGGGAGTTATGATGGCGAACATTCCCTGGAACATCATGAATGACAGATGCGGAATGGTCTGGCCCTCAAGTGGCTCGAGGCCGACACCCCTCAGGCCAATGTAGTCGAAGCCACCGATGAAGTGACCGATATCGGAACCGAATGCCAGGGAGTAGCCCCACAGCACCCATTGCACTCCGACGATGCCCATAATGATAAAGCTCTGCATTATGGTGGCAAGTACGTTCTTCCTCCGCACCAGGCCGCCGTAGAAGAAGGCCAGTCCCGGCAGCATCAGCAAGACCATGGCCGAGGACATCATTACCCAGGCTGTATCACCCGTATCAATCATTAGGACTCATGCCTCCTTAATTGGCGCTCAGCATCAGGCGAGGTTTTTTTGAATAAATTCGTAATTCTAGGCGATTCAGGGTCTGAGGCTGTATCGGTGGAGATCGATCCGCCGCCTTTTCTTAAGCCTCATCAGGGACAACTTAATTTATACAAAATTCATATAAGTTACAAAGGCCTGGCTGCATGGGCTCAATCGTGAGGACACCTGCATGGCCGCATCGCCACATTTTTGAAAACGTCGCGCAGAGCATCACTATATTGGGCAGGTCGTCAATCGACCAGCCTGCGTTGGCGTTGACACTGATTAGTACCGGCATTACACTCGCACGAGTCTACAAAGCAATAGACGACGTACGGTTCGGTAATATTCAGCGGAGTCGAAGCCATGAACGTTAGCGGTAAAGTAGCACTGGTCACAGGTGGCGGACGGGGTATCGGCAGGGGGATATCTCTGGTGCTGGCGAACAATGGCGCCGACGTTGCGGTGGCGGACCTGAATGCCACAAGTGCCGACGCCGTAGCTCAAGAGGTCTCTTCAACAGGCAGGCAGTCTCTTGCCGTTGCAGTGGATGTGACGGACGGCGCTTCTGTTGAGAGCATGGTCTCTCAGGTCATAGATCGCTTTGGGCGCGTCGACATTCTGGTCAACAATGCTGGCGTAATTGGCGCTGCGGGCTGGGAAGACAGAAAGAAGCCCAACGAAGAAGACTGGGACTTCATATTCAGCGTCAACGTCAAAGGTATCGCCCGCGTTACGGATGCCGTCTCTCCCCATATGGTTGGCCGGAGATATGGCAAGATCGTCAACATAGCGTCGATTGCCGGACGCCGAGGTAGCGACAGGAATCCGCCTTACAATGTATCCAAGGCAGGCGTCATCAGTCTCACCCAGGGTCAGGCGCTGGAGCTTGCGCCGCATAACATCAACGTTAACGCCATCTGCCCGGGCCTGCTGTGGACTCCCATGTGGGAGCGCATCACAGCACGTTACGCCATGTCACCGAATCCCGAAGGCAAGACACAACGGGAGCTTTTCGAGGATTACGTGGAGAGTTCAACACCGCTAGGCCGCGAGCAGACTCCAGAAGACATCGGCAATCTGGCAGCATTTCTGGCTTCTGATTTCTCTGAGAACATCACGGGCCAGGCCATCAACGTCAGCGGCGGTTCCCATATGCACTAAGGTTCGCTGTTGCACTGTGACGATAATTGGCATTAGGCTCCAATGTTATGGTGCGGGCAAGCTAATCAGAGCCACCCTTTCGTAGCGAGTAAATTCAACTAACCACCCAACTAAAATATGCAATCAAGGAGTATCCAAAAATGTATCCGAGTAATATTAGAGAGCGAATAGCTAACAACGAGCTTCTTCTTAGCTCAGCAATGTTTTCCCGAGAGCCGCACATCGCAGCAGCCATCTTCCAGACCGGCGCTGACTGGACCTGGATCGATCAGGAGCATGCGCCGTGGGGACCGGAGTCCATGGGGATGATCGCCATTATGGCCAGACAGCACGGCGTTGCGGGCGTTGTGCGGGTGCCGTGGAATACGCCGGGCGATATCAAGAAGGCCTACGACGTAGGAGCCGTCGGCGTGATGGTGCCGCAGGTGGACAACCCCGATGAGGTGCGTGAGGCCATCAAGTACGCCAAGTATCCGCCATTGGGTGAGCGCGGAATCGCTCCCTGGTTCGCGGCGACTATGGGCCTGACCGGCCAGGACATTATCGATAACGCCAACAAGGAGACTATCCTTTGCCTGCAGATGGAGAGCGTGGAGGCCTACGAGAACCTGGACGAGACGCTGGCCATCAAGGACTTTGAGGTGCTGGTGGTCGGTCCTGCCGATCTATCGGCGTCCCTGGGTGTACCTGGACAGTTAGGTCACCCCAAGGTCGAAAAGATCATGTTGGACGTCGCGCAGAAGATCAAAGGCACTGGGAAGGCCCTGTGCAGCACATTCGCCGACCCGGCCATAGCGCGTCAGTGGATTTCCGAGGGGTACCGAATGATGAACGTCTCGTCGTGCCTCGCCTTGGGGACCGAGCGAACGAAGAGCATATTCGCTGATCTTCGAGAGGAGTTCGGAACGCCGCCGTCAGCGTAACCAGACGGCGTTTCTGTAACGAATGACTAACAATTTCGCAAGAAGTGACGACCCTTGATTCACCAGGGACTGACGATATCGGGTGTGGACCAGTTCGCTGGCCTCGTCCGACAGGGCGTCACCTTTCGCGAATGCAACTTCGACGAGGCTAATCTGATGGACTTCGAGGCGGACGCTTTGGAGTTGGAGCAGTGCTCGCTTCGCGGTGTCAGGCTCAACAAGCTCTTCTGCCCTGAACTCAAACTCATCGACTGCGATCTACATGAGGCCAACTTCGAGCGGGCGGATGTGCAAGACGCAGAGTTCACCAATTCTGAGTTTGCCCAGGCCATCTTTCGGGGAGCCAAGCTCAACCTATCTCGCCTGGTCGATTGCGATTTCTCCGCGTGCAACTTCGACGGAGCAGTCCTGTTTGGGGCCGAGCTTACCCGCTGTCGATTCAGGGCGGTAGACTTCTCCTCAACAAATGTGGACGGCGCGAAGTTCGACCACGTGGACTTCAGCATGGCCGCGTTGCGCTTCAAGGACTTCAAAGGCAAGCGGCTCATCGGCATGAACTTTACCGAGGCCGACCTGACGGGCAGCAATTT
>Ga0066376_10001982_pt1 | contig 19451 bp, 12 predicted proteins | sample Knorr_S15_td_Bot_FD_77009 | JGI IMG/M metagenome (GOLD analysis project Ga0066376, IMG submission 77009) | Marine microbial communities from Southern Atlantic Ocean transect - Knorr_S15_td_Bottom_ad_5009_LV_A | ecosystem: Environmental > Aquatic > Marine > Oceanic | place: Southern Atlantic... | reverse complement strand
TTCGGCATCGGCGACAGCATACTGGGGCCGGTACGGAGATTGGCGGCTGGTGGTTCCGGATGCCGGGGGTTGCCCCGCATTTTGAACTCCCGGGGAGGCCCGGTGACAGCAGCCCCCAGGGGGGCCCCGGCACCCCGTCGGGTCGTCCCGGCTGGGCGTTGATGCCGCGAGCCGGGTTCGCTAGGCTGGGACGTTTCCCCACCGGAGTGTGCCGAAAAAGGCCCGCCCGGCTGGTCTCACTCGCTCTGCAGACTTAACTCCATCGAGGGCAGTACCGTGGCCCCGGTTTCGATTGGTCCCGCCCGTTCGACGATGGCTCGAAACGAGACGGTCACCCACAGCTGGTTTGTCGTTGACGCGGCCGGCCACATCGTCGGCCGGCTGGCGACTCAGATCGCCACCGTGCTGATGGGCAAGCACCGACCCGATTACACGCCTCACGTCGATACCGGCGACTACGTGGTCGTGCTCAACGCGCACCTGGTCCGCTTCAGCGGGCAGAGCCTGGCTCACGACACGCACCCGCAGTTCACCAAGAAGTTTCACTGGAAGAAGTACCAGAGGTACTCCGGGTATCCGAGCGGGCGGAAGCTGACTTCGGCCGCCGAGATGCTCGAGAAGGCGCCCGAGAGGATTATCCACGAGGCGGTGCGGAGGATGCTGCCCAAGAACAAGCTCGGACGCCAGATGCTCAAGAAACTCAAGATCTTCTGCAGCGACGAACACACTCACCAGGCACAGAACCCGCAGCCGTTCCCCGAATACCTGCTGCCCAAGGCCTAGGACCGGACAAGAACCGGATACGAACCAGGTCACACCAGCACCCGATTTCCTGTCCCCCGCCCGGTGGTTGGCCGAGACCCGAGAGACCCAACGATGATCTTCGACGACGACGCTCCCGACGCCTCTGAGAGTTCCGAGAGTTCCGAGAGTTCCGAGGAAACTCCGGAAGAGGCTGCCGAGGAGACCACGGAAGAGGCTGCCGAGGAAACTCCGGAAGACGCTGCCGAGGAGACCGCGGAAGACGCTGCCGAGGAGACTGCGGAAGAGGCTGCCGAGGAGACTCCGGAAGAGGCTGCCGAGGAGACTGCGGAAGACGCTGCCGAGGAGACCGCGGAAGACGCTGCCGAGGAGACCGCGGAAGACGCTGCCGAGGAGACTCCGGAAGACGCTGCCGAGGAGACCGCGGAAGACGCTGCCGAGGAGACCGTGGAAGACACCGCGGAAGACACCGTGGACGAGTCGGCAGCCTCCGAGGATGAAGCGGGTGAAGAGTCCGCAGCTGAGGAGGATGCAGCTGCGGAGGAATCGGCTGAGGAGTCGGAAGCCGAGGAATCAGCTGATGAGTCTAGTGAGGAGTCTGCTGAGGAATCGTCGGAGGAGTCAGGTGAGGGGTCTGCTGAGGACGGTTCGGAGTTGACTCTGGGTGAGTCTGCAGCGGAAGAGGAAGAGCCTCGTGCTCCTCGCCAACCGTTATTGATCCGCGGCAAGATTGATCGCCATGGAGTGGCGATTGGTACGGGTCGTCGGAAGTCGTCGGTGGCTCGCGTTCGGATCGTCGACGGGGACGGTGCGATGGTGATCAACGGGCGTACCCTGGACAATTATTTCCAGATCGAACGCGATCGGCTGTTGATCGAGGCGCCGTTGAAGGCGACCGAGACCTTCGGTACGGTCGATGTGTGGGTGCGGGTCAACGGCGGCGGTCTGACCGGCCAGGCCGGTGCCATCGTGCTGGGGATTGCCCGAGCCCTGCAAGCCAAGAATCCCGACCTGCACGAGGCGCTCAGTGACGGTGGCTACTTGACTCGTGACGGCCGCATGGTCGAACGCAAGAAGTACGGTTACAAGAAGGCGCGTAAGAGCTTCCAGTTCTCCAAGCGCTAATCGTCACCGCCACCGCCGCGAGTCCGGTACGATCATCACAACACCGGGCTCGCCCCGCAGCCGTCTCGAGTCGACGGGGGGTCGACGGGGGGGTCGACGATGTACAACCGCCTGCTGCTGTTGCCCGATCTGCGGGAACTGCTCGATGCCGACGACGCCAGCGGCGTGGCCGGGTTCTGCGAGGCCCTGCACCCCGCGGCGGTTGCCGAGGTGCTCGAGGGTCTCGAGGTAAACGAGAGCTGGCGGGTGCTGTCCAGCTGCACGCCCGAGCGGCAGGCCGAGATCTTCAGCTTCTTCGACCTGCCCGATCAGCTCGAACTCGTCGAGACCGTTCCTCGCGAGTCGTTTTCGCGGTTGATCGAGGAGATGGCGCCCGACGACCGGGTCGATCTGCTCGAACGGCTTGATCCGGAACGGGTCGAGAACCTGTTGCCGATGATGGCTTCTGCCGAGCGTCGGGACATCCAGAAACTGCTCTCGTTCCCCGACGACAGTGCCGGGTCGATCATGACGACCGAGTACGCGTCGTTGCCGGCCGAAGCGACCGCGGCCGAGGCGATCGAGAGGCTCAGGCAGCAGGCTCCCGATCGGGAAACCATCTACTACGTCTACGTGATCGACGAGGGTCGTCGGTTGCGGGGTTTTGTGTCCCTGCGCGAACTGATCTTGGCTCGGCCCGAGACCCGGGTCGAGTCGATCATGGAGCGAGACGTGATCTCGGTCCGCGTCGATGACGACCAGGAGGAAGTCGCCCAGCGACTGGCTCGATTCGATTTCCTCGCGATCCCCGTCGTCGATGCTCACAACCAGCTGGTCGGCATCGTGACTCACGACGACGCGATGGACGTGGCCCAGGAGGAGGCCGACGAGGATGCCTACCGATCGGGAGCGGTGGTGCCGCTTCAGGACGATTATCTCTCGACATCGCTGGTCACCCTGGCCTGGAAGCGGGGCGGGTGGCTGGTCGTGCTGCTGTTCGCCTCGGTGCTGACCGCCATGGCCCTGCAGTCACTCTCCGATGACCTCGAATCGCTGGCGTGGATGGTGCTGTTCATCCCGCTGGTGCTGGCCAGCGGAGGCAATGCGGGTTCTCAATCGGCGACATTGATCGTGCGGGCCCTGGCGATCAGCCAGATCGAGCGTCGCGAGACCATCCAGGTGCTGCTCAGAGAACTGGTGCTGGCCGGGCTGTTGGGTGGCGGGCTGGCGATCCTGAGCTTTGCGGTGGCGATGGGGTTTGTCGACTCGATGGCCAAGGCGGCCGTCGTGGGAATCACCGTGTTCCTGGTCGTCGCCATGGGGACGGTCACCGGGGCCATGCTACCGCTGGGATTCAAGCGGATGGGTCTCGATCCGGCACTGATGTCCAACCCGCTGATCGCGGCGGTCGTCGACGTGGTGGGGGTCATCATCTATTACAACGTGGCGAAGATCATGGTCGTTGGTGGGTAAGCGTTGGGACTGGCACAGACCGAGGCGTCAGCCGAGGGAGGTGCCTGTCCCGGTTGGGGAAAGCGGCTACCAGGGTCCGGGACAGGCATCCGCCGCAGGCGGACTCCGCCAGAGGCGGGGCTCTGGAGCCAGTCCCTGGTGGAGGTTAGTAGCGGTAGTAGTCGGGCTTGTAGGGTCCCTCGATGGGGATGCCGAGGTATTCGGCCTGGTCGTCTGAGAGCGACTCGAGCCTAACGCCGAGCTTCTCCAGGTGCAGTCGAGCAACCTCCTCGTCCAGCTTCTTGGGCAGCATGTGGACTCCCAGCGGAAAGTCGTCCTCGCCAAAGCCCAACACGGCCGGTTTCCACAGTGCGATCTGCCCGATCACCTGGTTGGTGAAGCTGTTGGACATCACGAAGCTGGGGTGTCCGGTGGCGCAGCCGAGGTTGACCAGCCGTCCTTCGGCGAGCACGATCACGGCGTGTCCGTCGGGGAAGACGAACTTGTCGACCTGCGGCTTGACGGTGACTCGCTCGATGTCGTTGCCTTCGACCAGGTAGGCGATGTCGATCTCCGAATCGAAGTGTCCGATGTTGCAGACGATCGCCTCGTTCTTCATCTGCTGCATGTGTGTTCCGGTGATGACTCCGCAGCAGCCCGTCGCGGTGACAAAGATATTACCTCGCGAGGCCGCGTCGTCCATCGTCGTCACCTCGTAGCCCTCCATCGCCGCCTGCAGTGCACAGATCGGGTCGATTTCGGTGACGATGACGCGTGCTCCGAGGCTCTTCATGGCGTGGGCACAGCCCTTGCCGACGTCGCCGTAGCCGCAGATGACGACCACCTTACCGGCGATCATGATGTCGGTGGCCCGCTTGATTCCGTCCGAGAGTGATTCGCGGCATCCGTAGAGGTTGTCGAACTTGCTCTTGGTGACCGAGTCGTTGACGTTGATCGCCGGCACGCCCAGCCGACCCTCCTCGTGCATCTGGTGCAGCCGGTGCACCCCCGTGGTGGTCTCCTCGGTCAGACCCGTGATCTCCTTGAGCAGTTCGGGTCTCTTGTCGTGGACCATCGCGGTCAGGTCGCCGCCGTCATCGAGGATCATGTTCAGCGTTGTCCCGTCGGCGAACCGCAGAGTCTGCTCGATGCACCAGTCGAACTCCTCTTCACTCATCCCCTTCCAGGCGAAGACCGGCACATCGGTGGCGGCGATCGCGGCGGCGGCGTGGTCCTGGGTCGAGAAGATGTTGCAGCTGGACCACTGCACCCGGGCTCCCAGTGCCGTCAATGTCTCAATCAGCACCGCCGTCTGGATCGTCATGTGCAGGCAGCCGGCGATCCTCGCGCCAGCCAGCGGCTGGCTGGCTCCGTACTTCTTCCGCAGCGACATCAGCCCCGGCATTTCGGTCTCGGCCAACTCGATCTCGAGTCGGCCCCATTCGGCCAACGACATGTCGGCGACCTTGTAGGGAACCCGAGACGCCTCGGCAGCAGCCTCGGAAGAGGCCTGGGATGAAGTGGTGGACATGCAGATTCTCTCCTCGAGTGGTCTCGAACTGTCACGTTAGGCAATCGCCCCGGTACGGGCAAGCACCCTTCAGCGCGCGGCCAACAGGTCACGAGGACCGTGCCGCATGGTAGGCATTGACTCGGGCTCAATTAATATCTAATTGGGAGGACTCGAAATCACCGGGTCGTTTTTCTTGGCTCGAGCGTGTTGTGGAGTACGGGCTGAGCGATGTTGACCTTGCGAGAGATCTACGGCGAACGGTCGCTGGGCGCACCGCCGGCGATCTCCGTAGAGATCTTCCCGCCGAAGACTCCCGACGGCGACACGGCACTCATGGAGACGCTCGACCGCCTGGCCGCATACCGACCGGCATTCGTTTCGTGTACCTACGGCGCCGGAGGATCGACTCGAGACCGGACGCTGGAATTGTGCCGGGAGATCGAATCGAGGTACGACACGGTGGCGACGGCCCACCTGACCTGCGTCGGATCGACCCGCGACGAATTGATCGGCTGGATTGCCCGGGTGCGGTCCTCGGGCATCGGCAACATCATGGCGTTGCGAGGCGATCCGCCTCGGGGTGAGAATGCGTTTGCCGCGGTGCCCGGTGGCCTGGAGCACGCCAACGAGCTGGTCGAGTTGATCCGCGAAGAGAGCGACGAGCTGGGGGTGGGAGTGGCGGCGTACCCGGAGGTGCATCCCGAGGCTCCCGATGCGGCCACCGACCTCGACAATCTCAAGCGCAAGATCGAAGCCGGCGCCGATGCCGCATTCACTCAGCTGTTCTACATCAACGAGAACTTCCTGAGGTTCCGCGACCGCTGCCGGGCGTCGGGCATCGACGTGCCACTGGTCCCGGGCATCATGCCGATCACCGAGTTTTCCCGGATCCAGCGTATCGCTTCGCTGTGTGGTGCCGAGTTTCCCTCGGACCTGGCCCAACGGCTCGAAGCGGCAAGGGACGATCGTGACGCTCAACTGGCCGTCGGTGTCGAGTACGCGGTCGAGCAGTGTCGCGAGTTGATTGCCGAGGGTGTGCCGGGGATCCACTTCTACGCACTCAACCGGTCCCAGGCCTGTGCCCGCATTCTCGAACAGCTCGGCCGCGGTCCGTTTTCGGAGGCGACCGGTGAGTGATACGGGGCCACGGCTGGAGCTGGAACGGGCACTCACCGCGAGGATCCTGGTTCTCGACGGTGCGATGGGGACGATGATCCAGGCCCTGTCGCTGGACGAGGCGGGGTTTCGGGGCGAGCAGTTTTCCGATCACGGCAGCCCTCTGGAGGGCTGCAACGATCTGCTGTGCCTGACTCAGCCTGCGGCGATCGAGAAGATTCACGACGAATTCCTCGAGGCCGGAGCCGACATCCTCGAGACCAACACGTTCAACTCGACATCAATCTCTTTGGCCGACTATGCACTCGAGGACCGCGTCTTCGACATCAATCTTGCCGCCGCTCAGCTGGCCCGCACCGCAGCCGACCGGGCCAGCGATCGCACTCCCGACCGACCGCGCTTCGTCGCCGGCAGCCTGGGTCCGACCAACCGCACGGCATCGATGTCTCCGGACGTGAACAACCCCGCTTTCCGAGCGGTCAGTTATGACGAGCTGGTGGCCGCGTACCTCGAACAGATCGCCGGCCTGGTCGAGGGGGGCGTGGACCTGTTGCTGCCCGAGACGAGCTTCGACACCCTGAATCTCAAGGCCTGCCTGTTCGCGATCGAGGATTACTTCGAGCGTCACGCGGTTCGGCTGCCGGTGTCCGTTTCGGTCACGATCACCGACAACTCCGGCCGCACCCTCTCGGGCCAGACTCTCGAAGCCTTCTGGCACTCGATCGCTCACGCCGATCTGGTCTCCGTCGGCATCAACTGTGCCCTGGGCCCGACCCAGATGCGTCCCCACGTCGAGGAGCTCTCGCGGATCGCCGACGTGTTCACCAGCTGCCATCCCAACGCCGGGCTGCCCAACGAGTTTGGGGGATACGACCTGACGCCCGAGGATCTGACAGAGACGCTCGGCGAGTTTGCAGCGGCGGGCTGGTTGAACATCGTCGGCGGTTGCTGCGGGACGACGCCGGAGCACATCCGCCAGTTGGCCGACGCGGTCGCCCGGCTGGCTCCCCGGGTGCCGGCGATCGAGTCGACCGAGCCGAGTTTCAGTGGGCTGGAGCCTCTGACCGTCCGCGACGACAGCAACCTGATCATGATTGGCGAGCGGACCAACGTCTCGGGCAGTCGCCGCTTTGCCAGGCTGGTTCGCGAGGGCGACCTGGATGCGGCGGTGGCGGTTGCACAGCACCAGGTCGATGGCGGAGCCAACGTGATCGACGTGAACATGGACGAAGCGTTGCTCGACGGCCCGGCGGCGATGACGACGTTTCTGAACCTGATCGCCGCGGAGCCCGATGTTGCCCGGGTGCCGGTCATGATCGACAGCTCGAACTGGGACGTGATCGAGGCGGGCCTGAAATGCGTCCAGGGCAAGCCGATCGTCAACTCGATCAGTCTCAAGGAGGGTGAAGAGTCGTTCCTGGAGCAGGCTCGGCTGGTGCGACGCTACGGCGCCGCGGTGGTCGTGATGGGATTCGACGAGACCGGCCAGGCCACCGACGCACAGCGGAAACTGGAAATCGCCCGCCGCTCGTTTGGGCTGTTGACCGAGGTGGTCGGGTTCCCGGCTCGGGATATCATCTTCGACCCCAACATCCTGACGGTGGGGACCGGGATCGACGAACACAACGACTACGCCATGGCCTTCTTCGAAGCCACGCGGCGGATCCGCGAGGCCTGCCCCGGGGCCCTGATCTCGGGCGGAGTCAGCAACGTCTCGTTTGCCTTCCGGGGCAACGAACAGGTCCGCCGTGCCATGAACTCGGCATTCCTCTATCACGCCGTCGAAGCCGGCATGGGGCTGGGGATCGTCAACCCGACCCAGCTGACCGTCTACGACGAGATCCCCCTTGACCTGCTCGAGCATGTCGAGGATGTGCTGCTGAACCGCCGCGAGGACGCGACCGAGCGGCTGCTCCTTTTGGCCCAGACGCTGCGATCGGATGTCGAGGACGATGCCAAGGAGGTGGCCGGTTGGCGGGAGTTGTCGATCGAGGAACGGTTGTCTCATGCCCTGGTCAAGGGCATCAACGAGTTCATCGTCGCCGACGCCGAGGAGGCTCGGCAGAAGTTCGACCGTCCGCTGCAAGTGATCCAGGGCCCGTTGATGGACGGGATGAACACCGTCGGGGAACTGTTCGGGTCGGGCCGCATGTTCCTGCCGCAGGTGGTCAAGAGTGCTCGCGTGATGAAGCAGGCGGTCGCCTACCTGACTCCGTTCATGGAGGAAGACCAGCGTGCGGCGGGAACGGCCAGCAAGAGCCGCGGGCGGATCGTCACCGCCACGGTCAAGGGCGACGTGCACGACATCGGCAAGAACATCGTCGGCGTGGTGCTGCGGTGCAACAACTTCGAAGTGATCGACCTGGGCGTGATGGTGCCGGCGGAGGTGATTCTCGAGACGGCGGTCCGCGAACATGCCGACCTGGTCGGGCTCTCGGGACTCATCACCCCGTCGCTGGACCAGATGGTCCGGGTCGCTCGCGCCATGCAGAGCCAGGGGCCGAGTGTGCCGCTGCTGATCGGGGGAGCCACCACCAGTGCGCGGCACACCGCTGTGAAGATCGCACCCGAGTACGAACATCCCGTCGTCCACGTGCTCGATGCCTCACGCGCCGTCGGAGTCATGGAATCGCTGATGAGCGAGACGACTCGCGAGGCGTTTGTGGAGGCGAATCGGGTGGGGCAGGATCGCGATCGGCAGGCGTTTGCCGAACGGCAACAGAAGACACTCGCCTCATTCGAACACGCCTGCCAACACCCCTTCGCCACCGATTGGTCTCTCTTGCCGATCGACTCACCCGAGTTCATCGGCCGCCGGAGTATCGACGACCAGCCGCTGGATGAGCTGGTCGAATTCATCGACTGGTCTCCGTTCTTTTCGACGTGGGAATTGCGAGGCAAGTACCCGCGGATCCTCGACGACCCGACACTCGGTCCCCAGGCCCGGGAACTCCTCGACGACGCCCGCGAGCTGCTCGATGAGATCATCAGTGGCGGTTTGCTGAGGGCTCGAGCCGTCTATGGCTTCTGGCCGGCGGTTTCAGACGGACAGGACATCGTGCTGTTTAGCGACACAAGCTGCAGCGACGAAGTGGTCCGCTTTCCGATGCTCAGGCAGCAGTGGCAGCGGAAGGGCCAGGACGAGTTTCGGTCGCTGGTCGACTATGTGGCTCCGGTTGAGAGTGGTCGAGTGGACCACGTGGGGGCGTTTGCGGTGACCGCGGGCGAGGGGATCGGGACGTTGGTCGAGCGGTTCGAAGACGAGCACGACGACTACCGGTCGATCATGACCAAGGCGTTGGCAGACCGGCTGGCCGAGGCATTTGCCGAGTTGCTGCACTCGCGGGTCCGGCGGGAGTGGGGTGAGCGTGAGGAGTTGGGTCACGAGGAGTTGCTTTCCGAGCGGTATCGGGGGATCCGGCCGGCGTTCGGGTATCCCGCCTGCCCCGACCACGTGTTGAAGGGTCGGCTGTTCGGGTTGCTCGAGGCCGAGTCGCGGGCGGGGATCAGCCTGACAGAGAGTTACGCGATGCTGCCGGCCGCCTCGGTCAGCGGGCTCTACCTGCAGCACCCCCAGGCTCGCTACTTCTCGGTCGACCGCATCACGCGGGACCAGGTCGAAGACTATGCCGCTCGGCTGGGTGTGCCGTTTCCCGAAGCCGAATTGTGGTTGGCTCCGAACCTGGGATATGACCCCGAGTGACGCGGCGCGGGGACTGGCTCCAGAGCCCCGCCTCTGGCGGGGCGCCGGTGCCTGTCCCATGAATCGCCGCTGGCCCGCGGTGTCTGCCCCTACTCGCGAGATCCCGTTCTGCCGTCGTACCAAAGGTGCACGGCGATCGTTTTTCCATCATCGACGATCGGCAGTGCAGTGGTCACGCGAGTATCGGGGTTCCCCCGCTGCCATTCTTCAACCGTCCGGCTGACAAAGATCGCGACCTGGTCGGGGATGGCATCGAGATGTTGGATGGCGATGACCACGTAGCCGGGCCTGATGTCGGTGGCCGTGATCGTCGTCTTGGATTCGCCATTTCCGCTCTGGCGGCTGAGGGGACTGGTGGATATGGACTGGGTCCTTGCTGGTGATCGGGATAGGCACCGGTGTTGGGACTGGCTCCGCAGCCCCGCCTTTGGCGGGGCGGAGGTGCCTGTCCCGGTTGGGGAAAGCGGCTACCAGGGTCCGGGACAGGCACCGGCGCCCCGCCAAAGGCGGGGCTCTGGAGCCAGTCCCTGGGGCCTAGGCCTGCGGTTCGGTCATTCTCATTGGGTCGAGAGCTTCGGCGAGTGTGTCTTCGGGGAGGATGTCCTTTTCGAGGCACAGCTCCCGGATCGTCTTGCCGGTCTTGAAGGCTTCCTTGGCCAATGCGGCGGCGTTTTCGTAGCCGATCAGGGGGTTGAGGCTGGTGCACATCGAGAGGCTCTTTTCGACGGCGGCCTCGCAGGCTTCGGTGTTGGCCGTCATGTCGTCAGAGCAGAACTCGACAAACGCGTTGGTAACACCCTCGAGCAGAGCAATACTCTCGAGCGTCGTCTGCCCCATCACGGGCATCATGATGTTGAGCTGAAACTGGCCACCGGTGGCTCCACTGAAGGAGATCACTGCGTCGTTGCCCATCACCCGTGCCGCCACCTGCATCATGCTCTCGCACATCACCGGGTTGACCTTGCCGGGCATGATCGAGCTACCCGGCTGTCGGTCGGGCAGCTTGATCTCGTAGAAGCCGCAGCGGGGCCCGGCTCCCAGCCAGCGGATGTTGTTCGAGACATTGAACAGCGTGCTGGCGATGGCTTTCAGCTGTCCATGGCATTCGACCAGCCCGTCTCTCTGGGCGTTGGCTTCGAAGTGGTCGGCCGCTTCGACGAAACCGATATCGGTCTGCGAGGCCAGGTCGGCGGCGACTCGTGCTCCGAATTCGGGGTGAGTGTTGATGCCGCTGCCGACGGCGGTGCCTCCGGCGGGCAGTTCGAGCACCGCTTCGGCCCCCCGCAGGGCTCGTTCGACCGACAGTTCCAGCTGCCTCCCCAGGCCTCCGATTTCCTGCCCCAGTCGCAGCGGCGTGGCGTCGGCCAGGTGAGTGCGACCGATCTTGATCACCTGGTCCCACTCCCGGGCCTTCTGCTGCAGCGACTCGGCAAAACGTCCCAGGGCCGGGACCAGCCGCCGGCGGATGCCCTCGGCCACCGCGACGTGGATCGCGGTGGGGAACATGTCATTGGTGCTTTGCCCCATGTTGACGTGGTCGTTGGGATGGATCGGCTTTTCGGCGGTGAACCGATCACCGTCGATCAACTCGATCGCCCGGTTGGCAATCACCTCGTTGACGTTCATGTTGCTCGAGGTGCCCGAGCCGGTCTGGAAGACGTCGATGGGGAGCTCGTCATCGAGTTTCCCGTCGATCACCTCCTGGCACGCCGCCATCAACGCATCGACCTGGGTCTCTTCGAGAGGGTTCTTGCCGCTGCCGGTCAGCTTGCCGAGGTCGCGGTTGGCGACGGCCGCGGCCAGCTTGACGCGACCCAGCGCGTGGACCAGCTCGCTGGGCAGTCTCCAGCCACTGATCGGAAAGTTGTCGACGGCCCGTTGTGTCTGGGCTCCGTAGTAAGCCTGGGCGGGGACCTGGACGTCGCCCATCGAGTCGTGTTCGGTGCGGAAGTCGGTCATGGGGGCCAATCGGGTTTGTATGGAACGGGGGGATGCAGCCGTGGAATTTCGCAGAACGGGCAGAGAGGTCTGCTCGGGCGGTCGATGATAACGTGGCCGGGGGACTGGCTCCAGAGCCGCCTTTGGCGGCGCCGGTGCCTGTCCCGGTTTGGGAAAACGGCTCTCGGGGTCCGGGACAGGCACCGGCGCCCCGCCAGAGGCGTGGCTCTGGAGCCAGTCCCTGGGCGCTGGGACTGGCTCCGCAGCCGCCTTTGGCGGCGGAGGTGCCTGTCCCGGTTTCTCGGACCGGGTATTTGCAATCGGGACAGGCACCGGCGCCCCGCCCCGGGGGCGGTGCTCTGGAGCCAGTCCCCGGGGTTTAGCGTCCGGAGGCCTTCTTGCGGCAGGCCGTGACGAGTCGCCCGAGTTTCTCGTCGTCGGGCTGCTGCCGCGCGGACCACTCGAGGTGTTCCAGCGCCATGGCGAAGCGGTCCTGCGAAAACAGCCAGCGGCCAAATGCCAGCCGGGCTGTCAGCGACGAGGGATTCTCGGCCAGGGCTCGCTCGTAGCAGGCCTGCACCTGGGCGGGCTGGTCGAGTTGCCGGTAGGCTCCGGCGGCCTGCAACAAGCTGGTGACCGCGTCGGTTCCGTCCTGTCTGTCGGCCCGGTCGTGGGCCGCCTTCGCGTAATCGGCCAGCACGACATGGTACTCGGTCTCGGGCAGCGCCCGTTGATAGAGCTGTTTCATGTAGACCAGCGATTCCCAGTCGGGCTGAAACTCGCTGATGATGACTTTGGCCGAGAGTCCTGCGGCGGCCAGTCTCTTGAGGATCCTGTGTTGAACCGCGCGGTCCTGGTCGAAGGCCCGCTTCCAGTGATACAAGCCCGTATCCTGGTCCCCGGCCAAACAGGCCTCGACCCCGGCCGCCTCGTGGATGCGGGCCTGGTACGGCCGAACGACGAGTGCCTGGGCGATCAGGATAGAGCTGTCACTCGAGTCGTCTCCCTCGAGGTATCCCAGTTGAGCCATGTGGATGTAGCCCATGCCCTGCAGCGGGCAGAGTGCCAGTGAGCGGCGTGCGTGGGCGAGAGCCTTGTCGAGGTGGCGTTGCCGGGTGCCCAGGACGCCGGGTCGTGAGAGCCACTCGTTGCGCTCTTCAGCGGATGTGAACGACGAGACGAGTGCCGCCTGGCGGATCTGGCCCAGGGGCATGTGAGGGTTCAGGCCGTCGCTGCGGAGGTCCTCGACCCACGCCACGTAATGGGCCGCCAGTCTCAGGTGAGCCCGAGCGTGGTTCGGATTGGCCGTGATCGTCTTGCCCAGGGCCAGCATCCGCTGCTGGTGCTGTTGCCGCGAAGCGGTCTTCCGCTGGGAGGGCGTCATCGAGGCCTGTTGCTGCGGGTCGGTGTCCTTCTTGGCAAACCTCAGCCTCAGGTACTTGTCCCAGTGAACGTCTCCGGCGATCTGCCGAGTGGTCCGCTCGCCGCTGAAACCGGTTGCCAGCACGATCACAACCGCGGCCATCGCCCAGCCGATTCGACCCCGCCAGGCGATGGAAGTTCGAGGCGTTGCGAGCGGAGTCTCGGGGGTGTCGGCTGCGGTGTCGGCTGCGGTGTCGGCTGCGGTGTTGGCTGCGGTGTTGGCTGCGGTGTTGGCTGCGGTGGCGAGTGAACGGGCGCAGGCGGCCAGTAATGCGACGACGACCATACAGCCGGGCACATACCAGATGAAGTCGAAGAGGCAGTGCACGAGGTGTGCGACGAGTGAGGCGGTGACGGCGGCTGCGGCGGTGACGATTCTCGAGTCGACTTTGCTCCGCAGTCCGATTCGGCACCAGCTCAGGCAGCCGTAGATGGCCGCAAAGCAGATCAGCAGTCCGGGCAAGCCGGTTTCGGAGGCGACTTGCAGCGGGCTGTTTTCGGCGTGAGTGAACTCACGTTCCTGGAACGGTTCGGAGAGGAAGGTGGGGTGTGCTTCGGCGTGTGTTCCCAGCCCGGTCCCGGTCCAGGGGAATTCCGAGGCGACCTGGAGGTTGGCGTCCCAGACCATCAGCCGGACGCCGGGGTCCCATTCTTCGAGTCTCTGGCTGACGTCTCGGAACCCGTAGATCCCCAGGCAGGCGGCGACGAGCATCGAGGCGGCTGCCAATCCCCCCAGCAGTCTGCCCGAGACTTTCTGGTGGCGATACATCAACGCGGCACAGGTCACCGCGGCGGCGGCCAGCGCGAGTGCTCCGCCGCGCGAGAGTGCCAGCAGTCCGGCGAAGACGACCAGTCCCAGCCCGCACATCAGTATTCCGGGTACCAGGTCGCCGCTGCCGGCCTTCTGGGTGAAGGTGGTGAAGTCGCGGCTTTGGCCCGGCTTCTTGCCGACGCGTTGGACCAGCCACCAGGCCAGCGGGGCCAGTCCCAGTGCCATGAACTGGGCGAAGTGGTTCTTGTTGGTGAAGGCGCCCTTGACCCGGTGCAGGGTCGAGGTGAAGGGATGTTCATAGAACCAGAAGAAGCGGCCATCGGAGGTGGCGAACTGGACCAGGGCGAAGGCGGCCATCCCGGCAACCCCCAGGCCGATCGCCTTGAGCATGGTCTCGACATCCTCGATCCTCCGCAGTCTCTGGCAGGCCACCACGAACAGCAGCCCGACGGCGATCACGCTGATGCTGGCCGCCGTGGTGGCTGCCGGGTACAGCGAGAGCGTGGACCAGGTACCCAGCCCCTGGCTGGTCCAGGCCGGCAGCCAGTTGGCGTGGTTGGGCGAGAGTGCATTGAGCAGCGTGGCCGGCAGCGGGACGACCTGCAGCAGCAGCCATAATGTCCCGATCAGCAGCAGCGGCTCCGCCCAGCTGAAGCGGTAACCCTCGAGCCGCCCTGCGATGCGTCCGGCGATCCATGCCAGCGAGGCACCTGCGGCACAGACGATCAGCAGCATCTGTCCCGAGCCCCCTCGGCCTCCCAGGCACAGCGGGACTCCCAGCAGGGCCAGGTACAGGAACAGGTCCACAGCCCACAGCCAGCGGGATGGTGTGGTGGCGTTTGTCATCGCGAGGTCCTTCTCGCGGGAACGGTTGCACACGAGTCGATCGGGCGGTCTAGGCCGCCTGCTGCAGTGGACCGGTCGACTCGACCGCCGCCTCCCCGCCGTCGTACTGGTATCCGTACCCGTATCCGTAATAGTCCTGACCGGCCTCGGCGGTGACGTGGTTGATCACGGCACCCAGCACGTTGGCTCCGACACCCGCCAGCGATTCGGTCACTCTCACCACCATCCGCCTGCGGTTCTTGTCGGGCCGCACCACCAGCAGGGCTCCATCCACCTGCCGGCTGATGATCGCCGCGTCGGTGACGGCCAGTGCCGGGGGTGCGTCGATGAGGATCTGGTCGTAGACCGATTCGGCCCAGGCGAGCAGTTCCGAGAACCGCGTTCCGTGCAGCAATTCGGCGGGGTTGACCGGTCGGGGGCCCGAGGGGATGACATCGAGCATGTCGAGTTGAGTGGTGAGCACATTGGGGGTGGTGGCGGTCTCGAGCGGGAGTTCGCTGCGGAGGATGGTCGAGAGTCCCTGCTGGCCTCGGAGGTCCATCAGCGCGGTCAGGCCGGGACGCCGCATGTCGGCATCGATCACCAGCGTCCGCTTGCCGCTCTGGGCGAACGCCACCGCGAGGTTCACCAGCACGGTGGTCTTGCCGTCACCCGGCTCGGTGCTGGTGACCACCAGGCGGGTGGTCGGTTCGCTGGAAAATGTCAGAGCGGTTCTCAGGGTCCGAAACGCTTCGCTCTCGGAGCCGTTGGGTTCGTCAAAGGTCCGCACCGATTCCAGGCCCACCGATTCGGAGTCGCCGGGCAGTTCACCCACGATCGCCAGCACCGGCAGCCCGGCCTGCACCTGCAGTTCTTCGGGAGACCGGAAGCGGTCGTCGAAGTAGTCGAGCACGTAGATCATGCCCAGGCCGGTGCCGAGTCCTCCGACAAGAGCGACCAGTGCGACGACCAGTAGCCGGGGGCTGACCGGAGCCTTGGCCACCTTCGGCTGGCTGACGATCTTGGTCCTCAGCCCACCACGCTCCTTGCCGAGGTCGGTTCGAGAAATCCGGGTGGCCAGGGCGATGGCCAGCTCCCGCTTGCGGGCCAGGTCGAAGTTCAGCAGCCGGATCCGCCCCATCAACGCCTCGAAACTCGACACCACCTGGCTCTCGCTGTTGAACTCGTCTCGCAGGGCCTGTTCCCGGAGTTCGGCGTAGCGGAGTTTCTGGGCGGACATGTTCAGCAGCGTGGGGGTCAGCCGGGTCTTGGCCAGGTGGGTCATCTGGGAGCTGATTTTCGCGGGTCGTTCGGCGAGCCATTTCTGCCGTTCCCAGATCCGGGCGGCCAGCATCTGCATGCGGGGGTGATTGGGTCCGAGTTCGGCCGAGTCGTTCTTGTAGGCGACCTGGTCGTTGATCAGTTGCTGTCGGGTGCGGCCGTCGAGCCACGAGTCCTGGGGGTTGAGCCCCATTTGTCTCATGAAGACTTCCTTGCCGACGACTTCGATCTGTTGCAGAGCGAACTGGTGGATGTCTTCGCCCCGAGCGGCCGCTTCGCGGATCGCCTGCATTGTGGAGCGGGCTTCGCGGGTGCGGTTCATCGCGTCGATCAGGTGTTTGTTGAGTTCCTGCAGCCGTTCGGCGGCCGGGTTGATGGTCTGGTTGTCGGGTCCGGAGATGATCTGCATCTGCCGTTTGAGCATGATCAGTTCGGAGTTGATCGCTCGCATTTCCTCGTCGAGTTTTTCCCGCTTCCGGGTCAGGAACTCGACGTCCTCGCTGGCCGAGGACTTGTGGATTTCGCGCATCAGTTTCAGGTAGCTGTCGACGACGTGGTTGACGATGGCGACGGCGGCCTGAGGGTCGCGGGATCGGTAGCGGACGTCGATCAGGTTGGTTCGTCGCGGAGCGGAGACTCCGAGCTGTTTGCGGATTGCGGCAATCCACTTGTCGCGGGGTACGTCCTTGAGATCGACTCGGTGCTTGGCGGGCAGCTTCTGCAGGACCTCCTCGAGCACCACGTCGCTGGTGAGCACGCCCTGGTAGTTGGCCATGTTCTCACGCACACCCCCCTGGCTCTCGATCGCTTCGTCGAGCACGTTGGAACCCATCTGCAGCACGTACAGCCGCGAGTTGGATTCGTACAGCCGCGGTGCGGTGGCGTAGTAGAGTCCTGCGAGCAGTACGGCGACGAACAGCGAGGTGAAGAGCAGTCCCTTGCGGACTCGGACCACGTGCAGAAAGCGGACGATCCGCGTCAACGTGGCCGCCGCCTGGGGGGCCTCGTCGAGCGAGCGTGTCGGCTGGTGCAGTTCGGTCGACATTGGGTGTGAGCAGGTGGGTGGGTGGTACTAGAGGAGTGGAGTGAGGCTGGCGCCGAGTCCGAAGCGGACGATTTTGACCAGTTCGAGCATCATGGTGGCGGGTGTATGTTCGATGGTGACGAGGTCACGTGGCCCGAGCCGGATATTGCGGCTGGCGTCTCTCTTGGCCTCGTTGAGCGAGATCTCGATCACCGCCGTCCGGCCCGTGCCATCGGGCAGTGGCCTGATGACGTAGACCTTGTCGGCGAAGGATGACGAGAGTCCTCCGGCCAGCGCGATGGCGTCGAGCACCCGGACCTCGCGGTCGTAGGGGAAGTCGTAGCGGTTGGGTTTCTTGACGAGTCCCATCACGTGAATCGGTTCCGGATCGCGCTTCTCGATCATCACGGTCGCCCCGTCGGGGACGTAGTACCCGGCCGACTTGGACTGCGTGGCTTCGATGAGGTTGATTTTCAGGATCTGGTCCGAGCCGCCGTTGGCCATCGGCAGGCTGAAGCCGGCGGTCCGGATCCCGGTTCCGCCGGTCCCCTCGAGCGTGTTTCCCCAGGCCGTCGACTTGATCTCGATGTTGCTCCCCGCGTCGGTCGAGAGTCCTCCGGCGGCGTAGATGGCTGCCAGCAGGCTGCTGCGATCTCGCGGCAGGTCGTAGACACCCGGTTCCTTGACGCCTCCGAGCACCATCACCCGGTTCTTGAACTGCTGTTTCATGGTCACGGTGACATTCGGTGACCAGAACAGTCCCCGGTTGACGCAGGCAGTGGACACGGCGGCTTCGGCTCCTTCGAGTGTCAAGCCGGCCAGGGGCAGGGTGCCGATACCGGGCATCGTTGCAGCGCCGGTGTGTGCGTTGACCCGGACGGGCCAGGAGACGGTGCTGTCGCTGGTCAGTCCCGAGGCGATGGTCACTTCGAGCACATCACCGGCGGCGATCGCCTGGCTGCCGACGGCCGGCATGGCGATGTTGGTCCACTGCACGGTTCGCGGGTTGTCGTAGGCCTTGGCCAACAGGCTCTCGGGCATCGTCGCCGCGGTGTAGTGAGCACCACCGGATCCGATCACCGCGCAGCCGGAAGTCACCAGCGGCAGCAGCAGGCCGGCCACGAGGCAGGCCGAGGCACGATGCACGATTCGAGAGTGCATGGGTGTTGGGGTTTCGGAGCGAATCACGAGGATCACGCCGGAATCGTGACGACCACGCGGACGCCGCGACCTGGACGGGACGGGCTCGGGAGACCTGGAGAGGTTGTCTGGAGTTTGATCGATACGGATCGATACGGATCGAGACGGATCGAGACAGATTGAGGTCGGAACGGTAGGTCAGTGCTCGGATCGAGTCAATATCGCTTCAGCCTCGAGGCTTCTACGACCGATTTCATCTTGCAACGGTCGCTTGATCGGACCTATAGGTTCTCGCCGCATGTCAGATCCGCTTCTCATTCTCACCGCCGCGGTCATCGGATCATCGCTGCTATTGGTGTGGCAGCGTCGGGTGGTGTTGCGGTTGCTGCTGGGATGTGTCCGCCGGGCTCGGCGGCGCGTCGTTGTCGACACCGACACAGAGATCTGCCTGTCGAAGAACCAGCGACTGACGGTGCTGAGTTCATCGACGGTGATCAAGCAGCAGGATCCTTCGGTGGCGGTGGTCGAGGCCGAGAAGACTCGTCGCGCGAGGGCGATCGCTGAAGCGACCGGGCTGTTCGCGGTGCCTCGGCTCATCGGCGGCACGCCCGAGCGGGGCCGGATCGAATTCGAACGCATCGCCGGCGTGGAACCGCTGTGGAGCTGGCTGGTGGGGCGTCCTCAGCAGGAGGCTTGCGAGTTGGCCGAACGGGTGGGGCAGTCACTGGCGGCGGTCCACGAGACACTGCGGCTGCCGTTGGGGTTGGGCGAGAGTCTGCCCGAGCCGTGGCGGGTCGAGCCGGGTTGCGTGGCCGGGTTGTCGATGACCCAGGACCACGAAGTCGCCTTGCATGGCGACTTCAACGCCTGGAACCTGCTGGTTGCCGATAAGGGCCGCCGCCTGGTGATCATCGACTGGGCCGGCTCGGACCTCTGCACCCCGCTGCTCGTGCGAGGACCGTGGGTCTTTGACGCAGCCTGGCTGATCATCACGCTGTTCCGCAGCCGATTGGGCCCGGTCGAGCGGATTGTTCAGGCGGAGGAGTTTTCGAGGGCGTTTCTTGAGTCGTACGCGTTGGGGCGACGATTGCCCGAGGCGGCGGTTGTCTGCGGAGCCTACCTGGGCAGCCTGATGCCGGTGTTGAGTCGTCCTGAGATCCGCGGTCGCCGCGAGCAGTGGCTGAGACCGAAGCTGGATGTAGCGAGACTGGCTCGGTTTGCGACTGGGTTGTGCCAGCAGCAGGCGGGTCGGTACGCGGCGTAGTCCGCCTGCGGCGGATTGCAAAACCGGGAGCCGGGGGGTCAGACGCCGCCTGTGGTTCGCCGGAGGCGGACCACAAGCGGGGCCTGAACCCTTCGGCCAGACAGCGTTGCTGGAGAAAAAGGGGTCAGGCCCCCG
>Ga0066376_10001981_pt1 | contig 19456 bp, 11 predicted proteins | sample Knorr_S15_td_Bot_FD_77009 | JGI IMG/M metagenome (GOLD analysis project Ga0066376, IMG submission 77009) | Marine microbial communities from Southern Atlantic Ocean transect - Knorr_S15_td_Bottom_ad_5009_LV_A | ecosystem: Environmental > Aquatic > Marine > Oceanic | place: Southern Atlantic... | reverse complement strand
GCGCCCGGCCGCAGCGGCACAACCGACGCAGGCTGGGGATGCGAAACTTACTGAGACGCTGGCGGGGATGAATGCGCGGTTTAAGAATGTTGAGCTGGAGCTTTTAGAGTGGCCTAGTGAGTTGCATGAGAAACTTGGAAAAATGACGAAACTTGCTTTGGTGGCGCGGCCTGTGGAGAAGATTGAGGGGAAGCTGCCGTTGCTTATTAATTTGCATGGTGGAGGACAGCGTTGGTGGAACAATAGTTTCCAACAGCAGCTTGCGATTGCGGCTGAGATGGGGATGAAGCGGGGGTATGATTTGGCGGAGCTTGCGGGGAAGGGGCTGATTGTGCTGGAGCCTAATACGGCGGAACGTTGGAATGCGGATTCGCTCGATACGATGCTTGATTATGTGTTGGAAAATTTCCCTGAGATTGATAAGGATCGTGTGTATGTGATGGGCTACAGCGCGGGGGGTGGGGGTACTTGGAGATGGATCAATGAATCGGCGGATCGTTTTGCAGCGGCAGCGCCTTGTGGTTTTTCGGGTGGTAGTGATATGGACGATGTGAAGAAGCTTGCGAAGTTGCCGATTTGGGGGATGGCGGGCGGCGATGATGGGAAGAATGCAACTGGAACGAGAAAAATGGTGGAGCGATTGAAGGCGGCGGGGAATGTGAATGTGAAGCATACGGAGTTTGAAGGGGCGGATCATCGCGCGGGGAACGCAGCAGTGTTTAGTGCGGTGGAGTTGGTGGATTGGATGCTAGGGTTTAAGCGACCGAAGACCACGGAGTGAAAACAAAATCAAAAGTTTGATCGCCGTGGGCGCAAATAAGTCGCGCAGGGCGAGACGGATAAGGGGGAGAAAACCAATCGTCCATCGATCTGTTAGCGTTGTCATCCTTACCAAACGTCGAGCGTTTAGAAGTTGAGTTTGGGGGGGCGGAGTATGTGCTAGAGGGATACGAGCATATTGACACTAACCGGTTTTTGTCACTGACGGGCTCGCGGGCGCGGACATCTTCCTAAGATTGGGTCATTTACTAAGTAGGGTCGAATCCGGAGATTGTCACAAACATTCTGAAATAATCTTGTAGAAGTTTTTTGACACGTGCAAAACACCGGTTTTCATCGACCGGACCAAGGTGTTGGAGATCATCGTTGCAGCTGCCCCGGAGACGGCTTAACTCGCCCCCTGCCCTGTCCTCCTACTTCCTCTTGGAGTTTTTAGCTTTCTTCTGCTTCTTTGAAGAAGGACCTTCCATATATTCTTTCATTTTTGCCAGAATATCATCAAATGTTCCAGGTCCTTGAGCGTTACCGCCTGGAACAAACTCACCGTAAGGGCGACCTTCAAACTTCAGAAGCTCTTCTTTGAGCATCGCGCGGAGTTCTTCTATTGTTCCGGCATACTTCGGGTTATCGACCAGGTTATTTGTCTCCGCGCGGTCTTTCTTAAGGTTGTAGAGCTGGTGATAGCTGAGCGCGTTCGGGTTATCCCTGCCACGTGAGATACCACCGCTCAAGCCGGTAAGGGTTTTCTCTATAGATCTTTCATTTTTACGCATTTCCTCAACCTGGTCGGTCGTAAAACGCAAGGTCATGTAACTCCACTCTTTGGTCTTGACCGCCCGTGAAGCTCCCATCTCGTTGAAAACATAATCGCGAACCGGGGCATTCCGGTCCTTAAACAACGGAGTCATACTCACTCCATCCATTTTATATCCCTCTGGCAACTCCACCCCTGCAAGATCAAACCATGTAGGAACAAAGTCAGTATTCTGGATAAGCTCTTCAGTCACGACGCCTTTTTCAATTCCAGCGGGCCAACTGATAATACACGGCACTTCTGTTCCATCTATCGTATAAAGAGAGCCCTTACGCTTCGAGCCGTGGTCGGCAACAAAACAGACCAGGGTATTGTCTGCGATTCCGAGCTCTTCCAGTTTATCGAGCAGCATGCCCAGTGAATCGTCCATCCACAAGTAACCAGCATTGTTGACAGGATCAAGGCCTGCTTCTTCCAGTCGGGTTATCACCGACTCGCGATCCATGATCCCGATCGGTTTTTCCAGAAAACCTTCAGCTGTAACCAACTCTTTTTCCGTTAAAGAATTGTACCACTCCTTATTTGGCCCGTGCAGCAGCGTTGTTCCGTAGTAAAGAAAGAACGGTTGATCTTTATGCTCTTCAACAAACTCCATTGCGGCGCTGATGGTCCATTCCGGGTTGTGTCCTTTAAACGGGGCTTTCATGTTGTCCATATAAATATTTTTCGCCCAGGTGTAACCATATGATTTGAGCAGTTCGCGATCTTGCTTTTCACGCTCATATTTCTTCTGATTCAGTTCATCAGTGTAAGGGACATTTTTAGGGATGTTCAAATCCTGGTTCCCCACAGCATGACCGCCGGAAACATGAAATTTACCAACTATCCCGGTAGCGTAACCATGGTCAGCCAATACCTTGGCAACATTCATATTATCCGGCTCAAGCCCAACATTAAACGCCGGCAATGTCTGAGTTCCTTTTGGGCATTCCGCAAAAAGCTTATCCGAATATGATGAACTGGCGTAACGCCCGGTCATACAGGTATACCGAGAAGGGGTGCAGACCGTGCTGGTCATATGCGCGTTGTTGAATGTCAGTCCGTTTTTCGCCATCCGATCAAGGCTGGGGGTAAGAACATTACCGCCGTACACACTGGTCTCGGCCTTGTCATAATCATCAACAATAAAAAAGATGATATTCGGTTTTTCCGCAGCCAGAGCATTCGCCACCAACGATGCTCCAATAATAATCCCTGACACTATAAATCTATTGATCATTTTTCTTTTTACCTTTGTTTCCCGTTTTTTTCTTTTTGGAATCTTCCGTTTGGAAGGAATCATTCAACTTTTCCATATCGGCCTTAAGCTGGGCGTGCATCTCCTCTACTTTTTGAAAATATTCAGGGTTGTTGGCGAGGTTATCCAACTCCCACGGATCATTTTTGATATTGTATAGCTCAAACTCAGGGTGCTTCACAACACGGTCGACTTTTGCTTGGGCATCAGGATCCGTCTTGGCTGTTTCCAACCATTCCCTCCATGCTTTGGCGAATAACTTAGCGCTATTGGAGTCCATGATAGTGGTCACATAGTAGTCATTCTCCTGCTCAGGGCTCCAAATAAGTTTATACTCTTTGTTGCGAATGGCTCTTTGCGTATAACCAGATTGATGAACCAAGTAAGCATGTTCGCGATGATCAGAGGTCTTTCCTTGTAACACCGGAAATAAACTTTTGCCGTCGGTCGCAGGAGCCTCTCCGCCTGCAATATCAACTAAAGTAGGAACAATATCACAGTACATTGCAACCGCGTCTGTGACGGCTGGCTCAAGTTTCCCCGGCCAGCGCACGAGGCACAGTGCCTTGGTTCCGTAGTCATAGACCGACCATTTACCGTTCGGCAAAGCGGTTCCCTGTTCGCTTAAAAAGATGAACACCGTGTTTTCTGCCAGCTTCATGTCATCAAGTAGCTGCATAGTAGCACCAACCTGATGGTCCAAATCTTCAACTTCAGCCGCGTGTCTAGCCAGCGCCTCACGGGTAATCGGCGTATCCACCATATTAGGCGGGACTACAATCTTCTCCAAAGGAAAATTAGATGCGTCCCCAATCGTCCACGGGTGGTGTGCATGAACCGAAGCAACAACCATGCAAAATGGTTTATCCTCGGCCTGAGAGGTTTCTATAAACTGTTGCACCCCACTCAACTCCCAACTGGGAGCATTATCATTAGCATTGCCTGTAAACCCGGGAACTTTCTGAAACACAGTTTTAGTATTAAAATGGGTCTTCCCCGTCAAACCGACCTTATAGCCTAGATCTCCAAGATAGTTGACTATGTTTTTATAATCTCCGGCAGGTTTATTACCATTACTATAAACACGACTGCTTGGGGGCAACAATCCAGTATAAAGCTCATGTCGCGTAGGAGCACAGATCGCCGCGGAGCAAGAGAAATTCGTAAAACGCACTCCCTGGGCAGCAAGCTTATCTATATTCGGAGTACGGGTATATAAGCCCGCATCAACGCAGCCGAAGCTTGACCAGCTGACATCGTCCGCCAGTACAATCACAAAGTTCGGTTTTTCTTCCGCGATTACTGGTGCAGCAAAAAGTACTGCCAGCACAGCACCGACCAAAAGTCGTTTTGATTTTATCATTGCTCCGCTCCTTGATCCGGACTGTTTAACGTTGTTGTGTCTATTTCTTCGCTGCTGCTTCACTCGACCACGAGCCCCTCGATAGGAATCACCGCCAGTTCGGCGCTGTTGTTGTTGCCCTGGCGCTGGCCGTTGTTGGAATAGCCCACGTAGAGTTTGCCCTGATGCTCGACCGCGTAGGGATACGACAAAGCCGCGCCGGGATTGGATTCACCGGGACCCTCCTCAAAAACAGCGTGCCGGATTACAAATACTTTCGAGAACGTGTTCTCACCCGGCCTGCTGACCGCAATGGTCAATGGTGAGCGGCGATTTCCACCGTCGGCAGTCGTCGAACAGATCAGATAACGCTGCCCATTGCTGAGTACTCCCGAACATGGTTTCGTGGCGGCCATGGGCAGGTTGCTCTCAGTGGACGGCGTCCATGTTTGACCGTAATCGTTGCTCGATGCTACGAGCGCCAGTGCCTTCCCGCCGTATCGCGCGATGTTCGTTACGCGCGGGCCATGAACGAATATGGATGACTCTCCCCACATGTTCCCGACTTGGCCGCTGCGGGGAATGATTACAGTCTTCCATTTCTTTAGATCGTCACCGGCGCTGATCGCTACGGCGGCGGGATTACCTTGCCCCACGATGAATCCCGGAATGATCCAGTTTCCGTCGTCCATCTTTACCGGTTCGGTCATGGGCCAGAAACCGTCTCTGGCAACGAGACCCTCCGCCGTCCATTGTCCGGTTGCTTCGTTCAGCGTGTAGGCCCGAGTATGCACTTGTTTTCGGAAACCATGGAACGCGCCAAGAAACGCCCACAGTGTTTCACCGCGCGACAGAAAGACTCCATGGCTGACGGCGAGGTCATCGTCATCAATCCCCACATCAATCGTCCTTACCTTCGACCATGTCATGCCGCTGTCTTCACTCACGCAATACCGGCCTTCTTCCGTGAGCGTGTTTTCACTTCCCTTGTTATGGCCGAACGAGGCATAGAGCTTGCCCTTGTGCCAGGCCAATGCCACACCATGCAGAAACCCGTATCCATCAACCTCGCGCTCATACTTCTTGATGACGTGGAATTGCACACCCTGAAGGACTTCTGCTGCTGATGTCTTGGGCAATGCGGAACCGGTCCACAACGTGAATGGTTGCGACCGTTCGGGAATCTTGTGAGTGGCCGTTACCGGTTTGTAAGCGGCCGCCAGCCTTGTCGAGCGTGCCGGAGCTGCTGCGATGATGATCTCAGCCCGCGATTCGCCGTTTTCGACAAGGAAGGGGTCGCCGGCATGAGCTGCTGCCGGGGCGAGGAACAGAGTGATGAGCCAGAGACGTAGGTGGATTTTCATAAAGGCGGAATTTTTGATGGCTTGATACTTGTTTAATTGTGATGGGGGTGCCCGATCGAGTAAAGTCATGGTTTCACTTGGGCATTAGCTTGCTCGATGGGCAGGCGCGCGACTTTGACTCGCATCCGGTTTTTGTCACTGACGGGCTCGCCGGCGCGGACATCTTCCTCGGTAAAAGTTGCCAGCAACACTTCGCCGAGGGGAGTGCGCTGGTGATCGTAGATAATGTAAATTCTACCATCCTCGGCCTGCACGCCGTCGGGGTAGGTGACGTCTTCACGTTCGTCGATCATTAAGCCTCCACTCCAAGTCATGCCGTCGTCATCCGACACGTAGGCGGTGAGTTGCTTGCGACCGACACGCTGGTCGAGCGGCCCATGTTTTACCAGTAGCAGACTGCCTGACATCAAACGGCGAACGAAAAAGCGTGCAGTGCAGTGCTTGATTGAACTGCGTTGCACGGGGGCCCATGTTTTACCCCGGTCGGTGGAAATGGTTTCGGCCAGACCCTGCATTCGTACCAGCATCCACAGTGACCCGTCTTTGCGCTCGACGATCATTGGCTCGTCTGGACCGCGGGTTTTGGGATCGGCGATATTGGCGGTGCCGCGAAGCGTAAAGCTTTCGCCCTGATCGGTGGACGCGTAGACCTTAATGCTGTTATCCGTTTTCCATACCGACGAGGTCAGCAGCCAATCACCATCGGAGAGCACCGTCGGCTTGTTGAGCATGATGCCGTCGCCCAGCCTACGCGGAGCGGACCACTGAAGTTCATCCGCATCGGGAGTATCGCTGACAATGGCAAAGATACCATAACGTCCGTCCTGAACCCCAAAAGCTTGACCCCAGAAAACCCATAGTCGCCCTTGTGGATCGATCCAGATCGACGCCGACATGGCGCGCACGCCCCGGCGGGGTAGAATCATGAGCTGTGCGTCCGACCATGATTTGCCGTCATCGTCGCTGAAGGTCAGCAGCTGATAGGTTCGGGTGCTCTCCACGTCCCGACCATAAACTGCCCACAATCGGCCCTTCGCGGTACGCTCGATGCCGGGGACGCCCTGACGTTTTGTTGATGGGATGTGAAATCGCCACGGGTTGACGATGACGTGCGCGGGTTTGAGGGCAATGTCAGGATCGGGCGGTTCATCGGCCGAGGCGATGTGGCAACACCACAGAGCGGCAAACACGGTTATCAGTTGGATCTTCATTAAAGCTGTTTCTTGGTAACAGGGGCCACGTTTGACGATCCGCCAACATGTGTTCGTTTGAATTGGTTGGCCTGTTGCAAGCCTTTAACTTATCCGATTTTAGTCCCAAATGGAAACCGGCGGTCGTCGATTTTCGGATTTATAAAAAAAACGAACCGGTACGATAGTTCGTCCTGTCTTTTAGCGCAGATTCTTGCGATGGACCGAGGCAAATCCCGCACCGTCTGCTTCTACAATGGCAGCTAAGATGATTACTCGATCGGTCATGCTGAATCATTCATTAGAGCGGGGACGGATTCGTTTCGAGCGTTTGAGCAAAGTGGTGGTGGCGCTTTGAAGCCCTTGCGCAGAGTCGCGTGCTTCAACGTACCAGTACACTTCACGGCCGGCGATCTTATCGATCGGCAACGTTGCTTCCCAAAGATTCGTATCGCCTATGCGATTCATCGTTAGGCCTTGGTAGCGGTCTTTGGCGTCATTAAAACGCGTGCCTTTTAATAGGCAGTAACGCAAAGAAACTGCTGCGATATCGGCTTTGCTTTGAACGATGGCGCGGACGGTGATTGCGGTCGGTTTGACTTCCTCAAGGGCTGTCAGCTTTGTGGTGGGCCTATCCCAAAAGCAATGCGCCGCCCAGGCGCGGTAGGCCATGGCGTGGGCTTTGGTTCCCATGCCGTGGGAATAGTTGGGGACGTAAGCGAAGCTTTTTTCGCCTTGGTAGAAGGGGTAGAAGCCGTGATCGTCAAAGCTATCAAAAAGATTATCGTTGGTACCGATGAGATATTTGATCGGCACGTTTACTCGTGAGAGGAATTGGTAAGGGTCGATGTAGGCCATGTATTCGTAGCCGCGCGTAGTGTACATGTCTTCGAGATGGGCCAAGTATTCGTGTTTTGATCCGGTGTGGTCGGTGCGTATATTATTTGGATTGGGCAACACCCCTTTGAAGCGATCTGTGAGCAGGTGGATAAAATTGCCCGGCCGCGCGATGGTGACAAGACCACGCACACGATCATCCGTCGCCGCCACAATCCAAATCGATTGCGCCCGCTTAGAACTTCCCGCCAAGACAAACTTATCAGCCTCAATACCTTCAAGAGAATTGAGGGCGGTCATGGCACGCATGTAAACTTTGGCTAGCGCGATCCAGTGAATCCAATTGGCGTCACCCGTTTCAAAAAACTTGGCAGCGGTATATCGGCGAATCGGTCCCGCGCCTGTCACGCCCCAATGATCCCCAGGCATGTTTGATGTTAAGAGCATGGCGGGAATGCCCAGTTTGATTGCGGTTAAAGCGCCGTATTCGTATTCAAGATCAAACCCGTCCGCCTCGTTAGAACTGACACCTTGATTGATGACCGCCAATCCGCGCTTGTCTTCCGCGATTCCCGATGCGGGCAAGTAAACTTTCGCAATATGACGTACGTCTTCACCGCCCCAATTTTGCGACAAAAACTCCAGTTCGATATAACGCACCTTGTCCGCCGAGGCGCCTTTCACCGTTTGAATTTCATCGGACACAATCTTCAAACCCAACGTGCTTGCATCACGCATTACCGCCATGTCAAATACATTGGCAGGGGGAAGTGAGGCGTTTATACCTTGCCCGCATGCAATAACAGGCGCCATGATAAAAAACGCGAGTGATAGCCCACGCATCGTGAACTTCAAAATATTAGCGGCTGTTTTAATCATCGTCGCATCAATACTGACATCACCGGCGGTGACAAATGCTTGCAGTTCGGCGGGGATGGTGTTGCCTGATATATCTAACGTTTCGTCTTGTTCAACGGTACTATCAGGGACTGTGGTGAATGACGCTGCGTCAAACTGCCCGGCGGCACTACTTTCGTCGATAGCGTCGAATTTGATCCCGTCGTTTTCGAGGATATTATCAGCGAAGAGATTCATCCGCTCTGATAGGTACTTGTAGAAAATGAAGCCAAGAATGTAGTCGCGGAATTCATCGGCCCCCATTTTCCCGCGTAGGGTGTTAGCGATGTTCCAGAGTTGGGATTGAAGCTGTTTTTTATAGTCTTCTGTCATTGGAACTGCATTATTTCAAAAGGATGTGAATTGACGCGACTAAGAGGGAATTTAGGCCAAAGAGCATGGATTATCCGCATGTTAATCGTAAAGGATAAGCCAGCCACGAGCCATAGTTTGCGATTATACACCATTTGATTGCTGTTGATAGTTTTCATAGGTTTTACTCGTTAATAAGAGTCCGTGTTTTACAGAATCTGCGTTCCACTCGTGAAACAGAACGGTGCAGCACCCATCCGCTACACGTTGTTGTTTACTGGATGAATAACTCGGAAAGCATGGCACGCAAGCACTACCGGCAGATCACGGACGATCACTTGCAGGCTGGTTGTGGTCTCGCCCTCCAGGACCCGCGTGGGGCAAATGTTGGGGCAAATCCGACGCTGAGTGAAACGGTGGCTTTCCTGATAGAAAGTTGGTCTAGAATGACCCCACGCCAAAAGGCTTGGGTGAGTACTTTGTTGCAGCCGGGAATGGAGAACTGGGACGACTAGAGCGCTGGCCGACTACGGAACTAATCCAACTCACGAACCAACCGAAACCCGCGGCGGAAGTTACGGAAACCGGCGCCGACCCTACTGCGGTAAGCGGAACGAGCGTTCCGCATGATGATGTTTGAAAATGACTATCCGCGGACCTCCGATTTAGGGCGCACTGCAAAAGGCAGCCAATCTGGTTCGCCGTCGTTTGGAGGGGACAAAATGAGGGACACTATGCCATCTCCTAGCTCATCTACACAACTCTCAGATGCTTTACCAGCGGGAACGGTTTCAATCGTCACGCACGCGACAAAATGCCCAGATGAGTTGACGATAGGTGCGTCAGTCTAGTCGACTCAACTCGCAATCGATGACACGTCTCAAAGACAGCGTGCAACAAATGGGTCTCTCCGACGGGGCGTATGACAAGATTCTCCACGTCTCGCGCAGGATCGCCGATTTGGGAGAGTGCCCAACAATCGAGGCTTGCCACTTGCAAGAGGCGGTCAACTATCGAGTTCTCGTTCGCCAAATGTGGACTTCAATGGTAGCCGCAACGCGTTCGCTGTCAGCGAGAACCGCAAGAGTATGGCTCTGCCGACTGAGGACTCAACCTCAGCAGTTACTCCGCCGCCTAGTCGCTCAACAATCCGCGGCGCTCAACGCGTTGACACGACCCCTATGTCTGATCGACGACTCTGGGAGCAAATTGAATACAACACGCGAATGTCTGCTGACGTACTTCATCGAATGTGGTCGTTGGTCGTAATCAGCATGGTTCTAATTTTTATAGGTGTAATTGCGATGGTCGCATTTAGCCGGCTGTGGGGACGACTTTGAAATCGTGATCGACTTCACATATATGTATCCCACAATTTTTATATCTCCTTTCGCTGATGGAGGCCGCCGGAATGAAAACTCCCAAACGTTTGGGCAACCGGACTCAAATCTGAAGTCCCTCGATTTAAAGGGGCCCCTGGAAGAATTGATGGCATAAGATTGTTGATCGCGATTACGTTGATCAGCTTAACTTTTAAAGCCATGACGCGAAATTGATTCGAGTGAACGGTTGTCACCAGCACCTGAGAACTGTGTTGCGCGTCCCGCGTGACTTTGTTACAATGAGTACCTAGAAACGCATTTACCCCGCCCTTTTTTTAGCGGCGAACAACAGAAGTTCGCCTACTGCTGTCATCATTCGATTTTGGCCTCCGCATGCAACGCTTCAACATTCCAATCGCCGTATTACTAACACTTTGGTTGACCTGTAGTACGGGCCTTCCAATAGCGAGTGCGCAGCCAAACACCGATTTCTTCGAATCGAAGATCCGCCCGCTATTAATCACGCACTGCCTAAAATGTCACGGGGATGACAAACAAGAATCTGACCTTAGGCTCGATTCACCGGAGCATTGGAAAAAAGGGGGGCTTAGCGGTCCCGCGATCATTCCCGGAAAACCGGAGGATAGTCTTCTCTTGCTGGCCGTCAAAAAAACCGATCCTGATCTGCAAATGCCACCGGGTAAGACAAAATTGAATCCGCAAGAAATTGCTTTCCTAGAACAATGGATCCGAGACGGGGCCATCGCGCCCAGCGATCCCACTAGCGCTCCACTTGCGAAATTGACACTAGCACAGGCGGGTGAATTCTGGTCTTTCAAGCCAGTCATTCGGCCCACGCCTCCAACGTCCAAATCCATTGACCGCTGGAGTTGGACACCGGTTGATCACTTTATTCTCGCCCGACTCGAATCGGAGGGACTGTCACCGACACCTGTCGCCGACAAACGCACACTTATTCGGAGGGCCACGTTTGATCTCACTGGGCTACCTCCAACACCCGAGGAAATCCAAGCATTCATTAACGACGAACAGGCGAACGCGTTCCATAAAGTAATCGATCGACTACTGGCTTCACGGTCTTACGGTGAACGCTGGGGCCGCCACTGGCTGGACGTCGCGCGCTATGCTGATACGGCGGGTGATGGCGCAGATTATCCGGTTCGCGAGGCTTTCAAATACCGAGACTGGGTCATCGACGCGTTTAACGCCGATCAACCTTATGATGATTTTTTACGGGAACAAATCGCCGGCGACATCATCGCATCGACAGGGCCGGAAGCACTTTATGCTTCACGCGTCACCGCAACTGGATTTTTGGCGATAGGTAAGCGTTATGGATATAAACCCTCACCGGACTACCAACACCTAGATTTTGCCGACGTGATCGATTCTGTGGGGCGATCGCTGTTGGGGCTAACCGTTGGCTGCGCACGTTGTCATGACCACAAGTACGACCCTATTTCAACTGAAGATTATTACGCGCTTTACGGGATCATGCAGAGCACTACCTGGGCTTTCCCCGGGGGGGAAGAGCAGAAACATCCGTCCCACTTCCCAGCACTGGTCCCTCCCGAGCAGGCACGCCAACTCGAGACCGTAAGAAAATCTGTCCTAGACTCATTTAACCGCAAACACGCTCTGCTTGTACAAGAACGTCAGGAAAGTGATACAAATTGGATCGCCGGCGGCTTGGACCTCGGTATGGAAGCACAAGAACTTGGCAAACCTTTGAGTACCCCTTGGTTTCATGCAGGCCCGGTGGAAATTCGAGAAGCATCGCAAAGTCCTTATCGGAATGTTCACCCGCAAGGAACACGCGGTGTTCACTTGGGGAGCGGACTCAACACCGATGGAATTCGTTACGTCTTCCCCAATGCGATTAAGGCCACGGATGGGGACACGATTTCTTTCAACGTCGATTTCCGGACCCAGGCAGGGGCCGGTCAAAAGGGAGCCTATCGTTTTTACTTGGGCCAAGGCGTAGTACAGTCACTAGCTGTCGAATTCAGCGTAACACCAACAGAATTTGTTATTCGTAACGGCGCCGAATGGGAAACTCTCCGATCGCTTAAAACCGGAGAATGGTACACGCTTCAAGTCGTCATCAATCCCCAAGAAAAGACGTATGTGGGAGTGATCGGCACACATGATGATCTGACTCAATTTGCCGATAAAAAAACGGCGCCTAACTGGAATGGTATCGTCGATTGCTTTATCTGCGACGGCATTGGCCACGTGCCCGGTCCGGCAAGTGCACGCGACATCGATAACATTGGTTTGCTGCAAACCCCCTTTGGTCCGCCGGATAGCCCTGAGGTTGTGGCACGAATTCAAACGGACGCCGACAAACAACGAATTCTTGAGATCAAACACAAGTTGGCTGATTTAGAGAAACGAAAAACGACGTTGGCGGCTACTCCCGTTTACGAAGTAGCCTATGGCGTGCAAGAGGGCACGCCGGTTGACGCTCATATTCAACTACGAGGAGAACCTGCCAAGCTGGGGAAACAGGTGCCAAGGCGTTTCCTGGAAGTGTTTGGCGCCGAACAATTACCGACGGGGTACAAAGGGAGTGGTCGCCTGCAACTTGCCGATTGGATCACAAGCCCGGAAAACCCGCTGGCCGCACGTGTGCTTGTCAACCGAGTTTGGCGATGGCACTTCGGTCGTGGAATCGTCTCTACACCAAGTGACTTCGGATTCCGTGGAGCTAGGCCCACACATCCAGAATTACTGAATTGGCTAACAGCAGAATTTATGGCATCCAACTGGTCTATCAAGCATTTACACCGGATCATGATGCAGTCTCGCGTCTATCAACTATCCAGCGTCAACCAATCCGAAAAACCACAAATTGATCCTGGTAACAGCCTGCTTTGGAAATATACGCGACGGCCCTTGGATGCCGAATCGATGCGGGATGCCATGCTGGCAGTCAGTGGAAATCTTGACCAGAGCAAGACGCAACCCCATCCCTTTCCTGACGTAAACACGTGGGGATTTACAATTCATCATCCGTTTCATGCCGTTTATCAATCAAATCAGCGCAGCGTCTATTTAATGCAGCAACGTAATCGCCGTAATCCCTATCTGGAACTGTTCGACGCCGCAGATCCAAATGTCAGTATGGGTAAGCGTCAACCCACGGTCACGCCAACCCAGACGCTATTTCTGATGAACTCCAAATTTGTTCATGACCAAGCAGACGCCCTAGCACAACGAATTCTCGTCGCCGCAAAAACGACGGAACAACGTGTGCAGTGGGCATTCGAAATAGGACACGGCCGACAGCCAAGTAAATCGGATTTCGAGGCGGCGGTAGAATTTGTAACCACGTACAATGAGCAATCTCCTCGGCCAAATCCACTAGCCTCCGAACGGGAGATCTGGTCGGGTTTAGCCCGCGTGATTCTTACTAGCAATAGTTTTTTGTTTGTCGATTAATATTCCATGAGTTAAGTATGAGTAATCCATTTACCAATGATCGCCGGCAATTCCTGAAAGAAGCATCAGGTGGCTTCGCGATGACAGCTTTCGCCGGTATGTGCGGCGAACTACGGGGGCAGTCAGCAGACCCACTCGCAAGTCGTTCCCCGCATTCTACTCCGGCAGCGGATCGCGTTATTTTTATCTATTCGACCGGTGGAGTCTCTCACGTCGATACATTCGATCACAAACCACAATTATCGAAGGATCATGGCAAATCGATCGTTGCCTCACGGTGGCTCAACAAGCCCGGAGAGTTTACCCGATACTTAATTAAGCCGCGCTGGAACTTCAAACAATATGGTGAGAGCGGAACGTGGGTTAGCGACCTTTTTCCTCACATCGGATCGGTCATTGACGATATCTGCGTGCTCAATGCGATGCACTGTGATAGTGACGGACATGACAAGGGGACGCTAGCCGCCCATACGGGCTCCGCACAATTTACACGTCCCAGCGTCGGTTCTTGGGTCAGCTATGGACTAGGTACGGAAAACCAAAACCTCCCTTCTTTCATGGTATTAGCCCCCGCTGCTCCATACGCAGGTGCACAGACATGGGGCAGTTGCTTTTTGCCGGGATGTCATCAAGGAACTCATGTCGTCCCAGGAAAAACTCCCATCGCCAACGTCGCTCCGAGAGGATTGTCTCGTCAACAACAGCAAATGGAACTGGGTCTACTGAGCCGCCTTAATCGTAGTCACCAGAACAGCCGTCCCACGGACTTGGCGATTAATGCTCGGATAAAGTCGTTCGAGACCGCCTTTGGGATGCAACAGGCGGCGCCGGAAGCATTTAATCTGTCCGCCGAGAATCAGCAGACACTTGAAATGTATGGCATGGAACGTGGCGATACCGCTGGGTTTGGCTGGCAATGCCTGATGGCGCGAAGATTAGCGGAACGTGGTGTGCGGTTTATTGAACTGATCGATGTTGGTTCCAATAATAACTGGGATTCGCACGGTAACATGGGAGACCACGCGCGGCTGGCAAAGAATATTGACAAGCCTCTTGCGGGACTTATACGTGACTTGAAACAGCGTGGAATGCTCGAACGGACACTCCTCGTCTGGACTTCAGAATTCGGCCGCACCCCTTTTAACTCCAATGCAAAGCACGCTGGCAGGGAGCACCACAATTCCTGTTTCAGTTCGTGGATGGCTGGAGGCGGGGTAAAAGGGGGCATGGTCTACGGAAAATCCGACGAGTACGGCATCATGCATGCAGAGGACTCGGCTCACACACATGATCTTCATGCGACAATACTACACCAGGTAGGCCTGAATCACGAAGAATTAACCTACCGCCATGCGGGTCGCGATTTCCGCTTGACCGATGTCCGTGGGGAAGTCCTTCATAACATCCTCCATTCGTAGAAGAAGTCGTCTAATCGACATCCAATTAACGGCGTTTAACAGTTTGCCAACCAGCGAAGGCAAGAACAGGCCCACCTCACATTCAGTAAAGACGGGACTCCAATATCTATCTGACTGGGAAGCCACTCAGGTCAGTACGCGAGATGATACCGAATGGCGGATCCGCATCCAATGGGATGTCCAGCCGGCCGCGAATTAGCGTTAGATCGATCTATCCGCGAAAGTGTTTTCGCCGTGGCAGGTATTCAACCTGAGTCCTCACACTTCTTCCTCCACTACCCACGGAGATCGATACGTCCGGGTCAACATCGCCTGTGCCCGGTCGTTGCCGTTGATACCTTCCGTCTCTGAGTTGATCATTAACTTCTCTCCCCCAAGGCGGTAGCTGATGGTGGCGTAATGCACCAGCAGCGTGCTGAGATGGCCGGCTTCGATATCGGCGTTGGGTGTTTTCCGAGTGCGGACGCAATCGACGAAATTCTGCTGATGTGGTGCATCGGGAAAGCGGCCATACATCTCGTCGCGGACAACTGGATGACGATTTTTTGGCCGAATATAGACCTGCCAACCCGAACCCATACGACCCACAACCATCATTGCTTCGCTGCCGTAGATCTCCACGCGTTCGGCGTTCTGCGGCCAGTGCGGAAACATATCACCGTCGCGGATCCCGTGATCAGCCTTGAGCATGTACGGCGTATTGAGCGTCATTTCGAAGGTCATCATCAGGTCGTCGAATTCAAACACGGACAATTGTGTGTCTGGCGTTTCCGCTCCCCCTTCGCGATCATAACGGGCGCCATTTGAGAAGACGGATTTTGGATAGTCCACACCAACCAGCCACCGTGCAATATCGACCTGATGAATGCCGTCATAGTGCATGTCGCCGCCACCGTAACGCCAGAGGTAACGCCATTGACGACGGAGAGTCTCGTTGTAAGTGTGCTCCGGGGCGGGGCCCTGACCCTATCTAAAAAGGCAGGCGTTTCTTTAATAGAAGCGAGTGAACTTCTCAAACACCATCGAAAGACCTACCCCGACTACTGGGTATGGGCTAATAACGCACCCATTTACGCTAGATACGACGGCGTTATAAGATCAGTGTTCGGATGGGAACTCCAGGTGACGGGGGACATGCGCGACTCGACGCTCAAAATTTTTCCGTGCCAGAGTAATGGCGCCGAAATTCTCCGTTTAGCTTGTGTAATGTTACGCAGGGCGGGATTTGACATGCTGTGCACAGTCCATGACGCGATCCTGTTTGAATTTCCTATCGATTTGTTGGACGTCCAAGTGCGGGAAGCCCGCCGAATCATGACGACAGCCTCGGAGATCGTATTAAGTGGATTTTCAGTATCTACGGACGTCGACATCTATATGCCCGGTGAGAGGTTCCTGCCTAGAAATAGAAAAGAAACCCACTGCGCAGAAGCGGCAACTGGGCCCTTTTATCAAAGGGCCTGTCCCATTTCCGGTATGGAAAAAAAGGGCAAGGCGCTGAAGGTTCGCCCTAAGCGGGTGAAGAAAGAGTTCGGGCTGTCGTCCAAATCCGTGTACCGTGCGCTCCATGACCTAGAAAAAGCCGAGTTAATAACCTGCGAACGCAAGAGAGGACGTTGTGCCCGAGTCCACATCGTTATGGTAGAGCGGGAGGGTGAACGTTACCCCCTTCGCCCCCGACAATCTCACAATCTTCATCAAGGATACCGTCAGCATCCGGGTCGGGCTCATTGGACGTGTAGCTGAAGATCGTCGCCACCTTCAGATGATGCTTCCCTTCGGCCTTTTTCTTGGCGAACAGCTCGTAGTATTGGATCAACGTGTCGATTGAGCTCACGCACATCATGGCGGTGAACTCTTTGTTGCGTGTCTTGAGCGAATGACGATCGATGATGTAGTCGGTGATCTTCTCTAGTCTTTGCGGTGGTTCCATAATTCCCCAGCGCCATCAGGGGTCTCGTTCTGCGAATCCCGAGCGCAGCAGATTGAAGATGGTCAGGGGTAGCTTAGGTCACCGGGAACTACCTAGCGAGCAAGCTCTCTGAGAGATCTGTGCTGGTACTCCAACTGCCATTCCTGTAACCACATTCAATTATCACTTCGTGCCAAGGATCAGCAAGATCCTTGATTCCCAACAGTTCGTCGTAAACCAAACGGCGCTTGAGCTTGAGAAGGCCAATAAATGGGGAAATCAACGAATCGCTTTTTTGCACATCTATGCTGTAGTCATCTGATATTTCATAACGGGCAGGGGCTGAGAACGTCTCTCCCCCGGCGAGAAAGCTTTTATTTTTAACTGCCGCTTTTGCTAACGTCACAACTGTTTTCGCATAAACTCGAAATTCAGCGACAGGATCATTCGCTGGTTCAATTTCAGAAGGACTCGGGGGTTCTGAATATGTATCACGAGAAGGACTCGGGGATTCTGAATATGTATCACTCGGAGCCGACCCATAGTCCGATTCGCCCTGACATCCAATTGCTATAACAAGCGCGGCAGAGCAGGCCAAAAAAATCACTTTTCTAATTCCAAACATCCTCTTCTCCAAATATTGACGGTGTTTATCAAACAGAATCCTATTTCCAATAGGTAGGCAAATACACCTATCTCTGCAGTGATTGTAACCAACTTCCCATTGTTTTTCCACCCCCTGCCGCCGAGCAAGGAAACCGCGCAAAAGATGTAGCTCTGGGTATCTGAGACCATTTTCGAACGTGTACACACTTTTTGTACACACTTTTTATATATCTGACGATAGATTAAGCACAGTCTTGTTATGTTTTGTTAACGATTTAACATCGCTCAAAAACTAACATAATAGACTGATACGAGCATTATAGTGTTAAATGCTCGCACTGACATAAAGGGTCGTTCCCGTTAAATCTTAATAGCGGAGGAGCCCTCCGAACCCAGAAAAATTGCCACGGTCAGATTTTTTATCGTTTTTCGCGTTCGCTCTTAAGTCCGTCTCCGCTAATATAGACAACAAAACTCTTACGAATTGTTTTTCAACAAAGGAAAATATGATGAACAAGTCTATATTAATTATCGCAGCTGCAGTCGTCCTGTGTGTTTCACAGACTTTACCGGCGGAGATAAACGAGCTGGAAAAGAACGCTCAAAGCTTTGCCTGGAAAAAAATCAGTTTGGGAAGCACACTCTTAGAAATAAAAAAATCCCATCCGAAGGTAGTTGCGGACAGCAGTTGGGTTCCCGCGGCGCAGAAAAAACAGGGTGTAGGCGGTTTGACGTTGGAAGGAGAGTCCGGTATTGATTCAGGCTTGTTGCGAACTTATGAAGATAAGGTTTATCTTGCAATTATTATTTATGACTACGATGACATAAAAGCGTTGAGCGGAGGTGATTGGAGCGCCGGCATGAAACTACTTGTAAAGAAACTTCAAGAAAAGCTCGGCGATGACGCCGAGTACACGGGAGACGAGGATGCCAAGACATATCAGCTTCTATGGGAGTTCAATAAAGTGAACCGGGAAATCGCCCTCATAATCAACGACAAGAAACAATGGGTTCGATTATTATACAAAGATACTGCCGTTGCGAAGCAGATAATAGAGAAAGCACAAAGAACCGCAGACGTGGGTTTTTGATCGGTCTTGACGTCTTTGTAACTAGGTTCTTTAACACTGCGACAAATAACGTTTATTGGTCACAAACCCGTTCTATGCTGTTGAAAACCGCAATCTAACGAATGAGCGCGTAGTTTTATTTTGTAACTGGCGCGCTGCTTAATAGCTGGTCGACTCACTCCAGCTTCCGCAGAATCTGTTCCTGAAGATCAACCATCTGTTGGTACAAACGTGGCTCATTCGCGGCCTTAACCGAAGCACCCCTGGGATCCCAACTAGCTCTACCCCCCTATATATCTTCCTCCCAGAGATTTTTTGGATAAGCGAGGCCAGAACATACCAAGGGATGAGATAATGTTTCCCGATTGCCTTGCTTCAATCCGCCTAAAAAGTTCGATTGCTCGACTATCTTTGCCCTCTCAGAGTCAAAAAAGCAGAGGTCGAGGATAACTACGGAACTAATCCAACTCACGAACCAACCGAAACCCGACGTCGGTGCCACGGTTACCAGCGACGCCCCAACTGCGGTGAGCGGAACGAGTGCGACGCGAGATGACGCCCCACGACCCACCCCGCAAAACACGGAAAGAGCCGGACTCTGGACCCTGTGGATCATTTGTGGGTGACTGTTGGTAGTAATCCTTTTCGTGATAATCGTGGCACCATTCAAAAACATTGCCGTGCATGTCGTACAGCCCAAACGCGTTAGGCTTTTTTCGGCCTACTTGGTGAGCAAACTCTTCACTAATATTTAATGCGTTTCCCTTATACCAAGCATAATCACCAAGTGAGGCTTCATTATCGCCAAAGCTCCACGTTGTCTCGGCTCCTGCCCGACAGGCGTACTCCCATTCAGCTTCTGTGGGTAATCGATACGTCTTGCCTTCCTT
>Ga0066376_10001979_pt1 | contig 19459 bp, 15 predicted proteins | sample Knorr_S15_td_Bot_FD_77009 | JGI IMG/M metagenome (GOLD analysis project Ga0066376, IMG submission 77009) | Marine microbial communities from Southern Atlantic Ocean transect - Knorr_S15_td_Bottom_ad_5009_LV_A | ecosystem: Environmental > Aquatic > Marine > Oceanic | place: Southern Atlantic... | reverse complement strand
CTTTTTGCCGAAATTGAATAACGTCTGCGCCCCCGTCGATTGCCATGGAGGCCAATTCGGCGTGGGTGTATCGTTGCTGAAAATAAAAGTCGGTCAGGACGTGAAGTTTGCCAATTGATTGCTGCATCAGTTGGTCGGATTCGTAGGAGTTTAGTAGGTTAGGGCCGCCTGTACATGCATCGCCAAGTTATGCTCCAAGAAAGAATAATATCATGAGTCATCCTGAGAGAAATTCACGCCGCGACTTTATCCTTAAAAGCACGGCTGTAGGGCTTGCAGCTACGTTGGGGGGTGCGCCCCGAGTGGTAGGCGCCGTTGCTGATCAATTCAAGGCCAAGAAGCCCGCCGGACCCGTTGTCATCTGCAGCAGAAATGGCGAGAGGGCGATAGTTAAAGCGTTAGAGATCATTCAATCAGGAGGCGACGCTCTGGAGGCGGTCGTTGCCGGTGTGAACCTGGTGGAGGAGGACCCCAATGACACAAGCGTCGGATATGGTGGCCTACCGAATGCGCTCGGCGTTGTGCAGCTGGATTCGGCTGTGATGCACGGACCAACCGCACGGGCGGGATCTGTTGCTTGTATTGAAGGGATCATGTATCCGTCAAAAGTGGCGAAGCTCGTTCTGGAGCGCACGGACCACGTCAATCTGGTTGCCCAGGGCGCGCAAGACTTCGCAGTAATGCACGGATTTCCCGTAGAGGATCTGCTGACTGATAGGGCTCGCGAGAGGTGGGTTCGTTGGCGCGAAAACCTGTCCAACCAGGACGACTATCTGCCGGCGCATGAGGCCGACGAGAAGGGAATCGGATCCGTATATCAGCCCGAGGCTCGAACATGGGGTACGATTCATTGCTCCGCTATTGACCTCGCGGGAAATATCTCCTCAGTGACTACCACTTCCGGATTGGCGTTCAAGATTCCGGGGCGTGTAGGCGATTCGCCGATAATCGGAGCCGGACTGTATTGCGACAATGAGGTTGGTGCTGCAGGATCGACGGGCCGTGGAGAAGCGAATCTTGAGAGCCTGGCCAGTTTCCTGATCGTTGAGCGCATGCGCGAAGGAGACTCTCCTCAGGATGCCTGTCTCTTCGCCTGTCAGCGTATTGCTGACCATACAAAACTAGCCAGACTGCAGGACGAGAATGGACGACCAGACTTCAACGTCAAGTTCTATGCGCTGAATGCAGCCGGAGAAGTCGGTGGAGGAGAGATATGGGGCGGAAACGGCACGTTCAGAGCGGCGAATTCTGAAGGATCGTATCTCGTAGACCTGGCATACTTGTACAAATCAGAATAGATAGCCCAATCTGCCGATGACAGACGTCCTGCTTGTCGGATAATCCTGTTCTCTCATTTTCCATAGCGCTCATTTTCCCAAGCCTAAATCAAAACGTGAAATGATAGGTCGAATCAAAGTTCTTCTGGTGCTTGGTCTGTGTGTGTTGCTTTCTGCTGAAGTCTCAACGGCCCAGACACTTCCGTTTGCGATGGATGCTCCGACTGGAGGAGTGATGTCGTACGACCCATCCATTCCAACGCCCCAAGAGATTATCGGGCATGTGATCGGAACGCGTCACACCGTGCCTCACCAGGTCGAAGCGTATTTCAGAGCAGTCTCCGCCGTAAGTGATCGTGTTCATCTTAACGTCCACGCTCAGTCCTATGAAGGTCGCAATCTTATTCATGCGATCGTTACGTCGCCGACCAATCACGCCAGATTGGATGAGATAAGAGCGGCTCAAGTCAGGGTTTCCGACGATCCGGGTGCCGTGAGTGATGAAGACCTCGAGGCAATGCCCGTTGTGCTTTATCAGGGATACAGTGTCCACGGAAATGAGGCCTCTGGCACGGAAGCTGCAGTCCTGTATCTCTATCATCTGGCTGCAGGAATAGGTCCAGGAATAGATGAGGCACTCGAAAATGCCGTCATTATACTCGATCCAATGTTCAATCCAGATGGCCGGGATCGATTCGGCGATTGGGTCAACAGAAACAGAGGCGGTGTGGCGACGATCGACTCTCAAGATCGAGAGCACAACGAGCCCTGGCCAGGGGGGCGAACCAATCACTACTGGTTCGACCTGAACAGGGATTGGATGGTTGCCCAACATCCAGAGTCACAGGGTCGAATGAAGGTTTTCCATAGCTGGAGACCTCATATCCTTACCGATCACCATGAAATGGGCGGCTCCGCGACTTTTTTCTTCCAGCCGGGAATTCCGTCCCGAACGAATCCGAATACGCCGGCCCTCAATACTCAACTGACAGCTGCGATTGCTGAGTTTCATGCCGTCGGTCTTGACGAGATTGGCTCTTCGTACTACTCCGAAGAATCATACGACGACTTCTTCTACGGGAAGGGCTCTGCATTTCCAGATATAAATGGAGGGATCGGGATACTGTTTGAACAAGCCTCGTCCCGCGCACTTCGAACCGAGGTTTCTGATGGAGAATTGCATTACGCCTTCACCGTGAGAAATCAATTCGTGACGTCCCTGACGACTCTCGAGGCCGGTGTTTCACTGAGAATGGACCTACTGCGGTACCAGCGCGGGTTTTACACAGACTCGCGCGCGGAAGGAAGCCGCAGCCGAACGTCAGCCTACATTCTGGATTTGGAAAGGGGAAGAACGAGGGCGCAGCTGTTCACTCAGTTGATGCAACGACACCGCGTCGAGTTCTACGAACTGTCCCAGGACGTCGCGGTGAACGGCCGTACGGTTAGCGTGGGTAACGGCTATGTCATTCCCACTGATCAGCCACAGTACCGTTTGATACGAGCTTTTACGGAGCAGACACTCGCGTACGAAGACTCATTGTTCTACGATGTGTCCACGTGGACTCTTCCGCTAGCATTTGATATCGACTTGCTGGAGCACTCCGGTAACACGCGGCGCTTTATAGGTGCGAAGATTGACGATGTGACATTGGATGGTGGGGAAGTCGTAGGTGGAGAGGCACGTGCTGCGTACTTGATGCCATGGAATCGAATGTTTGCGCCTCGCGCCCTGAACCGCATTCAAGAGGAGGGAATAGATGTACGTCTCGCTCACAAGCCGTTCAGCGCCGTCATCGATGGAGAACGTCGATGGTTCGACAGAGGCACGATAATAGTACCTTTAACAGGAAGGGACACACCGGATTACAAACATGATGCACAGGTGGTTCATGACGTAGTCAGGAAGGCGGCCAGGAAAGATCACGTTTCGTTTTACGCCGCCAATTCAGGATTGACACCTGATGGTCCTGATCTGGGTGGAGGAAGTACTTCAACATTGAGGGTACCGAAAATAGCGGTTGCTGCAGGCTCAGGCGTTTCGTCCCTCCAAGCAGGCGAGGCCTGGCACGCGATTTCAGAACGCTTTCAAATGCCCGTATCGATGATCACGCCATCTCGCCTAGCATCGGGTGACCTGGAGAGATACAATACTATTATTCTTCCGGGAGGCTCGTATACCGATCAGGCGACCGAGGCTCTGAAGGCGTGGACCCGCTCGGGCGGGACATTAATCGTTCTGGCTGGGGCGACCGGATGGGCGGACAGGAGTGAACTGATAGAAGTCGAAAGCCTCTCGCTCGACATGGACTCACTCACGCTCGGGCTGCCCTATCACAAATTGGATGAGGCAAGAGGTGCTCAGCGCATCGGTGGATCGATATTCCAGATCAATCTGGATACGTCCCATCCCCTTGGATATGGAATGCCTGATACGCTTCCTGTTTTTCATCAGGGTTCGTCGATCTATTCTTACGAAGGATCCGAAAGCGAACTGATCGGGGCCTACTCCGAGGATCCACTGATGAGCGGGTACTTATCGAAGGAGAAGCTGGAGCAGCTGCCGGGTAGCGCCTCAGTGATTGCTAAGCGAATGGGCCGCGGCAGAGTAATCGCCTTCATGGAGCGGCTGAACTTCAGGGCGTACTGGTATGGGTCCCAACGCCTGTTCTTCAATTCGATTTACTTTGGCTCATCCTTTTGATAAAAATATGGGCGGCGCTCAAGGAGCACCGCCCATATTCCAAACCTGGCCCAAGCATATGTTGTAGGCCTTAGTTGGAGCGTACAGAAACCGATCCGTGCGTCGTGCGCGCCTTAATGGTTCTTCCGCCTCCATTAACCGAGCCTTCTACCCGATCATCGTCAACGCGACCGTTCAAGCGAAGGGAACGAGACATATTTACGTCAGCTCCACGAAGATCAAAGTCTGCTTCAATGTCCGAGTCAACAAAGACATCGACATCGCCGTGCTGCGTTGTAAACGAAGCCGAAGAGTCTCCATTGAGGTAAACTTCAATGTCTCCGTGAGAGGTAGAGATGGATGTTTCTCCCTCTAAATAACCGATTTCAACGTCGGCATGTGATGTCGTTGCGTCAAATCGTTTGCTGTAGATCGCGCCCACTTCAATATCTGCGTGAGACGTCTGCACCTCGACCTGCTCGGAGCGAAGCTCAACTGCTTCGATATCTCCGTGAGAGGACTTGATCCAGATTGTGCTGCCTTCAACTTCGCCCATTTCAACATCTCCGTGGGATGTCAAAAGTTTGAGGCTTCCCATCAGATCACCCAGCTCAACATCTCCGTGTGATGTTTCGAGGTCAATGTTGAAAGTAGCCGGGATGAAGATCAGGACGTCAATATCCATACTGGTATTCCAGTTGCCACGAAGCTCGTCCGCTTCTATGTGGATAGCGTCGCCCTCTTTGTACACCCTCCAATCCATGTCTTCAAAACGTTCTACAGCCGCGCGCATGTTTCTGGAATCGAGGGTAATCTCAATTTCGGCGCGGTTGCCGGATCCCGTTAGAATCGTCACGTCAGCGTGAGTAATGTTGATAATAAGGTCATCGCCGTTATCTACGCTGAATGATTCTTCAATCATTACTTCGTCGCTGTTGGTATTGACCCGCACACGAGCAATTACTCTTTCGCGAACTCTGACTTCCGAGCGAACCTTGACTCTTTCGTGAACCTCACGCGATTCGGACATGACGATGGTCTCGTGCTCGACCGGCATGATCTTCTTCTTGATACTCTGAAATAGATTGAGACCGCCGAGTGCTGTCAATACCGCCAGTAAAGCAGCAATTACTTTTGTACGCATAGCTGAAAATTGTGTGGTGCCAAAAATGTTAGATCGAGTGCGTCTGATCCGTCAATACGAGCCATGTATCCTTCGGTTACGATACCTTGGCTTTAGCATAGACTTTGTCTTGCTCATCTTGGATACTCTATCCAAGGAAAAGGTTTGCAGTCCGTATATTCTAAGCGCAGATAAAATTTATTCGGGCCGATTTCCTTCGCGGAAAACGGCCTTTTTGTTTACGTTGTAGGCCTCGGGCATCCATCTTAAAAAAGACCTGATACGTGAAGTCAGCTCAAGAGATAAGGAAGGACTTTCTGGAATATTTCCAGGAGAAGAATCACGAAATCGTACCCAGTGATTCCATAGTACCCGGGAATGATCCGACGTTGTTGTTTACCAACGCCGGGATGAACCAATTCAAAGATGTCTTTCTGGGCGAGGGGAGCCGCTCTTACGTCCGCGCCGTCGATACTCAGAAGTGCCTCAGGGTGTCCGGCAAACACAATGACCTGGACGAGGTGGGATATGACACGTACCACCACACGTTTTTCGAGATGCTGGGGAATTGGAGCTTTGGCGACTATTTCAAGAAAGAGGCGGTTGCGTGGGCCTGGGAGCTACTGGTCGATAAATGGGGCATCGAAGCCGATCGCCTCTATGCTACCGTCCACGAAGGTGATTCGGACCTGGGACTCGAAGCAGACGAAGACGCAGCCGGTTTCTGGCGTTCAGAGACGGGAATTGATCCCGAACACATCATGTATTGTCCTTCAAAAGACAATTTTTGGATGATGGGGGAGACCGGACCGTGCGGCCCGTGTTCAGAGATTCATGTCGACATGCGATCGGATGAGGAAAGGGCGGCCGTTCCGGGCGCAGAGCTTGTCAATGCGGATCACCCAGAGGTGATCGAAATCTGGAATCTCGTTTTCATTCAGTACAACGCCATTGCGGATGGCTCGCTCAAGCCCCTTGAGTCCGTACACGTGGATACTGGGATGGGGCTCGAACGTGTGGTAGCGATCCTTCAGGGTAAAAAAAGCAATTACGAGACCGATCTGTTCATCCCCATACTCGATGCGATCGTGTCGAAAGCTGATGGAGTGGAGGCGAATTCGTACGAGGAAGTCATAGCGTCCTCTCAAGAGGATTCTGAAAGCATTGCCGTTGCGCTTCGCGTCATTGCAGATCATCTGAGGACGGTCTCGTTTGCGATCGCGGATGGGGTAGTACCAGGAAACGCGGGCCGCGGATATGTCATCAGGCGAATATTGCGCCGAGCCGTCCGGTACGGCTATCAGACACTGGGATTCAGATCACCCGTATTGCATGAGCTCGTCGAAGTTGTTACGGGCACCATGGGTGAACAATTTCCGGAGCTCGTAAAAGGGAAATCGTATATCCAGCGGGTGGTGAAAGCCGAAGAAGTCAGTTTTTTAGAGACGCTTGGAATGGGGATCGAGTACTTCGGCGCGCTCAGCCCAATCATCGCCGGCCTATCCAGCGAGTCTAGCACCGGTGACGAGCGAGACAAGATCGCGGGGGATCGTGTAGTCCTGGATCTGCTCAAGAAGGCATACGTGGATGGTGAAACTCGCGATCAGATGATTGAGGGACTCATCAAGTCAGGGAAAAGTGGCCAATTACCGGGTGAGGTAGCGTTCCTGCTCCACGATACGTACGGTTTCCCCGTCGATCTGACCCAACTGATGGCCCGCGAAGCTGGGTTCGGCGTGGATATGTCCCGCTACGAGGAACTGATGGATCAGCAACGCTCCAGAGCGCGTGCAGCCGCTTCCTTCCAGGTCGATGACTCTGCCACGGACGACTGGGTCGCCGTCAGTGAAGGTGATGACTCCGAGTTTACGGGATACGAGAGCACATCGGGCTCCGGAGGGAAGATCCGCAAGATTCGCAGGGTAGAGGGGAAGGACGGCTCATCCGGCTTTGAAATTGTGCTCGACAGCACACCATTCTATGCAGAGAGCGGAGGTCAGGTAGGTGATACGGGTACTCTGGATGTGGGCGGCGAAGTAATCAAGGTGCTCGACACTCGCAAGAAGGCTGGTCAGATTATTCATACCGTCGACAAATTGCCCGAAGATGCGTCCAGTGAGATTCTGTCTCAGGTCGATTCGGATCGTCGCTCCCGCATCGTCAAACATCACTCTGTAACTCATCTCGTGCATGCCGCTCTTCGCGAGCAGCTGGGAGATCACGTTGGGCAGAAGGGGTCACTGGTCGCGCCGGACCATCTCCGATTTGACTTCTCCCACTTCGAACGTGTGACGCCCGCGGATCTTCTCGCCGTCGAGAGTAGAGTGAACGAGCTTATCCAGCGCAATATTGAGAAGACAGAAGACCTGGACGTTCCGATTAAAGAGGCGCTCGCGCGGGGAGCTATGGCCCTGTTTGGGGAGAAGTACGGGGAGACGGTGCGGATGATCACATTTGATCCCGAAGTATCTATCGAACTGTGTGGAGGCATCCATGTCAATGCCACGGGAGAGATTGGTCTCTTCCGGTTTACATCCGAAGGCTCTGTCGCGGCAGGTATTCGGAGAGTGCAGGCGGTTGCTGGGATGGATGCGCTATCCCATACACGAACTGAGCTGGACGAGCTTGAGCGGGTTCGGGGCCAGTTCAAATCTCTGCAGCGACCATCTGATGAGGAAGTGGCGGATCTGGTACTCAGGAACAAGGCCCTCGAGAAAGAATCAAGTAAACTTAGATTGGCCTCTCTGAAGACAGGCGCTTCGGAACTGGCCTCTTCAGCGACCGATCACGATGGCTTCAAGCTCGTTTCCGGACGATTGGACGGCGCCGATATGCCTGCACTACAGGAGATCGGGCCAGATCTAAGAGATCAGTTGGGAAGCGGCCACGTTTGCGTGATTGGGAGCGTAAACGAAGAAGCGGGAAAGGTATTCTTGAGTTGCTCCGTTTCCGACGACCTCATAAAGGATAAGGGCCTGAACGCGGGCAACATTATTGGTTCGGTGGCGAAAATAGTAGGTGGGGGCGGCGGAGGCAGGCCCACATTTGCGACCGCAGGAGGACGAAACCCGGAGAAGCTGGACGAAGCATTGGCTGCGGTTTCTGAGATTGTAGCAGGTTTTATCTCATGAAAACAACCTGTTTTGACCATCTCGTTTCCATTCAGGCTGAACGTGGAGCGGCTTTCGTTGTTCTCTTGGATCCCGACAAGTTGCCGCTGCCAGAAATCGAAAGTCGAGTGGCACTCTGCGAGGAGGCCTCTGCTGACGCATTCTTCGTCGGCGGCTCTCTCGTCCATTCCGCGGACACCGATGTATTCGTTCGCCAGGTCCAAGCCTTCACAAAGCTTCCCGTCATTGGATTTCCCGGTTCCGTGGCACAGATATCAGCATCTCTGGATGCGGTTCTGTACCTGTCAGTCGTAAGTGGACGAAATCCCGACTTTCTCTTCGGGCGACACGTCTACGTCGCTCCTTTGATTCGGCGCCTGGGTCTGGAGGCCATTCCTACCGCATACATGTTGGTCGAATCCGGGACGCTGACAACAGCGCAGTACATGAGCCACTCGCTGCCGCTTCCAAGGAGTAAACCTGAAATCGCCGCTGCAACCGCGCTCGCCGCTGAGATGATGGGAATGCGCCTTCTCTTTCTCGATTGTGGATCCGGAGCCGACGAATCGGTACCGATCGACATGATCGAATCGGTCCGTGCCACGTGCGAATCTCCAATTGTGGTAGGCGGTGGGCTCAGAACATCCCGATCTATCTCTGACCGAGTTGTCGCCGGAGCTTCTGTAATTGTCGTGGGAAACACGTTCGAGCAAGCCGTCAACGGAAGCTACATCCAGGACCTAGCCGACGCAGCACATCACATGGAGTCGAAGCCACTCTAGGTCATCTTCCGCGATTATTGACCTTCCAATGATTGCCATCGACCCGAATCCGACATAGATTTGCGTCCTTCAAAAGGAGGGGTGCCGGAGTGGTCGAACGGGGCGGTCTCGAAAACCGTTGTACCCTTATGGGGTACCGAGGGTTCGAATCCCTCCCCCTCCTCAGCATTGATTATCCCGGTCCACAATAGTGGGCCGGGATTTTTAGTTGGCGGCCGTCGAAAGCTCGCATTCGAAAGGGCGACAGCTAGAAATCCGGGAGCGAAGCGACCGGTATGATCAATGCTGTGAGAGCCCCCTATGGGCTAACGGCGAGCGCCGCGAGCCGTAATCCCCTCTTCCACAGGGAAATATCAAAAGAATGATATGCGGCGTGTATGATATACGGAAAGGTGATATATGGACTGGTGATAGGCCGACTTGCCTCGCACATTTAAATCGTGCTCTTGGAGTAACGCCCTGCTGCTGCTACACTTACCCGATCAAGTGGATCATCACTTTAGCGTAATGCCGAAATCGCTGATCCGCAGAGTAAATGTTAGGCCGAACAATGATTTTCGTTTTCGACAGATAAAGGATGACCCGATGAAAATTTTAATAGTTGGTGTTATTATGATGACGCTCAATCTTCGTTGTGCGCCTTCAGATCCAGAATCATCGCTCGCCCCCGGAGAAGTCGAAGAAATGGCACGTGAATTCCAAGACCTTGCTCACTCGTTTAACTACGAAGGATTGGACGCTGTTACTACGGCCGACTTCGAGTTCACCATTATCGGGCGCCGTAGGACCATGGATGATTTTCACTCTATGCTTAAAGAAATGGATGTTCGGCGAGAAGGTAGACCACTAGGATCGTATGAAATCTTCGATTTCAAGACGAAGATACTGGGCGACGTGGCATTTACGAGCTGGGCGTCGGATGAATGGTTGGAGTCGGCCGTGTTCGTTCGAGAAGGAGACCGGTGGTTGATGGATCGCGCCTTAGCTCAACCGGTTGAGGCAGTCGAAGAGGAATAGATGGTCATTTTGGTTCATTGTCGGCCTAACAAGCGCATCTTGCGGACTCACACGACTGGCTGAGTCGGTTTGGAACGATTACTTTCTTTTGGGTGAGCGTTTGCTCGCCGCAAATCCGCCAGCCGTTATAGGGCCAGAATTATGAATACAGATAAACTCTAAAGAGAAAGACGATCTTGGGAACGCATTAGAGATCGAGGCATGGTCAGATATGTCCTGTCGGTCGTCTTTTTTCAAGCATGGCCGGCTGCACTTTTCTTTGCTACCGTAAAGTTCTTTCCGTTTTCGCTCAATAATCCACTCGATATCGTAGGGCAACCCGTGTTATACATCTCGACCTGGACGCTGATGGGAATGGGGATTGGTCTATTCAATTGGCACCACCGGAAGAAGAAATTTGGAACTTGGGTATCTGATTCTTCTGAAATTGCCCACCCGTAGAGACTGGCCCTATAAATTGAATCAGACGGCATAGAAATCAGCGGTACTAAATAACCAGCGAGGAATAGAACGATGAGATTGATAATTATTGCGATGCTAATTGCAGGAATTGCGACGGCGCCGTGGACGGCGAGTGCGCAAGAACCTGAACGCGTGAGCAAGGCGCAGTTCGACACGTGGATGAAGGAGATATCGAATTGGGGGCGCTGGGGAGACGACGATGAGCTGGGCACGCTAAATTTGATTACGAAGGAGAAGCGACTCGCGGCGGCGAAGCTGGTGAAGGAGGGCCATTCGGTTTCGATGGCGCTCGACCTGAACAAAAAACAGGACTCTATCAACAGCAATCCGTTTGAGCATACGTTGACCGTTTCGACCTTCGGCGGACATGAAGTGGCGGGCGATGTGTACAGCGTGAACTATCATGGGTTTGGTCATTCGCACATGGACGGGCTGCCGCACTTCGCGCACAAGGGGAAGCTGTATAACGGCGTGTCGGTGGACGTGTTGAAAGAATCGGGTGCGGAGAAGTTGGGAATTGAGAACGCGTATCAAGGCGTGTTTACGCGTGGCGTGATCGTGGATATCCCGTGGTTGAGAGGCGTTGATTATCTGGAGCCGGGAACGGCGATCACAGCGGCGGATCTGGAAGCCTGGGAGAAGAAGACGGGCGTACGCATCGGGAGTGGCGACGTGCTGCTGATTCGTACGGGTCGCTGGGAGCGTGTGCGTCAGAAAGGACAGTGGGATTTTGTTGCACGAGCTGCGGGGTCTCATGCTTCGGTCGCGAAATGGCTGAAGGCGCGCGACGTGGCCGTGATCGGGTGTGACGGCGTGAGCGACGTGATGCCGTCTGGCGTGGAAGGACTTCTGAATCCGCTGCACGAGTTGGTACTGGTCGGATTGGGTATGCCGATACTGGACAATCTGGATCTAGACGAAGTCGCTGAGGCCGCGATAGAACGCAACCGATTCGAATTCCTGTTCGTTGGCGCGCCGCTGCGCGTACCCGGCGGTACGGGCTCACCCCTGAATCCGCTTGCGATTTTCTAGGCACGACTGGGGTCAGCTAAGATGGACTTTGAAGATTTACTGGCGCGGTTTACACGCGCCGTCGCGAAAGCGGACTTCGACGGTTTTGGATCGTTGTTCGCCGAGGATGGCGTGTATCACGACGGATTTTACGGGGCGTTTGAAGGCCGTGATGCGATCATTGCTATGTTGAAGGATCATTTCTGGGGCACGGGCGAGTCGTACAAATGGGTTATGGAGGATCCCGTGTTTCAGGATCCCCTTGGTTACGCCCGATATATTTTCAGCTACGACTCCAAGCTTGAAGGGTGCGAGGGAAAGCACGTCGTGTTTGAGGGCATGAGTCAATTCACGATCGTGGACGGAAAAATCGCCTGCTATCGCGAGATCTTCGATAAGGGCATTCCCTTGACGCAGTTGGATTTTCCCGCAGAACGCATCGGAAAATCATTGGGGCGCTGCAAGCGCATGTTGCGGACTCGCCCGACTGGTTGAGTCGCTTGGAATCAATTACTTTCTGGAAGGTGCGCACATGCTCGCCGCAAATCCGCCAGCCGTTAGAAAGCCACACTGGTTCTGGGATGGTGAGGTGTCCGAGTTGAGCGACGGGAAGCATCGATTGCCGCCGATGGACGTGTCGGAGAACCCGTGTTTCGATCCGTATATCGTTCTCCTGGGTGCTGGAGCCAACCTCGCCGCATGCCATGACGGCGACACTGGATTTAGGACGATGTCAAATAGGAGGTAGCCCGTTGAGCAGGATTACGAGAAGAGACTTTATCAATGGGACCTTGATGGCGGCCGCGGCTTCCATAATTCCAATTGATTGGTCTAGCCAAGCGGCTATGGCCGCACTCCAACCTGACTATTATCCACCTGCGCTGACCGGACTTCGCGGGAGCCACCCTGGATCATACGAAAACGCACATAGTCGAGCATGGACTCAACGAACGGATTGGGGGCCAACGACCGATTTGGACGAGGCGTACGATCTGATTGTTGTGGGGGGTGGACTTAGTGGACTGTCGGCGGCCTACTTCTATCAGCAAGAGCACGGAAGAGACAAGAAGGTGCTCATACTGGATAATCATGACGATTTTGGGGGTCATGCCAAAAGGAATGAGCATACGGTCAATGGTCACCTGCTACTGGGCGAAGGCGGATCAGAATCTATTGAAGCTCCACATGAATTGGGAGAAACTGTACGCAACCTCATAGAAGATTTAGGTATTGACATAGATCGATTTAGAACGACGTATGACGTTGATTTCTATAAAAGGCATGGCTTAGGCGCTGTTGCGTATTTCAACAAGAAGATATTTGGCCAGGACACGGTAGTGAGGCACCCCTTTTGTGACTATCCGGGGTTTGTGGAAGGACTTTTACGTCCAACTCTATCCTATGAAGAGGCGGTACGGCAAACCCCGTTGAGCAAGAACGGCAAAGAACAATTGCTGCGGGTATTAAACGGCGGGCAGCATGTACTGAACGTCCCCAAAGAGGAATTGCGAGAATACACTCGCACTCATTCCTATTTCGACTATTTAGAAACCACCTTGGGGGTTGATGATCCCGGGGTATTGAGAATGGCCAGGCATACTTCCATGGATTATGCCGGAAGCGGAACAGACGTGATGAGCATTAGCGAAGCCTTGGGGAGTGGGTCTCTGGGTTCGGATCCTTTCGCGGCATGGCCAGATGCAATGGAGGAAGGGGACTATCAGAAATATGTAAATAGGGATGGAGGTACTTACGCTGTAGAACATCCCTTCATTCATCACTTTCCCGATGGCAATGCGACCATTGCACGTTCATTGGTGAAAAAGATGATTCCCGACATAGGACCGGGAGAAAACGCCGAAGAGATTGTTTTATCCAAATTCAATTACTCGGAGCTAGACAAATCCAGCAACAGTGTTCGCATTCGCTTAAAAAGTACTGTCGTGAACGTACAACACGGCGGCGATTCCACTAGTTCGAGTGATGTGTTTGTTAACTATATCCGTGACAACAGGTCGTATCAGGTAAAGGGGAAGGGCGTCGTGATGGCCTGTTACAACATGATTATTCCTCATATAGTGCCAAACCTTCCCGAAGATCAATACGCGGCATTGAGACGTCTATCGAAGGTGCCCCTGCAATACACCACGGTGGGAGTAACGAACTGGAGAGGAATGAAAGAGATGGGAATTGGGATGGCCATGTGCCCGGGCAATATCCACCAGGTAGTGGGAATGGATTACCCGGTTAGTATGGGGGGGTATGAGTTTACAAAGACCCCCGACGATCCGTGCATTCTCCACATGAGAAGCGCCCCGGTGGGAGAAACCGTGGGTGCGCCACGCATTGAGCAATTTCGTGAAGTAAGACGCAAGATGTTGGGTCTTACATTTAGTGATTACGAAGAGGAAATCAGAGAGCATTTAGGCGGCATGCTCCCGAAGGGATCGTTCGATTTTGACAGAGATGTGAAGAGTATTACGATCAATCGTTGGGCCCATGCTTACGCCCATGGCAACCCAGGGGCTGTCGGACGACAACCATTCGGCCGGATTACCATTGCCAATAGTGACGCCGTCGATAATTCCCTTATGCAAAGTGCTGTCGAACAGGCGTGGAGAGCCGTAAAGGAGTTAGGGTAAGAACACATAGCGCATTGGAGGTGCAATGGAGGCGCAATGGCGGCGCAGTAGAATCGCCGCACCGTTATTACGCTTTGGTAGATCGAATCAATCCATGAATCGCATCGTTTCACCTTCCTCAACACACCTAGCGATCACGTTCGATTGAAACCCCCGACCCTTATTTTGGCAAAATACCTTGTATTTGGGTCACTGATTCTCGCGTCCTGTTCCTCTGCTCCACCAGACCAACCCATCGAGCACGATCATCCCGGGAGCGCGGTAACGGTCTGGACGGACCAATCAGAGCTCTTTTTTGAGCACCCGTCCATGGAAGCCGGCGTGCAGTCCGATGTCTGGGCCGTTCACGTCACACGCCTCGACGATTTCAGTCCCGTAACAGAGGGATCCCTGACTCTATTGTGGCAATCTGCTACCGGAGATTCGGATTCTCTGACCGTCGATCAACCAGCCCGACCCGGAATATTTCTTCCCACGCCAACGATTGAATCGGCCGGTACCTACGACGTGTATGTAATAGTTGGCGGCCCTCAGCTTCAAGACAGGATTCCTGCCGGCCGGATTGAAGTCTACTCGGATCACACTGATGTACCCCACGACGCCCAGAACGCAGTTGATAATTCGATTTCATTCCTGAAGGAGCAGCAGTGGCCCATCGAATTTGGCATGACAACGGTCACCGAACGCAATGTTCGAAGCTCCTTCGATGTATTGGGCACAGTGGAAGCGGCGGCAGGACGTATGGCCGAGGTGGCGGCGACGGTCGACGGATTACTGCATACTGAATCTAATCTGGAAACGCCGTTTGAAGGGAGTCTCGTTACAAAGGGTGATATCTTGGTGGCTCCGACAGAGGCCACACCAATCCAATTTGTTCTGTGACGCGAGCCGCAATTCGTTCCATCTCCCTTTTGATCATTCTGGCCCTTCCCATCTGCGGACTCTCTGTCGAAAAGGCCTCTGGGCAGATCGTCGCTCTGTATAATGTCGTTTACCGCCCTCCGGGGGTGAACTACCGGGTGATGACGCGGGGTAATCACGAAGTAATCTATCAAGAGGGTGCTCGCAACCAAGCCAGGGAGACCCTGAAGGCTCTCATTGAGACCATGCCGGCATCCCAACTACTGCTTGGTACGTCCTCTGATTTTGGTCTCACAGTCATCCTGAATAACTACAGCGACGCTGGTAATGGCTACCTGACTCCGTTTCCGTTCAAGTCAGAGATTGAGACTGTAGCATTGCGGGGAAGGGGATTGTCGCTTCGACATGAGTCTTGGACCCAGCTGGTGACAACCCATGAGCTGGTTCACGCAGTTCAAGCCGAGTTTACAAAGTCCAAGAGTCTTGTGGGCGCCATCCGCTTCTTCTCGCCAGACTTCGCTCGAGCCATAAATCTGTTCATTCCTCCAGGCTTTACAGAGGGGCTGGCGGTCTTTCGGGAGAGTCAGGTCCCCGCAGGGGCTGGCAGGCTGAATCATCCCTTCTTCCTCATGCAAGCGAGGGCCGGTATGAACGCCGGCAAGGGCTGGACGCTTTCGCAAATGCTCGAACAGCCCTCTTACACCCGTCCATTTGACAGATTTTACAAGGGAGGGGCGCTATTCACGCAGTTCTTCATTCAGACCTACGGAAAGGCTGGAGTCGCCAGAATCTTCAACTGGCAGCAAAATCTTCCGATTCTGGGATTCGGCGCCAGCCTGAGATACGCCACAAGAGAATCTCCCGGGAAAGTGCAACAGCGTTTTGAAAACTGGTACGAACTAAGAGAGACCGCCCTCGAAGCGTCTATCGGCGACCGATCCTCGAGCAGATTAGTTGTAGGTAGAAAAGGAGAGATAAGCCGGAAGCCTCAGTGGATATCTGACTCGACGTGGGTGGTATTCTCCCTCGGCTACAATCTGTCAAGGGGATTTCGGAAGGTTTCGACAAACGGTAAGAAGACCAGCATATCCCGCAACGAGATCACAGATGATGCCTTTTTCCACCTTGAACAGCACCGACCAAGCATTTTGTACTCGAGATACGATGAGCATCCGTACACACGTGCCGTCAAGACATCCCACTCCTATTCTCTAGATATATCATCCGGCACAGAGCATCGAATCTTAGGCTCAGATCACACCTACAATCCTGTCCGCTTGAATGGTGGAGCGGTCGTCGCGCTGCAGTCTGTAGGACAGTTCAATCGGATCGTTGAGATCGGAGCAAGTACCATCAGAGGTGAAAAGCTGGCTTATGCTCGCAGCAATTTCGCAAGTCTGATGCCGAGACCTGGCTCCGACTCGCTGGCAGTGATAGTCAATGTGGAAGGGCATCAGGCCGTGTTTCTCATTGATTCCTCGACCGACGATTGGAAAATGAATCCCTGGATTGGTTTTCCGAATTCCTCCATCTACGACGGCTCCTGGAGTGCGTCAGGCAGATACTTTTCGTTTACGTCTGATCGGACGGGGATTCTGAATGTGTATGTACTTGATGCACATACTGAGCAGATTTCTCAGGTCACTAACGTGCTCTATACGGCCATGGAAGGTCAAGTCTCTCCGAGCGGAGATCAAATCGTCTACATCGAGTACGAGGATCAGCGGTTCGATTTGAAAGTGGCGCCGTTTCCAGGACCCTTTCATGTATCGATTAACCGAGATGAGGCAAACTACACGTGGACAACGGATTGGGAGGAAAAGATCAACAGGTCTTCCGACGATTCGCCGGTGAGTCAAGACGTGGCGAATCAGGGCCTGGTTGGTCAGGACAAGACCTACCACGCATGGCATCGCCTCTCTCCAAGAATGATCTATCCCACGGCTTATCTGGATAAGGCCAGAGATAATGAACTGGACGCGAGACTGGGATTCGGAATCGGAGTGGCGCTTCAGGGCACGGATCCTCTTCAGCGAATTGCCTATCACGCCGAAGGGGTCTTGCAGAAGAACCGGATCTGGGGTGAGGTCGGCATTCAGACGGGATTGTTTGCGTTCCGACCCGGATTGAAGTTGGAGAGGAGACCCTCGACGGTAATCGACGGAAATACCGGCCAGAGATTCATTCGAGAGAGGACCAGCCTTGAGGCCTCGATTCTGCTTCCGTTCACCATAGAGCAAAACGTAGATCGAACCAGCTTTATCAGTTCGATTGCTCTTAGCAGACGCTCTGAACGGTTCCTCGATGATGATCTGAACGTGATTCGGGGTACCTCCAGCCAATTGACGCTGCTTCCTGCATTCTTTTTCGGCCGCCGCGTGCTCCGCAATCCGCGCGATATCATCCCCTCTTCCGGACAGACTCTCAGTTGGTTTGGAGACTTTGAGCTGACAAATGATCTTGGAGATACACGCCAGGGCTGGGTGTTATTGGGCAATGTCTACCTGCCATTATTGCAGTGCTTCAACACCGGCATCCGCCTGAATGCAGGACTTCTGCACCAGAACAACGCCTCAATCTTCGGACTCGATTTCTTCAAGCCGATTGGTTGGAGCAATTCCTTTCTGAACGATGACACCTTCCTGCGCTACGGACTTCGGGTCGTTCAGCCAGTCGTGTATCCAGATAACGGCTGGGTGACCATTCCTGCGTTCTTAAGAGCGATATACGTGTTTGGCATTGCCGAATACCTGCATCGCGCCAATGATACCCCCGATAATATTTCGAGTGTTGGCGCCGGCCTCGGCGTGAAGTTTCGCCTGTTCCACCACTTCGACTTCGACTTCAGTATGACATATGCCTACCGGGTTGATGACAAACAATGGAAGTTCATTTCGGACGTTCGGGAGGAGTAGCGGTTGCCTTCTGAAACTACCGCCAGCATCCGACGTAGAGCTGCTAAATAATTAGCAAGCACCATCGGATAGCATGCCCTCTAGTAAAAACTTGAATAGAGATCTCAGTCGTCGAGAGCGGCAGATCATGGATGTCTTGTTCAAGCACGGCGCAGCCACAGCGGCGCAAGTGATGGATCTGATTCCAGACGCTCCAAGTTATTCAGCGGTCAGGGCGTTGCTTCGCATATTAGAAGAGAAGGGACACGCCAAACACGTCAAAGTCGGCCCCCGGTACGTCTTTTCTCCCGTTATTTCGGCGGATAAGGCCAAAAAGACTGCAATGCAGCACACCCTGTCGACCTTTTTTCAGGGATCTGTGACGCAGGCTGTCGCCGCCCTTTTGGACGTATCGGAAGTGGACATGAGCGAAGATGAGCTTTCCCGTCTCCAAAAAATGATCACGCGAGCAAAGAAGGAGGGAAGCTGACATGCTCGAGACACTGTTTAATGGTAGCCTGAGTTCAGAACTACAGTGGCTGCTGGTTTACTCCGCAAAAGCCACGATAGTGCTGCTGTTTTCCCTAGCAGCGGTTTTTATTCTTCGAAAATGGTCATCTACGACGAAATCTTCCCTGTGGCTCGCTGGCTTCGTGGCATATTGATTCTACCCGCATTCAGTTTCGTCCTTCCAAATCTGCCCATTCTACCGGCTTTGGAAGACAGCGCTATTCAGAGAACGCTAGTACAGGAGCCAGTTGCCACTTCTAATCTCGCAGTAGGATCTCTCCCGAGTGCAGTTGTGCTTGATCAGCCAGCAGCATCCGCGAGTCCGGTGACCGATGCGCTCGTTTCGGCCTGGTATTCGTTGGCTTCCATTCCGTTATCTGTTCTACTCTTCTCAGCGTGGCTCGCAGGTCTTGCTCTTGTGCTCCTGCATATGCTTTCGGGAATGATCGCCGTGCGGCTTCTCGCAAACCGATCCTCACCGATTGTGGACAGCTCCTGGACCGATCTGTCTGAAGAGCTTGGTGACCGACTATTCATTACGAGATCCATCCGCCTCTTGCAGAGTCTAGATTGCACTTCGCCCATGACGTGGGGAGGATGGAATCCGGTGGTCATGCTGCCTGAAAACGCTGTGCAGTGGTCTGAGGAAAAGAAACGGTGCGTTCTGACCCATGAGTATGCGCATATCAAGAGATGGGATACGGTGTCACAGACCCTGTCCAGAATCGTGTGCGCTGTCCAGTGGTTCAATCCCCTCGTGTGGATTACGGCCAAAAAGTATCGCGCTGAGCGTGAGTTCGCCTGCGACCAGTACGTCATTGACTCTGGCTTGCCAGCCACGGGCTATGCTCAATACTTGCTCGACATCGCCTTGACGTTCAAGTCAACACTCGCCAAACCGTACGGGGCGCTGACGATGGCCAGGCCGTCGCAATTGGAAGGAAGAGTGCTGACTGTCCTGAATTCTGACTTCTCAAGTGCTCCAAAACCGAAGGGTACCCCGCGACCGGTCATGCTGCGGTCAAGCATGATCGTTGTGGTTGGGCTCATCGCGGCCGTATCGCCTGAGTTGCCTGAGTCGCAGAAT
>Ga0066376_10001977_pt1 | contig 19467 bp, 10 predicted proteins | sample Knorr_S15_td_Bot_FD_77009 | JGI IMG/M metagenome (GOLD analysis project Ga0066376, IMG submission 77009) | Marine microbial communities from Southern Atlantic Ocean transect - Knorr_S15_td_Bottom_ad_5009_LV_A | ecosystem: Environmental > Aquatic > Marine > Oceanic | place: Southern Atlantic... | reverse complement strand
TACTTATTCACCACCAGATACCAGTGGAATCTTACGTTGGCCCTATATTACCGATGGCCATAACAATGGTCTTTTCAATATTTTAGCCGCCTGTACAGAATCTGAAGAGTATTCTTTCGGCGGTAATCTTTGGCTGGGAACCAACCCTCTTGCCGAAGATTCAGATTGGTTTTACTGGGATGGTTTCAGCAAGAATAGCATTTATCCTTCTACCGGTGGCGACAAAATCCCCGATGGTTGGGAGATCCACTTTGGCCTTGACCCGTTGAATAAGTCAAATAATCTAGCCGATCCTGATAACGATGGCTGGGATGCAAATCACGACGGGGTCATCTCATCGGATTTAGCAACTACGGATGCAGCTATCGCATTCGGCGAGGCGATGTCTACTTTTGAGGAGTACAAAGTCTTCCTAGACGATGGCAATTCGGTCAAGTCAGGTTTGAGATCGGTCGGACTTGAAGCGACAGAAGGTTCTCTCAAAGAATATCCATTGAGTGATTCCTTGGCCGAGCCCGCACCCACTGAGGTGTCATTGATCCATCACGATATCAGAGATTTCCACACCGAAGGTAGTGAGGTGTGGGTTGGCACTAGATTGGGAATTACCTATATCGATTTCAGTGCTAATGGCTCTAGTGATTATCGTCTACCACAGGGGCATGATCTAAATGATATGGTCATGGTTGGTTCTGATAATCAGCGCAGTTTGGTAATGGCGACTCAAGGTGGGCTTTGGGTGGCCGAAGTCGAGTCTGATGGCACCTTGGTTTCGAGTTCAGAATGGGGTTATATCGCTGGTAATTTCACTGCGGTCGCTCGCCTAATAAGAGATGGTAATAATGAGCACGTAGCGGTTTTCGGTAATTATGGCGAAGGTCATGTTGTCGAGATAAATGGCCTTTCAACCATCACAAATATCTGGAATCTCGGCAGTGGTATCACTCAAGCGTTATCAGCGGCAGAAGCAATTGTCACCTCGGCGGTTCATGTAGATGTATCAGGCGGGCCACTGACTCTTTATGTTGGAACCGATGTAGGTTTAATGCACGTACAAACCGCTAGCGCGAGGGATAGTGATACCCCCACCTGGGATTTCTTCCTCTCATTAGAAGATGTTAACATTACCAATAATTATGCAAGTCTACGTGTTATTAGCGGTGGTGGATCTGATAATCCAGCAACCGTCCGTAATATTGTCGCCGACGGACCTAGTGGTGGTGCTCATCATGTCCTCTGGGTCGCTCTTCGCTCGGGATTACACAAACTCGACCTAGTAACCAGCACATTTACCCATAGTGGTCTACTTGAACATCCTGGAATCGATGGTGATTCGATTGCGGCTGCCAATAATATTTATTCGGTTTACCCTACGTCGGATGAATTGTTGATTGGATCCGAGTGGGGACTTTGGTCGATCGCCGGAAATTATGCTTCGGTATATGGTCTTTCAAATCAAGAATGGGTACCTGGACAAATAGCTGCTATTACAGTCGCTGATCAAAAGGGTGTAGCGACTATTTTTGCCGGTGTGGCTCCAGGCCGATTCTCTAATCTTGCCTTGATGGACCCTGGTTCAAACGACTCGGATTCAGATGGCATTCCCGATGGTTGGGAAGTGCTCTACGGCCTCGACCCGACCGACCCATATGACGCGGCTTTGGATAATGATGGCGATGGAGTCAATCTAGACGATGATCCTGTGCTTGAACGGCTCTACACCAATCTCGATGAATTCCGCTACATTGCAACAACTCCTGGTGGATACAATACCACCGATCCGAGATTGGTCGATACCGATGGTGATGGGGTGAATGATGGTGCGGAATATTTCGGACAATTCCACGAGGCTTCGACCCTCTGGTGCCACTATACCTTTGCCCTAGTCCACGTCTGTGATGATGCTGCTGGTAAGGCAGCCAATGCGACCTATCTTTCGACCGATGGCATAGACCAAGCGACGGATCCAACCAATCCAGATACCGATGGCGATGGTATGCCCGACGGTTGGGAAATCAAGCATCGGCGCTGGATTGGCAATGATTTCGATGGCGGAAATAGTTGGACACTAGATCCGTTCAATCCCGATGATAAGTATGAGGATGCAGACCAAGACGGTTTGACTAATTTCTGCGAATATCAATGGACCTCAATTAGGGAAGCAGCGATTTCAGGCACCTATGCACTATCTCATGGCGAGCAAGGAATCGAGGCCCTAAATTGGTCGGAAGGCGATCCCAATAGCGTTGATTCAGATGGTGATAGTTTACCCGATGGTTGGGAATCTGGTGGCGCTTGTGCTTGGTTGCCAGAGCGCGCGGGAATCAATCCCCTCAATTCGACCGATCTATTATCAAACCCGGATGGTGATGGCTTTGATATCGATGGCGACGGTATACTATCATTGAATGAATCATTTGTTAATTGGCTTGAGTTCAATATTCGCAACGATATGTTTTACGACGGAGTTTCACTTTCTGGCGAGGCTTTACCGGATGGGTTCGAGACAAATTTATTCGATAATATCCGCTTGGCAGGAGATCCGGGTGATTTTCTATTCGTCGATAGAGCCGGCCCCTCAGTCATCGCTTTACAAGGAGAGGTGGAGTTGGGTGCATCCAATCCCTTGAGTGCTGATACCGATAATGATGGTATGCCTGATGGGTGGGAGATTTGGAATTCAAGATGGGATGTATTAGAGGATAATTGGACCCTCAATCCAATCGACAACGTCGACCGTTGGGGTGATTCCGATAAGGATGGTATGGTCAATTGGGAGGAGTACAACTGCATAGATCCAGCTCTTTCTGAGACCAATGCCAATCGCACTACTCCGCGCTGGTATGTTGCACAATTACCACTAGGACCAACCCTACAACAATGGGCAGGAATACTGACCACCGATTCCTTTGGTTCAAAAGGTAATGCAACGATATTGGCTAATACAGGGCAAACCTGTGATCCAAACGATGATGACACCGATGATGATGGTATTCTTGACGGAGTGGAATTGGTTTTCACTCAATGGAATAATAGCGCAGAGATTTGGACACTCAATCCACTAGTGCCAGGCGATGGTTCCTTCGATGAGGACAACGATGGATTAACCGATTCACAAGAGTTCAGCCTAACCAATTCACATCCGGTCAATGGCGAGGTTCACACTGGTGGTGCACCGTTCTTCCACGAGGTCATCACTTCCCCTGATGTGATTGATCAAGCGAGAGTGGCTACGATAATCGATAGCAAAGGATATCGTGCATTTCGTTGGAATTCCGATTATCTCAGTTGGGTTAATGATGGAGAAGAGAGCATCTTGATGACTTTCCTGAAAGGAATCACCGATCCCACCGTTGCTGATTCGGATGATGATGGTATGTCTGACGGCTTTGAATATTGGTTTACCACTTGGAAGAATCCCGAAAATAGATGGTCGATGAATCCCATATTCGATGATTCTTTGGCACCTTATGATTCTGATTCCGACTCTTTTGATTGTGATAATGACGGGGTGATAGAAGAGGAGGAAGCCTATACCGATATTCGCGAATACGAGTCGCGGATATATGGTAAAAAATCACAACGTGATACCGTGCCAAATGGCTCTGGATTGATTAGTTTTGGCAACGATACCTATTCGGCATATATGGAGGAGGAAGGGATTACTTTAGCCGCTGCCAAAGCGCAGTTATATTCTAGTTTTAGATCATTACACGCCGGTTCAGCTGCTAAGGTTGATGCAATCGATGCAAATCAGCAAGGCACTTTCAATCGAACTTTGATGGGTATTACCGACCCTACTCATGCCGATTCAGACTCCGATGGCATCCCTGATGGTTGGGAGTATTGCTTTGCGATTTATGGCATGCCAGATGTCAGCACAATAAATCACTGGGCGACAAACCCCCTCAACCCATTCGACGTTGATTATGATGGTGATCACGATGGTTGGTACGATAGGACCAGTGCTGATATGCCGGCCCAACAACGAGTGTGGGATGATATTTTAGGTATTTATTCAGCAACCGGAGTCACAATTCCTCAAGCGAATACCGCTTTGCCCTTCACCAATATGATGGAATATCTCAACACCACCCGTCCAGATACAAATGATAGCGACAATGACTCGGTTATTTATCGCCCACAATTCGATGGTTTAGGTGCGGTTATTTCCTATGACCGAGACTGGTCGTTAAGCGACGGTTTGGAGGTTTTCAAATTCGGTACCAATCCTCGTCAAAACGACAGTGATCATGATTTCTTACCGGATTGGTACGAATATTATCATGGTTGGGATGAAAATGATGATGACTTTACCACCACTCAGACTATCAGGGTTAATTGGATCGATGTCGCGAGCGGAGATCCCTGCCAAGGTGGCACAGGTGCTTGTTTGCCATTGTCATATTCAAGTGTTGGAGTATTACCGAGGCCTGTGCTTAGCTCGACACAGTTCACCATGGACCCGGCTGAAAGTATCGATGCATCCTATGATGCGGATGAGGATGGAAGTTATCAATGTGGGGCTATCGATTGTGTATATACAGCCAATAGTAATTTCATGGAGTTTTTCGGTATTACCAATACCAATTATAATTCCAGTGGTAAGGTATTAGCTCTAGGATTGACTTGGGACGGTGAGGCGGTAGAAGAATGGTGGCAATTCCGCGAGTATTTACTACACTTAGGTGAGGTGGATGAAACCACACGCAATTATTTCAAGATGGCAAGGCTCGATTCAAGTGATAATTTATTCGCCTATGTAGTCAATGACAACGACGCTGAATATCTCGTCGTCAATTCTTCCGATGATGACCCGCTACCGCTTTGTGCTGGTAATTGGACCGCTGAATGGGAGAAGTATTTCCCAAGTGCCCCTGCTGAAACAAATCCCATATTGCTTCAGGGAGAGAGGCCACATGGTTGGTATCTTCTCGATATTGATGATGATGGCGTGGCCGATGGCAGCAGTCCTACCAACTGGGATACAGATGGCGATTGGATCGTCGATTGGTTTGAGGTAAATGAAGATGAAAAGTCTGGCACGAGGGGAACCAATTCTCCGATTCGCTATGATCGGGTTTAGTGAATCATTTATTTGTCCAATAAATCACGCCAGCAGTGCGGTGAGTTGAAGTCCTTTACCACTTACAGTGGTAATGGTGGACCTGTGGTCAGAGTGACGAGTTTCCGGATGCAGCTGATGATAGTGCTGCTTCTTCTTGCGCCGGCAACACCACTATTCGCACAAATCAGCGTCGATGTTGAAGCCGCCGGTGTTTCGCGTCATCTCTACACATTTTCAGGAGGTGAGGTCGAAAGAATCGCCACCTATCAAGGCGGAGGTGTAGACACCTCTATCGTGATAGATCTGCCAATCGGTGCTGAAGTTACCGATGTCGAGATGACCTTATCCGGCGTTAGTGCAACTGGATGGTCGCAGGTAACAGTGGACGATAGGGTTGATTGGTCTGCTGGTGAATCAGGTGCCGTCGATGCGAGGTCAGATGACTTATCATTGGCGATGAGCCAAGTCGAGGAGGATTTCATCCCCTATGAGATCGATACTACCGCCGTGTCAGCAAGCACTTCTTGGTATGATAATAGTAGTTATTCAATCCGTCAACCCCACACTTCAAATTCAACCGAGAGTAGATTTAGTACTCAGATTAAACTGTCTAGTACTTCATTTTCTAGCCGTAGCCAAGGCGCTGTCCTAATACATCACGATTGGCTATTCCTTGCCAAATGGGCAGGAACCAATTTCAATACCGTGGTGCAAAGACTATATCCTAATAATGCCACTCTAGATACGGTCATTCAATTAGAACAGGCCTCGTGTACTTTGCCCCCAGATCCATCTTCTAACAAGGCTTACACCTTTAGGGATTGGACCATTACAGATGATGAGAGGATGTTTGGTATCTTTACCACTTATCGCTATCTCTATGGTAATCAAATAAGCGAGCAATATCATCGAGTGCTCGAATTCGACATCAGGAATGACGATGTTTGGACCTGTTTAAATTCATATGATGTCTCGCCCCAATACGGTGATTATTCTGCAATTTCCTATGATAAATCTCGCGATTTGATTTGGATTGTACACAATAGTCAGCGGAGAATAGTTTCCTATGAATTCGATTCAGGTACCTTTGATCGTGGTGAGTACATGTATAATTTCCAATCGAGTTCCTCTTCGGCTGAATGCGGTACGAGCAGTAGTTTGGTCCGCGGTTTAGTCGCACATGAGAATATGTTTTACATGCGTTGTATGAAGGACCAATACTATCAGAATCGAGATCAATTAAAGGCTTGGGCGATCTCTGGAACCGCGAATCTCATCCCCCAGCCGGATCAAAAAATCATCTACTCGATGGGCAATGGCTTGACCTATGATGGCAAACGTCTCATCACAGTTGATTGCGGATATTCATCAAGTTCTAGTTCCCTATTCTATCGTGAATTTGGCATCGGTTTGGAATATTTCACCGTGCCTGCGCCAGGAACTACCACTTGGTTTGGTGAAATGATTGAAACCGAGGATGATGTTCTGGCAATCAATATGAAGACCTATTGGACTGCTGCTAGTCAAGGAGACCGTGTAGATCATTGGGTTAGTGCTGATAATGGCACTCATTGGCAACAGGTCATCGCCAATGAGACAATGCACCTTGAACATCCAGGTCGTGAATTGGTGTGGAAGGTTCAACTCATCGGTTCAAGCGCGGTTTCATGGTGGATAGATCTTGAATATTCCACCGCCTATAGTTTGACTGGGACTTGGCTTTCCGAGGTATTACAGGTTGGAACATCGGTCGGTAAAGTCAAACCGGTTTGGTTTTCAAGTGAACCATCTGGGACCGCAATCGAGATCAAAGTGACCAACGACCAAGGAAATACTTGGTACGATGTTGCAAACGATGTTGAATTGAGTTTCCCAGCCAATACCGCTAGTTCTACCATCCAATATTCTGCGATTCTCTCTTCGAATAATGCCGATAAAACCCCCTTCCTCAATCGCATTATCTTCTGGTATGAGGAAGGCTACCCCGACCGTCCTGAACTGGACATCGGTAATGATGGAGATTGGAATTGGCGTTCACTTTTATTCTTGAATGAGTCAAGCGTAGTCGCTTCCGATTCTTCTATCGTTGGTGACGAGGTGGCGCTTCAGCCTGATTTAGTCAGTGGATTTAATCAACATATCGAGCGAAATGGCGTAGGGACTAGCCCGGTAGTGGTTGCGGTAAAGGCAGCCTCACCGGGGCGGGTTCGTATCAATGATCTCGATATTACTTACCGAATGCAAACCCGCGTGTTGGACGTTACTATCGATGGTGGATTGTTGGTACCTGATGGCGTTTGGCGAAATATGGTGACCAGAGTTGCACTTGGTGATGATGCCCAAGAGATAACCGAAGTGAGTGTTGGCCTCGATAATCCACTTGGCAAAGACGTCTCATATCGTTGGATTGTCGGCGATAGTTGTTCGGTGATTGACCCAAGTGTCCATTCGATAAGTTATGATTTAGGAAATTGTACTTCTTCGATTGCCAGCGATGGCATCGTCACCCTTTCAGTGCCCATTTTGCTCAATTGGTCTTGGGATGATCAAACCTCGGTCGAGGCGATTATCTCGGTAAGCGATGATATTGATCAACAAGTAGTCGATTGGTCAAGCGTTGGCTTGAGTCTTAGAATCGAAAACGACATCGAATTATCAGCGATGCAAGTCTTTGAGGACAATGGTAGAGCATTGACCAATCACAATTGGGTACGAGGTGGAACTGGGCTCTATATTATCGGACAATTGAATTTTGAGGGTTCAGCATATTTCCCCTTACCCGGTGAGTTCGATTTGGTGGTAATGGGCCAGAATGTGACCCTAGACGGTGACCCAGTGGGTGATGCAATCGAATTATTCCGTGTTGGCAACCCGGCTTTTAGTGCATATAATATCAGTTTTACCAGCCCGATTGAATCGACTGCCGGTGGGATGGTTATCATGGTTACCACAGATAATATGAAAAATCAATCGCTGCACTCCAATCCCGGATATAATACGATGCTATTGATATTTGATGGAAATTCTCCTTTAGTCTTATCCGCCGATCCAAACATGGTTGAAGTTCACGCTGGCCCGGCCTCGCCTGGTGGTCAGGCGATTACAATCGTCATCCAAGATTCGGTCGATCCCCCGGTCGAAATAGCCCTCAATTATTGGCTCGGTTGCCAGGCTGGTGGGCATAGTGCTTGTTCGGATAGTAATTTCAATGGATTGCCGGAGGAGATAGAATATTCGCGCAAGTCATTGACCTCTCCCGAAATAAAGGCAGGTGGAATAAATATCTTCCAAGGGATAATCGATGACTCGATGCTAATCCATGGGCAGATAGTGACTTTTTACGTTACAGGCGAGGATGGACAGGGCAATCAATTGGCCATGGGTGGTGTTGCTGTTTGCCCCGATGGTCCACCATATTGTGGCACTAGGCCTGGTGAGGTACTACCGCGTTGGAATGAGACCTTGTCGATTTATACCATCAGGGAGGAATTCGACCCCTTCCTCAATGTCGATGAATCGACAATTATCGGTCATGATGATGAGAGCCCATTACACCCAGGTGTTCAATACTCGGTACTATTGAATGTTTCAGACCGTAATGGCTGGCAAGATATCAATCGGATACAGATCTCACTCGCCGAGGATTTCGAGGATGAAGCCACCAGTATTTTTGTCGAATTATCAGTCGATAGCGAGGGGGAGCCACTGATGAATCTGGTTAGTGGAGGCAGTGGTTTAGCGATTTCCAACATCTATTCTCAAGCAACTTTAGAACCGCAGAACCAGTCGATAATGTATTTGGAAATCAAATTTCAATTAACTTGGTCATTTCCTGAGATATGGGATACCGATGGACTAGACAGAAAAATCCCAGTCGTCCGTTTGAGTGATCAGCCTTGTGGTGTGCAGGCGACGAGCGCTTGCAATACCTATGAGGCGGGATTGGGTAATGACCTTTGGAGTCTCGATAATGATTTCAGATTTGATCAGATGTCTGGTCACGTAAAGGCAATCGAATTGCGCGACGGCACCAATCATTACAATGCCGAAGGTGTAGAGACCACGATCGGTGCCGGCCAAGCATTGCGATTCAGTGGCCGTTTGCTATTCAGTGAGGATGAGACTCCAGCCCCAGCAGGAGTATTTTCAGTCGTATTGAGTGATTATGACAATTCTTGGTCTACCACTTGTTCTGAGTCGGGTGAATTCAGCATAGATATTCTCGTACCAGAGGTGCGCAGTGGCCATCTCGTGCTCGAAGCAACCCTCACCGATTTACCAGGGCTAGCGACCTATGATATCGAAACCAGTCCAATCTTACGTTTGGCAGTCGATGATGAGAACCCTGTAATCGCAGCAATATCGATGATGGGTAAAGGCCCTGGAAATGCGATTTCCATCGCAGATACCGCAGCGGTCGAGGTAATGCTCGATGCTAGAGATAATTTTGGTTTCAGTGATGCCGCGCCGATATTACACTATGTGCTGAAAGCGGGTGATGCTGAGATTTCGCGAGGCAGCGCTCCTCTGGATGAAAAGATGATCTTTGGTGAAGAGGATGATGATTTCTTCTGGCGTGGTATCTTTGATTTTACCGATGGCGGTGCAACTCAGATTCTACCTACTTATTCAATCGAGGTTTGGATTACAGGTTCAGATAAGGTCGGTAATCCATTTAGCGGTTCGATGAATAATGAGTATTCGCCATTGGCCAGTTGGCCATTTGCTCTTTCAGGCCCGGACATCTCATTGCGGGCAAGTGATTCACTAATTCTGTGGTCAAATCCATCGCCGAGTCTCAATGAAGAAGTCCAACTCAATATCGAAGTCGTCAATCACGGTGAGGATGGTTCGATAACCTTTGTTCTGCAGAAACTCATCGGAGGTAAAGACTGGTCGGACGAGGACCGAGTTACTATCGATTCAAGTACTGGTGAAAAAATAATCACCAAACTCAATACCACAGCTGCTGGTGAGGTTGGCATGGGACAGGTCTATCGGTTATTGATTCTAGACTCGGGAGTGGAGATGGACCGAATTTCGGTCACGCCACTGATGATTACCGAAAACGTACAGCGTGACGGACAGGCTTTGGGTACTCAACTTGTTGAATCGAGCCTATCGGTGATAATGTTCGTCATCACTTTAATCGCAATTTCATATGCCATGTATCAAATGGTGGTTATTCGTAGAATCAGAAGAGGGGACTTGTCAATCGAGGAAGAAAGTGATGACCCGCTTTCTTTTACGGCCGAAGTCGAGGCTGAAATGCAGGCAAAGGTTTTGCCTGTTATCGACCAATTGCCAACCCATGGCGGCTTGCCGGCGATAACTACCAGCGCTCCTGCGACAACCGATGAGGTGCCACCGATTCCACCCGAGGGATTACCAGCCGGCTGGACCGAAGAGCAATGGCAGCATTATGGTCACCAATACATGCAATCACATGGTTGAGGTATTATGACCGACTCTCCCTTGATTACCTTACAGGAGCGCATGGTCAATCTGGTCGACCAATTGGCAATACCCTTGGTGGAATTGAGTTTGGTAATATCACGTTTCAATGGTCTGGTTCTCAGCAGATTAATAGCACTGGCCGAGGAAAATTCCGAGACTTTACCACCACAGATAACCCAGTCATGGCAGGTGGAGGAGCAGGTGCAGAGTAGCGAGTTTGAGTTTGACTTGGAGAGGGTTGTCAAAGTTGTAGATAAGGAGAGGATGGATATTCTTACCACTTTGATCAGGGTCAGTGTAGAGGAATTGCGAATCACCCTATTCGACTTGATGTTATTATTGCGCAACTGGGAGCAGATGCTAAAAGTGCGTTTATCCAAAGTTAGCAGTCCAGGTCAACTTTTTTCACCGGTGTCGATGCCCGAGGGATTCTGAGGTGGGAATATGCGTGTAGTATTATTGGCATTCTTGCTCTTTTCCGCAACTCTCGCTGGATGTTTTGAGGATACACCCTTTGTTGAAAATCATGGTATCCCGGGGGGCTTAACCCTTGCATGCTTACGTAGTGATGTGTCTTCGCTAGTCATCGAAATCGATTATTCCGCTGGCAATGCGCCGACCAGTGAATCGATTTCGACCTTGAAATCGAGATTGGCTTCGGTATGTGATAAGCCGGGTGGAATCTCAGTCAGTTCAACCGCAACCGACTTTTCCCATTCCGGCTCATGGACTGCTGATGATGTGCGTGCGTCTGGTCACGATACCCGTGAAGTCGGCCCACTCGCAGATTCTGGAGTTTTGCGTTGGCACATCATTTTTCCATCTGGAAAATATAGTGATGAGTCGGTATTGGGTGTAGCGGTAGATGCTTCGACCATCGCAATATTTCAGGATGCGGTCGATGATGCAGAAGGTATTTTTGGCCGCCCCTCGCGAGATGAAGTGGAAAAAGCAGTGATGGTGCATGAAACCGGTCATTTACTCGGATTGGTAAATTTGATCTACGATTCACCGACCTCTCATGAGGATAGCGAACATTCAGGCCATTCCAACAATGAGGATTCGGTGATGTATTGGGAGGTTGAAACCGTTGGTATCAGTCAATTCATCAACGGTGAGATTCCCGATGATTTCGATGCGGATGATCGGGCTGATCTCGCAGGATTAGCCGACGGATCTATTTCTGCAAGAGATCAGATCCACGCTTCATAAGTCCACTTTTTGCCGAGACGATTTTCGATGCTTCGCGCCAAGCATCAAAAATCGACCAGAACCATAATAATAGCCATAATATCACGGTCAGTGCCAAGGGAAATTGCAAGAGTGTCCAATCGAAAGCCTTCTGGTGTTGGCGGTTGAAATGTTGGCCTACGAAGAAGAAAGGAATCATTGCGACCAGCGCAGCAACCAAGGGCCTCAACGTACCCCAGAAACCTATTCCCGCGGTAATCTCACGCCAGATTTGTAGCAGGATCATGCCGCTATCAGGCTTATCTTCCTGAACCGGGACCCTTATTTCAATCTCTTCAGACATCTCGCTCAACTTCGTGTGGGCTTGTCGACTAGTCAAACCTTATTGCCAAATACTCATCAAGTCCTCCAATAGAGGCGTTGTTAATGCTGAGGCGAAAGGTGCTCATCTGTGGGTTTGAGCCATTTGGCGAGCACGTGGAGAATATATCGGAGCAAGTGGCAGAGTCGATGGATGATATTCGAATAGGTGATTGTGAAGTCGAAGCACAGATATTGACCGTCGATGAATCCGGTTCTCAAGGTGTAGCAAAAAGGTTGGAGAACGGTGAGAGGTTCGCTTGCATTCTTTTGCTGGGTTTGGCCGAGAATTCCGAAGTTCCACGCATTGAGATTTTAGCGCGTGACCTGCTAGATTTCAAAATCGCTGATAATTCAGGACGCCAACCCACGTCACAAGAAATCAGTGGCCAGGGCGATTTACCATCCGTCTCGAATGCTGTGCAATGGCCTTGTCATGCACTGCATTTAGCACCGGTAATCTCCACAGATGCCGGTGGATTCTTGTGCAACGAACTCTATTATCGGACTCTACAAGCGATAGATGACGCAACCCCATGTATTTTTCTCCATTTGCCAGCGGCCAAAAATTGTCCTAATCCACAACTTCTAGCGCGGCAATGTATTGAGAAAATGCTTGAAGAGGGGCCCACGGATGTCGTTGCTGCTGCGATTATCGATGATGGTAGTTTTCTAGTTACCCGTAGATCACCTAGTCAAAAACACGCAGGGATGTGGGAATTTCCTGGCGGTAAGTGTGAACGCGGTGAGACCATAGCGGAGTGCTTATGCCGTGAGATTTTGGAAGAGCTCTCACTTATGATTGAGGTCGGTGAAAGTATTGGCGTATGGATACCCCAGTTAGAAGGGCAGAATATCAGACTTCACGTCCATCTCTGCAATCCCCTTTCCTCGACGATCGAATTATCGGTCCACGATAAAATGCTCTGGTGTCAGCGACGCGAGGATTTGGTTTGGCTTGGCCCAAATGGAGACATCGCTGACAAAGTCACTCTGGTTCTCGATGCCAAGTGATGGCATCACCGTCAAATCTCATCCGTAGGTCATCACCGATATTTCGCGGGATGCTCACGCGGCCGCGGTGCCATGTCGCAGCTTCTATCCAATCGCTGATATCATCACCAGCCAATTCAACGGTGATCACTCCACCCAGCGGCATTTCACCTGGAATTGGAAATGCGACTTTACCGGCTAGGGCTGCTTGCCGGCTGAGGTCAAAGGTGGTACGTTTGTCGAAAATACGTCGCGACATGTGGTCCATCGCGGTATCGAGAATCCTCTGATGATGTAACTTCTCAAGGTATGTGGCTAGGCTGATTCCCTCCAATTCGATCTTGGTTGCGGCATTACTTGGGAATGTTGGACTTTCAGGCAATTGTGCCTCAGCATCGGGAAAGATATTCTGTAGTGCTTCAAGAACCAAATTCGGGTCCGCTGCACCGTCGATAACCGTGCAGATGCGGACGCTGATACCCTCACCGACCGCGCTCAATCGCAAACCTGTCACAGGCCTGCTTCTAGGCTCTGGTTCATGAATATATCAGGCGGCATTGAAATGTGTAGCGCCACTCCCGTGCTCGTGAGCGCGAGCGGTGATAGCGTAGATGGCAATTGGTCGCAGCGCCAATTATCGATAGCGACTATTCTCCCGGTACTTGACGAGGCCGAATATATCGAAGCCTGTATCGAGAGTTTATTGGCACAAACCATCGACCATCAAATCATCGTTCTCGATGGTGGTTCAAGCGATGGCACTCGCAAAATATTGCGCAATTTTGCTAATAAAATCATCGTATTGGATAATCCTGGACGACATGTTGGAGCCGCCCGTAATCTCGCTCTCAAGCACTTGCCAACCGGTACTAGCCATTGTTTTGAGATAATTGGTCACTCTACTATCCCCTCTGACCATCTTGAAAACAGAGTTGCCGACCTTCTTGACTTGGAAAGGGAATTGGATGTCAAAGTCGGCGCCATTGGTACGCGGGTATTGTCGGTTGAAAACCCTGAATTGGTCGAGGGTTGGATAGAGGATACGCTGGCCTCTCCCTTGGGCTCAGGTGGCGGCCAATTCGCCCGATTCAAAGGTAGATCAAAGGCAAAGGTTCCGGCGTTCGCCCTTCACAGTGTCGAAGCATTGGTGGATATCGGAGGTTGGGATGAGCGCTTTTTGACCAGTCAGGATTCAGACCTCTCAATGCGTATGCTCGCGGCAGGTTGGCCGATTTATCGTTCTGACGTCAGTTATGTGCGCATGCGTAAGCGTAATAGTTTGCGCCAGTGGTGGCTGATGTGTCATCGTTATGGTTTCTGGCGGAGCAAGGTCTTACTGAATCATCCTTCACGTTTTGACATCCGTGAATTTTTACCAATAATCGGCTTAATAGCCTGTATTTTCATGGGTGAATGGGCGATTATTCCGATAGTGACCTACGGTGCAGTATTACTTTTTAGTGGCATTTTGGCGGCGATTCAAGGAGGCCGAATAAGCAGTATCATCGGTCTGCCTATCTGCTTATTGATATTACATATTTCGTTCTCAGTAGGTTTGGTCGATGGGATTTTTCGTCGTGGTAAGGCGAGTAAGGATAGAATTCCTTAGCCCAAAGCAGGCGAACATTGATGATGATAGGGTTTGACCAGAAGGTGAGTGATATCATGGATACTAGGCCAACCACCGCGTTTGCTCTGCTCCTTGTGCCAATAATGATTCTCAACGTTTTGCGTTTTGCCATCCCTCCAATCGATGCAATGTTCGACTACTCGACCGGTTTGATGTTGGCAAGCAATGGCATCGCTATCGTCATTGGTATCGTTCTTTACAAGAGAACTCAGATGGTCCGCGACCATGAATGGCAACGAACCAAAGCCCTCAAGTCGACAAGAAAACAGTTCAAGGCCGAAGAGAGCGGGGTCTGGGAGCGAGAAGTCGACCACGGAATTGATGCAAGTAACGTCAGCAAGGAAGCACTTGAGGGCACTGTTTCCCGCATCAATCTAGAAGGTAAGGAGATAGAACTCGACCGGGATGATACCACCGAGGTTCAATTCCTAATCGATTCCGAGGTGGTAATCAAGGCCACACGTCGAGTTTCGGGCGAGGATAATTTCGATCAAATCGAAATCCAGTCGACGGTTGGTGCTACACAAAAAATAGGCTTTATGGACCGAGTTCTCGATTCGATAATGTCTCTCTTCGGCAAGAATAGCCCGCACTCTCGCCAAGAAAAGCGCGCCGATATTCTAGCTCAAAGAGTGAAGGATGAGCCGATTATCGCTCAAAAACCAATCGCGCCATTACAACGTATCGAGGGTGATAACCCGGCTACCAACCTTGAGATAATGTCGTTGAGTGATCACGGAGATGTGGTTCAGGAACTAAACCCCGTGCCACCGTTAGTGCCTAAAGAACAAAAGCAGTTACATGCTCTAACTCAAAGCGAAACTGCGATTTCACCATCACCTGAATCCACACCTCAACCAGAGACAGCGGAGCAATCGCTTGAGCAAATGGCGATGGTTTCCTCTACCACCACTTCTTCTAAGAGCAGCGGTCAAGCGTCGATTTCAGGGCCTAGTTGCGCTGAATGTGGTGCGAGCAGGGATCCAACCTCCAGATTCTGTGATAGTTGTGGTGCCGAGTGATCAACCTTGGTCTGTGAGATTGGCTTTGGCACCAATATTGAAGAGACCCACTCAGCAGCCATGAATCATTACGAGGGGTCATATGTCCGACAAGCGAGACTATTATGAGGTTCTTGGTGTCGATAAACGCGCTGATGCCAAGCAATTAAAACAAGCATTCCGCAGCCTCGCTCGTCGTTATCATCCCGATAAAAACTATGCTGAGGACGCTGAGGCACGTTTCAAAGAAATTCAAGAGGCTTATGCAGTGCTTTCCGATGGCGATAAACGCCAACAATACGACCGCTTCGGCCATAACCCCCCAGGAGGTTCGCCCTTTGGTGCAGGAGGTTTTTCGGGTTTCAACATCAATCTCGACGATATTCTCGGCGGTGATTTCTTTTCTTCTTTCTTTGGTGGATCTCGGCGTTCGGCAAATAATGGTAATGACATCTTATTACGCCATACGATAACATTAGAGCAGGCTTTTACCGGGATGAAAGAGCAGATCGATATCGAACTACCCAGCAAATGCAGCGATTGTTCGGGAACCGGTGCTCAAGGGGGAAAAATCTCGACTTGCAAGGCTTGTAGTGGTCAGGGGCGGGTGCGGGTTCGCCAGCAGGTCGGTCCATTTGTGCAAGATGTTGTGCGTACTTGTGACCGCTGTAGTGGACTTGGTTCAACCGCTGATTCTCGCTGCCGAGAATGTGCGGGTGATGGTATTATCGAACAGGAGCAGAGTCTGAAGGTAACTATTCCCGTAGGGGCAGACCAAGGGATGCGCTTACGTATTAGAGGTAAGGGTCAACCTGGTAAATACGGGCGCGGTCAACCAGGGGACCTATTTATCGAGATTCAATTAGAGGATCATCCTTGGTTTGAAAGAAGTGATCGCGATTTGATAATGTCCCTACCATTGGGTTATGCTGATTTGGTGCTTGGCTGCGATATTGAAATCCCGCATATAGATGGAGGTAAATTGAACATCACTGTACCAAAGTCGTCAAATTCTGGTGATACAATCACTATTCCGGGTGAGGGAATGCCCGATTCCCGCGGCCGAATCCGTGGTGATGTGGTTGTGCTACTCAAACTCGACATGCCGCGAAAATTCAGTAAGGCGGTACGAAAAACCCTCGACGATTTACGCCAAGACCTATTGAGTGAAAGCGATGTAATGGCGCGTATGAAAGCAGATGCGGAAGAGCGTAGGCGTTCTTGATCAACGTCGTTCTAGCGTTTTTGTCGGCTTTGCCGCCATCGGCTCGCCCTTGACCATTCCCGAGAGGTGGATGTCGACACTACTCGCCTTACCGACGAGATTGATTTGGCTGTAGAGTCGATGGCCACATGCGAGGCTGTCGAGGAATACCTCATGTTGGCGATGTAGGAATCTTGGGGTTACGCTTTCGACCTGCCATGCCTCACCTTCCGGCGCTTCAAAACGCAGGCCTGCGATTTCCCAATCATCCTCGCAGACCTTTATCCCAATCAATAATGGCCACGAATCACCCTTGGTTTTTTCATCGTCCAATCGCCATATAGCGAGGTCGATTCCCAAGGTGTGATGGCGAATACAAGGCTTGCCCCACGACCGAATAGATTCTTCCCATTCCATGGAAGCTACCGTGCGTAATGCTCTGATCAAATCCTTGCCGCTCTGCTTTTTGGAATCGGTATTACTAATGCATTGAATCAACCACTGTCTCCTATCTTTCATTGCCGCCATCTGTGCGGCAAAGCGCTTATCCTTGCGAATATGGAGCCAGAGAAATAGTGCTGGAATCAAGAAGGAGACGCCCAAAATCCAGCGAACTCTTTCACCCCAAATCAGTACACTTTCATCTGGGGGGAACCACGGTTGCTCGCCTTCGTCGATCAACTCGTAATTCAGATGTATCGAATAGCGTATTTCCGCACCATCACCGCCCCATTCGCCAGTGACTGCATCCGCACCTTCAACGTGCTCGATACGCAGGAAATGCGTGCCTAATCCCAGTTGTGAAGTAATGGTGATGCCACCGGTGTGGAAGGTCGCATTCTCGATGGAAATCGGTTGCCATGTCCGCTGATCCATATCCCAAATAGTAGCCTTTAGAGAACTTGTATTGCCTTCGATAATCACTTGCACCATGTGAATTGATTCGGGCCAACCCGTGGTCTCAATGCGAAAAATATCGCTGTAGTCATTGATGGCCAAGGTTATTTCAGCATTGACCGTAGAGCCGTCTAAAGGTAGAAGTGGCCATGAATTATTATCGGTGCTATTGGTTTGAGGTAACAGATTTGGCGCTTCCATTCCGATGGTGACATCATGGTGTAGTGATTTGCTAAACGAGATGGTCCAGCGGCCAGAGGTATTTGCGATGATGCTAATGCCATCCATATTTGGCATACCCCAAATCGCACTACTACCAGAGGGTTTTGCCACCACTCCACTAATCTCATCGTCATCGACATAGGCGAAGTCATAGGCGACATCGGATTGAATCACAAGTTTCTCGCTTTGCAGCAAAGGGATTACCAATTCGCTTCTACCAACTCTGCTTATTTCTCCATCGGCATCAACATGACTGGCATTCGAGGTTTGATGACCCCTAAAGCGCAGAGAATAGACGGTATCAGGTGATTGCGAGGTGATTTCGACGACTATTCTTGTATTTGATGATTCGACGAAAACCGGTAGGTGCTGAAGGCCGGGGGTAGAATTGGTTGCGGTTTTGATCTCGACGGTAGATTTGCTTTCCATCTGTGCGGATTGCAGATAGAACTCGACGAGAATATCATTGGATGAGGCAATCAATTCGGTTTCGAGATTCCATTCATCATTAGCATCGAAGATCAAAATATCGACATCGCCTACGGGGAGGTCACTAGAGATGATGGTCGATTGTTCACAAGGACATTCACTGTGCATGAATAGTGCTTGACTTTGTGCACTTTCGCTTGGCGTGGGCCTGGTATCCCTTGGATCTACGGTATTGGGGATGATGATTATTCCCTGACTAGCATTCTCTATCTCGACACTGCCATTTTCGACTTCAAAATCCAAGGTATCTCCTTCAGCAAGGGTGATATTATTTTGCCGGATAATAAAATTGCAACCCTCACAATTGGCCCAAGCGCTACCTTCTACCGCACTATAAGTGGTGCTGGCGATGACAACTGGGGCGCAAAGCACGATGACGAGAATTCCTGTTATCAGGCTGCGCATATCATCTGGCGGCCAATCATCAGTCTTCAAATCATTCAAGAGAGGTTCACTTCAGGCACTGGTTGATGCCCGAACTTGGACGCACAGTCATCGCCCGGCAAAGGATGGCGCGATTATGGGCACTAGGTGACCGCAGTGCCCCTGTTTCATTCACTCCTGGGTTGGTATTGCTCGACGGCGATCTCGAGCGCGAAGTGAGTTTGGCGCCTTTTAGTTGTCAAACCGATTCGGCACTTCCCTCGACGATGACGATTAGTGGACGTGCCGGATTGGACCCGTTTCAAAGTGATGTCAACAGCCCACAATATAGTGCGTCAATCGGTCATGTATTGCCGCCATCTCTCGACGAAGCCGATGCTGGAGAAAAAGCGGATAGCGGCGATTTACTACCGGTTTCATGGCAGAGGATTCGCCATGACCATGACTTGTTGGCCAAGGATCTCAAACCGGCGATTATCGTATTGGTCGACGCACCGCAATTAGCGCGTAGGCCCGGGCGATTAATCGAAGCGATAACCCTACTAAAACGCAGATTCCCTGGGGCATTGAT
>Ga0066376_10001976_pt1 | contig 19470 bp, 21 predicted proteins | sample Knorr_S15_td_Bot_FD_77009 | JGI IMG/M metagenome (GOLD analysis project Ga0066376, IMG submission 77009) | Marine microbial communities from Southern Atlantic Ocean transect - Knorr_S15_td_Bottom_ad_5009_LV_A | ecosystem: Environmental > Aquatic > Marine > Oceanic | place: Southern Atlantic... | reverse complement strand
TTTGCCACCTTATGGTTCCTGTTTACTAGGTTCAGTCAATCTTACACGATTCGTGATTGAACCTTTTACTGATCGTGCTCGTTTCGATTGGGAAGAATTCCGCAAGGCAGTCAAGGTCTTTACCCGTATGCTGGATAATGTTGTTGAAATTAATGGTCTGCCACTGGATGGCCAGCGCGATGAAATTGTGCGCAAGCGTCGTCATGGTATGGGCTTCCTTGGATTGGGTTCAACCCTGACTTTGTTAAAGGTGAAATACGGTAGTGAAGAATCTATTACCTTCACAGAAAGAGTCAGTCGTGAACTGGCTATTGCCGGCTGGGAAGAAGCCCTGGATCTGGCCAAAGAAAAGGGTGCCGCACCGATAATGGATGAAGAATTCACTGTCACTGGCAAAATGTTACGCGTGCGTCCGCAAATGAAGGATGATGGATTCAAGCTTGGTGACAAGGTCAAAGGCAAGGTCCTGCAGATGAAATACAGTAAATATATGCAGCGTATTGCCGAGGTGGCGCCAGAGCTGGTTAAGGAGCTAGAGGAAGTAGGTGCTCGCTTCACACACCATAACTCCATTGCACCGACGGGTACTATCTCTCTGTCATTGGCGAATAATGCCAGTAATGGTATCGAACCCAGCTTTGCACATCATTATTCACGTAACGTCATTCGTGAAGGTAGAAAGACCAAGGAAAAAGTCGACGTCTATTCTTTTGAGCTTTTGGCCTATCGCGAATTTGTGAATGAGAATGCTATGCCATTTTCAGAAGATGAGGAAAATGCTCTGCCAGATTACTTTATCTCTGCAGACGATGTAACGCCGACACAGCATGTGGATATCCAGGCAGCTTCGCAGATATGGATCGATTCCTCTATTTCAAAAACAGCGAACGTACCGACTGATTTTGCCTTCGATGAATTCAAACATATTTACGAATATGCCTACGATGAAGGTTTGAAAGGTTGTACGACTTTTCGCTTTAATCCAGAGGCCTTCCAGGGCGTGCTGGTGAAAGAAGAAGATCTGGAAAATACGATATATAAATTTAAACTTGAGGATGGTAAAACAATAGAACTAAAAGGTAATGAAGAAGTAGATTATGACGGTGAAATACATACCGCCGCTAATCTCTTCGATGCACTCAAGGAGGGCTACTACGGCAAGTTCTAAGAGAGAAATGCCAGTGGAGAAAATATAGAATGGTTATGAAAATTACAAAAGATATTGTCGGTTTTGAAGTTGCTCAGGAGAGCACTGAAGAAGAAAAGTTAAAAGCGGCTGAAGAAGAGGCACTAAGTAATGTTGTGCAGATGCATGAGCGGGTCGAACGTCCGGAAATGTTATTGGGCTCGACTTATAAAATCAGTACCCCGCTGTCTGAACACGCGCTTTATGTGACGATCAATGACATCGTGCTGAATCCAGGTACAGAACATGAACTACGTCGCCCCTTTGAGATGTTTATTAACTCAAAGAATATGGATCATTTTCAGTGGATCGTTGCCCTGACGAGAATTATTTCTGCCGTATTCAGAAAAGGTGGTGATATAAATTTTCTCGTCGAAGAACTGCGTTCTGTGTTTGATCCAAGCGGCGGTTATTTCAAAAAAGGCGGCAAGTATATGCCTTCATTGGTGGCAGAGATTGGTGATGTACTGGAAAGCCATTTAAGAATGATTGGCATGATGAAAGATGAAGGCCTGGACGAACACCAGGAAAAGCTGATCAAAGAAAAACGTGAAGAATACGAAAGCACTCTGAAAGGCGTAGAAGCGAGTTCCCCGGAAGACTTTCCGGACGGTGCGAAGTTGTGTCGCAAATGTAACACTAAGGCTATGATCAAGATGGATGGGTGTCTCACCTGCCTCAACTGTGGTGAATCCAAGTGCAGCTAACTAGAATCCTCATCTTTTCACGAAGACTGCGTTGTAGCACTTTCTGCGAGTCTCATTAACAACTGTTAACTCCGATTCTCGATAGCACGACGCCTTGTCTTCGCAAAAATCTGAGAAATTCTAGAAATTTGCAATCAAGTACTCCGGCCCTTTGATTCTTACGCTTGCTCAAAAGCACCATGCCTCGCCTCCATAAAAATCCTTCAAGTTACAGAAGTATTCGTTAAGCTAGGACAATGAATAAGAATAATGGGGTTGGAGTGATTTAAACATGATTACATACGCTTACTGGTTTTTGGTCATTGCGCTGATTGGCGCAGTGGTGTTTTTTGTTGGGTTTCGAATGGATGCATGGAAGGCGACTTTTGTGGTTTCAGCGATCATCCTGCTGACAGGATGGGGTGCTTATTATTTCCACTTCGAGCAAATCTTTGTCAAAAAAATGGGGTGGCGTGATGTCGGTGTTAGTGCCAGATGGTCAGCGTCATATTCATGCGACATGGAAGGATGAGAATCTATGGATTGAGAACTACGATCCAGAGAAAAACATCTGTCACTTCAGTGAATATTCCAAGAGCAATCTGTTACAGGGCAATGTACAAATTAAGAATTGCAATCCTTTGATGTTGCAGAAATAAGAAAGCAGGGATTAATCCTTGCTGCTTGTAAATATTTATTTATCAGCACACTCGAAACATTTATCCGTGTAAGGCAACGCTTTAATTCTTTCATCCGGGATATCAATACCGCAGATTGCGCAGATACCATAATTACCTTCTTCCATTCTTTTTAAGGAGTTCTTAATATTTGCAATGGTTGCAATGGTTGCAATGGTTGCAATGGTTGCATTGGTTTCATCTTCCAGTGCTGCCAGTACTTCGTCATTCTCGGATTCGGTGGCCTGTTCTGCGAAATCAGCACTTACAGGTGAGTCTTTATGATGAGTATCTTTTTCAATGTCATTCAGCCTGGAGGTTAACTCATCAAGCTTATCCATAAGTTGTTTATGGATATCGTCATTATTATTCATAACTGAAACCTGTGTTATTTATGTGACTGCTCAAAGTGTACTCGTTTTTTATACATCTTATAGGGTATTCTTATCCATAAATAGTTAGAAAGATTACTGCATCACATTTTTAGTGATAAAAAGGCTCTCAAATATTAGATGACTGATCAACTACACCAGATAAATATCACATACTTCGACAAGGAAGATCGTTTGTTGATGCGAGCGACAACCAGGAATGGTGATGAATACCGGGTCTGGTTCACGCGTCGTTATGCGGGTCTGTTGATGGATATTATTAATAAGGGCATAAACGAGCGTGGCGGAATGACGACATTGGCCTCAGCTTCACAAACAACGGATATGATTAAAGGCGGTGCCCTGGAAAAACCGTTTGAGAATAATGTTACAAATTTTCCCCTTGGTGAGAAGGGGGTGCTTGGCTTTGGTATCAAGACAAATATTAGCGAAGACAAGATTTTACACTTGCAGTTAATACCGCAAAATGGTCAGGGGATCACCTTGAACCTGAATGATTCCCTGATATATATGTTTCACAATCTGCTTTCTCAGGGGATTGCCAGGGCGGACTGGAATTTTAAACAAGATCAGGACTCGGCAGGATCCGAACATATTCACTAGGTATACAATATTAATCCTATTCCTTTTACTCTTGCCCCACATGAGCTGAATTAATCAGTTCAATACTATAGCCATCCGGATCTTTCACAAATGCGATTTCGGTTGTGCCGCCTTTGACTGGACCCGGTTCACGGATAATTTCACCGCCCGCGCTTCTTATTTCTTTACAAGTTGCATAGATATCATCGGCGCTAATGGCAATGTGTCCATAGGCATTACCGAGATCGTATTCTGAGGTATCCCAGTTATATGTGAGTTCAATGACGTCACTTTCAGACTCATTTGTATATCCAATAAATGCCAGGGTATATTTAAATTCTTCATTTTCAGATTTTCGCAGTAATTTCATGCCAAGAACATTGGTGTAGAAATTGATAGAGCGATCCAGATCGCCGACACGGAGCATGGTATGCAAGATGCGTTTACCCATAATTGATTCCCCACAGAAGGTATTGAATGATTACACCCTGAACACGTATTCTTTGCCTTTTTCGCGGTCAATATCGGGCGGGTAGTTTTTATATTTGTCCGCGTAATATTGTTCCAGGTGATCGCCCGCTGAGGCGCGATTATAAGTTGCGTAATACAGGCGTCTGGTTTTATCGCTCATATTTGGATCAGATGAATGCGGCGTGTAACAGTCGAAAATTACCATATCACCAGGTTTAGTCGGGCAGTGAACAAATTCCATATCTGCCATATTTTCTTCAGTCAGTGGTTCCCACTCTTTATACAGACCATCATGCTGGTGGCCAGCGACAATCTGTAAACAACCATTTTCAATGGTTGTCTCATCGATACATACCAGTGCGCTTAGAAAATAATCGGTATAGTAACCCCAGCCGGCCTGTTGATCCTGATGTGGCGTAAAACCGTCACCACCCGGCATTTTAAAATTGACCTTCTCCTTAAACATCACCACGTCTTCTCCCATGATTTGCGATATGGGGGTTTTTAAAACTTCACCGAGTTCAGCAAATCCTTTATGGAAAGGTGAGATTTTTTCTATGCGACAAATTAATTTTTCGTCAGGATTCAATTTGCTTTGTTCATGGTAGACCCATTGTTTTCCAGATTCTTCGGGCAATTCTACCAATTCTACCGTCCATTGTTCTATTTTGGCTGTGTCTTCCGCATTGAAGGCATTGCGGACGATGACAAAACCATCACGTTCATAATCTTTGAGGTTTTGTTCTGTTAATTCTGGCGTTTTCAACATGAAGCATTCCTTAATAATAATTCAATTTTAAGTAGGCGGAATTTATACCATGAGTCACGGTAAGAAAGAATTTATTTATCTTAAAAATTTTGGGATTGGTGTCAAATCTGTGTTGGTATCCCAGCCTTTTTTCTGAGCATATTTTTTTAAGTCGTCGATTCGTTCCTGAGTCAGGGGATGCGTACTTAGAAAAGTAGGTGGTTCAACCTCATCTGGGTCATGTGCCTGCATTAAAGCCTTGAACAAGTCATTGGTGCCTGCAACATGGTGATACAATCCATTGACGGCGTTGAGTGCTGTGATATCTGCATCTCTTTCCTGATCACGGTTAAAGTTGAGTAACACTATCATGCCAGTTTCATTGACAACCTGTCCGACAAATTGATCACCACTGGCCCCCGTTACGGCTGATAATATTAAACCAACGACCACACCTCTACCCATGGCAATAATCGGGTGTCGATGATAAATGTGAGCCATCTCATGGGCAATGACCATGGACAGGGCATTCTCGCTATGAAGTTCGTCCAGTAATCCTTGATGGATAAAAATATGTCCACCGATGGTGGCAAAGGCATTGACGATATCGTCTTCAATATAATGTACCGTGATTTCCATTCCCTCAGGGAGTTGCATATGCACTGCCAATCGGCCACTCAGGGACTGCATAAATTCACGGGTTTGCTTGCTTGTTAGCGATTCTATTTCTGGTTCAATTTGCGTCCACATTTCTGGAATCAAACCTTGTTCTGTCTCGAATGGCACATAGACAGCGAGTTTTTCTGCAGTAAGACTAAGGATGAAGACAGCAATAAAGATGAGGCCTAGTACACCGACACTTAGAATAAAAAATTCCTTTAGTGGGTGCTCGTCGGTGGTGTTAATTCCTTCTGGTATTTTAGGGTTGGAGTATTCCATTATGATTTACACAGGGGATACGTTACATCAAACCTTTGTGTCTGGTTTGCGATGTATCAAGCAGGACGAAAATTGAGTTCTGTAGTGTCTTCCCCTGGTAGTTCATTAGCGGGCGTATTTGTCTTTTCAATCACAACTGCGGTTCCATAAGCAAGTATTTCAACGGAACCAATACTATCTTCACGGCCTTTGGAAATAGAAGATGTCTCCATCTTGATATTGAATATATAGTCAGCATTTAATTTTTTGGCCTCCTGTTTCATTCGTAAAATTGCTTCACGGCGTGCGCGGTCAATCAGGCTTTCATAGCTGGCTATTCTGCCACCCACAATACTACGCAGGCCAGCGACGAATTTTTTAAAATAATCAACTGAGATGACCACACTCCCGGAAACCAGCTCTGTCTGGCAGGGTAGAAATTCATCAGGCAATATTTTACTGGCAATCACGGGAATTGATCTGAGTTGTGCCTCACGTTTGATGATGGAACGGTAATGGCCTTTTTCCCGTGACTGACCAACAAAGTAGCCCAGTGCCAGAAGCACAAAGAAAATAATAATGTTTAGATAAGTTTCCATTATTTATTCCAATGGGTGTTTAATCCAGAATCACGGCGGTGCCATAGGTAAAAATTTCCGCGGCCCCCTGGCTGATCGAGGAGGTAGAGAAGCGAACATTGAGAACGGCATTTGCCCCCGTTTCCTGAGCCTGTTGTTTCATCCTCTCAACCGCTTCTTCGCGGGATTCCTGGAGTAATTCCGTGTAGGCAGTTAATTCGCCGCCAAAGACATTCTTTATTCCTGCCATGATATCTTTACCAACATGTTTGGCTCGTACTGTACTTCCTTGGACTAGTCCGAGATGTTTGCTGATGGTTTTGCCGGGAACGTATTCCAGCGTGGTGATGATCATATTAAGCACCTTTTTATATGGTGATGCGTACAATGGACTCCAATACTATACCCAAACTAGATGGATATGTAGGTTTCGGCGTTGTCAGCTTAGTTCCGATAGTTCTACTCTGGCTCGGGAAGTTCGTTGACAGTGTTCTCTATCCACGTTTCTACTTCATCCGTGATTTCAGTTACGGTTTTCCCCTTCGGATCAATGGCAGGTCCAATGATAATCTTTATGACCCCAGATTTTTTGGTGATGTTGTTTCTTGGCCAAAAATAACCGGCATTGTGTGCGACCGGGATAATCTTGGCACCAGATTTTTCAGCCAGCATACCGCCACCGGGTAAATATTTTTTTGTTTGTCCCGGGGCAACGCGTGTGCCTTCCGGGAAAATGACAACCCATAAACCTTCTGCCAGGCGTTCACAACCCTGTGTCACAATTTGTCTGAAAGATTTAATCGCGGAGCCACGATCGATGGCAATCGGTTGCATGGAGGCCAACCCCCAGCCATAAATGGGTAGCCATAATAATTCGCGTTTCAATATCCACACCTGCGCTGGAAAGATTAATTGTATCGCCAGTGTTTCCCACGCCGATTGATGCTTGCTCATGATGATTGAAGCTTCAGCGGGAATGTTCTCCAGACCTTCTATTGTGTGTGTTAAATCACAGGTGACCTTCAACCACCACAAATTAAAGACAGTCCAGCGGGTGGCAAAATAATAGCGCCTGGTAAAAGGTAATGGGTAAATAAGCAGGCAAAATGGCACGATGAAAATCGTCGAGGAGATCAGGCCCACGTAAAAAAGTAATGATCTAAGCAGCATTCAGGAGTTTGTCTACAAATTCAGCCAGATCGGTGTATACAGGGATATCCACTGGAACAGTGCCGCTATCATCGAGTAAGGCACCGTTGCCAGTTCTGACCAATATCGGTTTTGCGCCCGCAGCCTGTGCGGCATCGAGATCTCGTTGGCTGTCGCCGACACAATAAATCTCTTTTAAAGAAATACGTAGTCTGTTAGCGATGTCGAACAACATACCGGGTTTTGGTTTGCGACAGTCACAGCCCTGTCGTGGACCATGTGGACAGAAAACAATGGCCTCTATAGAACCGCCGTACTGTGCCAGATGCATTATCATTTTTTGATGAATATCATTGAGTTCATCGATGGTGAATTTTCTGCGTGCAAGACCAGACTGGTTGCTGACGATGATGATGCGATAACCATTTTGTGAAAGCCGTGAGATTGCTTCAATACTACCGGGAATAGGGATCCATTCATCAGCCGATTTAATGTAATCAGCCGAGTCATAATTGATAACACCATCTCGATCAAGAATGATTAATGGCATATGCCTATGATCCTCTCGTTCTGAAAGCCGTCTGAAATCTAAAAGACTAATTTTGAAGTCTGGATAAATCCGCTGTCTTCAGGAACAGGTTACTGAGCTGGTTTAATAATGCAAGCCGATTGTTTTTGACAGCTTCATCCTCACACATAACCATGACATCATCAAAGAATGTATCAACATCATCCCTGAGACCAGCAAGTTCACTGAGCGCGTGCTCATATTCACTGTTGTCTAATAGCGGGATTACTTTTTCCTTTATTGAGGCAAGTGCCGTAGCCAGTTTTTGTTCGGCATCCTCCTGCAGCAAATCAACACTAAAATCATTATTATCATGGTTCTTAGCCTGCTTAAGGATATTGCCAATACGTTTATTGGCAGCTGCCAGACTTTCTGCTTCTGGTAGTTTTCTGAATTGAACAACGGCATTGATCCGTCGATGGAAGTCGTAGGGCTGCACAGGCTTGCGCATCAACACGGCCTCAAAATTATCTGCAGAGATCCCCTGATCGATATAGTATCTTCTCAGGCGCTCCATCATAAAATCAAAAACCTGCCAAACAAGTTCGTTCTTGCCAAGTTTGTCGTTTGTTAGCTCAGCATCGTAATTTTCTACGGCTTTATTCAGACAAGCCTGCAGATCTAATTCAAGTTGACCTTCGATCATGATGCGCAAGACACCTAATGCTGCCCGTCGTAGTGCAAACGGATCCTTATCACCTGTTGGTGCTTTGCCAATGGCAAAGATACCAACCAGCGTATCGAGCTTGTCTGCAATTGAGATTATCTGACCGGTTTTACTTTGCGGTATTTGGTCCCCCGCAAAGCGAGGCATGTATTGTTCATCCAGTGCTGTTGCGACTTCTTTCTCTTCACCGTTGTTGATGGCGTAGTAACGTCCCATGACACCCTGTAGTTCTGGGAACTCTCCAACCATGTCGGTAAGGAGGTCACATTTACTCAGGCTCGCCGCCCGCGCAGCAAGCGCTGAATCTGCTCCGAGTAAATCGGCTATATAGATCGCAAGGGAAGAGATGCGATTTGATTTATCGGCTAGACTTCCCAGTTTTTGCTGGAAAACAACATCTGCTAATTTCGGGCTGAGATCGGCAAGTGTTGTTTCATTATCTCGTTGCCAGAAAAACTCTGCATCACTGAGTCTGGGTGAGATCACTCGTTGATTGCCTAGTCGTATGATATCAGGTGATTTGCTTTCGATATTGGCAACGGCAATAAAACAGGGAAGTAAATTATCTTCCTTATCGACGGCTGGAAAATATTTTTGCTGATCTTGCATAGTGGCGATTAAAACTTCATTCGGTAAGCCAAGATATTTGTCATCGAAGACGCCTGAGAACACAACGGGCCACTCCACCAATGCAGTTACTTCATCAAGCAAGCTCTCATTAATAACTGCTTGCCCCTTTATTTCTTTAGCGACTTTATTGACGGCCTCTTTGATCATAGTTTTGCGTCGGTTAAAATCGGCAATGACTTTGCCTGTTTTTTCTAACTGTTGCAGGTAACTTTCAGCAGACTTCAATTGAATTGCATCAGGATGGTGAAACCTGTGGCCATAGGTCTGATTTCCAGATTGTATGCCAAGGATGGAACAGTCGATGGTTTCTGTGCCGAACATGGCGACAACCCAATGCACAGGACGAACAAATTCTATACTTCCACTTCCCCAACGCATTCTTTTAGGGATGGGCAATCTGGACAAGGCGGTTGCTGCAATTTCAGGGACTAACTCGGCTGTCGGTTTGCCTTTTTCCTGGGCCTGGAAAGTTAACCAGCTGCCTTTATCTGTTTTCATGGTTTCGAGTTCGGCGACTTCTGCACCACAGGATTTTGCAAAACCCAAGGTTGCGGGAGTGGGTTCTCCAGCATCATTATAAGCTGCTTTGATGGCCGGCCCCCTTTTTAAAACTTCTTTATCTGTCTGTACAGCGTCTAGGTTCGTGACCATGACGGACAGGCGTCTTGGTGTCGCAAAATAATTTACTTCAGAAAACTCAAGTTCTGCCTTGTCCAGTCCATCACGCATGCCATCAGCAAAGGCAGTTGCAAGTTTCAATAAGGCCTTCGGAGGTAGTTCCTCGGTTCCAATTTCCAGTAATAATGTTTGTTTTGTCATTGCCCGATATTGTGGTTATTTTATTTTTTTTGGCTTGATTAAAGGAAATCCCAGGGCTTTACGACCTTCGAAATATTTTTGTGCAACAGTCTTGGACAAGGTTCGTATTCGCAAGATGAATCGCTGTCTTTCAGTGACGGAAATCGCGTGTCTGGCATCAAGTAGATTGAAAGAATGCGATGCCTTCAGAACCATTTCATAAGCCGGTAGCGGCAAATTATTTTCAATTAATTTCATGCATTCTGATTCACAGGTATCAAACCAATTGAACAGTGACTCGGTATCAGCCAATTCAAAATTATAGGTCGACATCTCAACTTCATTTTGATGATAGATATCGCCGTAACTGACATCACCTTCCAATGTTTTGCTCCACAATAAATCAAAGACACTGTCCTTATCCTGCAGATACATGGCCAGACGTTCGAGACCATAAGTGAGTTCGCCAGCGACGGGGGAGCAATCCAGGCCGCCGACCTGTTGGAAGTAGGTGAATTGGCTGATCTCCATACCATCCAGCCAGACTTCCCAGCCCAGGCCCCAGGCCCCAAGCGTCGGTGATTCCCAGTTATCCTCAACAAAACGAATATCATGTACCAGGGGATCGATACCGAGATGCTTCAAGGACTCAAGATACAGTTCCTGAATATCATCGGGAGAAGGTTTTAACAAAACCTGAAACTGATAATAATGTTGCAAGCGATTAGGGTTCTTTCCGTAACGGCCATCAGTAGGTCTCCGTGCAGGCTGTACGTAGGCTGCATGCCATGGTTCTGGTCCGATGGCGCGTAAAAAGGTTGAGGGATGAAATGTCCCCGCACCCATTTCTATACTATAGGGTTGTTCAATAATACAGCCTTGATCTGCCCAGAAATGTTGTAACTGGAAGATTAGATCCTGAAAGCTGAGTAGATTTTTTTTGCCTGATTTAGCCAAGGTCATTTCCAGATGGTTTGGGTATGATCACGCGGGGCAGTATAACTTAGCTTACAGTTTTTTACTGAGGGAAACACTGATTCAGTATCTTTATCGTCATGCTGGTGAATACCAGCATCCACGACTGCATGGATGCAGGAGGTACGATTACATGGAAGTAATCGGTAGAGTCGAGTCTGGATCCCTACATGGAAGTAAGTTAGTAGAGTAATGCAGGAGCAATTACCGAACAGAGACCGGAAAAACGTCAGGAAGTGCGAAGCTTACCCTTGCGGTACAAGTTTTCCAGACAAAGCCGAGTAAACAATTGTACTGACTTGATTCTGGCCTGCGCCAGAAGTGCGAAGCCTGCCCCTGGGGATGATGAATAAATGAATTTTGCAATTTGTTCAAGCCTTCCTTAAGTTTAGGGCTAATCATTCAGACGATTGGGCAACATTTATGTCCAACGTTTCAAATTTAAACTCAGGGATTTCATAGACCCAATGGCTTAGAAATTGATTCCAAAGTTGACTTTCTTCTTCGACACTGATGGTTTCCGAATGACTCTCCGGTATTCCATCGCCAGCCTCCGTATTAAGGGGACCACTGGATGTTGCTGATGTTTTGAATGAAAAATGTGCAAAGGCTTTGCCATCGCTATGGACGTTTCTAACGGTGATAATCAAACCACTAAATGTTGTAAATGTCGTGATCGTTGCATGATCAGGGAATTTGAAATTATCAGCTGCGTGAACACCTTCAACATGCATGTCTTCAATGAAAGTCCCCAATTTATTCAACAACACTGAAGGTGATGCAGTGTTGCCTTCTATTACCTTGAAATCGGTATCGCCTCTGGCGTGTTTTCTGATTAAAAGGTGTTCACCGTTACTTTTCACGATATCCACGCCCTGTATGCGTGAAGCAGGGATATGAATTACATTACGTTCATACCAGGCGTTATTGTTTGGTTTAAGTTGCAGATAGCCCTCAATCAGAAGTGCATTTTTTGCATCTGCTTTACGCACATAATGATTGGGTCGGTTACTTCCAGTACTGCTTTTCCGCGGTTTGCCGACGATAAGCGACGCCAGTGTTGTGCCAGATTGATCGCTGAGTGTCAGTAACAATGAGCTTGTGTTATTGCCTTCAGGACCTTCAACACCCAGTTCCGGGTAAAGCTTTGGATTATCTGTTTTAGTGGCCAGTATCTTCAACTGAGACAAACTGACAACAACATCCTTTACCTTGTCAAATTGCGCAGGGTAGTTGTCTGCGCTTTGTAAAGCCCATTGACCGCCCTCCATTTTTTGCAGGATGACATCAGGGTCTTCACTACTTTTAATTTCTATTCGTGTGACATTATTAATCCTGTTGGCAAGTTCTGGAAACAGGGTTTCTTTTTCAATGGTAGTTCGCGGGGCACGGGATTGAGTAAATATTGCTGCAGTAATAATAATTACAATTGTCACCGCAGAGAGTAGCAATAACTTATGATGCTTCATGATGATTGAAACCTTAACTCTGTTTTATTAATTGCGACGCGTGACGCGATAAACACCTGTGCCAATGGAAATCAGGATAATGATCAGTGGCAAGAATGCGATATTAAAGAAGCGCAACTTGGCACCGAGAGATTCAATATTTTTCTTCAGATCATGCTGAACAGCACGCAATTGTTTACGAGTATCAATACGCAGTGTTTGGAATTTCTCAATCTCTGCACTCTGTTCCGGGGTGAGTAACAAGGCACTTTCTGTGGTATCTTCACCCTGCGTCTGCTGGAGTGTGCGTATCTTCTGTTCGGTTTCCTGCAGGGTTGCGACGAGTTTTTGTTCACGATCACGATATTCCAGTTCTGCCTGACGGCGGATGACTTCAACTCTTTCAAAGGGGCGTGTGTATTCCCCCCGAGTCCTGAGACTTGCCAGGTCACTACTCCCTGACAGGTTCTCCAGCGCATTAATGACAAAGTCACCATTGTTGGCGATCGGTTGCGGGAGGCTCATGCCGAAATAGGGTTTGTTTCTTATCCAGAAAGTATCATTAAGGATATCTGTATCGGCAATAACAATAACATTGATATCACCTTCACTAATCAGGGCATCGCTTTTGCTGTTTTTCTTATTGTCTTCATCGTCAAGCAAACCTTCAGGGAAAGCTGTTGTTGCGCGACCCTGTAGGCGAGCCGCAATCACCTGTTTTTTCTCTTCTGATTTAAAATTATCAAGAATAATCTTTGGGTCTCGCTGTATAAAAAGAAAATCCCGATCCATTTGCATGGATTGTTTGGTACTTTCAATCAATGGTGTGAAAGAAATTTCACTGTCAGCATTCTTCTCAATAATTCCAGTTGTGCCCATGTGAATGACATTAATCTGACTGGTGGCAAAATCGTCCTGATTAAAACTTTCTTTGGCCAGTCTTAACCAGGGAAGATAGGTGACTTCCTGTGGGCCTGTAGCACTGCGAGTTTGAACATGCATGGCAGCGTTAATATCGCCGACAATTTTCTGGTCGAGTACAGTGATGCCCCATTGTTCAGTGAGTTTGTTTAGTTCAGAGTCCAGGTCAGGCAACACTCCGCTATCAGGATCAGCAGGCTTACTACGATCTCCCTCTGCCAGGGGATCAACAAAGAGCATTACCTTGCCACCTTTGAGGGCATATTGATCGATGGCAAACAGTGTTTCATCTTTGATGTCTTTAGGGTGGACGATCATTAACACATCAATGCCATCAAGATTTTTAGGATTAGTGCCTAAAACGCGTATTTCAAAGAACTCATCAATCATGTCAGTAATGGTCCATTTGGGAAGCTTCTCTTGTTCATCGCCAAAAATGGGTAATGAACTCATGATGCCGACGACTCTCTTTTCAGGATAGGCGAGGTTATAGAGTAGCTTGGTAATATCATATTCAAGCGCGGATTCTTTGCTGGATTGGAAGAAAGGAATATTCTTTTCTTCATCTGTTGAATTGGTTCCAACCAGTCCAAAGTAGGCGCGGTCACCAACATTATTTAAAGGTGCACTTTGCATACCACTGGCAACGGCCTGGTCTTCCTCTTCCGAGAAAACTTCAGGATCAATGATGTTCAGATCCAGCATGCCGTTTGAATGTGCTTCGTATTCCAGCAACATATCACGCACCCTGACACCGTAATTCATCAAGGCAGGGTAACCAATCATGGCTTTCTGCGAGAAATAAAAATCCAGTCGGACGGGCTCCTCAAGGTTATGCAAAATATTCAGTGTACCTTCAGAGAGGGTGAATAATTTATTCTCTGTCAGGTCAACACGCCAGCTGGTCAGTGTTGCGTTGGCCAGAATAATAATGGCAATAAACAAAGCGGCGGCCAGCGCAAGGCCGGTGGTAGAAGTAATATTTTTATTCATCTTTAAAATCCTCAGCTGGCTTTCTTTGCATCAATGATTACGACATTAGCATAAAGCCAGAAGCTGATCAGTGCAGCGAAGTAAATAATATCTCGTAGATCAATCACACCTTTTTTGATCGATTCAAAATGGGTGAGAAAGCTAAAGGATGCAATGGCATCGACCACGGCTTGCGGTGCCCAACCATTGAAAAAGTCGAGTACCAACGGGAAACCACTCAGTAAAAACAGAAATGAAATCACCAGACTGATGACAAAGGCAATCACCTGACTTTTGCTCAGGGCAGATACGCAGGAGCCTATCGCCAGGAAACCACCGGCCATGAGTAGACTGCCTATATAGCTAGCTAGAATGACAGTGTTGTCTGGACTGCCAAGATAATTGACGGTGATCCACATGGGAAAGGTCAGTGCTAGTGCGACTGAAGTGAAACACCATGCCGCCAGGAATTTTCCAATCACGACTTGATATATCGGAATAGGTAAAGTCATGATGAGTTCAATGGTGCCTGATTTTCTTTCTTCCGACCAAAGACGCATGGCAATGGCGGGGATCAGAAACAGGTACAACCAGGGATGAAAGCGGAAGAATGGCTCCAGATCAGCCTGGTTTCTTTCGTAAAAAGCGCCAATGTAAAATGTGAAAGCCCCTGTCAGGAAAAGAAAGATAACAATAAAAACGTATGCAATAGGTGTGGAAAAATATCCGGCAAATTCTCGTTTGAAGATGGCTTTAATATTATTCATGACTGCGCCATCTCGCCTTTCTCCGCGTAAGAATTTGTTGTGATATCGCGAAACACATCATCCATGCGACCACTGTCCGATTTGGCTAATAATTCTGCCGGCGTGCCATCGAAAAGCAGTTGGCCTGAGGCAATAATAATCGCTCGTGTGCAAATGGCATCGACTTCTTCCATTATGTGTGTGGAAATAATGATGGCTTTATGCTCGGCCATTTCATTGATCAACATACGCACTTCATGTTTCTGATTTGGATCAAGACCATCGGTAGGCTCATCCATAATCAAAACTTCAGGGTCGTGCAACAACGCTTGGGCAATCCCGACACGACGCTTGAATCCCTTGGATAAAGTATCAATGGTCTGGTTACGCACTGTCTCAAGATTGATCTTTTTAATGATGCTATCGACACGATCTTGTTTTTCTTTGCCCTTTATCCCACGAATATCTGCAATAAAATCGAGAAAGTTTTTTACCGTCATTTCACCATAAGCAGGTGCACCTTCAGGCAGGTAACCGATCTTTTCCTTGACTGCGATAGGTTCTTCAAGAACGTCATGACCACAAACAGAAACCGTGCCACTTGTTGGTTCGAGGAAACCGGTGATCATTTTCATGGTGGTAGATTTTCCGGCGCCGTTGGGTCCAAGAAAGCCCAGCACTTCACCTTTCTTGACAGAAAATGAAAGATTTTTCACGGCATGGATGGTGCCAAATTTTTTGTCGAGCGACTTAACCTCGATAAGTGTTGGTTGCGTATTTTCAGTCAAGCTAGATACCTAAAATTATTATAAAAGTAGAATTTAAATCAACTAGTTACAATCTTTGTACTATTTGAGGGTTGCCTATTTTGCACAAAAAATGTGCAGCGTCAATCTATCCCTGAATTTAGAGGTACTTCTGGGCTGACTAGGTTAGGACTCTATACCGATATGAGAGTTCTCAGGATTGTCATTGACGCTAGTCCTGGGGACCTGCCAATTGAGCTTTTTTGAGACGATATAAGGCGGAGATATCTTCATCACCAAAACCTTGTTCCATCAGTCGCTGATAATGAATCAATGTTGTCTCGATCATCGGTAGGTTTGCGTTACATGCATTTTCAAGCATGGCCTGGCAGATACCTAAATCCTTGTGATGCAGGGCCAGCTTAAATCCTGGTGCGTAGCTGTCTGCCAACATGGTCTTGCCCCGGTGATCGAGAAACCAGTTGCCTGCGGCACCGGTAGCTACGATATCAACGACCTTGTCCATATCAAGCCCCATGACTTCACCAAAGGCGAGTGCCTCAGTGACCGCCTGATTAATTCCAGCCGCCATCAATTGATTCACTGCTTTACATGCCTGACCACTCCCGGTTGGACCGATGTAAGCAATATTGGCGGCGATAGCGCCTAGTGTTGGTCTGGCGCGATCAAGCACAGGTTCATCACCACCAACCATCATCGCCAGCGTGCCATTCTTTGCACCTTCCACACCACCTGAAACCGGGCAATCCAGTAAATGCGCATCGTGCTTTTGTAAGATCTCAGCGGCTTGCTTGGCTGTGTCTGAAGCGATGGTCGATGTGTCTACAACAATGGTTTCTGGTTTAATGGACGTAGAGATACGTTCAATCACACTCAGTACATCTTCATCACGAGAGACGCAGGTAACGATCAGTTCACATTCTTCAGCCAGATGTTCGGGAGAGTCCGCAACTTCAACACCAGTTTCATTGCCAATGGCATCTGCTTTTTCACTGGAACGATTCCATACACGATGCAGCGAGCCTGCCTTGTTAAAATTGAGTGCCATATAAGCTCCCATGGTCCCCAAACCGATAACACCTGTTTTCATTTTATTATTTCTCCTTAGGGATAAATACTTATTGCTTAAAGTGATCCGAAATGATGCTGGCGATACACGCGGTGAGATTTTTGGCCATGGGAATATGCAAGAATTCATTGGGTCCATGAGCATTGGAACCGGGACCAAGCACACCGGTGATTAAAAATTGTGCATCCGGAAATTTTTCACCTAGCATTCCCATAAAAGGGATAGACCAGCCTTCGCCCATATGCACTGCGGGCCGATCGAAGAATGACATGGAGGCCTTATCAATGGCTTCTTCCAACCAGGGATAACTCTCTGGGGCCATCCAGCCGGATGCTGCCCAATCCGGTGTAAAAGAAATGTTTGCCTGATATGGTGGGTTTTCTTCAAGAAGCTCCTTGAGTTTTGCGCTGGCTATTTCTGCGTCGCAATTAGGTGGCAGACGCATAGACAATTTGACCGAGGTCTTCGGCCGCATGACATTGCCGGCTGATTGAATATCAGGCAATCCATCTGCACCAATCACAGTCAGGGCTGGTCGCCAACTGCGATTAAGAATCAACTCGGTAGGATCATTTTGTACAGCTTGTGTCTGTTTCTTAAAAGGGAAACGCTTGAATATTTCGTCACCCATCATAGCTGCAGCATTTCTGGCTTGTTCAATACGTTTTTCTGGGATGTCTACATTAAATATGCTGTCTTTAATAAAACCAGTTGAAGCATCTTCTATTCGGTCCAGCAGTTGCCTTAATATGCGAAAGCTACAGGGGACTATTCCGCTGGAATCTCCAGAGTGCACACCTTCATCCAATACCTCTATGGTCAATACACCACCAATGAGTCCCCGGAGTGAAGTGGTACACCAAAGTTGTTCATAATTACCACAGCCTGAATCAAGGCAAATTACCAAATCAGGTTCGCCTATACGATCAGATAATGCATCCATATAAAAGGGTAGATCTGGACTACCGCTTTCTTCACAGGCTTCAATAATGATGAAGCAGCGCCCATGAGGAATGCCTTGTTCTTTTAGTGCTGCAATAGCCAGCAATGATGCAAAAATGGCATAACCGTCATCCGCCCCGCCACGACCATAAAGTTTGTCGCCATCTAAAACCGGTTGCCATGGGCCAAGCCCATCCCGCCAGCCTGACATCTCAGGTTGTTTATCAAGGTGACCATATAGTAAGACAGTATTTTCAGAATCACCCGGGATCTCCATGCATATCAGAGGCGTTCTTTCCGGCAGACGTACGACTTCCAGGTTTAAATCTGGGATGGCCTGTCTTTCAATCCAGACAGTGAATTGATCAACGACCTGATCCATGTAGCCATGAGTCTCCCAGTCCGGGTCGAACATGGGCGACTTATTTGGAATTTTGATGTATTCGATCAATTCAGGGATGACTGATTCATCCCACCGCTGCTCGCAAAAATCACGTATTTTTTTGATGTCCATAGAAATCAGCTAGAGAGTTATTGATACAGATTGTTTAAAAGTGTTGTATTGTACATGAGTCGGACATGAACCTGATTGCTTGAATAACACGAATTTTCATGTGATCCATGATTTACATCACAGATATTTGTGGCATAAATCAGATATATTCGACTCTAATAATATTATCCTGGAGAAAATAGTAATGTTGCTTAAGAAATTACAATTGATTTTAGTGCTTGCTTTGTTTGGATTAGGTTTGGCTGCCTGTGGCGATAGCGACATGGGTTCTGACAGTGCTTCTTCAGATGCACCTATGGCAATGGCTGCAGATGGGACGCTAGCAGACTACGATCCTGATGTACCTTCAATGATGGTTGAAGATAATGGCGTGATTGGTGAGGAAGAAATCTATAACAACTGGCCTGAATAAGCTGCGTAAGCAATTTAGCCGTGTCATATAAGTTAGATATTTATATGGCACGGCTTATGCGGTAGAAGAATTATTTTATTTATATGGTAAAAAGCTGCTTTTTAAAAGCGCCATTTTTATTTTGCTTCGGCCAGTAATGCATTGATAGTTTTCTCAATCTGTTTGGCGCGTCTGTCACCTTCATGAGTTTCTCCAAAAAATGCCGCGCGTACATTAGCCTTGTTTATCGAGAATATAATATGCAGGCCAGTAACGGTTGTTCATCGCACGCCAATAGGATGAATCGTTATCAATCATGATGGGGTGATGTAATTCGAATTCTTTTACTTTTGCCTCTATATTTTTTCTAACTCTTTCATTCTCAAATTCAGGGGTGTGTATACCGATGACCTGGAATTTCTCTTTATCTAATCTATTTTCCATGGCGTTCAGCCAGGGAAATGATCGATAGCAATTCCAGCAACCAAAGGTCCAAAAATCAATCAGTACTACCTTGCCCTGTAGATCCTTAATGTTGAGTGGTGATGAGTTGATCCAATCTTGTTTCTCACGGTGGGTAAACTCAGGTGCCTGAATGGGGGTTTTAAAAATACCTCCCGCAGCAAGGGTGGTATTTTGTAGAATGACTGCAGATGTAATGACAATTAAGAAACT
>Ga0066376_10001975_pt1 | contig 19474 bp, 23 predicted proteins | sample Knorr_S15_td_Bot_FD_77009 | JGI IMG/M metagenome (GOLD analysis project Ga0066376, IMG submission 77009) | Marine microbial communities from Southern Atlantic Ocean transect - Knorr_S15_td_Bottom_ad_5009_LV_A | ecosystem: Environmental > Aquatic > Marine > Oceanic | place: Southern Atlantic... | reverse complement strand
TTGACCATAAGGAGTACAATCATTTTCAGGGATCGGTATATTAAGTGAATACACGCCAATCACTCTGCGAACTGGCCAACTCGCGTTTTCTTCCAGTTTGGCTCGCCACATTTTTACTCGGATTATTGGATGCGCCGGTCAATGCGTTGCTTCCCATCTATGTAGAAGTCGAACTGGAGGCTTCTCCGTTATTAGCAGCCGGTTTACGGTCTACTTTTTTGTTTCTGGGTGGATGTTTTGCTGTTCCGGCAGGATACTTTTGCGATAGAATCGGAATTAAGCCTACTTACCTTTTAGGGGTAACCGGCACGATAGCTGCAGGTGCCGTATTTATATTGCACCAACCCATCTGGTTATTTGCGCTATGCCTGTACATCGGTATGGCCGCAGGATTCAGTACCACAGCCAGTCAGGCTTATCTGATCCATGCCGCCCCACGGACGAGCATGGGCCTTGGCGCTGCCGCCTTCTTTTTAGGTATGACGTTAGGTTCAGCTATAGGCAGCCGTTTGGCTGGACAGATAGCTGATGTATATGGGTTTGCCAGCGTAGGCGTCGGTGTCATCATCGGCGTTTTTATAGTGATCACAGGTATGATCGTCTTCATGCCCGACATCTCCAACCGGTCGATACCTGCCGAAGAAACGAAAACGAATCATCTTGTTTTATTGGCACGACCGAATGTCCGGTTGTTGTTAGCCATCCGTTTTCTTCCGACCTGTTACTGGGGCACCGCAACGCTTCTCATCCCACTATTGATCTATCGGGCGTCCCACTCGCTCACTTTAGCCGCTGATTATTCAGCAGTCAGCCTGACCATAGCCGCGGTCACCCAGTTAATCACTGGACGGTTAGCTGATAAATTCGGCCCCCGACGCCCCACGTTGATCGCCAGTTCATGTGTAGCGGTCAGCGCGATCTGTATCGGTATCTGGTCCGATTCCGTGGCAGGACTCTTCCTGTTCGGCACAACGGGCGCTGCCGCTGCCTGGTCCGTATCCACGATGATGCCCCGCTTGATAGATGCAATAACGGGCCCTCTGGAAAAAGGTCGAATGGTCGGTATGGCGCATCTGGCGTGGAGCCTGGCCATGCTCGGCGGTTCCCTGTGGGGGGGGCGTGCCGTTGAATGGGACGCGGGGCTACCGTTTTTTGTCGTGGCGGTAGGCTGTGTAGCGACGGTAGGATGTCTTGTAATATTCTTCCGGCGAATGGAAAGGCAGCAGGTAATCGGATAGGGTTGGGATTACCGATCTCACTCGGCCAACGCCTTCTCCACCTCATCCTCCCAGGCGCCTTCTACATGGATGCCGTATTCAGCCTTACCGCCTGTCGCATGGGGGCCGGTAACATACGGTCGGTAATCCCGGCCATCTTCAATCAAATCCATTTGGGCATAGTCTGTATGGAGAAAGTGGAAGGCGATGCCTGCCCGCTCCTTATCCGTCTTATTCTGTCCGGTACAATGTGCGGTACCGTAGCAGAAGAAAAGTGCGCCGCCGGCCTCCAGTTCGATCGTCTTCGCCTGTTCTTCGGGAGGATAGCAACGGATATGGTGATCGCTGTATGGATCGCGATCATGCTCATAGGCGGTTTTATAGCTTTCGGGCACAACCCGTATTGTTCCATTGGCTATCGTAGCATCATGTACCGCTACCCACATCGCTGTCCCTTTGAGTGGGTCGCGGATCTTAAAATACGCATTATCCTGGTGCCAATTGGTCCCCATTCCATCGCCGCCTGGTTTTAGAAACACCTGATCCAGATGTAAAATAAAAGGATCACCTATTAATTCGGAAATAGCCGAAACCACGGTGGGGTGAAACGGCAATGCCCGGAACATGGTACTGTGATTATACATCGGACAGAGTTGCAGGTTACGCAGCTTGGTAGAATGGGTTTCACCGTCGCCGTCCGTCGCTACGTTCCGCAAAGCCCCCACGTCCATCAGCCTGGTGATTTCCATCTGGATTGCTGTGGTCTCCCGTTCGGAAAAAAAATGAGGCTTAGCGACATAGCCATGGATTCTAAATTGGCTCCGTTCATCCGCTGTAAATACCATGACATCAATCCTTTCACGTTCTATCAGTGTTCATTTTACCTTAGAGTGCGGGGGTCAGGATTTCGCGTAACGCAGTCATAAAGGCTTCCGCTTCCTCTTTGGTGCCTACAGACACGCGTGTCCATCCCTTCAACCCCCAGCGCCGCTCGGCATCTGCTACATATATATTTTGTTTGGCCAGCTGTCGGCCAACAGGTTTAGCAGGACGCTTGAGGTTAATTAGCATGAAGCAGCCTTCGCTCTTTACATATTCCAGCCCCATGCCTTCGCATTCTTTCTCGTAGTAGCGTTTAACTTCTATTGCCAGTTCCTTGGAACGGCGAGGATGCTCGGCATCCTGTAAGGCGGCTTCAGCCGCTACCATACCGTACAACCCGACGCCATTTGTGTAATGGTAATTCATCATCCGCTCATGTATATCTTTATGGGCGACAGAATATCCCACACGGACACCTGCCAGACCATAGATTTTGGAGAAGGTACGAATGGCGATGACATTCTCCCGGGTTGCAGCCAGATCTATAGCCGTTTTGTAACCATCATCTTCCACAAACTCGACATAGGCTTCGTCTACGGCTATTAGAACATGTTTCGGTGCCGCATCCACCAGCGCTTCTATTTCATCATGCGTTACAATGGTGCCGGTCGGATTGTTCGGATTACATATGGACACCACTCTGGTTTTCGGGGTAATCGCCCCCAGCATCGCATCCAAGTCGTGTTTGTAATCGGGAGTCAAGGGTACGAGTCGAACCACCCCCTTATTATCTTCCCATTTCCGTTCTATAGAACCGTAAGAAGGAGAGGCGGCTACCATCTCATCACCCTCTTTTTCCAGGAAAGTGTGCGCGATGGATTCGAGCGTTTGCCCTGAACCCGCAGCCATGAGAATCGGTCCAGCCTGTCTCGACCGACCGGGCTGCCGCGGAGCCGGTTTGTAATCTATGCCGTGATAGTGAGCGAGCGCTCCCACCAGACTCTGGGATCGGTAATATCGGTTGCTGGATCCCATATGCCTGAGGACGGATTCTATGGCTCTCGGCGAAGCCCCGAGGGGGTTTTCATTACTGCTGATCGCGACGACCCCCGGTTTTACGCCCACACCGCGGATGGTTCTGTCTTTGGCCTCGCCAGCAACCAGCGCTTCCACCATCTCCCAGGGGGATAGAACAGCCACAGCGCTTCCGGTGGCGGCACCTTTTAAAAACCTGCGCCGGGATAAGATCGTGGCATTTTGGTCATGGTGTGTCTGAGACATGGCTATGCTCCTTATTGTAAAGTTTGATCTACACAATCTGTATGATGGAGTATGTAACCTGTATCGGTATGAATTACCATGTGCCATATCGCTCGCTGGAGCGATATCTTATACTGCTAAATTACAGCATGGAACACCAAATATCCGTTTCATGGGGCGACCATATAAAAAGGGTCATATCTATTACTTATCGGTGCATCACAGCTTATCCGAAATCCGTTGGGCCGTCAAGAATTTTCTTTTTTTGATATAAGCCTGCAGGATAGGAATATTGACAAAAGAAAATAGAGAGGCTAATTTAAAACTCAATGCGGGTTACGGGTTAATGATTGTCGGATAAGCGAATATATATGAAGCTGGGCTGGTGACCTTTTATGGAACCATTTGTCAACTGGATCATCGAACATGGATATTACTGGGTCATGCAATATGGTTACATCGGGATTTTTGTTCTGCTCTTACTGGGCGTATTCGGACTTCCCGTGCCAGATGAGATTCTGCTGGCATTTGCCGGGTATTTGATTTTTAAAGGCGATCTTCAATTTATTCCCACCCTCGCTTCCGCCTGCGTAGGGGCTATGTGCGGCATCTCGTTGAGTTACGGTCTGGGACATACCGCCGGTATATATTTAATTGAAAAATACGGTGCGCACATTAATTTAACCCGGGATAGGATGGATAATGTGCATCACTGGTATAGGCGGATGGGACGCTGGGTCTTGTTATTCGGCTACTTTTTACCAGGTTTTCGCCATCTTACAGCGCTGGTAGCAGGGTCATCCAACCTGCAGCTTCCGATATTTGCAGTCTTTGCCTACTCCGGGGCGCTGCTCTGGACCGGCACCTATATTTCCCTCGGTTACTTTGTTGGTGAACAATGGGCGACTATATCCGGAGAAATACATAACCGAATGGTTATCGTCGGCGGCGTGTTGATTGTGTTGTCGATTCTGTACTATCTCGTCTGGCAACGAAGACAGCAAAAAACCTCTTCATAGTGTAATGCTTCGATAATTTGTGACGGCGGCGGCCCAATCATAGAACGGGGATCGATGGATCTTGTGTAATCCCGTATAGCCCCAGGCACTCCAGAAAAATAATAACACCAGCACCCAATCGGACGCATATCTCAGTGCCACCACAATGGCCAGGAGCGCCGCTATAAATTCAAGCCCGATATGCAGCGACTGAGGATCTTGCCAGAACTCGATAGGCGTCGCCCAAAGGCCGGCAAGGAGAATCAATCCCAACCCCATAGCCTGGCCTGTTACGGTGCTGTACGCTTTGGACCGGCTCAACTTTTTCGCTGGTATCCGTGGTACTCATGGTTCCACTTCCCCATCAGGGATTTCACGTTGATCAATCAATGACAAGTAGTAAAATTAAGGGTAGAGATCGCGTTGGATGAAATGTAGATGAAGTAGGATAACATGTCAATAATCTATTGCGGAGAGCAGGTGATAGATTGGGTATTACAAGCCGGTAATAAATTTCAGATTTTTTTCTTGCCTTTCCCCTTCGAATTATTCATTTTGAAATCGATGGCCCTGTAATGTATTATCTTTACATTTTTTAATTCTTTACTTAAACGACTATCCTTAATAACGGCGTAATGGTTTGTTATGCGCCTTGCCGACATTCTGACGGGGTTGGTATGGGGCGATGGATTCGGGTCGCCAAAGCCTACGATATTCCAGCGGGCGAGCAGGCGACTGTTGATGCAGAAGGCACACCCATTGCTATCTTTAACATCGATGGCGTATATCATGCCATTTCCGATATATGCATTCATCTGGGCGCCTCTCTCGGAGAGGGATGGCTTGACGACCATCTAATTATATGCCCCTGGCACGGCTGGCGATTCGACGTACGCACCGGGGCCTCTGATTTTTCCGATCAGGTCTGTATAAAACGCTACGAAGTGACCGTAAAGGAAACGGAACTGTACGTACATTTATGAGTTATGATTGTTGAATGATGAATGATGGACTTTTCAATCAACAATCATAATTCACAATTCATAAATTTTTTTATGCCTGTACACACCTTTCAATCAACAATCGACTTATCTCTCTGCACGCATGACCACCATATTGAAATTGTGGAGGGACAGGTGCGGTTGAAACCCCGCATCCTTCTGGCGGATGATATCGGCGCCGTAACCCAAAAAACGTATGAAGTTATCCGTGGTAATGTGTGTGCCAGGAAAACATTCAGGTTGAGTTATACGGACATCCGGCAAGCGGAAGCCGTTCTACGTATTGATCCTATTACCGATGACAAGCGGAATTTAGAGATAGATCATACCTTACATCTCGAAATAAACGGGCATAAAATAACACATCAATACACGTCCGAGAACAATTCGTTTCAGGGGGATATCGACAAATACTGGTCGAGCGGCTGGGAAGTTGTCGCTTTACCGGTCAAAGCACTTAAAGCCGGCCTGAATAACCTGGTTATTAAAGACGGCGGAGGTGGATGGCGACTTTATATAGATACTATGCGGCATTATGAGCATAGCGCTAAATCCATAGACGGTGGAAATACGTGGGTCGTTGAGCGACTGGGCGACAACGATTTTTGTACTGGAGAATATGTGGTACGCCTGAACTTGCGTCGTCATCCGCCTAGCGGTATCGTGACTTCTCCGTCGATCGATATGGCCGCCGCCGTAGATGAAAATGGAATCACACCGAGAGTAATGGTAAAAAGCGTGTGCTTCATCCCTGATCTTTCCCGGCCAAGAGGCACCGGCATCATGATCAAATGGCGAAGTGGCAGTGGCCCTGTCTATAGCCCGGATACCTGGGGGCACTGGCAGGACGCTTCGGGGCCGGCCTGTATCCCCAAAAGTCACCGTTTTATTCAATGGCAAGCCACATTAACCACAGCCCATGGAAAATCTACCCCCGTTTTGCGTAGTCTCTCGGTGGAAATGAGCGGTCAGATTATTAAAAAAACCAATGGCAACCTGACGCTTACCGAAGCTGACAACGCCCCTCTCGTTCGAAGCAGTTATCCCTTTGCCCATCAACTGGCGGATGAACCCAGGCTGGCCGTCCTGCGTGAACGGTGGCGCCTGGATAAAGTCGTTGAAGGAGCGAAAACGGAATTCGAAAAGTTCATGCGACTGAAACGTTGGACCAGGCAACAATGGGAAGATGGTTGGAGTGATGGTGAACTGGCCTTTGTCCCGCCGTGGGATGCCATGGTCGTACTGGAACTGGCCAGTAAAAAACTCTCGTTGGGGATGTGTACGCATTATGCCAGCACGTTCGTGCAGTGTTGTCTATCCCTTGGGCTACAGGCGCGAGTGTGTATTACCACCGCCCATTGTGTGGCCGAAATCTGGTCCAATGAACATAAAAAATGGGTTATGATGGATCCGGGTTGCGATTTTGACGACGGCCGTAAGGGGACACGACATTTCGAAAGAAACGGCATGCCGATGAGTGCCCTTGATTTACACCGCGCTTCTGCAGATCAAGATTTCGACGGGGTAGTCGAAATTTGCGATCCGGAGTCCATATCCGGGACAGATATAGAAAATGCCTCACGATATTATCAGTTCTGCGCAACATTAAGAAACAACTTTTTAACTTCCCTCTACCCGGAAGAGCCGGAGCACGGCCGGGTATCCTATACCTACGATGGGCATGTCTGGTATGAATCCGAAAACATGCCGCTGCCTCAGTTTTCCACCCTCTCTTCCCGCACCGGTGATTTTGACTGGTCGGTTAACCAGACTCATATTTCCCTTCAGCAGGGTTCCGAACCGAATTCGTTGACGATCCTCCTGGATACCGTCACACCGAATTTCGACACCTTTCTGATCCAGATCGACAGTGGCAAGTGGAAAACTTCCAAAGAGCGCTTTGTCTGGAAACTCACCAAAGGCAAAAATACCCTGCGGGTTAAATCATCCAACCTGTTCGGTGTGGAAGGGATCGAAAGCCATGTCGTGGTGCGGAGAGGGCAGTAAAAAAGTGGTGATTTGGTGATTGAAAAGAAAAAATCATCATTCAACAATCAGGCCTGATTTTCTCGAAATCCTGGTTACCTCCGATAATATAGCCGACCGGTCGACCAGTGAGTTGGTGAATTTTAACTTACCAACTCACCATTTACCCTATCTTCCACTGGTCCAGCATGAACGCATAGTCCAGGGCTATCTCGCGCAAATGGTCATATCGGCCTGAGGCGCCGCCGTGTCCTGCACCCATGTTGGTAACGAGTAAGAGCGGCCGGCCATCTTGTTTCAATGTGCGTAATTTAGCGACGTATTTCGCCGGCTCCCAGTACATCACCTGGCTATCATTCAAAGACGTTTTAATCAGCATAACCGGATATTCCATGGCGCGCAGGTTGGTATACGGGCAATACTGCTTCATATACAGATAGTCGTCTTCGATATTCGGATTGCCCCATTCCTCGTATTCACCGACAGTCAGCGGCAGGGAAGCATCCAGCATGGTGTTGAGCACATCAACAAACGGCACGTGGGAAACTACGGCTTTGAATAGGTCGGGTCGCATATTGGTGACAGCGCCCATGAGGAGCCCGCCGGCGCTGCCGCCTTCTATGATCAGGTGTTGTGGCGAGGTGTATCGCTGAGCTATCAGAACCTCCGCGCAGTCGATAAAGTCCGTGAAGGACCTCATTTTATGCATCATGCGGCCCTGGTCGTGCCACGCTTTTCCCATTTCACCGCCGCCGCGAACATGTGCGATACCGATGGCCACACCGCGATCCAGCAGACTCAATCGTAAGGATGAGAACGTGACCGGATAGGACCAGCCGTAAGAACCATAGCCGATCAGAAGCAACGGCGCCTGACCATTTTTTTGAAATCCGTTTTTGTATACTAGAGATATCGGTACGTCTACGCCGTCCCGTACGGTCGTCGACAGACGTTCGGACGTATATCCCGACCCGTCATAACCGCCCAGTACTTCGGTCTGTTTGAGCAATGCGCTAGTTCGGGTGTCCAGATTATACTCCAGTACCGAGTTCGGCGTAACCAGCGACTGATAATTGTATCTTAGCTTACGCGTCTCCCATACCAGATTGATGGAAGAGAAGACTTCATAAACCGGTTCTGAAAAAGGGATGGTATGCGATTCTTCATTTTCAAATCCGACAAACCGGATTTCGGGAAGCCCGTTACGCCGTTCATACAACACGTAGTGGTCTGAGAATACGTCCACATCTTCCAGCATAACCTCTTCCCGATGCGGCACAATTTCCTGCCAATGTTCTTGAGCCGGATTGTGTATCGGCGTCCGGACCAATCTAAAATTACGACCCGTATCATTAATGCGTAGATAAAACGCATCCTCCCTGTGATCGGCGTCGTACTCCCGATCCTGTATACGTTCGGCCAGGGTCTGCCATGTCCCCTCGGGCTGATCCGCCCGAAGATACCAGACTTCGGTGGTGGTATGACTACCTGCGGACAGAAAAATATATTCCCCGCTTCTGGCACGCCGGGCGAAGAGATAAAAGAGTTCATCCTTCTCTTCATAGATGAGCGTGTCATTCGGCTCCCCAAGCGTATGTCGATACAGGCGATATTGCCGTTTGGTATGATCTTCGGTCGTATAGAAGATGGTTCGATTATCCGCTGCCCAGACTACGGCGCCGACTTTCTCGATGGTATCCGGCAAGAGTTCTCCGGTGCGAAGATCCTTAATATACAGTGTATATTCCCGGAACCCGGTCTCATCGGTCGCATAGGCCAGCAGCTGGTTGTCATCACTTACGGTATAGGGACCGAGCGACATGTATTCCTTACCCTCTGCCAATTCGTTCAGATCGAGCGTCACTTCCTCGACTGATTCGATCGACCCTTTCTTACGGCAGTAGATCTCGTATTGTTTCCCTTCTTCCGTACGATGATAGTAGTAATAACCGCGATTAAGATACGGTACGGATAAATCCGTCTCTTTGATCCGGGCGAGCATTTCGTCATAGAGATCGTTCTGAAATGCTTTGGTATGCGCCATGATGTTATCGGTATAGGCGTTTTCCGCTTCCAGGTAGGCAGTGACTTCCGGTTTCTCTTTTTCTCTCAGCCAGAAATAGTCATCCTGACGCGCGTCACCGTGTATGGTGTCAGACTTCGGGTGCTTCGCCGCCACCGGGGGGACTAAGGGGCTATCTGAGGTTTTATTGGTCATAGTTAGTGTATCGGTTATCCTTAATGGGGCGGGCTTGTAGGCCTGCGGCTACAGGATTTTGGTATTGTTATGGATCCTCGCTTAAAGCCTGCGGGGATGACAACCATTTCAACTTTTGTCGCGTACGTATGATATTTCATAGCATTTATGGGCCAGCGTGATCAGGTCATCATAGGTCCAGGTTCCCCGGTCGTTAACCAGGCGTGTCCAATCCGCTGGTACCGCATCCAGACTGAGGTGTGCGCCGGACAGGGCGCCGGTCATGGCGGCCGTGGTGTCGACATCACCGCCGCCTGCCATGGCTGTCGTGATGGCATCCACATAAGAGGCCGGCGATTTTAGAAAAGCATACAGACTCCACAGCACACTGGGCGTAATAAAAACGGGGATGCCCGGCCACCCGGTCCATTCCGCTGGACAATCCCCTATGGACTTCACCTCTTCAAGTACCACATCGAGAGGATTATCGAGCCATCCGGGCAATCGAAGCAAGGCATCAGCCAGCACCGGGTCAAACGGTCGGCACCAATCCGATACCTGTTCCGTTACGACCTCAGGTACAATATCTCCTTCATACGTCAGGGTCACCGTACCGGCTATTGCTATCGCCCCGGCCGTACATCGCGGGTCCAGGTGGGTAATCCGTGCCTGTTGCTCTGCGGCGCGGATCAGGGCGGTATGATCATGGGCAAAGAACAGGCCGATGGGAGCCACCCGCATCGCCGTACCGTTGCCTGCGTAGGGGGCGGGTGTCCCGGCCTGATCCCAGGGTACCCCGGCTTCCAGACGGGCCGCCGCCTCCAGCGCGCCGCGCCCCGCCCCTACGATGCGGCCTTCCGAAAAAATAGCACGGATACGATCTGCATAATCTACCGGATTAAACGCCCCGCAGTCTGCATAGCTGATCATTAACTCACGTGCCAGTTGTGAATCATCGGAATACTGCCCGGACCAATCGGCTAACTGATTGGTTCTGATTTTGTTATCCACATAGACCCGACATTCTTCAGGCGGTTTGCTCTCGATCACGTAACCGAGCGCATCACCGACGCATTGGCCAAGGAGACAGCCGGTGAACTGTTGTAACGTAGGCATAATCTGTCTGGTCTCCGGGAGGTGGGTCAGGTCCTGAAATCAAGGCCGCCATGAAGCCAGGTAGTCTTTCTGGTCCGGCGTCAGGGTATCGTATTGAATGCCCATGCTGTCCAGTTTGAGGTGAGCGATGTTCTCATCAATGTCTCGGGGCAGGGTATGTACCCCTGCATCAAGGGTTCCGTGATGATGGACTATATATTCGGCGGCCAGGGCCTGGTTGGCGAATGATAAATCCATCACGGTTGCTGGATGGCCTTCGCCTGCGACCAGATTGACCAGTCGGCCTTCGCCCAGAACATACAGGCGCCGCCGGTCCGGCATCACAAACTCTTCCACATAAGGTCTCATCGGCTGACAATGTACGGCCATCTCTTTAAGCGCAACAAGATCGATTTCCACATCGAAATGACCGGCGTTGGCCATAATCGCTCCGTCTTTCATCACCTCGAGGTGATCCCGGTTGATCACCCGCCGGTTGCCGGTTACCGTAATAAACACCCCGCCTTCTTTAGCCGCCTCGAACATGGGCATCACCCGATAGCCTTCCATCACAGCTTCCAGCGCCTGGACCGGGTGAACTTCCGTGACAATCACAGCGGCGCCCAGACCGCGGGCGCGGGAGGCCACACCACGACCACACCAGCCATACCCGCAGACCACCACGATTTTGCCTGCCAGTAGGATATTAGTCGCCCGAATGATGCCATCAAGGGCGCTCTGGCCGGTACCAAAGCGGTTATCGAACAGATGTTTGGTATCCGAGTCGTTAACGGCCACCACAGGAAAAGTCAGGTCGCCGTTCTTCGCCATGCTGCGTAGGCGGATAACGCCCGTGGTCGTCTCTTCGGTAGCGCCTATGATCTCGCCCAACTGATCCTGGTATTCAAGGTGGGCCGTCGTGACCAGGTCCGCCCCGTCGTCCATCAACAGCATCGGTCTGTCCTCCATGACCGTTCTGAGATGTCGTTTAAATGTTTCCTCATCCTCTCCTTTTATGGCGAACATGGGGATGTCGTGATGCTTAACCAGACTGGCGGCCACATCATCCTGTGTGCTGAGCGGATTGGATGCGCACACCATGAGGTCGGCGCCACCTGCTTTAACAGCAATCACCAGATTGGCTGTCTTGGTGGATATATGAAGGCAGACACCGATACGGAGCCCTTTGAACGGTTGCTCCCTGGCAAACCGCTCTTTAATAGATTGTAACACGGGCATCTGCCGGGCATCCCACTCAATCCGCATTGCACCGTCGTCAGCCAATGATAGGTCTTTTACATCGTATTTCATGAACATACCCCGATCTACCGCCGTATAAGATTAGTGGTTGATGGCCATGCCGAATTTTGGAATAACATAACAAATATAGCCGCCCCTGTACTATCGTGCAATAATAACGTTTGCGTTATGGACCGAGATGATTACAATAAAAATAGTGCCTTGACGTCAGCGGCTGTGCCTAAGTAACCTGTTTCACAATCAAGGTTGAAAAAACTACCTAAGACTCGTATAGGCGGCGATCTGTCCTACCATGTTGCCGGCTTTTTGTTCGAAAGTGATGTGATCAAAGTTAATGTTGAAGAAGATATTCAGGGGCTTGAACAGGATCTCGACTTCTATTATGCGATCCTGGGCTATCATGTGACGGAGCAACTTCTAATTTACGGTAGCTACTGGTTTCTGGATGCGCATACTGCGTTACCAGTACCCGGAAATGCAACCATTGAAGATGATGAGATGGAAATTTCACCCTTGGCGCTTCCCATGATTTAATGGACAGGATCAGACTCAAAGCCCAGTATTCCAGGGTAACAATAGATGGAAAATTGCAAAAACTTTCACAGGGTATCGTCATTAACCAACCCGATAAAGGCAGTATTTTCGGGGTCGCTGTTTCCGTAATTTTCTAAAAGCTTATCCAAATCCATCAGCAGAAAAAATAAACATGAAACTTGCGATTGTAACCCTATTACTCCTGCTCAGTTGGCCGGAGGCCTCCCTTTCACAAGTGGCGGTAATCGCGCACAAATCAGTGCCGATAGACCATATTGAGAAGTCTGAGTTACTCGATTTTTTTACCGGTGACATCAAAAAATGGAATGACGAGCAACCCGTAGTGATCCTGGACCTCAAACCCCGCGGTGACATAAAGAAAGCGTTTTACAAGTTCCTGGGTAAAAGCCCCTCTCGAATGAAATCCATCTGGTTGAAAAAAATGCTATCCGGTGAAGGGGATCCGCCTTTATCGATGAAATCTGAAATGGAGTTGTTGGAGAAAGTCGCTTCAACTCCGGGTGCTATCGGGTTCGTGGGGCAAAGACAACCCACCGGCGATGTCAACATGCTCTTATGGATCGAAGAAGAGAAGTAATACCAATTGCAAAATTAAAGACCTTATTATGAATGTTTATAATTGGCTGGAAATAATAAGGTTTTCACTCATAAATCATAATTTATAAACCAACAATTGGTATAACGTGTCTGTAAAAACATATCCCCCATATTAAAAGATCTAAAGCTCCGTACGAAACAGTGGATCGGTTTCGGTATCCTCCTCATTATCATGGCAGGTGTCCATAGTTATTCAGCAAGAACCATGGCTGAATTAAAAGCCGGCATTGACGAGGTAACGGCAAGCTGGTTGCCAAGAGCCATCGCAATCTCAGACCTCAACGTCCAGGGAGAGACCCTGGCTGCGAAGATCGGCAGCATCCTCAAGGAGGAACCCCAACCCATCCGAGCGCTAAAACCGGATGCGCCTTATATGCTCGAGCGGCTGATCAGTCATTGTCTGAACAAAGACGCCGATAAAAGACCTCAGACCGCCCGAGACGTGCGGAATGAACTGGATGAAATAAAGGATAGCTTAGAGGCAGAAGAGGTGATCATCAAGAGTGATTCAGACCAGCTGTCTGCTGAGCAAACGCGGTCCGGCACACTTCGGCCCCCTGTGATATTTGCCGGCGCCGTGTTGGTTTTTCTGACGGCGCTCACCGTCTGGTTTACGGCTGAGCGACGACTGAAACAGCCCTCACCTACGGAACGTCAATTCCAGTTTCCCATGAGCGCCACCGCTGGAAATCTCTTCGGTGAGCCCGCCATCTCGCCCGACGGAAAGTTGGTTGCCTATCCCTATGAGAGTCGTCTCCGGATCCGCGATTTGGAGCGGGGAACCAGCTGGCCGATACCGGATACCGAAGGCGCTGTATACCCTTTCTGGTCACCGGACGGTAATTTTATCGGCTACGAGCGGACCAATGCCCGCTGGCAGATATCCTTTAATGGTGGTATGCATCCTCGCTGGAGCTCGAGCGGTGATGCGCTTTTTTTCGTTGAAATAAGCGATGAAGGAAACAATCTCATGGCGGTCAAGGTCGATACCGAGCACGGATTCAGGAGGGATGAACCGGTGCGGCTATTCAACGCAGATCAGGCAGGTATTGTATTAACCCGGCCCGGTGTGACGCTGGCTTTTATCCCCAACTACGACGTAGCCTCCGACGGTCAGCATTTTGTAGCGGTACGCCATATCGGCGGTGATGTCGACGCCGGTGCGACGCTGCATATTGTACTGAACTTGCAGGTCCCCGAGAAGTAGGGATTGGGATATTTAATATTCGGGCTGTTTGTGAGAGGTGATCTCTCTGGTTTCCCAGTATCTCCCTGGACACGGCACCCGTTCTTGTTGTTTCGTAGTTTCGTAGGTTGCGTTTCGCGATTCGTAGCAACGTAGTTTCTTACACCCAGGAGCAAACATGTCTGCAAAAGATTTCGAAATCAAATCAGTAGAACGGATTCCGTTACACCTGCCCTTTCATCCCCGGTGCGCGGACGTGATGAAAATTCGTGTGCCCTTCTGGTCGTTGATAGATCTGTACAGGGTGACAACCGCGTCGGGCATCGTGGGCTATGGGGAGTTATTGACCAGAGATACGTGGTTCCGGGCGGCGGACCCTACTATCGATAAGATAATCGGGAAGAACCTGTTCGATATTTTGTGGGACGACAGTCTGGGGTCCGGCATACAGATCGCATTGTTCGATGCGGCGGGCAAGGCTCTGGGCGTACCCTGTCACCGGCTATTTGGCTCGCACCATCGGGACGAGTGTCCTGTCTCCTGGTGGGCGCAGGAAGCGAGTCCGGCCACATGGGCCTCGGAAGCAAAAGCAGCCGAAGAACAGGGCTATACGTCCATGAAGGCCAAAGCAAGGCCCTGGTTTGACGTCGACGAACAATTGACGGCTATTGACGGGGTGACGTCACCTCGATTCAAGGTGGACCTTGATTTCAACCAGCTTCTTCTGGGCGTAGACCAGGCCGCGAAGATAATTGCCGCTTTGGAAGCAAAGCACCACCGGTTGGCCATCGTGGAATCACCCATCCCTCAGAATGATGTGTCGGGAAACACCCTGTTGAGGCAAAAGATCAGCACGCCTATTGCCATGCATTACGGCAGTCCGCCCATCATGACTGCGATTCGGGAAGGGGTGTGTGATGGCTTTGTCATCGGCGGCGGCGCCGAGAAAGTATTGAAAGATGGTAGGCTGGCCGCCCAGGCCAATATGCCCTTCTGGTTGCAACTGGTAGGCACCGGCCTCACCACCCTGTTCTCCGTACACCTCGGCGCCGTGCTGTCCCACGCGCGCTGGCCCGCTATTCCTTGCATCAATATCTGGACCCATCCTTTGATCAAGGGTTTTAAGGTGGAAAGCGGCCACATCAAGGTCCCTGAAGGACCAGGACTCGGTGTCGAACTGGCCTGGGACGTGATTGAAAACTATACCGTAGATCTGGATTTCAAGCTTCCCAGAAGGCGGCAGATCCATACGATCCTCTGGCCGGACGGAAAACGAACGCCCTATCCCGACGCCGGCTATCGTCAGGAGTTCCTCGCAGGCAAACGGGTGGGGTTTTTGCCGGGCATCTCCCTGGAGCACCGGCTGGACGACGGCACAGAGAATTTTGACCGCGCATACCGGGCTTTGTTCTCAGAGCCGTATAGTGCGACATAGATTTAAGCGCGTCAGGCGGAGGAAAGTGGCCTGTCCCATGAACCCTGAGCCTGGCACCTATGTACTGGTCCTTTGTTGCCGTGCGCATAAGGTGTTTATGTTCCGAGAAGCCATAGAGAAAGAAGTTGCGGGGCATGATCGGATTTATGTGTGGACACCGGACAAAAATCGCCTTCAACACCATTGATAGCCGAGGTGTTAGACAGGTCATCTCGACTGACAGAGTCGCATACGTCAAGCCACCTCTGATGTGCCCTCAGTTCAGGAAAATGCCTCCCCATGTAGTAAATTGACATATCTGCCCACAAATAGTATATTTGAAGCTTCCCCGTAGCCCGTACGTGTTTAGCGTTACGACAATTGAGATTGAACTGGAATCATTTTCTGTCGTTCAACCGCCCTATTGACTCAATCGAAAGGAGTTACCATGCGCAAGTTCCTGTTACTCACGATTTGTTTAACCCTTGCCGGCTATACTGCCGTCCGGGCACAGACCGGTCCTATGGCCGTCAGTGCCGAGCCGTTCAAAGTCGGCACCTTCGAAATCCAGGGCGAGCCGACGGTCGGTGTGGTACTGCGTGACAGCCTGATCGTACATCTTGCCGCAGCGAACCGAGTCCTGGAAAGAAGCCCGATGTATCCCCCCGTACCCATGCCGGCGGATATGATCGCGCTGATTGAACGGTACGAATACGGCTTGAAGTATCGTTTGTATGAGTTGGTCACCCATCTGGTGAATACCGACCAGCTTACGGGCAGCCTTCCGGATTACATCTATAGATATCAGGATCTGCGTACCATGCCGCCTATCATGTACCCCGGTAAAATTCTCAATGCGGCGGTCAACTTCTACAGCCATGTGAATGAATCCGGCAACGAGGAAGAGCGGGCGGAGATGCGCAGACAGCGACGGGAAAATCGCGGCGTGCCTTATCTGTTCATTAAACCCGCCCGGGGCGCGGTGATCGGCGCCAGCGATGCGATCATCATCCCCTATGGTCGTAACCGCACGGACTGGGAAGTGGAACTCGGCACGGTCATAGGCCGTCCGGCCAAGTACGTATCCGCCACGGATGCACAAAATTATGTATTCGGTTACACGGTTACCATGGATATTTCAGACCGGGGCGGTCGCCCGCCCGGCGGCTACGGTCTACGGTCCGACTGGTTTGTCGGTAAAGGCCACGATACCTTCGCCCCCATGGGCCCGTGGATCGTGCCAAAGGAGTTCTATGGTAATCCCATGGAAAATTTGCGGCAGACGCTCAGTGTGGATGGTGAGACCATGCAGGAAGCCCGCGCCGGCGATATGATCCACACGCTATGGGAACTCGTTGAATACGCCTCCTCCATCGTCACCCTGTTTCCCGGTGATGTCATCAATAACGGAACCTCGGGAGGCACCGGGGTGGGAACGGCCGTACGGGGCGCCCAGCGTTTTCTGCAACCCGGCGAAGTGGTCGAAGCCAGTATCGATGGTATAGGCACCATGCGAATCAACGTCGAAGGGGAAGCGGTGCCGGCCGGTGGCACGGGGGCAAGGCTGCCGCCGGTGGATAGTTACAGGTGATATCGTTTTCGGGTTTCGGATTTATAACCAAGGCCATAGTACATAAGAGCTCTATTTGTCATCTCGACCGAGGCCTTCGACTGCGCTCAAGACAGGCTACGCTCGAGATGAGATTGGACAGCGATCCCCTCCAGGATATCAAAGTCCTTCAGAATATATCGTTTGTGATGAAGGAAGGGATTGTGTATAAAATCGAAAACGAAATGGTTCCGGTTATCAGTCCTGAAAAGAATTAAAGGACTGATGTGAAGCAAGGCCGGCATATGTTTTTAGCGTGTGTTCTGGTTTGTCATACCGGCGAAAGCCGGGAACCAGCGTCTTTGGACAGTAGTGGCGTCATTACATCACCTCGTATGAAAGTCACTGGAACTATTGTACCAACGGAATACAATAGATAGCCTTCGCCGGGGTGACGATTTTTTTCGTCGCGTCACATCAGGGTACATCAGAGTACAAAGCACAAAGTACAAATTTTTTGAGAACATTTTATCGCGTTGACGCAACTAAATGAGACATAAGGATACACAATATCTTTATGTCCTGGTGCAGAGGGGGTCATGGGGACGATTGATTTTGAGGGGCTTCAGCAGAATGATGCAGCGGCCTGGGGGTATTTTTTCGAAACGTACGCCGAAACGTTTTACCGGTTAGCACGGGGATATATCCCTGATCCGAGTGATGCGGAAGAAATGGTCAGCGAGACATTTATGAAGATCTATGACAAGGTTTGTCTCGAGGGCCGGCAGCCGGATGATATGGGCAAGCTGCACTACTGGTTCATAGGATTCTGTAAAAATATCTGCCGGCACCGGATTCGGCGGATCGACCGGGAGCTTACGTATTTAAGGAATCAAAAGCAACCGGCCTCGGATTTTGACGCGTTTAAATCGGATCGGTCGTATTTCGCCCTTATGGATTGTATGGAACCTCTGGAACCGGCGCTTCGGAAAGTCGTCGATTATTCCCTGGCGCTTGTGGTCGATCCCCTTGAGGATAAAGAGCCGTTGATGTCTCAAGAGCCGCAACATATCGACGACCGACTTGTCTGGTCATTACCGGCGGGGGAGCATCCTTTTTCGGCCAGTGAATTTCATCTGGCCTTCTACTACGCTCATACGAAACGGGAAGAATCGGGGTTGCAGACCGCCACCGGTGAGGCCGCGTTTGCGCACCGTCTGAACGTAGATTTACGCTATCTGAAAGCCGAAACAAGGAATATAATGTAACTTGGTCTGTTGTATACCGGCCATACCTTTGATATGTTTAAAGGACACCTGGACCAGATGCTGGAAGGTATTCAATATGAAGTGGTTGCAGAAAACGCGGACGACGGATGTATTGACCTGAGCATTGATCTACAGAAAAACCAGGGGAATGAAACATTGATCAATCGCGTTGTTCATCAATTTCAAACGTCGTAGGCGCACGGCGTGCTGTGCGCCTGCTTTTTAACGCAAACCAAGGTATACATCCATGAAGCATCCGCCCGTTGATATTCCGGTCATTGCCGGACAAATATCAGACCTGATATTTACCTCCTCCTACACGGCCGACAAACAGTTGACCGGTCTGCAGAGCGTTCGGTGGCTGGCGCGTCAGCAGAAACTAATCGTACATAAAGAAGAAGGGTTTCGTGCTGATGGAACGAATTAACATATCGCCCTTTTCTGCACCGGATTTCCGGAAGAACTTCAGCAGCCGTTCAACCGGATGGTCATCCGGCAGACGAACGCCGCCCGGATGATTGATCCCAACAAGCATGATCTGTTAAACTTTACCCTGTTAAAGATCTGGTTGCCCGAGGCCTGTTACAGCATCTATGTCCTGCCCTCCACCGCGTCTCTGAATACATTACGTGTTGACCCCCGGACTTGCTGGCGGCTCTTGAAGATTGCCGTATTAACACGTGCAGCGGGCGTCCCGTCGACTATATCATCTCCTCCATATTCCCCGGCGACGATACCGGTATCTTACAAGGTGAGACGCTCTTCATACATAGTGAGGGGCGGACGATGCTTTCATTCTGGCCGCCCGGCAATTTTAAAGGTCATGGACAGTGGCAGCTTGGTTTTTCTGTGGCCGATGCGGTGCTGTTATCCGGGCAGGTGGATCAATTATCGAACGGGCGCCGTCGTGCTTATCGCCCAGGAACAATGGCCGCCCAAGGCGTTCATCCTGTGCCTGACCAACGATCTGATCTGGTGGATACCGTTTGGCTTGTATCTGTATGATGCCTGGAAACCGTTTATTGCGGATGTCGAAGACCTCCATACAAACACTTGACAGGATATTTCC
>Ga0066376_10001974_pt1 | contig 19479 bp, 15 predicted proteins | sample Knorr_S15_td_Bot_FD_77009 | JGI IMG/M metagenome (GOLD analysis project Ga0066376, IMG submission 77009) | Marine microbial communities from Southern Atlantic Ocean transect - Knorr_S15_td_Bottom_ad_5009_LV_A | ecosystem: Environmental > Aquatic > Marine > Oceanic | place: Southern Atlantic... | reverse complement strand
CTATACCGCCGTGACCCACAAATACATCTTCGACTACCACGACGGCGACATATATTTCTGCGCCGCCGATATCGGCTGGGTGACCGGCCACTCCTACATCGTCTACGGACCGCTGGCCAACGGCGCCATAACCACCATGTTCGAGGGCATCCCCACCTATCCCGATCCGGGGCGTTACTGGGAGATAATCGAGAAGTGGGGGGTCAACCAGTTCTACACCGCGCCCACCGCCATTCGCGCCATCGCCGCGGCCGGCGACAAATTCCCCGCCAAGTACGACATGCCCAGTCTGCGTCTGCTGGGGACCGTGGGCGAGCCCATCAATCCCGAGGCCTGGCGCTGGTACCACGTCAACGCCGGCAAAGAGCGCTGCCCCATCGTCGACACCTGGTGGCAGACCGAGACCGGCGGCATTCTGATCACTCCGCTTCCCGGAGCCATCCCCACCAAGCCCGGCTCGGCGACTTTCCCGTTCTTCGGCATCGAACCGGTGATCCTCGACCCCGAGAGCGGCAAGGTCCTCGAAGGCAACGACGTCAACGGCGTGCTCGCGATCAAGGCGCCGTGGCCGGGTCAGATGCGCACGATATACGGCGACCACAAGCGCTTCGAGGAGACCTACTTCGACCAGTACAAGGGCTATTACTTCACCGGTGACGGCTGCCGGCGGGACGAGGATGGCTACTACTGGATCACCGGTCGCGTCGATGACGTCATCAACGTCTCCGGTCACCGCATGGGTACCGCCGAGGTCGAAAGCGCCCTGGTCGCTCACGCCAGCGTGGCGGAAGCGGCCGTGGTGGGCTTCCCGCACGAGATCAAGGGACAGGGCATCTACGCCTACGTGACCCTGAACGCCGGGGAGGATTACACCGACGATCTCAAGGACGCCCTCAAGAAGCAGGTTCGCACCATCATTGGACCCATCGCCACCCCCGACGTCGTCCACTGGGCCCCGGGACTGCCCAAGACCCGATCGGGCAAGATCATGCGCCGCATCCTGCGCAAGATCGCCGCCGACGAAACCGATGAGATAGGTGACACCTCCACGCTGGCAGACCCCGCCGTGGTCGAGGACCTGATCGGAACCCGTTAGGCGAGCGTCGCGGTGATATCGCTGGGAACCACCGTCACCCACGACTTGTCCGCTGCCTCCTCACGCGAGTGGTTGGAGACCAACGGCCTGGGAGGCTGGGCCTCCTCCACGGTGAGCGGCGCCCACACGCGCCGCTACCACGGCCTGCTCGTAGCGGCCGTGCCCCCGCCCATCAACCGACGGGTCCTCCTCTCCCGACTCGACGAGACCCTGCGCACACCGCACGAGGTTGCCGAACTGGGCTGCTCCTTCTTTCCCGGGGCCGTCCACCCGCAGGGGTACAGGAGCCTCAGCCGCTTTTATCTGTCGCCTTTTCCCACTTTCGAATACTCGGCTGTCGGCGTCGAGATACGGAAAATCGTCGCCGCCATCCACGGCGAAAACACCGTGGTGATTCGCTACGAGCTCATCTCTGCGCCGACCTCCATCCAGCTCGAGCTGCGGCCCTTCTTTGCCGGCCGAGACTACCACCATCTCGGGGCGGCCAACGACGGCGTTGCCCGCGAGGCCCGCTTTGAGGACGGCGTGCTCGAGTACCGCTCGTATCCCCATGAACCCGCCGTGCTGATCGGCCTGGCGGGCGCCGGCTATGAAGCGGCTCCGGCCTGGTATTACAACTTTCAGTATCCGCGCGAGGCGGAGCGCGGCCTGGATGCGGCCGAGGATCTGTTTACCCCCGGCATCCTGCGTTGTGTGCTGACGCCCGGCCAGCCGCTGTGGGTGATCGCCTCTGTCGATGACCCGACCGGGCGCGACCCCGAGGCGATGCTGGAGAAGGAGAGAGCACGTCGGGAATCGGTGCCCGTGCCGGCCCCGCTGCGCCACGATGCCCTGGGAATACAGCTGGCCCGTGCCGCGGACCAGTTCATCGTCCGGCGCGGCAACGACGGCACTACCGTGATCGCCGGCTATCCCTGGTTCACCGACTGGGGGCGGGACACCATGATCGCCCTGCCCGGAATCTGCCTGGTGGCGGGCAGGTTTGCCGAGGCCAGGTCGATCCTGCGCACCTTCGCGCGGCACATCAGCCAGGGCATGATTCCCAACCGCTTCCCGGAAGCTGCTGAAGAGCCGGATTACAACACCGTCGACGCGACGCTCTGGTTCTTCGCCGCCCTGTACAGATACCTGCGCTACAGCGGCGACTTCGAGCTGGGGCGCGAAGTGTGGGATTCGCTCAAGGAGGTGATCTCCTGGCACCGGAAGGGAACCCGGTACGGCATCGGCGTCGCCGACGATGGTCTCCTGCGGGCGGGAGAGGACGGGGTGCAGCTCACCTGGATGGACGCCAAGGTCGGCGACTGGGTAGTGACGCCCCGACAGGGAAAGCCGGTTGAAATCAACGCCCTCTGGTACAACGCGCTGCGCACCATGGCGTGGCTCGGCTCGCGCCTGGGTGAGGACGCCGATGCGGCCGACTACCGCGTCCTGGCGGATGGCGTGGCGCGGATCTTCGAGGATGTGTTCTGGAACGAGGAGGGGGGGTGTCTATACGACGTCATCGATGACGACGGTAGAGGCGATTCGTCGGTGAGACCCAACCAGATCCTCGCTCTCAGCCTCCCCTTCCCGCTGTTCTTGCCTGGAAACGATCGGGCCCGGCGGATCTTCGACACCATCGACGACCAGCTCTTCACTCCCACCGGTCTCCGCAGCCTGTCCTTTCGCGACCCGGGCTACCGTCCTCACTACGGCGGTCCCCCTCTCGACCGCGACGGCGCCTACCACCAGGGCACGGTGTGGAGCTGGCTCCTGGGCCCCTTTATCACTGCCCTGGTGCGGCTCCACGGGACGGATGGCCGTCGGCGCGGACAGACTATCCTGGAGGGTTTCGAACCACACCTCGAACAGGCTGGACTCGGGTCGGTCTCGGAAATCTTCGACGGCGATCGCCCCCACGCGCCTCGCGGCTGTGTCGCCCAGGCCTGGAGCGTGGGCGAGCTGCTGCGGGCCTACTGCGAGGACGTGTTGGGGCACCATCCGTCCGGCGACGTTGCGCAACCAGCCGTGGGCACAGCCCGGTTCCCCGAATCCACCTAAGCGCGCCTCCTCTCATCGTCCTTCGGGGGGGTGCGTGCGATCACTGTCGAAGCCATGAGCGGACCGACGATTCTCTATCTATACATCATCTCAAAGCAAGGTGTTCCTTGAGGAAGGCAGGCACGGAGACCCGCTGACTTCCACTGACAGGCTTGCCAGCTGCTACCACGTCACATCGAGCCCCGACCGCGTCCATCTGCTCCTTGAACGCTGTCCCAAAGAGGGGATGGTGAATCCCATATGGAGCATCGAGGCCCCGATCGTATCGCAGTAGCGTGGGCGGTGTATCTCGATCGACGTGGTTGATCGGGGAAAGCTCCTCCATGAGGCGATACCTGGACTCCGGCAGATGGTCGAGTTCCCCCGCTTCGTAGTCAAACAGCTGCTCGAACTGACGGTAGGCGTCTGAACCTGGCATCAGGTCTCGGATGAAACGTGGGTCAATTGATGTCACAACTGAATTGGCTGCGACGCATCTCAAGCGAAGTCGACTCGCGCGCTAGCGGATCTCTGGCACGAGGCTTGGCCATATCATCGTGACACCCCAGCCAAAGAGAGAGACACGCCCCTGACGAGGCGCCAGTAGCAGCGATCCGGTCCTTGTCCAGATTCCAATCAGCCGCCTTGCTACGCACGAACTGTAGTGCCCTGGCCGCATCCTGGAATTGGGCCGGAGCCGGATCGGTGTGCGGCATCCTGTGTGCAGGGGCGATGACCGTGATTCCGGCGGCCAGCAGGCCCATGATCTCCTTCTTCACCCGGAGCGGTTCGCCGGTCTCCTGGGACTGCGCTAAGGGAGGCTCGGGACGAGGGGCAACTGGTGGCTGCAGACGCGCACGCCCGGTGCGGAATCCGCCAGCTTGAAACGTCAGCACCACAGGGCATGGATCGGCCGCTTCCGCCAGCCAGACGCTCATCGTGTTGAGCGGATCAGGGCCATAGCCGATGCGCGCGAATGTAGCCTCGGGAATGGTGGTGTTACCTCTCTCTGTCTTTTCCATCAATCAATCACCTCTAAAGCGCCCGGCTATAGTCCCTATGACTTGTCGGTGACTTTCTCTTTGTAAATTCTGATAAATCTGTCAAACAGTCTCTCTGCTTGGCCTAGGCGCACCAAGATATGGTCGATGTCCTGGTTCGGGCATCTCCTCGAAGCGTACGGCGAGGATTGTCCTCCGCCCCTCCAGGAGGGCCCGTGCCAACCGGTGTCCTCCGTCCATTAGTCGCCCATTGGAGTTGACGATCACGGGGTGAGTCCAGTCCGCGCTGTTGATTCGACGACAATGTGCCGTTATCTCTCGAATCGTGGGTGGGTGGCTCGTCCCGAACCAGCAATCTACATCAAGCTCTTCAAAACTCTCCACCTCGAGGTCAAAGGGTGGAAGTGATTCCGCCAGCTTCCAAAGTCGTTCCGTATCCCAGATATATCTCTTGCCATTGATCTCGGAGGAGTGTGTCGACTTCCGCTCTGCCAAAGATGCCTCCTGGACGAACTGGGAAATAAGGTCACTCGTTGGTGCTGTAGTTCAAATGTTCGTTTATGGCCTCGCCCTGGCACGTCATAGCTCAGCAACTCTCACATTCGCGTTGGTATCGTCCGAGCGACAGGCCGCCTCGATGACCTGCATGGCGAACAGGCCGAGCTCAGCCGGCGAGCCGTTCACCGCATCACCGAGAGCGACGTCGACGAGATTATTGGCCGGCGCGTACATCGGATAGATCTCCTCCTCCGCCAGATCGTCGTAGGAGGTCACCTGTCCCCGGGAGTCATGGAGAGTCATCACGCCTTTCCACAATTCCATGAACAGCATTCCCTCCGTGCCGTACACGCGGACCTCGTAGTTTCGATCCGTCAGCATCGTCGCGCCCGTCGATGCCAGGGCGACCAGCGTCCCGTCATCCAGCTTGATGTTCAGCGTGTCATAGACATCGACATTCGTATCGGCGCGATCGAATCGCGCAAAAACCTCAGCCGGCTGCTGGCCGGTGAGAAAGGCCAGGTACGCCGCGGCGTGCGAAACCTGGCAGTAAATCTGGCCGCCCCCGGCGATGGCCGCGTTGCTATATGACGTTTGTCCGGGTTCCTGATAAGGAGGGGCGGCGTTCTCAAACGCCGCGCTGTCGCCGAATACCTGGTCCCAGGGCAGACCGCGGTACAGTCCGTGCGTGAAATTGGTCATCAGCACACTGATCATCTTCAGCTGGCCCAGGGCGCCCGCCTTGATCAGTTCACGTGCAGCGACACCGTGCGGCGTGTAATGCCAGGGACAACTGATGAGAAACCCAAGACTCCTACTACTCGCCAGGTCGACGAGCTGTGCCGCCTCAGCCGCGGTAAATGTCATCGGCTTCTCGATCAGCACATGCAGACCACGCTCGAGAGCCGCCCTGGCTTGCTCGAAATGCATGTTCGGCGTCGACGAGATGATCACCGCATCCAGGTCTTCGATCGCCAGCACTTCGTCCACTGTGGTACAAGCTTGCTGGACCCCGAAGTCAGCTGCCACCTTTCGGGCGGCGTCAAGGCTGCGCTTTTGCACCGCTGCCAACTCAGCTCGTGGATGATTCTTCAAAGCGGGCAAGTGGGCCTCACAGGCCCACCATCCCGCGCCCATGACTGCACAGCGGATCTTGCTCATAATAGATTACCCCGTAGAAGTCCGTTCAGGTTTGCGGGAACAGTGGAACAAGCAAGAGATTCGTTTCCGACCGCTATTCGTCGTTCCCGGGCTGCCCGTCGACAGAGACGTCCCAACTCGCGATGGGCGCTTGCAGGCCGTCTTCGATCCACAGAAACCGACCAGTGACGCCGGCGCTTTCCTCTCGCATCAGCTTGAGTGTCAGGTCCGCGGCCTTCGCCGGCGGATCGCCATTGGTTTCAGCCACCCACTGAACCCAGGCTCGATAGCCATCCGCCTCCGGTCCCAGCAGGTTTGCCTCATCCCGGATAGCCGCCCACATGTCGGTCTTGACCTCGCCGGGATGGATGACATTCGCTGTCACGCCCGTATCTTTGAGTTCAACAGCCAGATGCCGGGTAAACTGATTCAACGCTACCTTGCTGGTCCCATACGCGCTGTTGAGCGGCCCGGGTGGATGCAGCGATGCGGCTGAGGTGAGGTTGACGATACGCCCCCAGCCCGCTTCGATCATATCTCCGATAAATAGCCGGCACAGGCGGTACGGACCCACCGTATTGATGGTCAACGTTTCGATCCAGCGGTCTGGATCGCTATCCTTGATCATCTGTATCGGACCGAATACGCCAGCGGCGTTGACTAGAATATCCACTCGCCCCAAACCATGCGCCACGCGATCGCTGATTAACCCGACCCCTGCCGCCGTGCTGACATCAGCCGGTATGGAACAGGCACTGCCGCCGCTTTCGGCAATCAGACGCTCTGTCTCCTGAAGCTGGTCGGTGCTTCGGGCGACCAGGGCGACCTGCGCACCGTGCGCCGCCAGACGGCCGGCGATCTCACGCCCTACGCCACGACCTGCGCCAGTCACTACCGCAACCTTCCCCGTCAGTAGGGCAGCCATGGTCTAGCCCTTGTCACGGGCCCGCGTCTCGCACCGGAAGATCTCGCGCAGCTCACTGAAATCAACCAGGCCATCTTCGCGGAACTCCAGAAAAGGTTCCATGACCTTGGCCCAGCGATCGTGTATTTCGGAGCCCCACAGACGGTCCCAGGCCTCTTCATCGGTGATTTCGGAGAACAAGAACAACACCGGATCCCGTTCAAACGTAGTGATCGTGGCGATCCCGCTGCGCTCGATCTCTTCGACCAACTCCGGCCAGATTTCATTGTGGTTACTCGTATACTCAGCCAGTGCGCCAGGCTTCAGACGCATGGTAAAAGCGCGGCGGATCATTCGCTATCCTTTCTGACTAATGCTCTGTTAAGGGATAGACCTCGTCGTCCACAGGTTATGGATGACCACGCGTCGCTGTCAAGGTCGTGTTGCGATTGATGCTCTGGGTCTGGCGCCAGGGCACGTCTCGCAAATGGCAGGAGAGCAGACTCTCGGTCGCCATCCGGACTTGCCACCAGACTGACTATAGATGAATTTCGTTTCCACATCGCCGCCAGGAGCCTCGGCCCATCGTCGTTGATCGCAACGCGGGTGACGAGGCGGGTTGTGGATTGCAGCAATTCTGACAGGAGGACCGTTGGCCGCTATGAGCGAAGCCGTTATAGAAGCCGCGTTTCCCGAAGTGCTGAACGACGGCCATCTCCGGCAGTTCCAGGAGCAGGGTTACCTTGCCTTCGAGAACGTGTTGACTGCCCAGGAAGTCGAGGCCGCTCGCGCCGCTCTTACGGAATCACCGTGGGTCTGCTGCGCGATCTGCGACACGGATCCGCCGAGCTCGTCCAGGCGCCGGCAAACGCGACCCGGAATTACGCCGGTCCCCAGGTCGTCAAACCGGACACCGGCTTTACCATCCACTTCGAAGCCGGTGTCGATCCTTCCAGTCTGGAGGCCGAAGAGGCGGAGCTCAAATTCCGCAAACTGCACGGCTACCACCAGGAACACTCTACGTTCGTACACATGGCCCACGAACACCCCCGTTTCCGCGACTGCATTGGGCAACTGCTTGGGGAGGAAGCGATCCTGAAAGCGGACATGGCCCTGTCCAAACCCCCCTTCGTCGGCTCAGAGAAGCCCTGGCACCAGGACAACGCCTACTTCAACTGGCTGCCGCTGGAGAAGATCGCCACCGCCTGGATCGCCCTCGACGACGCCGAGGTCGATAATGGATGCATGCACATCCTGCCAGGAGGGCATTTAGCGGGTGCCCTCCGCCACCACCACACTATCGATTGCGAGATTGTCGAGGATCGCATCGACAAGGCCAGTGCCGTTCCCATTCCGTTAAGGGCAGGTGGCGCCATGTATTTCTCCGCCATGCTGCCGCATCAGACGCCGCCTAACACGACGGCGGGCCGTCGCCGCGCCCTGCAGTTCCAGTATCGCGGCATCAGCACGCATCAGGTCACCAGGGAGGAGTTTGGCGCCGTCTTCGCCGAAGCCGACGGCACGCCGGCGTCCTGCGCCCTGGCTCACGGCACAGGTTGAGCTCGAGCCAACAGGTGTGAGAGCGTCGGGATTTTTTCGATAGGGGCAGGGCCCGATATTTCCATGATCCGATAACGTTTTGCGCTGCGCGAACGTGCCGAAGCGAAGCGTAGGCAGGTTAGGCCGGAGGGCGTAGAGCGCCCGAAGCCCCGCAACGTCATGTAATCTGACGTGGTTGTTCGTCCTTGATCCTTCTGATCGTCAATTTGGTTCAGCGGACAGATTGCTCATCAGGGTGATATGTCTCGCAGTGCTTCACACTCGTCCTGGGTGCTATACCTGCCTATATTGTATGCCGGTCACCCTGACTTGCTTCGACAATAGGAGAGGAACTTGGCAACCATCAAACGTCGCGACTTCATTCGCAAAGCATCGATAGCAGCAGCGGGGGCGGCAGGTGTCGTATCCGCCTGTGCATCACCCAAAGAGAGCTCTACGCCGGCAACTCGATTAAGCGAGAAATTTCGGTGGAAAATGGTCACAACCTGGCCGCCCCACTTTCCGATCCTGGGGATCGGCGCGGAGAAGTTTGCGCAGTGGGTGGAGGAGATGTCTGGAGGCCGCCTGAAAATACGGGTGTACGGGGGCGGTGAACTGATTCCGCCCCTGGAGGGCTTTGATGCCGTCAGCCAGGGCGTAGCCGAAATGTGCCACGGGGCGGCATACTACTGGGCTGGAAAGGCTCCCGCTACCCAGTTCTTCGCCGGCCTGCCGTTCGGCATGAACGCCCAGCAGCAGAACGCATGGTTGTATTCGGGAGGCGGGTTGGCCCTGTGGGAAGAGCTATACGTGCCCTTCAACGTGGTCCCGATGCCAGCCGGCAACACGGGCGTACAGATGGGCGGATGGTTCAATCGCGAGATCAACAGCATCGATGATTTCAAGGGGCTGAAGATGCGAATCCCAGGACTGGGCGGAAAGGTCATCTCCAAGGCCGGAGGATCGGCCGTACTTTCTGCTGGGGGTGAGATCTACACAAACCTGGAGCGCGGTGTTATCGACGCTACCGAATGGGTCGGCCCGTTCCACGACCAGTTGATGGGATTTCACAAAGCCGCCAAGTACTACTACTATCCAGGGTGGCACGAGCCAGGCGGATTGCTCGAGCTCATCATCAACAAGAGCGCCTTTCAGTCGCTGCCCGTCGACCTGCAAGCCATCGTCCGCGCCGCCGCCGCCCGGACGAACCTGTGGATCTTGTGTGAATTCGAATCTAAGAACTACGCCGCACTAAAGGAGCTTGTCGACAAACACGACGTCGATCTTCGCCGCTTCCCAGATGAAGTCATCGCCCAGCTCAGAACCTACACCGAGGAAGCTATCGCCGAGCTCACGGCAAGCGACGCGCCGAGCAAGAAAATCTACGCCTCTTACAGCGCCTTCCAGTCAGACGTGTCCACCTGGGCCGAACTGTCCGAGAAAATGTACTACACCAGTATTTCATCGTAGCTGCTTGACACGCCGAAGAGCAGTTTCCGAATAGCTATTCTGAACGGTAGAGCAGGTGAGGAAATGTTCGCCTGCTCTACCCCCTCTCCTGTTGTCCTGTCGCCTTTCCTACTTCCTCGCCAGCCACTCGGGAAACCACGTCGCCGACTCGGGAAACGCAATCACCAGGCCGACCGCGATTATCTGAATAATGATAAACGGAATAATCCCGCGATAGATATGCCCCGTCTCAATTCCCTTCGGCGCAACTCCCTTGAGATAGAACAGCGAAAATCCGAACGGTGGGGTCAGGAACGATGTCTGCAAGTTCATTGCAATCAGAATGCCCAGCCACAACGGATCCACGCCAAACTGCTGAAAAATTGGGGCGACGACAGGAACGATAATAAAGGTGATCTCAATGAAGTCGATGAAGAATCCGGCGATAAAAATCATCACCATCACCAGCGCCAGAAAGGCGCTCGGACCCATGTCGGCACTTACAATCAGGTTGGTAAGGTAGATATCTCCTTCCATTCCCCTGAACACCAGGCCAAACGACGTCGCCCCGACCAGGATAAAAAAAACCATACAGGTCAGATGCGTCGTCTCCGCCATCACGGCCTTCAACACCGAAATTGAGAACTTCCCCTGCGCAATGGTCAGAACCGTTGCGCCAAAGGCGCCCACGGCAGCCGCCTCAGTCGGGGAAGCAATCCCTGCGAAAATCGATCCCAGAACAGCCAGTATCAAGAAAAAAGGCAGGATGAAGGCCTGTAGGATCTTTCGCGCCATGCCAGCGCCACGGAACACCGCCAGGTCCGCGGCTGGCATCGCCGGAACCAGATTCGGCCTTAGGATCGCAAGAATCCCAATCCAGAGCAGATACAGACCTACAAGCGCAAAGCCGGGAATAACCGCGCCCATGAACATGTCGCCGATAGACACATTCAGGATGCTTCCCAAGAGGACAAGCACGATACTCGGCGGAATTATCTGACCCAACGTACCTGAGGCCGCCACCGTCCCCGCTGCTACTTCCGGGCTGTATCCTCGACGCAACATCGTCGGCAAACTCAACATCCCCATGGTCACCACGGTCGCACCCACAATCCCGGTAGAGGCGCCGAGCATGGCCCCGACAACGACGATTGAGATTGCCAGCCCTCCCCGCAATCTGCCAAAAAGAAGGGCCATCGTTTCGAGCAACTCCTCGGCCAGACCCGACTTCTCCAGCATCACCCCCATGAAGACGAACAGCGGTACGGCAATCAGTACATAGTTCGTCATCACTCCCCATACACGGAGAGGAAGCAGATGGAAAAAGTCGAAGCCGAAGGTTGCGGCTCCCATCAGGATCGAAACACCGCCGAGCGTAAACGCCACCGGGAACCCGAACAACAGCAGCACGAATAGAACCAGAAACAGAATCAGAGGCATTGCTTCGATCACGCCGCTTCCTCCTCATCATCGTACCATCCATTGGCAATCGCGAGCGATACGAAGGACAGCGCCACGCCTTGCAGCATCAAAAGGAGAAAACCGATTGGAATCGCCGACTTCAGAATGAAGCGAGCGGGTAAGCCACCTGGATCCGGACTGGTTTCACCAATCAGAAAAGAGGTCTTGACGAACGTTTGCGACCCCCAGATACCGACCAGGCAGAAGGGCACCAAGAACACCATGCTCCCGATGAAATTCACCAGGGCTTTGTGCTTCGCGGAGAACCGGCTGTAAAAGACATCCACCCGGACGTGCCGGTCATGCTTCAGGGTATACGCAGAACCCAGAAGAAAAATCAACGCGAACAGGTGCCACTCCATCTCTTGAACCGCCACCAGGCTGTTCTGCAGCAAGTAGCGCGTAAACACGTCATAGCAAACGACAAGCACGAGCAGCCCGGTCAGCCACGACACGGCGAGACCAACCCTTTCGCTCACACTTTCGGCGAACCGAACGTATTTGCATCCGAGTTTTCGAATCATCATTTTCTAGTACTCTGTTAAAAGGAGTCGCCGCGCTCGAAGCCGTCCAGAATTTCACGCTCCCCTGTGGTCAGTATTTCAGCCATCCTGTTTTCTCTGGTAATCCCGCCTTGCCTTGCGGCTGGGGACGATCGTCTTCAGAATCCGAATCGATCCGCCATGGATTAAATAACTGTCACACAATGTGTGCACTTCGTCAACACTCATAGCAGCGCTGGGCGTAGCGTGAGTTACACCAACGGGTCCCTGTCTGCAGTGAGTGCGGACTGGGAATCGACGACACGGACAGATGCCGCGTCCGGCCGGACACCCGACTCTCAGCGGGCCAGAAGGAGCCGGCGGCTCAGGACGCTTTCAGTCCCACCCCCGTCGCGGTAGCGCAGCCGGTAGGCGTAGACCCCGGAAGCAACGGCCCTGCCCGCGGCATCGGTGCCATCCCAGAACCAGCTCGCCGGTCCCGCCGCCGCCTGCTCCTGCCGCCACTCGCGCACGCGGCGCCCCAGGATGTCGTAAATGGTCAGTTCCAGCTCGCCGGGGCCCGGCAGCTGCGCGCGCAGGTGGACGCGGCCGTTGAAGGGATTGGGGTACCCCGGAGCCAGGCGCAGGCCGGTGGTCCCGGCAGCCCGGGCAGTTCCGCCAGCCACAACCGTGGGCGGTGAACGCCGGCCGATTTTCTGCTCCAGGAGCTCCCAGGTCTCGACCCGGCGACTCTCGTAGCCCAGGGCCCACATGCCGACGCCGCGCAGACCGTGATCCAGGGCCAGGTCGAACTTCAACCCAAGGCTGGCCGGATCGTCGTGCCAGACCTGCATCCAACTGCCGTCCTTCTGGTAGCGGTACCACGGTGTCTGCGACACCGGATCCCACAGGTCGCCATGCGTGCTGGCGCCCATGAGAGTTGCCCAGAACTGCGGATATTCGGCGAAGGCGGACGTCGGCGCCCGCGCCTCGGAGCTCGTCGTGCTCCAGCGGCAGCCGTAGAAAGGCACGCCGAGGATCAGTTTTTCGGGATGCTGGCGCGTCACGCCGCCGAAGTCGCCGGTGACGGTGGTGGTGATGTTGCGGCCGGGTCCGCGCAGGGGCGCCGTCGGCCCGGCGAGCTCGCTCCAACTGCCGGAGAAGGCGTAGCCCATGATAAACAGGTAGTCGCAGCTGGCCGCCAGCCCTTCGTAGTCCCAGCGTCCTCCCCAATCGACGGGAGGCGCCGCGAAGCTCACCTCGCAGCCCGGGATCTCGGCGTGCAGGTAGGCGGTAAGGTCGGCCAGGAAGCCGTTGATGTGCGACGGCCAGCCGTTGGCGCCGGGGCCCTCGAAGTCGATGTTGACGCCGTCGGCGTTCCCCTCCTTTACCGCGTCACGGATGGCAGTGAAAAACCGCTGCCGCCGTTCCTCGTCGCCGATCAGGGCCAGGACCTTGCTGTCGCCGAACAGTGTCGCCGTCAGAATCACGCGCACGCCGTAGGCATGGGCCGTGTCGACCAGTGCCGTCCACGGCCACCCGTGGCCGTCGCCGAGGCTGCCGTCGGTGTTCACCTCCACCGAGAAAGGCGCGATGTGGGTCAGCAGCTCCCAGTCAATACTGTGGTAGTAGGTGGCGTCTATCCAGTAGGGTAGGAAGCCAAAGACGACCGGACGTGCCGACGGTGCCTTGGCCGCCGGGCGTAGCGGCACTGCCGAGCGCGTGCCGTCGCCGATCAGGTCTGCCAACACCGGATGCTGGCGGTGGGCCTCCAGGGCCGCGGAGTGCGGGCCCCGCCAGACCTCGCCGGCACCAGCGAACAGCGGCGCACTGTACGCCAGCAGGACCACGGCCGTGAGCCGCAGCGGCAGGATCGCGATGCGTCGGTGACGTGATCTCATCCTCGTGAATGTACGGAAGCCTCCCGCACTTGTCGCCCTCCTGCGTGCCCGCCACACGGGATCATAGCATCAGGATTCGCAGTCGCTAATACGCAGCCTGAAGGTCGTCCCCCGGCCAACCTCGCTCTCCGCCGCGAGCTTCCCTCCCAGCAATTCCGCCGTCTTACTGGCAATCGCCAGCCCCAGCCCGGTACCTTCCATCTGCGCCCCGCCCTGTCGCTCTACCTGGCGAAACTCATCGAAGATATGGGGCAGGTCCTGCGGCGGGATGCCGATGCCCGTATCGGCTATGGACAACTCGACTGCGTCATCAACGCGCGCCAGGGACAGCGTGATCGAGCCGGAGTCGGTGAACTTCATAGCGTTGCCGAGGAGGTTCATCACCACCTGCCGCAGGAGATCGGGGTCAGAACTGATCTCCCCCACATCCGCCAGTTCACGGCGCAATTCGACCCCCGGCTTGACAATGGACTCCAGCGCATCAGCGCACTCGTCGGCGAGGGCGCGCAGGTCCACCGGCTGCAGGTTCACCTCGCTGCGCCCCGCCTCGATCCGCGACAGGTCGAGGATGGCGTTGATCAGGTTGAGCAGGTTGCCCGACGAGGTCTCGATGTTGGCGAGGTTTCGCTGCTCGCGCTCGTCGAGGCGATCGCTGGTTTTGCGGCGCAGCAAGCGACTATAGCCGATGATAGCGTTCATCGGCGACCGCAGGTCGTGCGACATGCGGCGCAGAAACTGGGACTTGTTGCGGCTGGCTTCCTCGATCTGGCGGTTGGCGGCGAGCAGACGGCGGTCCCGGCGAACGATGCGCGTCCCCTGTAAAACCACTAGTGCCAGGGCCAGCGCCAGGGCTGACACCCAGGCGATGCGCTCGTACGGGACGTGCACCTCGAGATCCACAGTCGCTGGCGAGCTGGACCGCACCAGGTCCCGGTCTACGGCCACCACCTCGAAGGGTGTAGTCCCCTGTCGGCAGCTCGTCGTACTCCATGCGCACGGCGCGGGTGGTGCGCCATTCGTGGACGCCGCGCAGCCGGTAGCGATAGACCATCCCGCCAGGCCGCGTCTTGAAGCTCGAACCGTGGAACTCGAATACCACCAGCTTCACCGTCGAAGGGACGGAGAGCTGTCGGGGACTCCGATGGCGTCTGTCCGCGACCACCGCGTCGATGCGCACGCTCGGAGGCCGGGCGGGGGGTTGCCGGAACCGAACTACGCCGCCATAGGTTGCGAACCAGATGTCGCCCTTCCGGTCCTGGATGATGGAACGCACGGACTGGCCGGTCAGACCGTCCTCGGCGGTCAACGTCTGGAACACCTCGCCGTCGAAGCGGCTCACCATCGTCCCGCCGATCGTCGCAGCCTCGTGGAGCGGCGCGGTCCAGTCGCTGGGTGGATCCGCCGACTTTCGGTCTGCCTTCACACCCAACGGCCGAGCGCCCCGTGTGCGCGAGACCTTCGTCTTCGAAGCACAGGCCCGCAGTCTCGAGCGCATCGCGGCCACCAACGGCGAGGCCTTTTATCGCGGCGACCTGGCCGAGGCCATAGCCGCCCACGCCCGCGACACGGGCGGCGTCATGACCGAACAGGACCTGGCCGCCCATCAGGCCGATTGGGTCAAGCCGATCCAGCAAACCTATCGCGGCTTCACGCTGCACGAGATCCCGCCCAACGGCCAGGGCATCGCCGCTCTGCTTATGCTGGGCATGCTCGAGAACCTGGATATCTCCTGTCACGCCGTCGATTCCGCAGCCAGCATACACCTCCAGCTGGAAGCCATGAAGCTGGCCTTCGCCGATGGACACCGCTATGTCTCCGATCCCAACGCCCGCGACATCGAATACAGCCAGCTGCTCGACTCGTCCTATCTCGCCGAAAGATCGAAGAAAATAGATCTGTCTAGAGCAAACACCCCCGCCTTCGGCACCCCGGGACCGGGCGAAACCGTCTATCTGACCGCCGCTGATGACAGCGGTATGATGATCTCCTTCATCCAGTCCAACTACATGGGATTCGGTTCGGGCGTCGTCGTGCCCGACACCGGCATCAGCCTGCAGAACCGAGGCGCGGGCTTCACCCTCGAGGAGGGACACCCCAATCGGGCTGACGGGGGCAAGCGGCCCTATCACACCATCATTCCAGCCTTCATCACCAGGGACGGACAACCGGTGATGAGCTACGGCGTCATGGGCGGCCCGATGCAGCCGCAGGGACACGCACAGATGATGATTCGAATGTTCGACTACGGTCAGAATCCACAAGCCGCGTGCGACGCCCCGCGCTGGCAGGTCTTCCCCGGCAACGTCGTCGGTGTCGAAGCCGGCGTGTCGCCCGGTGTGATGGACGATCTTCGCGCTCGAGGCCACGACGTCCAGACCATGCCGCCGGCGCGCTTTGGTGGCGGTCAGCTGATCTACAAGCTCGACGACGGCTACTGCGGCGCCTCCGACTGGCGCAAGGACGGACAAGCCGCCGGCTGTTGATCGACTGCGCGCCGCACTAGGCGGCCGTCAACTCCTCTACCGCAACAGCATCATCTTGCCAAACTGCCGCCGCCGCACGTCGTGCAGCACGTATATGTAGATGCCGCTGGCGACGCTGTTGCCGCCCTCGTCGCGCCCGTCCCAACGCAGGCGGTTCACCCCCGGCAGGAGGGCGGTCTTCGCCAGCCTGCGCACCAGCTGTCCGGTCACCGAGTAGATGGCGATGCTGACGCCTCCGCGGCTCCATTTGTCGCCTGCCAGCACACTGATGGTCGTGGATGCGTTGAAGGGATTCGGCACGTTGCCGGTCAGCACCAGCGGCTCGTCATCGGTCCCGAATTCGTTCACGGACTCCCGAGGGCCGGCGACCTCGTCGGCGACGGCGGTGGTGATGGGATCGGGGCGTCCGAAACGGACTGGGGGTGGTATGACGACCAGGCTGCCTTCACCGGTGAACCACGCGGTCGTGACGGTGGCGATCTGATACCTGAGCCCCAGAGCCAGGATGGCACCGTACAAGTCGTCGCGAGTCGGATCTTCCGCCAGTTCCGTTTCGAGTGCGTCCGCCTTCATCTGCGCCCAAAGTCGCGCCGTCGGGTCGACAAACCGAAGCCGGCTACCCCCCTCGGTCACTCGCACGAAGTCGAACTCCGCCTGGTGGAGCTTCCCGTAAGAGCCGAAGCCGATCACGCCGTCGGGCTCGGCGGCTCCCAGCGGTATGTCGTCGAATATGAGACTGCCGTCGACATGGACGCTGACAACGCCGTCTCCTAGCTCGATTCGCACCTCGTACCACGTGTCCGCACTCAGCGGATACGGGCTGAGCCAGATGGTGGAGTTGCCGAAAATCCCCGTCTGCAGTCGCACGGTATTCTCCGAGGCCATCAGATCCACCCGCGCTGTCTCATTGGCCTCAGCATTGCTGTAGATCACCTTACCTTCCCAGCCCGTGAACCGCATCCGTGTCTCGATGGTATAGCTTGAGGCGTTCACCGATGTGACGGCTCGCGAGATGCCGTCCACACCGTGGACCCGAATCACTCCCGTTACCGGATCGGTCTCCCAGATCCCCTTGGTTTCGGGCACCTTTGACAGGCTTCCCATCCCGCCGCCGCCGAAGTCCTCAAACAGCAGGACCTTCTCCTCTCGCGCTCCCGGTACCGGATCCAGCGACGCGACGACCGCAAGCTCCGCCTTGAAATCGACCGACAGGTCGAGACCGCCCAGATGGCCGCGCAGACCGATTTCGGCCGTTCCCTCCCCCGTATAGCGCCCAGCCAGGAAGATCTCCTCGCCAGCCGCCACCCTCCAGGGAAGTCTGGGGTACACATCTTCGGCCGCGATTCCCGCGACGTCCAGCTCGGAGACCACGAAAGACAGATGGCTGATCTCCGCCATCAGCTCAGCCAGAGCCGCCTCGAGCCCCGTCTCCGACGGGACGGCATAGGTGATTCCCCCGCTGGCATGTGCGATCTCACGTAGAAGCCCAAGGGGCGCCTGGTCACCAATGCCAACGGTATGCAGTTGGGCGTCTCCTCCCGCTTTTTCGATCAGAAGGACGAGCTCCTCTGGGTCAGCACTGCCCAAAACCGGTGGGCCATCGGTCAACAGGACGATATGGTGCGGTCGGTCCTTCGGTGACGGTCGCTCTGTGGCGGCTCGTATCGCCGCCTCGAAATTGGCTGCCCCCTCGGCCTCGAGATCGAGGAGAAAGGTGGCCGCCGCTTCCCGGTTGCTGGCCGTGGCCGCCACCGGCTCATCGAAGAGGGTCCAGGCGCTGCTGTTGAAGGGGACGATATTGAACAGATCCGACTCCTCGAGCCCTCCGATGATGGCCGTGAGGACCTCCTTCAGTCCGGTCAGTCGATCCCCTTCCATGGTGCGAGTCACATCCACGGCAAAGGTCACCCCGATCGGCACCCGAGGAGCGGACAAGAGCTCGTCCACGGGCGGCAGCCAGACCACAAAGTAGCCGGGCTCGCCCCCTTCCGGGTCTGCCCAGTTCCTGATCCGCACAGCCGGAACGGTCGAGGACTCCCGTATGAACAGCTCCACATCTTTATTGAGGCTCACGAGCTCATCAGCAAAAAGTACACCTATTGAACCGTCGTCTTCCCGGCTGATCGGCGTCAGACTTTCTGGCAGTCCCCTGACCTCAGCGATTTCGACCTCAGCTCCTTTCAGCACGGCCTCGAGCGCGAAGGCCCCCACAGGTTGGGTAGCTGTCCCGCCCACGGTGGCCGGAATCAAGTAGTGCAGGACGCCCTCGGTCGCCTCCAGAGTCTGCAGGTACTCGACCTGGACCGACACACTGCTCTTGGCGAGAAATGGGAGCACGGCGAGGTGAAGGCCACCTTCAACTGGCCGGCTGATCAGCGAGGAAACGGGGGCGGCGGCAGCCCGCTGGAAGGACCACTCCGCCAGGTCCCTTTCGATGACAGTACCTATCACCTTCCGAGCGGTACTCGACACTTCCAGGTGGACGATGATGGCTTCCGCTGGCAGTTTGAGAGAGTAGATGGCGGTCACATCGCGGTCTGAGCTGTTGGCGAAGGCCTGCACTAGCCTCGTCACCGCGATCCGGCCGTCGATGTCGATCCGGAGCGTAGTCAGCGTTGGCCGCAGGGGGCCAGCGTCACCACTCTCGCCAACTACGGCCATGTCGCCGAGTGCGGCCGCCTTCCCCGCGGCGGCGATGGTCACCAACAGTGTCAGAGCGATTTTTCGATTCAATTATTACCTCCGGCCGAAATTATACACTACCGACCCGCCGCTGCACCCCCGGGAAGGTCGCATGCCGGGGTGCATCTACCAGCTGGCCCCGTAGCGTCGGATATTGCTGCTTCACTTTCAGACGCTCAGGGATGGAAGGTCGCATGTTGCTGCCAGGGCCGATTTTCCTGGCGGCAGCGTGGACATGAAGAAACCGACTGTGTAAATCTTGACCAGACAAGCGCTCATTCCGCTTGCGAACTAGACTGGCAAAGTGTCGCCCGTATTCTTCGAACACCGCCACTCGCGGATTGCTCCCTGACGATTCGGAAACGCCCAAGCTCGACCGATGAAGCGGGAGTCCCGCGCTACTAACCATCGACATGCAGAGCATCCTGTTCATTGCGTTCCTTCATAATCCGCGATCCTCAGACTGAACTTCGTGCCCGTGCCCACCTGACTCTCCACCTGGATAGTGCCGCCCAGCAACTCCACCGACTTTTTGGCAATCGCCAGTCCCAGTCCGGAACCCTCCTGCGCCACCTGCTCCTGCCCTTCCACCTGGCGGAACTCCTCGAAGATGAACGGCAGATCCTCGGGGGGAATACCCCTTCCAGTGTCGGCCACCGCCAACTCGATTCCATCCGTGAGAGATCTTACTGACAGGAGAACCTCTCCCCGCTCTGTGAACTTGATCGCATTGCTCAACAGGTTCATCACCACCCGGCGCAACCTGTCCGCGTCCGTATAGACTGCGCTCCCCTCTTCAAGCTGCATCTCCAGCCGCACCCCGG
>Ga0066376_10001973_pt1 | contig 19484 bp, 13 predicted proteins | sample Knorr_S15_td_Bot_FD_77009 | JGI IMG/M metagenome (GOLD analysis project Ga0066376, IMG submission 77009) | Marine microbial communities from Southern Atlantic Ocean transect - Knorr_S15_td_Bottom_ad_5009_LV_A | ecosystem: Environmental > Aquatic > Marine > Oceanic | place: Southern Atlantic... | reverse complement strand
GGTCTACGTCTTCAACTGGCACGGCCACCGCGACACCCAACGCCCCCTGCTGACCTCGATGGGTTCGAAGGAAACGCTGCGCGGCCTGGACAAGGTCTACACCTCACTCCACCGCAGCATCGGGCCCAAGACCGCCGTAAGAGTCGATGCGGAGCGAGACGACCGCATTTACGGCGAAGTCCCCGTCGACCTGCAGCCCACGCTGACCGGCGACGGCCCCACCTTCCACCTGACCGTCAGTGACGACGTGACCGCAGGGGGCGTCGAGCTGGCGCGGGCGGAGTTACAGATCGAGATCGCGCACCTGTCGACGCGGGACGAGGTGAAGGTGGCGCTGGACGGTATTTCCCTGGGACCGCCGCACGGGCGCGATGCCGCCGCCGAAGATCCCGAGGACCCGTCCGACGTGTCGGAGAACAGCTGGCTCACCTGGCCTCTGGAGAAATCACAGGTGACACGAGGCGTGCACGAAATCCGCGTCCAGCTGATCGAGCGGGATCCACGCCTTGCGGTGCCCCTGCGCATCGAGCAGGTTGAGATTTGGTTGACATATCGCCGCTAGCTGGTCTTGAACTCGATGCCAGCCCTCCTGCACGACGGTCGCCCCGGCAGCCCTCGCCGGCGAGCACGCTGTCACCCCTTGTGCTGCTTTCATCCCGGACGCCCGCGCCACCACTTGAGCGAGGAGATCAGAAGATGATTCGAGTCAGCGAACACCTGGCGCACCATGAGGGCTCCTGCAATACGTACACCGTCGCGTTAGACAACGCCGGTCTCACCATCGACTGTGGCGCCTGGTCACCGGAAGCACTCGCCGAGGCCACCGGCGCTCATCAGGAGCGTCTGCTGCTAACCCACTTCCACCGCGACCAGTGCCGCGCTGCCCCGCAATGGGCACAAGCCGGCGTCGATGTCGTCATTCCCTTTGCCGAGAAGCGCTTTTTCGAGGAGGCCGATATCCTGCGGGCGTCGTACGATACATACGACAACTACACCGCATGGTATCCGGGTTTCAGCGCCCTGCAGGATGTCACCGGTACGTACGCCAGGGACTACGACAGGATCATGTGCCGAGGCGTGGCGTTCGAAGTCGTCCCCCTGCCCGGACACACCTTCGGACAGTCAGGCTATCTGTTCGAGCTCGACGGCACACGGTATCTGGCTTGCGGCGACCTCATGTCAGCGCCGGGTAAGATCCACGAGTACCATCGCGTCCAGTGGGCCTACATGTCCTTCCAGGGGCACGTGAATCTGCTGGAAAGCCTGCAGACGGTGCGCGAGCTGGCACCGGACGTGATTCTGCCCGGACACGGGGAGCCCTTTGCGTTCGACAACGCTGCCATCGATAACCTCATGGCGCCGTTGGCGGAGCTCTTTGAGCTGTTCCACGGGCAACCCTACCAACCCTTCCAGGCCGCCTTCCGCCAGTTGTCCGACCATGTCTTCGAGGTGACCAACTCCTCGGCCAGGACCTACATCGTGCGCGACGACGAAGGCCACGGGTTATTCATCGACTGCGGCTACACCTCCGGTGCCCCCATAAGCGCCAACCCGCATCGATTCATCGACCACCTCACGCCGCGCCTGGAAGTGGAAACGGGGATCACCGAGGTGGAGTGGTTCCTGCCCTCCCACTACCACGACGACCACCTCGCCGGGCTGCCGACGCTGCAAGTGAAGTACGGCACGAAGGTCGCATCCTCCCCGGAGTTACGGGATCTGCTCGAACACCCCGAGCGCTACGACATGCCTTGTACCGTACCCCACGCTACCGCGGTTGATCACATCATCGGTCGCGACGAGATCTTTGCCTGGCGCGGCTTCGAGTTCCGCATGGAGCAGTTCCCCGGGCAGACCTGGTACCACCACCTGATCACCTTCGAAGCCGACGGTAGGCGCTACCTGTCCATCGGCGACAACATCTCCGGTATCTCCTTCCGCGAACACCGCGACTTCGTCCACTCCTTCATCCCCAAAAACCGGAGCCCGGTGTCGAGCTACGCCGATATGCCGAGACAGATCCTCGAGCGCAAACCCGACGTCCTGCTCACCGGGCACGGCGGCGCCGTCGATTGCGACGCCGACCAGATCGCCAAGTGGCAGCAATGGATGGACCGCTGGACGACGCTGTTCGAGGGCATCATCGATCGCCCGAACGCCGATTACGGGATGGATCCGCAGTGGGTGGAGTTCTATCCGTACAAGACGCGCGTGCGCCCGGGTGACGAGCTGCAGTACGAGGTGCGCGTGCGCAACCACGACGCCGAGAAGAAGACCGGCACGCTCCTGTTTCGCGCCGACCCCGGCGTGCGGCTGTCGACCGAACGCATCGACATAGTTGTGGCGGCGGGTGAGACTTCGGCTTTCCCGGTGACAGCCGTCTTCCCCGAAAACCGCGACACCCATGCATGGACCCTCGTCGTCGACGTCACCTGGGATGGCGTCCGACACGGGGAGATCGCCGAGGCGATTGCCTGGTGGTGAAGGGGAGGTTGAGCACCTGAGTCTGCCAGTGACACCGGTCGGACTCGCCTTGATCAGCGGCGCCCCGCGCTCTTGCGCCCAGGTCTGTAGCCTGCCCCAGGCCGTCGTTGCGTCGAGTGCACGTGGTCCTCCTTCGCTGCACTGCCTTGGGCGCCTCGGCGCCTCTCGACAATGGCCGCGTGCGGCGCCTGCTCGGGGATGAGGGCATCGCAACCGTCGCCGATCAGATCTCGTCGTCCTGCGTCGAGCAGAATCCTGCGCACAGCGAAGTAATTCTCGGGCAGGAAGAACTGCAGCAGCGCCCGCTGCATGCCTCGATCGCGCAACCCTTTGGCGACCGTCACCGGCTTCATGGTTTGCGGATCAATGCCGGTGTGATACATGCAGGTGGCGATGTCGAAAGGGCCAGGGATGAAGTCCTGGACCTGCTCGGGTTTGTAGCCCTGGCGCTTCAGGAAAATCGCCAGCTCGATCATCGCCTCGAGGTCGCTGCCGGGATGGGAGGAGATGAAGTAGGGTACGAGGTATTGATCCTTCCCCGCCGCCTTCGACTCGCGCTTGAACAGGTTGCCGAACTCGACGAAGTCCTCCGGGCCGTGGCGCTTCATCAATTTCAGCGCCTTCGGCGACGCGTGCTCCTGCGCCACCTTCAGGTGGCCACCTACATGATGTTTGGCCAACTCGCGCACATACTCGGGGTCCTTCCTGGCCAGGTCCATGCGCACCCCACTGGCGACGAAGACCTTACGCACCCCGGGTTTTGACCGCGCCTCGCGCATGATCTTCTTCAACGGCCCGTGATCGGTACCCAGCAGCTTGCACACCTTCGGGTAGACGCACGACAGACGCCGGCAGACCGCTTCCACCTCCGGACGCGTGCAGCGCATGCGATACATATTGGCCGTCGGTCCGCCGATGTCGCTGACGATTCCCTTGAAGGCATCGTTCTTCCCCATGCCCTCGACCTCACCGACGATCGACGCGTGGCTGCGCGATTGGACGATGCGGCCCTGATGGGTGGTGATGGAGCAGTAGCTGCAGCCACCGAAACAGCCGCGCATGATGGTGACGGAGTCTTTCACCACCTCAAAGGCGGGGATTTTCTCGGCGTACGAGGGATGCGCTCTCCGCGTGTACGGTAAATCGTAGAAGAAATCCATCGCCCGCGTCGTTTCGGGCAGACGCGGCGGCGTGCAGACGACGGTCTGCCGATCGTGACGCTGCACAATCATCTTGGCGTTGTAGGGGTTGGTCTCGGCGTGAATGGCGCGCGTTGCATGCGCAAAGGCCACCTTGTCGGCCTTCACCTCCTCGAAGCTGGGGATTTCGACCACACCTTCGCCGCCGGGAACTTCCTCACTCGCTCCTGTGGCGTAGGTAACGCCGCGCATGTCGCGCAGGTCGCGAACTGTCTCGCCCGCCGCCAGCCGCCGCGCCGCCTCGACGATGGAGGCTTCTCCCATGCCGAACAGCACCAGGTCGGCCTTGGCATCCAGGACGATGGAGCGCTTCACGGTGTCGCTCCAATAGTCGTAGTGGGCGAGGCGGCGCAGGGAAGCCTCGACACCGCCGGCCAGAACAGGTACGCCTTTGTAAGCCTCGCGGGCCCGCTGACAATAAGGCTGGGTGGCGCGATCGGGGCGCAGACCGATCTGACCGCCGGGCGAGTACGCGTCGTCATTGCGCACCTTCCGGTTGGCGGTGTAGTGGTTGATCATCGAATCCATATTGCCGGCGCTCACCCCGAAGAATAGACGCGGCCGGCCGAATGTTTTCCAGGGCTCGCAAGTGCGCCAGTCGGGCTGCGACAGAATGGCGACGCGATAGCCGTGGGCCTCGAGCACGCGCCCCAGCAGAGCCATGGCAAAGGCGGGATGATCGACATAGGCGTCACCGGTGACAAAGACGATGTCGACCTCCTCCCAGCCACGCGCTTCCATCTCGGCGCGGGTCATCGGCAGGAATTCGCCGCTCCCTGTCTTGGTAGAATTGGGGGTGCTGGAAGAATTGGAGGTCCCGGAAGAATCGGTATTGGGGGTCCTGGGGGCGTTGGGGACGACGCTCTCTGACGAGAACTCGCCCGGCGTGGCCGTAAAGGAGCAGGCGGGGGCGCTGGGGCTCATGGTTACTCTTTCGATTTCGACCGCCCGGCATCCGATGCCTGATGCATCTCGCGCAGGGGGTCACTGGGGTCAGGGGGATCAGGTAGATTAATATACAGTATCACCACAATCTGGACAGTCTCAGGCGATGGCGCCGCAGCCGCCGTGATGAAGCTCGCTGGCGGCCGGTTATGCCTCAACCGTCATCCCCAACATCCGGAGACTTGACGATACGACGAACAAAGTCTCTTTATAGGGGATGGCGATTGGCGCAAGTCCTTCGAACATCACCGCTTCCAGTAGAACTCGGCGGTCGCGGAGCGATCGACTTGGGCCTGACCAGCATCTCGCCAGTCCCCAGCAAATACGCCAACCGTGAGGTCCGCGTGCAGCCCTGGCGAATCCCCCATTCAAAGCCGGTAATCTCGCCGGGCATGCTGCACCCTCAGCGCGATCAATCGCGCGCCGGCGCGGCCCATGTAGTTCGCCTTGGTGACAGGTACCGCATGGCCTACTGGGGAACCGACGCTGACGGTCTCAACTACATCCTGCAGGCCGAGACGTCGGTTGCCGAGCCCAATTCCTGGCGGCCTGTCGGCGCTGTCTCAATCGGCCCACAGACCGACACGGATCATAACTGCACAGGTCCGAGTTTCCCCTTCCTGCTGCCCCTATCGGCGGACAACTGGCTCCTCTACTTCACCGCGTGGGGGCGCAGATCAGACGGGAAACTACCGAACACGACGGGGGTGGCCATTTCAAACGATGGCGGAGAAAGCTGGCGTTACCACTCTGAGCACCCCGTGCTACCCCTCGATCGACCCTATGATGCGGAGGGCACCGGTAGCATGTGGATCCTGCACGAGAACGGACTGTTCCGGATGTACTACACCGCCATTGGGAGATACTTCCCCAAGCCCGAGGGCGTCGATACCGGGCACGGCGACACGATTCCGGAAATCGGCATTGCCTATGCCGAATCGAAGGATGGCATCCACTGGGAAAAGCCTCTCGCTCACCTGGTCGTCTCCCCTCGGGGTTTTGGCGTCATCCCCTACGAGTATATCTGCTCCAAGCCCTGTATCATCAAGCAGAATGACACCTACGTCATGTGGCTCAATACCTTCGGCACGGCCTATCGCGTTCATCGACTTACCAGCCACGACGGGTTCACCTGGCAGTGGTCCGACAGACACGGCCCCGATGGCGAGCTCGGCGTTGGCGAGCAGGATGCCTTTGACGGTCTGCAGAGATCCTATCCAACCGTCATCCGCGACCATAACGAGCTCCGTTGCTGGTTCACCGGGAATCAATTCGGGGCAACTGGGATGGGCTACGCGGTTACCACATGAGGCGATCGTGTCAGCCGTTGGTCGTCGGTGGCCTTATACACTGGCGCTGGTTCACCTTCCGACGTTCATTCTGGGGGTCGCGCGGATCATACCCGGGCGAGGCTTTCGGACGGACTGGCCAAGCACTGCCTCACCCATTGAAGAAGCCTCCTGTGATGACACTTTAGGAAACGCTGCGGTAGATATCGCGGGAGAGAGAGTAACGTGCCGAATGTGCCCTGAGTCCCCTCTCGAGACCAACCTCCAGGACCGTCTGCGTCGCCTCAACGAAATTGGCGTCGCTCTATCGGCCGAGCGCGATCTGCACGCTCTGCTGCGGCTTATCCTGTTGGAGGCGCGTCTCTTCACGCGTGCCGATGCCGGCACCCTCTACCTCGTCGGCCAAAAGGTCCTCACCTTCGAGATCACTCAGAATGACACCTTTGGGGAAGACGACGCCCATTGGGAAGAGGAAAAACAGATCCCACCAGTCCCTCTCGACCGGAAGAGCGCCTCCGGGTACGCGGCCATCACCGGCGAAGTCCTCAATATAGACGATGTCTACACCGACACCGTGCACGCCTTTGAGGGACCCCGGAAATACGAGGATATTCTCGTCAAGAGCCGCCAGCGGAAAACGCCCGAGACCGTCGATCTCAACACCTTGATCCAGCGCGAGCTGGAGTTCCTCCAGGCCGACTTCACCTTCAAACACGAGGTCAAGAGCGACGTGCAGCTCGCACCCGGCTTGCCCAGTTTCGAGTGTGTGTATACCGACTTTTCACAGGCGATCGGCAACCTGCTGCGCAATGCCCTGGACGCCATGCACTCCAGAGATGAAAAGGAGCTGAGGGTCCACACGCGGGAGCAGGACGGGGTCATATACATAGAAATCCGCGACACCGGCAGCGGCATTTCCGCAGCGGACATCCCCCGCCTTTTCGAACCGTTCTTTACTACCAAAGCCAGCGAACCAAACGACGACGAGCCCTTGGGCACGGGGCTGGGACTATACATGACAAAACGTCTGCTCGAGCCCTACTCGGTCGAAGTGAGTGTCCAGAGCGAGCTGGGGGTCGGGACGACCTTCACGCTGGAGATCCCGCTGGACCAGAACACTTGATTGGCCAGAGCGCTTGATTGGCCAGAACACCTAATTGGGGGGCAAGTAAATAACCGATGGAAAAACTCACCAGACTCGGCGCCACCGACCTCCGGGTCAGTCGCCACGGCTTTGGCGCCGCCCGCATCGGCGACGGCGCGCCCCTCGATCAGATTGAGAGCTTGCTCAACAGCCTCGTCGATCTCGGCATCACCTTTATCGACACCGCCGACTGCTACGCCGAGAGCGAGGAGCTCATCGGCCGCTTTCTCAAAAACCGGCTGGGCGAGTTCGTCGTCGCCACCAAGTGCGGCTGCGTCACCGGCGGTGCCCAGGGAGAACCGTACTCGCGCGCCATTATTGAGCACAGCATCGAACGCTCCCTCAAACGGATGGGTCTCGATTGTATCGACCTCGTTTTTCTGCACACCTGCTCGGCGGAAGTGTTGCGGTCCGGGGAGGCGACAGACGCCTTGCTGCGGGCTCGCGACGCGGGCAAGGTGCGCTACGTGGGCTACAGCGGCGACGGCGAAAATGCGCTGCAGGCGATCTCGATGGGGGTCTTCGACGCGCTCCAGGTGACTTTCAACATCGTCGACCAGAGCGCCCTCGAAGAGGTGCTACCCGCGGCGGAGCGCGCCGGCATCGGCGTGGTCGCCAAGCGCCCCATCGCCAACGCCAGGTTGCTCCCGCCGGACTCGCCACAGTACCATGGCAGCCCCCACTGGGATTCCGTGCGCCAGCTGCTGCTCGACGAAGGTGCGTGGGAGGACCCACTGGAATGTTCGCTCCGCTTCACCCTGTCGCACGCTGTGATCAGCTCGGCCATCATCGGCACGACCGATCCTCACCACGCGCGCGAGAACGCCAGCAGAGCGGCGGCGGATGCCTTGTCGCCGGGGCTGCTGGACGCTCTCCACAGCCTCGAATCGACAGAGTGAAGCCCGTGCCCGGTCCCCCCGCCTATCGTATCATCTACAATTGGGATGGCGCACCCCACGGATATTCGCCGACGCCCCAGTCCCTGGACGCCTTTCTCGAAAAAGCATACGCCCCGCTCGAAGACACCCAGGTCGATGCCCTGTTCTGGAGCACGGGTGGACAGGGGTCGCGCTGGCCCAGCGATCTCCTCGATTTTATCGGCGAGGCCGAGGGCCGCCGCTACGACAGCGCCGGCGCCTACACCTCTACCGAAAACATCCGCCAGATGTACGACCGCGGCGAAGATCCTCAAGCAGCGCTGATCGGCCGAGGGCGGGAGCTCGGCCTCGACGTATATGCTTCGGTGCGCATGAACGACAACCATTTTGGCGGTGCCCAGATCGCCGACCTGGGGGCGCTTCACAAGGCCCGCCGGGTGGAAACCTTGCGGTTCGAGCATCCCGAGTGGGTGCTGGGCGAGCGCACCTCGGAGTGGTTCGCCCTGTCGTGGAATATGGCTGTCCCCCAGATCAGACAGCGGAGATTCGACCACGTCGAAGAGGTCTGTCGCCGTTACGACTGGGATGGGGTCGAACTCGACTGGCAGCGCCACGCCTTCCACTTTCCCGATGATGAGGGCTATCGCCTGCGCTACCTGCTGACCGACCTGCAACGCGCCATCCGCCGCATGACCGAGGCGCTGGGGCGTGAACGCGGCCGGCCCGTCTACCTAGCCGCGCGGGTCGCCGGATCGCTCGAGATGTGCCGCCGCATCGGCTACGATATCCCCACCTGGATCGACGAGGGCCTGGTTGACATCCTCATCCCCGCCGGCAACGCCGTCACCGACGCCAGCATCGATGTCGCCGGCTTCGCCAGGCTGTGCGAGGGCACCGACGTCCGCCTCTACCCCGGCTTCGACAGCAACCTTCCCGATCCCTTTGTCGGCCCGGAAGAGCAGGACGAAAAGGACCGTCTGCGCAGCCGCGCCATTGCCAGCCGCTATCACCGCGCCGGGGCGTCGGGCATATACGTCTTCAACTGGCACGCCAACCGCGATTCGAAACGGCCCCTGCTGACGACGATCGGTTCGACCGAAAGTCTGGCGGGAACCGACAAGATCTACGCGGCCACGCATCGCTATATACAGCGTCAAGGAGCCTGGCGCGGCGCTTACCGCATCGACCGCATCCATGGCGAAGTGCCGGTCGAGATCGTCCGGACCCTGACCGGCGAGGGGCCGACCATCAGTCTCGTCATAGCCGAGGATTTTGACGCCCACCAGCCGACAGCGCTGCAGTTGCGTTTGCGCCTGAACGAGTGGGTGAGGGGGGATGCAGTGGACGTATGGTGGGACGGGGAGCCATTGGGAAAGCCTGAAATAGACTACTGCCGGCTCGACAACCCCTCTCCTCCGGGCGGCGCCTTTCAGCCGCTGCCGCGCTGGCGCGACATCTCCGAGGTCAGCAGCGCCGTCTGGCTCAGCTGGGATTTCACCGAGGCTGGCCCGTCACCGGGCGCCCATACAGTGCGCGTCTCCCAGCGCGAACGGAACCCGCGAATTGCGGCTGCGATGGTCCTTACGGATGTCGAATTCCTCGTCCGCTACTGATTCGTCCGCTACTGATTCGTCAGGCGCCACGCAATAACTGCTATCCATAACACAGGGGAATGAAATCGTGAAGATCACCGACATCGACATCCGCCAGGTCACCCTCGAGTACGACAAGGACAGGGCTTACGAGCTCATCCACTATCATGACATGACGAAGCGCACGATATACGTGGTCCACACCGACGACGGCCTGGTCGGACTGGGCGAAAGCGCCGAGCCGGAGCGACAGGACGTGATCGATCAGTATATCGGCTCGAACCCCTTCGACTGGGTGGGTGATGAGACTTCGCTCGGTCTCGGCACGGCGATGTACGACCTCATGGGCAAGGCGGCTGGGGTCCCGGTGTACAAGCTCTTCGGCCAGAAGCACCGCTCCTGGGTACCGGTGGCGGCCTGGACGGTGAGCACTCATCCTGACCGCATGGCCAGGTCCGTGGCCGCCTATGCGGCGCAGGGCCACACGTGGATGAAATTCCACCTGTCCCCTTTCGAGAACGTCATCGATCAGACCGAAGCCATGCAGAAGGTGGCGCCCCGGGGTTTCAGGATTCACTACGACTTCACCATGCACGGCACGACAGACCATATGCCAGATCTGCTCGACAGGCTGTCAGAGTACGAGATCGCCGGATGTTTCGAAGATCCCCTGCCCGGAGAAGACCTCGACGGCTACATCGAATTGCGCCAGCGATCGCGTCTCCCCATCGTGTTGCACCACTTCCCGACAGCGGCGACCTACGAGATCTTTCGCCGACCCGCCGACGCCTACATGCTGGGCCATGCTCACATCGGCGACGCGGCGCGACGGGCCGGTCTGTTCGCCGCTGACAACAGCCCCTTCATGCTGCAGAATACCGGCAGCGATATCACCCGTGCCATGACCACTCATATGATGGCGGCCTTCCCGTCGGCGAATTTCCATTTCGTCAGCGCTACGGAGGTCTCACTCGAACGCTTTGTCACCGAGCCCCTGCATCCGATCAACGGCTTCATCCGCGTACCCGAGCAACCCGGTCTCGGCATCGAGCTCGACATGAAGGAGGTCGAGCGACTCGAGCGCGTCGAGCCCAGACAGAAACCAAAATTCATCATCGTCAGTAAGTTCGACAACGGCTCGACCCTGTACACGAGTCCGGACCCGAAGAACCCGCATTTCATGGTGCGGCCCGACTGGAGTCGCACGCTGATGCCAATGAGCTACGCGGCGCCGTTGCGCAGCGAGTACTGGGACGACGACGGCTCCGACGAGTTCAGCGCCATGATGACCCGGATCGGGCGCGAGGCAGCGGTCCTGGAGGCCCCAAACAAAGACTGACGACAAGACTGACCACAAGGACTAAACGACACCATGAGCCTGCCGGTCACGCTGATAGTTGACGACCCGGCGCCGCTGATCAACGTGTATTGGTGGCATGCGGCGGAATCACAGGCTACGGACAGACCCACACAAGCCTCGGGCGAACCGGTAGCGCGGGAGATTCCGGTGGACTTTCTGCGGCAGTTCGTCGATGTGATCGCCAACCGGGGGATCAAGGGCAAATTCTCGGTCCTGCCGTACCCCGCCGGACTCGGCGCCATCACCGCAGGGTGGCCCGGCTGTGACCAGCGCGCCCTCAACACCTGGCTCGACTTGGTGCGCCAGCGTATCACCCCGCGAATGGATATCACGCCCGAGATCCTCACGCACGCCCGGACGCTCGACCTCAACTCCCTGACACTGCTGCCCGAAAACGAACGCGAATGGTCGCGGCACCAGACCGCCGCGACGATGACGCCGTATATCAGCTATGCGCTGGAGATCCTCAATGCAGCGGATCTGCCAGCCACGGGCGTCACCTCCCCCTGGGATTTCGGCATTGACGTGGAAGGCGAATATCAACGAGCCATGCGCGACGCCATGCGCCAGGTCAACAGTCGCTCGCAGACCTGGTACTTCCTCCACCAGGAGCGGGAGAAGACCGACTTTCAGTCTCGTGTCGTCTACCAGCGCGACGACAGCTGGCAGGTCAGCCTCTGCTCGCAGGTCCGCGATAGCTTCTGGGCAACCATGGATAGTCAAGAGACAGACACTGCTTACGTGCGTTCAGTCGCTGATGCCTATGTGAGCGAAGATGGCGCCAGCGGACGCCTGGCACAGCTGTTTGATGCCGGCACCCCGATAGTCTGGTGCACGCACTGGCAGAGCCTGTACTCCAATGGCCGCATGACCGGCCTGCAGGCCCTCGACGAAGTCTGTCGGCGCATCGACTCGCTCTGGGGCGATGAGATTGAGTGGATGAAGTGCAGCGAGCTGGCTACGGCGATCGCCGGCGGTGCCAAATGCCAGGTGCCAAATGCCAGGTAACAGGTGCCGGTAACAGATTGCGGGTAACAGGTGACTGACACCGATCCATATGAAGGCCCATTGGAAGACCGGGCCCGGCTCGTCGTCATCGGCGCCGGCATCGTCGGCTGCAGCGTCGTCTGGCATCTGGCGCGCATGGGCTGGCGTGACATCGTGGTCGTCGACGCGGGACCTCTGTTCCACACCGGTGGTTCGACCTCCCACGCCCCGGGGTTGGTGTTCCAGACCAACTACGGGAAGATGATGACGAATCTGGCCCAGTACACGGTAGAGCTCTACTCCCAGCTGGAAGCCGACGATCAGCCTTGCTTCTACCCCGTCGGCAGCCTCGAAGTAGCGACCACGCCCGAACGCTGGCAGGACCTGAAACGCAAGCTCGGGGCGGCGCGCTCATGGGGTGTCAACGCGGAGCTGGTCGACGCGGCGGAGACGCGGCGACGCCTGCCGTTTCTCGACCAGAGCCGGATCCACGGCGCCTACTGGGTCGAAGACGACGGCATCGCCAAACCGGTGCGGGCCTGCGAGGCGATGGCGGCGCAGGTCGGCGACCGCGTCTCCTTTCACGGACGCACGTCGGTGACCGGATTCGACATGGTATCGGGCCGCCTGCAAGCGGTGGAGACAACGCGGGGACGGATCAGGACCGAGCAGGCGCTGATCTGCGCCGGCATCTGGGGTCCGGTTGTCGGAGACCTCGCCGGCGTACCGATCCCGCTGATGCCGGTCCAGCATCTGTACGCGCTCACCGAACCCCTGCCCGAGCTGGCCGGCCAGACGGATGAAGTGCGACACCCGATCCTGCGCCACCAGGACGCCGCCATGTATTTCCGCCAACGGGAAGACCACTACGGTTTCGGCTCCTACCGCCACCAGCCCCTCCCGGTAAACGCGCGCGACATCCGCTCTCACCAGAACAGCGGCGACGAGCCGGCGGTGCTCCCCTTCACCGCACAGCATTTCGAGTTCGCCCGGCGGGAAGCGGGGGACCTGCTCCCGCCCCTGCGCGGCGCGCCCCTGACCTATCGCATCAACGGCATGTTCTCCTTCACCCCCGATGGAATGCCGCTGATCGGCCCTTCCCTCAAGGCGCGCGGGGTGTGGGTTGCCGAAGCGGTGTGGATCACCCACGCCGGCGGAGTCGGACGAGCGGTTGCCGAGTGGATGGACGGGGGAGCGCCGGCCACTGACCTGAGAGAGGCGGACCTCAACCGCTTTGCGCCTCACGCCCTCACGCCGACCTACGTCCGCGCCCGGGCGGTGCAGCAGTATCGCGAGGTCTACGACATCATTCATCCGCTGCAGCAGATGGAGACGCCACGACGGATCCGCCTCAGCCCGGTGCACGCGCGCCTGGAGGCGCTTGGTGGCGTGTTCTTCGAGACCGCGGGGTGGGAGAGACCGCAGTGGTTCGAAGCCAACGAGACGCTGCCTCGCCCTGAAGTCTCCCGTCGCGGCTGGGCTGCCCGCCACTGGTCGCCGATCCAGGCTGGCGAGCACCTCGCCGCGCGCCAGCACGTAGCTCTGTGCGACCTATCCGCATTCGCCAAGATCGAGGTGTCCGGGTCCGGCGCCCTCCCCTTCCTTGAGCGTCTGTGCGCCAATCGAATCGCCAATCTGGTCGACCGGGCGTATCGATCTGCCAGGGGTCGCGTCGTCTACACCGCCATGCTCAACGAGCGCGGCGGCATCGTCTGCGATCTCACCGTCACGCGGCTGGCCGACGATCGCTTCCTGGTGCTGACGGGTGCCGGAATGGCCATGCACGACATCGCCTGGATCCGCCACCACGCCCGGGATGGGGACGGGGTGCACATCGAGGACGTGAGCGCCGGCACCTGCGGTCTCGGGCTGTGGGGGCCGCGGGCGCGGGAGCTACTATCGCGGGTGTGCGCCGACGAGCTGTCGAATCGCGCTTTCCCGTACTACACGGCCCGTCGGATTACCGTCGACCTGGTACCCGTACTGGCGCTGCGGCTGTCGTATATCGGCGAGCTGGGATGGGAGCTCTACGCCCCCGCCGAGCTGGCCACCAAGCTCTGGGACACACTGTGGGAAGCGGGCGGAGACCTGGGGATTTTCGCCCTTGGCGGCGGTGCCTTCGATTCACTGCGCCTGGAGAAGGGCTACCGCTTGTGGGGTGCCGACATCCACTCCGAGTACACCCCTTTCGAAGCCGGCCTGTCCGCGGCCGTCAAACTCGACAAGGGCGAATTCATCGGCCGCCGCGCTCTGTGCGAAAGTCTGTGCGAAAGCAGGGATGCTGCGATCGAGCGACAGCTGTACTGTTTCACCTTTGACGATCCGGCGTCCGTCGCTCTGGGCAAGGAGCCCATCTTCGCAAGTGGAAGCAATCGCGTCCTGGGATATGTGACCAGTGCGAACTGCGGCTACCACGTAGGCGAATTCATCTGCTACGGCTATGTGCCAACCGAATTCGCCTTCGAGGGTTCAAACGTCGAGATCGAGTACTTCGGGGAGCGCCAGCCGGCCACGGGACGCGCCGAGCCTCGATTCGACGCCGACCGCAAGCGGCTCACAGGTTAACAGCCCGTTATGAGGTCGCTTTGCCAGTGAGATGAGTCCCGGTGGTCGACTCTCCCCTTCACTTCAGAACCCCTTGTAGTCTTCCTCGGTGATCGCTGACCCTGGCGGCATACGCCACATGTAGTTGGGATCGATAGCTGGTTCGCGGTCACCAAAGCGCTCCATCAGATCGATACGGTGGCGCAGCAGTGTTCCCAGGTTCATACCGAAATGGTGAGTGGTCTCTCCGTGCGCCATCAGCGGCATGAAATCGACGTCGGAGCGCTCCCACAAGGCCAGCAGATTCCTGGAATTGTCGAGCTCGCGCGCACAGGTGTCGAGCGCCTGTGCGCGCCGACCCGCTTTCTCGGTGTCGTCGACGGCATCGAGATACCCGTGTACTCCGGCAATCCAGCCACAGATGTTGCGCAGCGTCTCCGCGTAGCAGAGAAAGGCCTGCAACCGGTCACGTAGATCGACCCACAGAGCGTCACCCTGTGCGGACATGCCGTCGGCGATCGCGATCGCTTCCGCCAGCGGCCCCCAAACCGCCTCGAACCCCACCAGGTGATCGTCACATGTGGGGACATCGAGGATCTCCCACAGGGCGTCGGCTCCGAAGTCGATGTTGTGGGGATTGTTGAAAATAGTCAGCATCATCTCCTCGTACGGCACGCGCTCCGCCTCGGGTATGGCGCTCATATCGGGGACAAAAGGCCGGGCCCAGAACCGGTACCAGGTAAAGCTGTTCGACAGGTACTGACCGATGTCAGGCAGCAGGCAGGCCGCCCGGTCCGCGGCGCGCCAGGCGGCGACAAGACGGGGAGCGTCCGCTTTCCCTGCCCAGCGTCGGGCACAGCCAAGCGCGACAGCGTCGATATCCAGCTCCTCGGCTTCGCCGTCGAAGCCGTTGGCGTCGCGTAATTGAAAAGCCGCCACCACCTCACGGCCCGGGTCAAAGGGGGCCAGATAGACGGCATCGCAGTAGACATCGATGTGATCGAACCCACGGTCGGCCAGCTGTTGCAGACGCGTCGCGGTGAGCCATGGACTGGGCACGCCCAGGATATACGCACTCCCCTTGGCGCGCGTTTCCATCCACGCCTGGGAGCCGCGGCTGCGGAGCGCCTCTAACGTTGCCGTCCACTCCGGGTCCTCCACGTCGCTGCGCTGAGACTCGGCCTGCAAATCGATGCCGGTGTCCATGCCGGCCAGAATCGGTCCCTGCTCCTCGGCGATGTTCTTGAGTCCGGCCACCAAAACGAAGTCGGGATTCACTTTGCGGGCGGCGTCCCGCAGGACCCGCCAGTAGCGGATGACGTTTTCCGCCGCTTTCTGAGCGATTTCGGCATCGGGACGCCACTCGCGGATGACATAGGGGCCACCGTTGCGCCCCGGATAGAGACTGGCGGTGTACTCGAACCCAGAGCCCGAGTCATTCAGCAGCGTCTTTAGGAAACCTATCTCAGGGACCTCGCGCAGCAGGCTTTGGATGAGCTCGCTGTAGTGCCAGCGAACCGCCGGGTGGGCGACGGTCAGGTTGTACCGCGGGGCGTAGGAGCGAAAGGTGTGGTCGATGCGAGCGCCACGCAGCCATGGGTAGCGCTGCAAGAGAGACTCGGGCACCGAGCGTGGATGGGCGGCATAGAATCCAGGCACGAGACCGTACCGGGCTGCGGTGCGGGCCATGAACTGCAGGCGACTCAGGTTGGCTTGCAGATGCTCGGCGGGGTAGGTGCCGGCGTTCAGTTTCGATTCGACGTATTGATCGATGTCGGGTAGATAATCGTAGAAGCGGTAGTAGATCTCCCCGTGGGGACCGCGTTCGTAGCCGAAACGCGACGTCATTTCGTTGACCACGACATGCGAGCAACCGATACGGGCCAGCTCGGCGAAGGCCGCCTCCACATCCTCATCGTCAACGGCGAAACGCCGGCGTTTGAGAAAGCCGTAACGGCCGATTAGCAGCTCGTCGCGGCCCGTCAGGGCACGGAAGGTGGGCCGCAGCAGTCGACCCGCCGCCAGGGCCTCGGTACCCTCCGTCCGCCACTCATCGCGCAGTTTCGCGAACAGCGCGTACAACAGGTGTGGCGCCGAGGCCGATAACTCGCCGCCGCCATCGGCGATACGGGCGAACATCCAGTCACCGTCGGGGGGCGCCCCAGGTGGAGAGGGGCGATCGCTGCCCGCTGGGTGCACGGCGATGCGCACCACGCCCGGATCCGTCAGAGCGTCGGCTGGGTCGACCGGGGCGATGCGGGCATGAGGCGCCAGGGCATTCAGCCCTTCGGCGACGGTGGCATGCACTGGGTGACCGGTAGCGGGATAGGCGATGATGCGCGTGGCGGTAAACATCAGCTGTTATTCAGACCTCCATCTTGGCGTTGCGGGTAGACTTGCAATGGGTCGAACAGGTCGTAACCAGCAGTAGCCATCACTCGCTCACGATGTCCCATTCAGCCACTCATCGTCAAACACTCGACACCCGATGCCGTCCTGGCCCATGGAGCTGCGGGCGAAAAGGGTGATATACCGGGATCCATCGAGAGAGCCGACGGTGCTGTAGGAGAAGGTTTCGGGTTCGACGACCCTGTGGCGCCAGGTCTGGCCTTCGTCGTCGCTGAAGTAAATGGCGCCGTGCTGGCGCTCGGAGGCGTTCCCCCGTTCGGGCTCGGGCGGGTCGGGTCCATTGGGGATGGAAAAAAGCAGGCGCTGGCCCACGCGGGCAAGCGTGCCGTGGCAGCGAACGCCACTGATATCGACGAGGAATGGCTTGGACCACGTCGTGCCGCAGTCGGTCGAGGTATGGGCAATGCGCTGCCGGGGACCGGGGCGCACATCCATGAGGGAGGCCTTGCCCTCAAACATTCCGGGCGAATTCAACCTGCGGATGAGGAGCAGTTCCTCGCCATGATTGACCGACACGGCGGAGGCTTCGTTGGCCTGATGGTCGGTGATAAAACCATCCGTGCGCCACGTGTCCCCCTGGTCGTCGCTGTAGATGACAGCAGATCCGGACTGGTGATGGTTGCGGAAGTGACTGGTGACCGCCTCCCCGTCCGGCACCACGGTGACTGGCCCGCCCATGATGTAGCGGCCCTCATGCGGACCCTCGGGAATGACGTGGACCTGCCCGATCGGATTGAACATGATCAGCGTGCCATCCGAGTAACGGCGGTTCAGCGGGGTGCGATCGCCAAGCAGGGCCTCCATGGTCCAGTTGTCGCCCCCGTCGTCTGAGTCGAAGCGGCATAGGACCATGGGCGTGTCGCGACCGACAGCGTCGATATCGATCCCGGCCTGAGCCCGCATCTTGTCATAATCCTTCTCGTAGATGTCCTCCGTCACACGCAAATCGACCATAGTCAACACGGAGATGCGCTCGCGGCCGTTTCGATCGGAGAGATACGCTGACATGGCGTAGTGATTCATCCTGCCCGAAACGATGTTCGCAGGCGACCATGTCGCACCCCCGTCGGCGCTTCTGCTGGTGAGAATCATCTTCGGGTCGTCGTCGCGGCCGTCTCTCAGTCGACCCTGGCAGAAGGCGATCAGCATCCCGTCGCGCGTGACGACATACGACGGCTGAAACGTTCGACACACCACTTCGCCATCCACCTCGAAACCGGACTCGAAGACGAGTTCACTTGATCCGCTCTTGAGCTCCCTCATGCATTTCTCCGTGAACTGAACGATTTTGCGATCATCCCTCCCCAACTACCTCGTCAAGCAATTTACGATCCCGGCCCACGGGCCACCGCGCTGCTTGATCTCGATAGGGAGCAGAAAGTCATCGGTGGTGAAGTGCGCCACGGTCTCGGAGCCTACCTTTCTCGAGGGCTTCCACGCGTAAGAATACACCAATGTCGCCCACCCCGCTATTCGGTCCGGCGACGTGCGGCTTCCACTATATTCCGATTGCCGTCAACGTCCTGCGGCGTGATGGATCCGGGACAACGTGCTGGCAGACGTGCTGCGTGGCTGGTCCATCCCCGAGCTCGGGCTGTGGCCGCAAGTCGGCCTGCGTGACGATATTTGCTATAAATCGTCACAGCTGCCATCGGGATAGGTCTCCGCCGCCACCTCATCTACGGCCTTGCCGAGGCGACGCTTTATCAACTGGTAGTAGGCCCAGTAGTGAGCCGTGCGGAACACCTCCGCTACAAAGCTCTTACCGGGTGACACCACCATCACCCGCTCCACCGGGAGGCCCTGCATCTCGCCCACGAGCTCTGCGTACAGGCACAACTGCAACACAGTGCCGGCCCGGGTCTCACACGCCAGCTTGGTGTCGACCACTTCGTAGTGGTAGTCACCCAGATCGCTGGCACCATCGGTTCTCAGCAGGAAATCAGCGCGGCCACCAAAGCGGCCATCGTCCAGCACTGCCTGGCAGATGACACCGGCGCCGTCACGCATGGCGGCGAGCGTGTCGTCGCGGGTAGCTCTGTGTTCGGGTAGGGCGACCACCGTGGTACCTGGCTGCTGCAGTGAAGGCCAGGTACTGTCACTCGTGCTCGATGCCCATCTCGCGCAACACTTCGAGAGTGGGGTCGTTGTAGTATAGTCGTCTCAGCTCACCCAGCGCCGCCCGCAGATTCAGCTGCGTCAGGTGGTGGCAACCAAGATGGCTGGCCAGATCCGTGGCCGAAAGGCGGATCTCACCTGCAGAGTCTATTTGCATCTGTTCAGATGGTGGATTTGTCCTGGCACGGGGAAGAGCTGCTCTGGCTCGGCTCCCGTTGACCGCTTTCTCAATATCCGGCGCCTCGCCGACGAAGTGCACGCCCGTCTGCGCCTGCGCGCCGCTCACAACGGCCGCAGCATGGAGGCCGAGGCGCGCGATATCCTCGATCGCGTCTGCGCCGCCGACTATCAGGCGCCCGAGGGCAGCGGGCTACGGCGCATATCCCAGGACTGATGATGAAGAGTGAGTCTTTCGGCTCGTCAGTAGAATTCATGGGTAAGTTGTGGCTCTGGAAGATCCCCAAGTTGATGAAATGAAGCCATTTGGAGTGCGTGGAAGGTGCGGAATCCGAAGGCTTTTCTCACCGTCAGATTC
>Ga0066376_10001972_pt1 | contig 19491 bp, 14 predicted proteins | sample Knorr_S15_td_Bot_FD_77009 | JGI IMG/M metagenome (GOLD analysis project Ga0066376, IMG submission 77009) | Marine microbial communities from Southern Atlantic Ocean transect - Knorr_S15_td_Bottom_ad_5009_LV_A | ecosystem: Environmental > Aquatic > Marine > Oceanic | place: Southern Atlantic... | reverse complement strand
TCACCACCACGTGATCACCCAGGGCACTGCGGCACTACAATCGGTACCACTGGAACACTCAACCGGCCCGGTTCCGACCACGGATTGAATCCCTGATAAGTTCAGATTTCTGTAACTCACGGCCCAGCAAAGGATTGCGACTCCCTCGTCCCGTTTGCCTCCGGAATCGTGTGACGCGATCACGGGGGTCGGCAACACAGAATCAACTCCCGATTCGCAGTGTTGACCCGAGTTGAACTCGGCCGAGGTGGTCCCGTGTGGTTGAAACGGTGTCCCAGACACGTCCAAGCGACGAGCAGCTCGCCAGCGAGGCGGCTCGTGAAGGGTCCGATGGACCGGCCTTCACCGAGTTGGTCTCTCGCTTCCGTGAACGTGTCTGGCGGATCTGTTACCGCATCATGGGCCATCCCGACGACGCGGCCGATGCGACCCAGGACGTGCTGGTGCGGATGTTCCTCCGGCGAGCCCATTTCGAAGGCCGATCGCTCTACTCGACCTGGGTCCATGGCATTGCGGTCCGCACCTGCTTGTCACTACGGCGTGCCCGAGGCCGACGCCAGCGACGAGTGGCCGTCTTGCCCGAGATCGACCTGGACACAGCCGGCTCATCAACCCCCCCGCGGGTCAGCGAGCCCGTCGACGGCCCGGACCTCGAGCAGATGCTCGATTCCTTGAGCGACGAAGACCGGGCTCTGGTGGTGATGAAGTATTCCGAGGATCACAGCTACCAGGAACTCAGCGAGATGTTTGAACTCTCCGAGAGTGCCTGCAAGATGCGAGTCAGCCGAGCGGTGGGGCGATTGCGAGAGAGATACGGCAGATGACCACATTCGAAAACGATGACCGGGACTTCGAGGGCGAGTTGGCCCACCAACTGGCCGTGGCCCAAGTGCCGCCTGTCCCCGACGATCTCGACGCGGCCGTCCGCGTTCGACTCAACCGAACACTCCAGATCAGCCACTGGATCACGTTTCTGACGGCAGCCATCCCGATGGTGATTGCCACGATGCTGAGCCCGATAGGCCACCTGCTGATTCAGACACTCTCCGGTCGCACTCGCCGATCATCCGGAGCCCCAGAGGATACCTGAAGCGAAACTTTGACTGTGCGGAGCGTCGTCCCAAGGGCCGACCCGGCAAAACGGCGACGTCCGCACCTCACGAGGGAGACTGACATGACCCTTTTACTTTCCACATCGCTGGCGGTGGTTCCGGTGGACCAGGCCAAGACGGCCGTCGAAGCCAGTGTTGGCGAAGTGAGTTCGGCGTTGCACAGCGCCTTTGAACCGGTAATCAACCTGCTGCCGTCGGTGGTAGCGATGTTCGCCGTACTGGCGGTCGGCTACATCGTGGCCCGCCTGCTGGCTCGTGGTGCCGACGCGTTGGGCCAGCGGATCGGGCTCGACGGTGCGGCCCAGCGCAGCGGATTGTCGGATTCGATGAAGAAGGTCGGCATCAAACGTGGCCTCTCGGCCATCGTCGCCCAGCTGGTCTTCTGGCTGCTGATGTGCGTGTTCGTGGTCGCCGCGTTCAACCTGCTGAACCTGCCGTCACTCTCGGCAGCCACGCAGAAGCTCGTCGACTACATCCCCAAGTTGATGGCGGCCACCACGGTCGTGCTGATCGGCCTGCTGATCGCTTCGTTCCTCCGCGGCGTGATCGCCACGGCGGCCGACCGGATCGGCATCAGCTACGCCGACCGCCTGGCCAGCGGAGCCTACTACATCCTGGCCCTGATGACCTTCATCGCCGCGTTTGACCAGCTCGAGATCCAGTTCGCGCTGCTCAACCAGCTGATCCTGATCGCCTTCGGAGCCCTCGCGCTGGGCGTAGGACTCTCGGTCGGACTCGGCGGTCGCGACGTCGCCGGAGGCATCATGTCCGGCTATTACGTCAGACAACGGATGCAGTCGGGCGACTCGGTCAGCGTGGCCGGGATCGAGGGAGTGGTTCGGGAAGTCGGGCCCGTGGCGACCGTCATCGAGACGACCGTCAACGGCCTGACGCAGCGGCACACCGTGCCCAACTCGAAGATGCTCAACGAGGCCGTTCGCTAGGACGGCCGGGCTTGCAAGAGGTGCCGGCAAGTCGACGCCGCCCCGGAGACTGTTCTGGTCTCCGGGGCGGTTGTCAGTTTGAGTTAGCCCGCCTGCGGCGGGTTGAATAACTCAGGCTCTTCCGGAAACAGCATCTCAAGTGTCATCTCGAGCGCAGGGAGGGATCTCGACGGTGGGATTTCGACGCAGGTTGACCCGCCAGTGGCGGGTCGCTGCGCTCGGCATGACAGGCTGCACGGGCTCTTCAACCCGCCGCAGGCGGGTTAAGCACCCGTTGCTCGACTAGACCTTCTTCTTCGGTGCTTTCTTCTTCGGCGCACGCTTCGCCGGCGCCGGCTTCTTTGTAGTCGCCTTGGACTTGGTCCCCTTGCTGGACTTCTTGGTGCCGCCCGAGCGTGGTGCGGCCGCCTTCAATTGCCGAGCACCGGTCTGCCTCAGGTCGATCCGGCTCCGCAACGTCGAACCGCCACTGCTGCCGGTGTCGTAGAGATACAACTGGCTGTAGGCATTGTCGGTGATCAGCAACAGCTTCTGGGACGCATCGTACTGCACCGAATAACGCGGAACGGTGTAGTTGCGAACGGCAGTCGACTTGGTGGCCGTGCTCTTCTTCCCCTTGGCATCCTGCGTCGTCTTCGTGCTGTTCTGTCCGAACGAGGTCAGGACGACGGCCCCAAGGACCAGGCCCGCCGCAAAGCCCATGGCGACATTCTTCTGCGTGGATTTCATCAGTTTCTCCTGGATTGGAATCGTGTCGAATTTCCTGAATCGCACTTACGCTGAGTCCTTCGAGACTCCCGCGGCACCCGCCGCGGGCTGCCTCAAGGTGGCGGCTCGCTACAGTTATACCCGATGTCCTCTCGACTGGCCTCTCGAATCATTGTGCTCGGCACACCACTTGTTTGCCGCAGACACCTCGAACAGTCAGACTCTGCTGCATGAGTAAGACAACCCGGCAGTATGGACGCTGGTCGAGCCCTCTGACTCCCGCGGTGGTCGCCGCCGGCAGACGGCTCGACGGGGTCGCCTTCGACAGTGATGGCCCCAGCCTCGTTTGGCTCGAAGGCCGCTCCGGCCAGGGTGTCCTGGTCGTCGACGACGGCAGTGGCGACGCACCCAGGGACCTGACAAGCCAACACAGCGTGAGGGCCGAAGTCGGATACGGCGGGGGCGACTTCACGGTCCACGGCAAAGCCGCCTACTTCGTCGTGCACAAGACCGGACGCCTGTTCCGGGTCCCGCTCTGCGGAGGCACCCCGCGACCGATCACGCCCGCCTGCGGAGACGCCGCATCACCGTGCGTCTCAAACGACGGCCGCTTCGTCGCCTACGTGCACACCGACGAGGACATCGATCGCATCGCCGTTGTCGACACCGACGGGGTGCACTGGCCGAGTATCCTGGCCTCGGGCCACGACTTCTACATGCAGCCGAGGCTGAGCCCCGATGGCCAACGCCTGGCCTACATCGCCTGGGACCATCCCAACATGCCCTGGGATGGCACCACGCTCTACGTCGCCGATCTCGACACGTCCGGACCCCTGCCGACGGCGGGTGAGCCGCGAGTGGTGGCCGGTGGAGACGAGATCGCGGTGTTCCAGCCCGAATTCTCTGCCGACGGCTCGCAGCTGTTCTTTGTCTCCGACGAGTCCGGTTGGGGCCGCCTGGGACGCTGTGACCTGGAAACCGACTCGACCGACTGGCTGACCCCGGACGAAACCGAGTTCGGTACCCCGGCCTGGGCACAGGATATGAGAACCTATGCCGTGTGTGGCGACGGCAAGAGCCTCGTCGCAGTCGCCAGCCGGCGTGGGTTCCAGTCGGTCGTCAAGATCGACCTGGACACCGGCGTGCAGGCGGCGGTCGAGCCGCTGGCCAATCTGAGCGACATCTCGACCATCGTCGCCGAAAAAAACGGATCCCGCATCGCCGTGATCGGCAGCAGCGCGGTGCAGACGCCCCGGGTCATCAGCTGTGACATCAAGCAGCACACGTCGCGGATCGTGGCTCGGTCGACCGGTGAAATGCTCGCCGCCGAGAACCTCTCGAGCCCCGAAGCGATCAGCTGGGAATCGGCCGGGGGCGAAATCGCTCACGGGCTCTTCTTTCCGCCCTCCAGCACGACGTTTCAGGGCACCGGTTTGCCGCCGGTCATCGCCATGATCCACGGCGGCCCGACCTCGCAGTCCCGCGCCGGCTGGAAAGCCGATGTCCAGTACTTTGCCACGCGCGGCTGGGCCGTGCTGCAGGTGAATTACCGGGGCAGTACCGGCTATGGACGTGACTACATGCTCAAGCTTCGGGGCAACTGGGGCATCTGCGATGTCGAGGACACGATCAGCGGCGTAAGGCACCTGGTCGACAGCGGGCAGGTCGACCCCGCTCGCAAGGTCATCATGGGCGGCAGCGCCGGTGGGTTCACCGTGCTGCAGGTGATGGTGCATCATCCCGACGAATTCACCGCCGGAGTCAATCTCTACGGAGTCGCCAACCAGTTCCACCTGGCCAGCGACACGCACAAGTTCGAGAGCCGCTACACCGACACGATGATCGGGCCGTTGCCCGAGACCGCCGCGGTCTACCACGAGCGGTCTCCGGGATTCCACGCCGAGAAGATCCGGCGTCCGATCGCGGTCTTCCAGGGCGACATCGACCGGGTGGTGCCGCGACAACAGTCCGACGACGTCGTCGCCGCGCTCAAGAAGACCGGCACACCTCACGTCTATCACCTCTACGAAGGCGAAGGACATGGGTGGCGGATGCAGGAGACGATCGACCACTTCTACCGGGCCGTCGAGAAGTTCCTCGATCAGCACGTGCTGCTGCAATGAGCCGCCGGGGCGGCACACAGCTCTAGGGCTGCTCCGAGCCGACCACCCTCGCCACCCAGCGATCCAGCGGCCCGGCCAACCAGCCCGCCGCCACGGCCGCCAGCACCGCCACCACGGCACCGGTAAATACGTCCATCGTGTAATGGGACCGCAGTACCAGCACCGTCGTCGCCTGGAACACTGCGAACGCCACGCCGACCACGATCCCAACCCGACCGAAGCGGCGTGCCAATTCGATGCCACCGTAAACCGACAGGGCCGTGTGACCGGAAAAGAAGAAGTCGTTGGCGACCTCATAGGTCACCAGCAGCGACGGAAAGCCGGGGTCGTACCACAGCATGCCCACGGGAGCCGGCAGCGGAGAGACCCACTGGCAGAGTTGACGCAGCGTGAAGAGGATCAACAGGCCCAGGAATGGGCGGATGGACGCTCCGAAGATCGTGGCCGCGAAGATCCAGCAGGCCACCAGGTCGATCAGCACCGAACTCGCGATCAGCAGCCCCGATGCCATCTGTCGGTCGCGGTTCAGAGCCGCATTCCAATCCGCAGTCCACTCGTGAACGCGATCCCCCACGGTCAGAGTCCGGGAAGCCGCCTCCAGCGTGGCCTCGTCGACCCCGACGTCTCGAGCTCCCAACAGCGACTGGGTCCCCAGCCACAGGCCGATGCCCACGGCAACCACGCCGACTCGCACACACCGTTCGGCCACGCCCGGGCGACGACCGGGAACCAGGTTCTCGACATCCGGCATCAGGCTCCCTCCTTCGCTTTCGCCTCGTGCCTCACCTGGTCAATTTCCGATGCCAGCCCCTCGAGCATGCCCCCGAGTTTCTGCTCCAGTTCCCGCATCAGTGGATCTTCATCACCATCGCGTGACCGCCGAGTCGGCACTTCGATCGCCTCACCGACCTCCACCAACACGGCCATCGGCCCGTGCATCGTGGCCACATCGGTCAGGTCCTCCTCGAATCGCTCAACCGTCTCCAGGATCCTCTCGATCGGCCGGCTGGGACCGATGTAGTCGATCGGGTACAGCGACATCTGCTGGGCCAGGTAGCAATCGGCCAACTGACGCCACCTCCGCTGTCGTTCCTCCTCGGGCAATTCCTGCTCCACCATCTCAGGCAGAATCGCCGTCCGCAGCCGCTTGACGCGAACCACCGGACCGCCGTCGCCGTGGCCTGAGCACCACTCTTCTTCCAGTGGCCCCAGCACGCTGTCGATCAACCGGTCGCGACGTTCGAAAATCGAACCGCTCTGGGCCGCCCCCAGGTACTCGACCTCCTTCAAACTCAACAACGCCTGCCCCACCCTCTCGATCCGCTGCAGCAACGGCCGCCGGGCCTGCGACTGCCAGCTCAACCGCGACTCGATCTCACCAAGCACCGCCTCGACACTCGACTCGACTTCACCGTCAAAGCGGTATTTCACAGCGACCGGGTGGATCACCACCTTGCCGGCGGGGTCCGCAGCCGCCCGTTTACGGGCCGCCGAGCAGGCTATCAGCGAAACGCCTTCCTGCAATACGCTGAGCCGATCGTTGGTGCGCGATATCACCCCCTCGGGATAGATCACCAGAGGCCGCTCGGCCGACTCGAGGATCCCGATGGCACAATTCAACGCCGCTCGGTCCATCCCCTCGCGGTAGATACTGAACGCCCCCAACCGTCGGATCAGAAACGTCTGCAACCGGCTGACCTTGAACATGTTCCAACTGGCCATGGCGAACATCGGACACCCGACTCGCAACAGGAGCGCAGCCAGTACCGCCGCATCCCGGATCCGGCAGTGATTGGGAGCCACGATGATCCCGTGGCCGGCATCGATGGATGCCTTCAGATGATCAATCCCTCGAAAGTCGATCGAGGAGATCTTGAAGGTCCGGCAGAGACGCCAGGCGACGAAGCGACTCAGCACCCGCGGCCACCACTTGCCACGGTGCGGTGCCACGAACTCGTACCGATCCTCGAACACGATATCCTGCATGCAATCGCCGAGCAGTCTAGCGGCAACCCGCGTCGTGAGCCAATCCACGTGTCGGTCGTTGAAGGTCAACGCCGCTTCGTCTTTAATTGGCCGCGGGAAGACACCCTGGCAGAGGACAGCGAGATGAACGGCCCAACGACACGACGCGGATTCCTGCAGGTGGCCGCCGGAGGCCTGGTCGCCGCATCGGCCCGAGGAACCGCCGCGGCGGGGGATCCACCGCGATTCGACCTGGTGATTCGAGGCGGAACGATCGTCGACGGCAGCGGCAAGCCGGGCACCCGGAACGACCTGGGGGTCCGCGGCGATCGCATCGCGGTCATCGGCGACCTGGCCGAGGCGACCGCCGGGCAGGTGATCGATGCCAGCGGGAAGATCGTCTGCCCCGGCTTCATCGACATGCACACGCACAGCGACCGGTCGCTGCTCTCGGACGGACTGGCCCAGAGTGCCATTCGCCAGGGCGCGACGACCCACGTGGTCGGGAACTGTGGCAGTTCCCCGGCACCGGTCTCTTCACCTGTGGAACTCTACGGACACAGGCTCAGTACCTACGGCGACTACCTCGAGGCCCTGGGCAAGCACGGCACATCGATCAATGTCTGCGGGCTGGTCGGCCACAACACCATTCGCCGCGCGGTGATGGGCAGCCAGGACCGCAAGCCGACCGCCGGCGAATTGCGGAGGATGCAGGATCACGTCGACGAGGCGATGAGGGCCGGTGCCGTGGGACTCTCCACCGGACTCGTCTCTCCGCCAGGCACCTACAGCGAGACGCCCGAGATCGTGGCCCTCGCCCGCGTGGCGGCTCGGCACAAAGGACAGTATTCCTCGCACATCCGCGGCGAAGCCTCGACGCTGCTCGAGGCGGTCCGCGAGGCGATCCAGGTGGGCCGCGAGGCCGGGTTGCCGGTCCAGATCTCGCATCATAAGGCGGCCGGCCGAGAGAACTGGGGCACGACTCTCAAGACCCTGCCGTTGATCGAAGCGGCCAACCGCGGCGGACACCGCGTACGGGTCGACGTCTACCCCTACCACGCAGGCAGCGCCGGCCTCGCCCAACTCGTGCCGCCCTGGGCCCACGAAGGGGGCGGCGGCGAGATGCTTGCCCGGCTCAAGGACCCCGTCCAGAGGCGACGGATCGCACGTGACATGGTCCGCGGTACCGACAACTGGCCCAACTTCTTCAAGATCGAATGGGACGATATCCAGATCACAACCGTCGGCAACGCCGCCAATCGCAAGTGGATCGGCAAGAAGGTGGCCGACGTGGCGAGGTCCAGGAAGTGCACCGGGGTCCAGGCCTGCATCGACCTGTTGATCGAAGGCAACGGCAAGGTGGGGATGATCAACTTCATCATGGATGAACGTGAAGTGCAGCGAGTACTCCGGCATCCGCTTTCGATGATCGGATCCGACGGACGCGCCGTCAGTGCCGACACCGCTCGAGGCATGCCGCACCCGCGGTACTACGGCTGCTTCCCCCGGGTGCTGGGTCGATACTGCCGCCAGCTGAAACTGTTCTCGCTGGAAACCGCGATCCACAAGATGACCGCCATGCCCGCCCGACAACTGGGCCTGGCCGATCGCGGCCTGCTGCTGAAGGGATACGCCGCCGACGTTGTCGTCTTCGACTTCAAGACGATCATCGACAAGGCCACCTTCTCGGCACCCCACCAGTATCCCGAAGGAATCGACGCGGTGGTGGTCAATGGTCGCGAGGTGATCCGGGGCGGAGAACATACCGAGGCACGCCCTGGCCGCGTGTTGTCTCCCCAGAGATCCTGACCCACACCGCACCACACCGCAGCACACCGCACCGTGACCGACTCCACCAGCACCCCCGACGGACAACTCGCCCCCGCTGACACCCCGGCGGGGGCCGCCGAATTGCTGTGGCGGGGCACGCTGCTGGCCGTCTTCTCGTCGTTCTGCTACACCGCCTCGATCATCGCGCTGCGAGCGGTGACCAAGGGGGGAGCCGATTGGGCGGCGTGGGTCTCGTGCCTCAAGGCCATCCCCACCGTCGCCGCGGCGCTGCTGGTGCTCGCCGTCAAGGCACAACGCGGCTCAATCTCCTGGCCGTCACGCCGCATGGTCCTCGCACTGCTGCTCTCGGGCACCGCGATGCAGTTGATGGGCAACGTCGGCTTCCAGTGGGGACTGGCACTGGGCGGAATGACTCTCACCGTGCCACTCTCACAGGCCGCCTTGCTGATCAGCGGAGCCGTCCTGGGGGTCGTGATGATCGGCGAACGAGTCAGCCGCCGTTCGAGCCTGGCGATGGGGGTGCTGATCCTGGCCATCTGCCTGCTGTCTCTCGACGCCACGCCATTCGCCACAACGACCACAGGGCAGGGGGGCAGCGGCCTGATCCTGCTCACCGTGGCCTTGGGATTGACCGCCGGGGTCGGTTGGGGCCAGGCGGGAGTGGTGATCCGGCAGGCCGCTCTGAGTGGAGTCAGCACCGCGGTGACCATCCTGCTGCTCTCATCGAGCGCCATCATCGTGCTGGGAGGTGGCGTGCTGCTGCGACAGGGACCCGGCTGGTTGCTCGAACAGACCTCGGCCCAAGAGTTCTGGCTCTCGATGGTCGCCGGAGGATTCACCTCCGCCGCCTTCTTCGCACTCACCGCGGCACTGAAACACATCTCGATCGTCCGCGCCAACCTGATCAACGCCTCGCAGATCGCACTCACCTCGCTCGCCGGCGTGATGCTCTTCGAAGAACCCATGACTCGCTGGATGATCGTCGGCACCGGGCTGACCATCGGCGGACTGCTGCTGATGGACCGTCCCAGCGCGACGCCCGACCCGCCCGACCCGTCAGATCCGTCAGATCCGGGTTGACCGCTCAGCGACCTCCACCCCGACCCAGCAGCGTCATCGTGATCGCCACCGCGTGGGAGCACGCCAGGCCCACGTAGACCTCGTGCACAGTCTTCCACTCGCCCAGTGAACCGGTCTGTTTCAGAAGGAACCAGGCCCCCGTGGTGACGAAACCGGTGACCATGGCCGCCAACGCCGCCCGACGGCCCAGCCGTCGCCAGAACAGACCCACGATCAGCGGCGGCAGGAAGCAGGCGGCGTAAAGCGAACCCGAGAACGAACTCATCTCGGTGATCCCCTGGTCGAGCACCAGCGAGAGCGCCGCGGCGGTGGCCGACAGCAACAGCACCCATAACCGAGTTCGACTCACGCCGGTCTCATCGCTGCGGCCCACCGAGATCAGGTCGTGGTCCACACTCGAAGCAGCCACCAGCAGCACCGAGTCGATCGACGACATCGCCGCGGCCACCAGCCCGGTCAGGAAAAACGCCCCCGCCACCGGACCCAGCAGGTTGACACCGGGACCCAGCAGGTGAGGAATCACGTTGTCGGTCAGAGATCGACCGGTCCCACCTCCCAACTCCTCGGGTGTCACGAACGCGTGAGCCAGGAAGCCGACTGGCAGCATGACCAGGTAGGTGGTGAACAGCATCACCGGAGCAATCCAGCGACCCCGCCTCAGCTGCTCATCATCGGCCAGGCCGTAGAACCTCGAGAGCTGCCGAGGCTCGACGATGATCTTCAGTCCCACGCCCAGCGCCAGGCCGATCAACGTGCCGGTGGTCACATCGCCGGCCAGTTCGCCGTGAGGCTGCCAGTCGAGCGCGGAGGGCATCGATGCCCGCACCCGATCGAGCAACGGTGTGATTCCGCCGGCCTGGACCACCATCGAGATCGGCAACAGCATGCCGCCGGCCAGCAGGATGACTCCCTGCACCGCGTCGGTGGCCACGACCGAGTGGAAACCACCGGCCAGGGTGTAGGCGGTCACCACCATGAAGATGATCAGAGTGACCAGCGTGGGGTCCAGCTCCAGCAGTACGCCCAGCAGCCGGGTCGCCCCCTCGTAGACGGCCACCATGTAGGCCAGCGATGCCACCACCACCACTCCGGCCGCCAAACGCCTCAGCAACAGCGAATCGTACTGGTAGCCCAGGAAATCGGGGACCGTCAACGCGCCCAGTTCGCGAGCACGACGCGTGAAGGGGCCGGCGATCACGAACCACGAGATCAGCACCATCGACGTGAAAATGACCACGCAGATCAGCCACCACGATGGGCCGAACGCGTAGCTGCGACCGGCGTGGCCGACAAATGTCACCGAGCTGACAAACGTGGCGTAGAACGAAAGCCCGATTACGACGCCGCCCATTCGGCGACCACCGACCAGGTAGTCGGCCAGACCCCTGGTGCGACGCTTGCCCAGCCAACCGTGCCAGGCCAGCATCGCCAGGTACAACCCGACAAACAGCAACTGCAGCCAATGCCTGTTCAGCCAGTCCAACTCGTGTCGCCCTCGCAGGTGGTCCCCGTGATTTCGCGCAGCCTATAATGCTCCTCCCGCTTTGCCAACCGACCGCCCAGCCCGAACCCAGCCCCCACCCAGCCCCTATGCCTCTCGCACAACGACTCGGACTGCTCAAGCCAACCGCGGTCAACTCGATCCTGCAGGAAGTTCGCCAGCTGCAGGCCGACGGACACTCGCCCGTGTCGCTGATGCGCGGAGCCCCCGACCTGCCGACTCCCGGACACATCGTCGCCGCCGCACAAGAAGCACTCGCTGCGGGCCGAACCGGGTACCCCGACAACCGGGGGGAACCGCGACTCAGAGACGCGGTCGCCTCCGCCATCCTGCACAACGGCGGACCCGAGTACTCCGCCGGAGACGAGATCCTCGTCACCAGCGGCGCGACGCTGGGGCTCTACAGCGCACTCGGTGCCGTGCTCGACCCCGGCGACGAGGTGCTGCTGCCCGAACCCGTCTACGACGCCTACCTCTCGGTGATCATCCAACTCGGCGGCCGACCGGTGCCGGTGCCAGCGGTGCTACAGGATGGTCGCTTCAGCTGGGATCCCGACCAGGTCGCCGCCGCCATTTCACCTCGCACCCGGGCCCTGCTGGTCAACTCGCCCTGGAACCCCACCGGCACCGTGCTCGCTGATGACGAGTGGTCCGGGTTGCTCGAACTCGCCGCCCGCCACGACCTGTTCGTGATCAGTGACGAGATCTATGAATCGATCTGCTACGACGCGCACCGCCACCGCACCCCCGCTGCACTCTCGGACGACGCACGCTCACGCACCATCATCGTCAACAGCCTCTCGAAGACCTACGCCATGACCGGCTGGAGAGTGGGATACTGCGCGGCGCCGCCCGAGATCATCTCGGCCATGTACCTCGTGCTCCAGCAATCCAGCCGCGGCCCGGCCACCTTTGTCCAGGACGCCGCTGCAGCGGCTCTCGAGGGGCCTCAGGATTGCGTGGCCGAAATGGCCGCCGAGTACGCCCGACGCCGTACTCAGGTGCTCGACGCCCTGGCCGGGATCCCCTCGGTCAACATGCTCGTGCCCGAAGGCGGGTTCTTTGCCATGGCCGACGCACGAGATCTCCAGCGACCCTCAAACGACATCCGCCGCGACCTGCTGGTCGACCACGGCGTGGTGGTGATGCACGGAGGCGCCTACGGAGCGTCGGGGGAAGGCACACTGCGGATTTCCTTCGCCTCCGGTGGCGACAACCTGCAACAGGGACTCCAACGACTCGCCGAGGGGCTCAGAGCACTCGGGTCCCGGGCACCGTGACGCTCTCAAGCACACAACTCGAACAACTCCAGGCCCGACTCGACGGTGATGTCACCGTCGACCCGGCCACCCGGGCGATGTACGCCACCGATGCCAGCGTCTACCAGATCGTGCCCGCCGGGGTCGTGCGACCCAGGCACGCCGAGGATGTTGCCGTGGTGCTGGCCTTCTGCCGCGAACACGGCATCTCGATCACCGCACGCGGCGGAGGTACCTCGCAGGCGGGACAGGCCATCGGGGCCGGCCTGCAACTGGACTTCTCGAAACACCTCAACCAACTCGTCGAACTCCAACCCGATCGCAATCGCGTCCGCGTCCAACCCGGCATCGTGCTCGATGAACTCAACGCCACGCTCGGGCCCTACGGCCTGACCCTGCCGCTGGACCTCTCGACCTCCAGCCGAGCCACCATCGGAGGCATGATCTGCAACAACTCCTCCGGGACACGCTCGGTCGTCTACGGCAAGACGATCGACTATGTCGAGAGCCTGACGGTGATGCTGGCCGACGGCAGCGTGGTCGTGCTCGACGACACCGAGCCCAACACCGCAGCCGCCACCGCCGAGACTCTCCTGGCCGGTTGCCACGAGACGGTGCTGAGACTGGCGTCGGAACATGCCGAGGAAATCCAGCGGCGGTACCCGAAACTGCTCCGCCGCGTCGGCGGCTACAACCTCGACCAATTCACCCCCGACCAGGACCGGCCGCACAACCTCTCGAGAATGATCGTCGGCTCCGAAGGCACACTGGCACTGGTACTCGAAGCGACACTCAGGCTGGTCCCGATCCCCGCCCGGCGATCCCTGCTCTGCGTCCAATTCGATGACCTGCTCGACGCCCTGGGTGCGGTGCCCGCAATCCTCGAACACCTGCCGTCGGCCGTGGAACTGCTCGACCGCATGATCCTCTCGCATACCGTCGGCAAACCCGAATTCGAACCGCTGAGATGGTTCATCAAGGGCGACCCGCCCGGAGTGCTGCTCGTCGAAGTCCAAGGCGATGAGACCGACGACCTGGCCGGGCGACTCGAGCGACTCGAAGAGGACCTGCGCCGTCGGGGACTGGGCACACACTTCTTTCGAACCGACTCACCCGAGGAGCAGGGCCGGATCTGGAAACTCCGCAAGGCCGCCCTGGGGCTGTCGATGGCACGACCCGGCGACGCCAAGGCGGTGTCGTTTGTCGAGGACACGGCGGTGGCACCCGAGCGACTCAGAGAGTACATCGAGCGGTTCCGCAAGATCCTCGATCGACACCAGACCCGCGCCGGTTTCTACGCTCACGCATCAGTCGGATTGCTGCACATCCGCCCGGTCATCGATCTGAAGACGGACATCGGCGTCGAGCGATTCGCTGCCATCGCCAGCGAAGTGGCCGACCTGGTGCTCGAATTCGGTGGAGCTCTCAGTGGCGAACATGGCGACGGCCTGGTGCGGGCCCCGTTCCAGGAACGCATGTTCGGAACGCAGCTCTACGAGGCGTTCCGCGAGATCAAACGGACGTTCGATCCGCAGGGACTGCTCAACCCGGGCAAGATCGTGGATGCCCCCGAGCTGACTTCCGACCTCCGGTTCGGGCCCGGACACGTCACCCCGAATCCTTCGACCGCGTTTGACTTCTCCGACTTCGGAGGCATCGCGAGGGCCGCCGAGCAATGCAGTGGCGTGGGAGCCTGTCGCAAGAGCCTGGTCGGGACGATGTGCCCATCGTACATGGCGACCCGAAACGAGGCCGATTCGACACGAGGGCGCGCCAATGCCCTGAGGATGGCGATCAACGGAGAACTCGGGCCCGAGGGCCTGGCGAGCCCGTCGCTGAAACCGGCCCTGGACCTGTGCCTGGAATGCAAGGCGTGCAAGTCGGAGTGCCCGACCGGAGTCGACATGGCCCGGATGAAGGCCGAGTTCCTCTACCAGTTCTATCGCCACAATCCCCGACCGCGACACGACCGCCACTTCGCCGGAATCCGTGGCACGCTCGAACGAGCCTCGCGGTGGCCGCGGGTGTTTAACCTGATCAGCTCCAGCCGACCGGGTAAGTGGTTCGCCGGAATCGCGCCGCAACGCAAACCGCCGACGGTCGCAATGCGGTCGCTGCTGGTCGAGTGCGAGAACCTGGATTTAACGGAAACAACCGAAACAGCCGAAGCAGCCTCTGCGGACGTCGTGTTCTTTCCTGACACGTTTTCGATCCACTGCGAGCCGCAGCATGTGCTCGCCGCCATCGCGGTCGCAGGCCACCTGGGGCTGTCGGCCGCACTCGCCCCGGCCGTCTGCTGCGGCCGGCCGCTGATTTCACGAGGCTTCCTCGATGAGGCACGTGACCAGGCCCTCAGGCTGGTCGACGCGTTGTCGCCAATCGCCGAATCCCAACGTAACATCGTCTTCCTCGAACCGGGCTGCTGGTCGGCGGTGATCGACGACCTGCCACACCTGGTTCCCGAACAGAAACGAGAATCCGCCGATCGGGTGGCCGAGGCCTGCCTGACGTTTGAACAGTGGGCCGCGAGGGTCCTTCCGGAAGTGCCCGCCGATGAAAACCGGCCGGGCGAAGCGGTGCTCCATCACGGGCACTGTCACCAGAAGGCACTGATCGGCACCGGACCGGCACTCGAGACGATCCGCCGCGCGGGAGGGACGGTCGAAGACCTCGACGGCGGATGCTGTGGCATGGCCGGGTCGTTCGGCTACGAGCCCGATCACCTCGCCGTGTCGCTGGCGGTCGGCGAGAGAGTGCTGGCACCCGCGGTGCGGAAACACCAGGGACCAGTCGTGGCTCCGGGCTTCAGCTGCCGACACCAGGTCGAACACCTGACCGGGACCCGGCCTCTTTCAACCGCCCAGTGGCTCGCCCGGCAGCTGGGCTGTGACGGAGCCTGACAGGGACTGGCTCTCCGCCCAAGGCGGATGCCTGTCCCCGGTGGTCCCCACCTACTTCCCCTTCAACCACGCATCCACCTGCTCCTCAAGCAGATCCAGCGTCACCGCGCCTCGCGACAACACCACGTCGTGAAACTCGCGGATGTCGAATTTCTCGCCCAGTCGCTTCTCGGCACGTCGCCGCAGCTCCTGGATCTTCAGCTCGCCGATCTTGTAGGCCAACGCCTGACCCGGCCAGGCGATGTAGCGGTCGGTCTCGTTCTCGATGTCGAACATCGTCTTGGCCGTGTTGTCGGCAAAGAACTCGATCGCCCGCTTCCGGGTCCAGCCGTCGTAGTGCATCCCGGTGTCCACAACCAGCCGCACCGCTCGCCACATCTCGTACGTCAACTGGCCGAACTTCGAATAGGGGTCCTTGTAGAGACCCAGCTCCTCGCCAAGACTCTCCGAATACAGCCCCCAGCCCTCGATGAATGCCGTGTAGCCGCCAAAGCGTCGGAACGGCGGCACGTTTTCCAGTTCCATCGCCAGAGAAATCTGCAGGTGGTGACCCGGCACTGCCTCATGGAGACTCAAGGCCTCGATCTCGTACTTCGGTCGCACCTCCGGCCGGTACAGGTTGACGAAGTAGGTCCCCGCACGCAGGCCGTCAGCCGATGGAGGCCGGTAATAGGCGGTCGTCGTGTCGGGAGCCAGGTGCATCGGGATCGGCTCGACTCCGTAGGGAATCCGCGGCAGACGACGGAACAACCGGACCAGGTGCGGGTCGATCCGCTTGGTGACCTCGCGGTAGGCCGCCAGCAGGTCCTTGGCATCCTTGTAATAGAAGCGAGGGTCGGTCCGCATGAACTCCAGGAACTCGCCGAAACTGCCCTGGAACTTCGTCCGCTCGATCACCACCTGCATCTCGGCCCGGATCCGCTTCACCTCAGCCAGACCAATCTCGTGGATCTGCCGGGGAGTCAGGTCGGTCGTGGTGAAGCGCCGACAGCGGAACGCGTAGAATTCGCGGCCTTTGGGAACCTGCCAGACGCCCGCCCGAGTGAAACAGCCGGGCAGGTACTTGTCTTTGAAGAATGTCTGCATCCGGCGATAGGCCGGAACCACTACCTCCGAAATCGCCTTCCGAGCTTCGCTCTGCAATCGCTCCCGATCCGCTTTCGACACATCGGCGGGATAGTCCCGGAACGGCTTGTAGAAAAGGCTCCTGGTCGGATCGTCGACGATCTGACGAGCGATCTGGGCCGGCACCCGGACCATCACCTCGCGATCGTGCACTCGACGTTCGTCGAGACCGGTCTGCATCAGGGCAAGCGTCTGGTCCATGTACGTGCCAAACGACTGCAATCGCTTCAGCCACTGCCGGTAGTCGGCCAGTGTCTCGAAACGAATCACGTCGGACCTGGAACTGGCGTCCTGGATGCCGCCACGAGCCGTCAGCGGGACCAGGAACCAGCGGAAAACGTGGCTGTCGACCGAGACCTGGTAGTCGCGACGGAAGAGGTCGTAGTTGAGCCTGTCGCCTGCAGCGAGCACCTTGCGATCGATCGCGTCCAACTGTTTCAGCACACCGCGGCGGTGCTCGTGGCGCACGGTGATGGCCGCAAGTGACACGTCCGGCCAGCGATCGTTGTAGCGGCGGTCTCCGAGGTACGAGGCGAAGGTCGGCTGCTGCTTCAACCGCCACTCCCACTCGGTGTCGATCAGGGCGTCGAGCCGTCGAGTCATCTCGAGCCGGATAGCCGGCTTCGGATCGGCGGCACAGCTCGTCTCGGGGAGACAGAGTACTGCCCCCACCAGCATCAGTTGCCAACACGTCCTGGCCAGATCATTCATCGCCGCTTTCCCTCTGGAGTGAACTCGAGCGTGCCGAGGCTTTCCAACCGCGATCCCGTGGGGTTAAATACCATCTCGCCCGCCGGGGGACCACTCGCTGGATCCGGCGGCAATCCGCCGGGAGATTTCCGATGCAACGCCTGCTCCTGTTACTGTTCGCCGGGCTACTGACCATGACCTCCACGATTTCGGCCGCCGACATCGAGTATGTCAAGACACGGCGGATCGATCACGTCGACACCCACCACGGCACCAGAGTCCCCGACCCCTACCGGTGGCTCGAAGACGATGTGCGCAAGTCCAAGGCGGTCGCCGCCTGGGTCGAAGCCCAGAACAAGACCACCTTCGGATACCTCAAACAACTGCCACAGCGGGAACTGGTCCGCAAGCGGATCGAGGCGTTGTGGGACTACGAGAAAATCGGGACTCCGTTCAAGAAGGGTGGACGCTACTTCTTCTACAGAAACAGCGGGCTGCAGAATCAATCGGTGCTCCACAGCCTCGAGGCCCTCGACGCAAAGCCGAGGATCCTGATCGACCCGAACACCTGGTCCAAGGACGGCACCATCGCACTGGCCGGCACGTCCTTCAGCGACGACGGCCGCTTCATGGCCTACGGAGTGGCCGAGTCGGGATCGGATTGGCGGACCTGGCGAGTGATGGAAGTCGATTCGCGTCGCAAGCTCGACGACGAACTGAAATGGGTCAAGTTCAGCAGCATCTCCTGGACCAGTGACAACCGCGGCTTCTTCTACAGCCGCTTCGACGAACCCGGCGAAGGGGCCAAGTTCCAGAGCCTCAATCTCAACCAGAAAGTCTACTACCACCGCATCGGCACACTCCAGGCAGACGACGTGCTGGTCTACAAGCGGCCCGATCACCCCGACTGGGGCTTCGATGCCGACGTGACCGAGGACGGGCGGTACCTGGTGATAACCATCTGGAAGGGGACCGACGACAAGTACCGAGTGCTCTACAAGGACCTCGCCGAACCGTTCGGGATGCCGATCGATCTGGTTTCGACGTTCGACCACGAGTACACCTTCGTGGGCAACGACGGGCCGGTCTTCTTCTTCAAGACCGACCGCGAGTCGCCCCGGAAACGACTGGTCGCCATCGACATCCGGCAACCCGAACCCGAACACCACCGCGTGCTGATCGAGCAGCGTGACGAGACACTGACCGGTGTCGGACTGGTGGGCAACCTGTTTGTCGCACACTACCTCAAGGACGCACGCACCCAGATCCGCATGCACTCGATGGACGGCCAGTTCGTTCGCGAAGCCGAATTCCCGGGTATCGGAACCGCCAGCGGTTTCGGCGGTCGGCAAACCGACACCGAGACCTTCTACTCGTTCGCCAGCTTTGCGACTCCGCCCAGCATCTATCGCTACGACATGGTGACCGGCACAAGCACCCTCTGGCGGCAGGCGAAGGTGAAGTTCAGCCCCGACGACTACCTCGTCAAGCAGGTGTTCTACACGAGCAAGGACGGGACGAAGGTGCCGATGTTCATCGCCCACCACAAGGACACCAAGCTCGACGGCAAGCGGCCGACGCTGCTGTACGGCTACGGCGGTTTCAACATCTCACTGACCCCCAGGTTCTCGATCAGCCGGCTGCAGTGGATGGAGATGGGCGGGATCTACGCCATGCCCAACCTGCGTGGCGGAGGGGAGTACGGCGAGAAGTGGCACAAGGCGGGAACCAAGCTGCAGAAGCAGAACGTCTTTGACGACTTCATCGCGGCGGCGGAGTACCTGATCTCCGAAGGGTACACGACCAGCGAGAAGCTGGCCGTGATGGGTGGCAGTAACGGCGGGTTATTGGTCGGAGCCGTGATGACCCAGCGTCCGGAACTGTTCGGCGCCTGCCTGCCGGCGGTGGGAGTGATGGACATGCTGAGGTTCCACAAGTTCACCGCCGGAAGATACTGGGTGGATGATTACGGCAGTGCAGAGAACGCCAAGGAGTTCCAGGCCCTGCTGGCCTATTCGCCCTACCACAACCTGAAACCGGGCACGAAGTACCCGGCCACGCTGGTCACCACCGCCGACACCGACGACCGCGTCGTGCCCGGCCACAGCTTCAAGTTCGCCGCACAGCTTCAACACTGCCAGGCCGGAAAGACTCCGGTCCTGATCCGGATCGAAACCAAGGCCGGTCACGGTGCGGGCAAGCCGACGGCGAAGATCATCGAGGAGGCCGCCGACAAGTGGGCCTTCCTGATCAAGAACCTCGGCATGACTCCCCAAAGGATCAAGTGACGTGG
>Ga0066376_10001971_pt1 | contig 19495 bp, 17 predicted proteins | sample Knorr_S15_td_Bot_FD_77009 | JGI IMG/M metagenome (GOLD analysis project Ga0066376, IMG submission 77009) | Marine microbial communities from Southern Atlantic Ocean transect - Knorr_S15_td_Bottom_ad_5009_LV_A | ecosystem: Environmental > Aquatic > Marine > Oceanic | place: Southern Atlantic... | reverse complement strand
GACGAGATGGAGACCGACCCCGCCGAGACGCCTGAGCCCCAGGCTGCCGACGACCAGGAGCCCCCCGCCGAGACGCCCGCTGACTCCGAAACGGCCGAGGGCCCGGCCGAGGACGGCTGAGGCATGGGCGACTCACACCTTCGGCAGCTCGTGCTGCTGGGTACCGGCACAAGCGTCGGCGTGCCGATGATCGGCTGCCACTGCGACGTCTGCGAATCGGACGACCCACGCAACAATCGCACCCGCTGCGGTGTGGCCGTCGAGGCTCCCGAGGGACTGTTCCTGATCGACACACCACCGGAACTCAGGCTGCAACTTATCCGCGAACGGATCGACACCGTGCAGGCCGCCCTGTTCACTCACGACCACGCCGATCACATCTTCGGACTCGATGACCTGAGAATCTGTGGCCAGCGACGCGACGAGTCGATCCCGCTGTACTGCGAGGAACCGGTCGAGAGGCAGATCCGGCGTGCCTACCACTACGCCTTCAGCCCCCCATCACCCAACACCCATAGCGGAGCCACACCGCGGCTGCACTTCGAGAGGATCGGGCTCGAACCGTTCTCGCTGCTGGGCACCACCGTCACGCCCATCCGACTCAACCACGGCCGACTGCCGATACTCGGGTTCCGCATCGACGACGTCGCCTACTGCACCGACGTCAGCGAAATCCCCGACTCGAGCTGGGAACTGCTCGAGGGGCTCGATGTGCTGATCCTCGACGCGCTCCGCGAAAAGCCACACCCCACCCACTTCTCGGTCGACCAGAGCCTCGAGGTGATCAAGAGACTCAAGCCGCAGCGAGCCTATCTGACCCATATCTCACACTACCTCGACCACGCCACCACCAATGCCAGGCTGCCCGACCGCGTCGAACTGGCCTGGGATGGGCTGAGGGTCCCGCTGGGGGCCGCGCCGTGAATCAACCGGATCAGCGACCTCGTAGCCAGCGACTGGCGGTGCTGTACCTGCAGCTGGCCGAGGCCACCGCCGGACGAGGCCCCGCCTCGACTCACCACCGCTTGCTGCTGCTGGCCGGTCGGCACGCGGCCGATGCCGAGTGGAACGCCGAGGCAGAGGCCTGCCGCGAGCTGGTGCTGGCCTCAAACCCCCATCACGCCATCGGTCACTACGCCTGCTTCATCGAGGCCCTGCAATCAGACGACTACCGCGCACTCGACCGACAACTCGAACGACAGTGCCCGCAGGAAAAGGCCGAGCACCTCGCCGAGATCCAGCACGTCGACACCGACCTCGCAGTCCGCGAACCCCCACGACTGGTCGTCCACGATATCCTCGCCCGTCTCAAGGGAGAGGACCGAGCCGGAGACGCCGTCCCGGAACCGCAGCCTGGCAAGAGCCCCGGTTGAACCTGCCTCTCACCGACTGAGCAGCGGACCCTAGCGGGGTGCCGGCAGCCGGACGGCTCGTAGTCGCTGTCCGATTCTCGCGGCACTGGGCCCCAGGGTCCCCAGCACGGCCGCCAGTGACGACTTCACCGCCGGCGACGCTTCCTCGGCGTGGACCTGCTGCAGTTGTTGCACCCGAGTCCCGGCCAACAGCACCCCGTGCTTCTGAATATGAAAGGCCAACTGCGCAGCAGCACGCTCGCGGGTCCCCTCGGCCAGGTCCGGCTGCAGAGCGGTCGTGGCCAACCGGTCCTGGGCCGACGTCGTCGCGATGGCCGCCATCGCGTAGATCGCACCATCGGCCAGCTCGGGCACCTGGATCGCCGCGTGCAACCCCGCCTCGGCCGGCCTGAGATCAAACACCGTTGCCCGGCGTCCGTCAGCGAGGAAGCCCAGCAGGTCGACCGCGGCTCGTGACAATTCGCCCCGCTCCACCGCCGAGAGTGGCTCGGTGCCCAGGCCCGAAATGAACGGGCCGAGCTGATCTTGCAGGCCCTTCAGATTGGCCGGTCGCTGGATGTAGACCATCAGCGGGTCCCGGGAGATCATTCGCTCGACCGACGCGATCCGCATCGGGTCACCGACCACCGCGATCGGGATCCAGGCCGTCCGCGAGTCGGCTCTCAGGTTGGCGACTGTCTCGGAGAGACTCCATTGAATCACATTGGCATCGAGCACGACCAGCTGCACGTCGCCACGCCCGGCCGCTGAACGGAACGCGTTACGGCCACTCGAGACAATCTCGGCCTCGTAGCCCGACTGGCCGACCAGGCCGGCCAGGGCATTGACCTGGTCGGGCTTGGGTCCGGCCAGCACCGCTCGCGGGGTATCGGTCGACTCCAGAGCACGGGCCAGCACCTCGACAATCCGCGACGAGCCGCGAAACGGCTTGGGAGGATCGGTCTCCACGATCACCATCGCGGCGGCGAACTGCACCCGGAGATCGGGATAATTCAGGGCGCCTGTCAGCGGAGCCGATGTGCCGCCTCGTGATTGCAGGTCGTGGCGAGTGGCCAGGCTCCGCATCACCTCCAACGCCGCCACCGCCGCCGTCGCGTTGCCACTTTGCAACGCATCACGCAACGACTCGCTGACGACTTCGCGACCGGCCAGCAACGCCGTGTCGTAGGCGGTTCCCGCGCCGCGAGGCAGCGAGCGCGTCCACGGCGTCTGGGTCCTTGATCGCGTCAGCAGCACCGACACCACCAGGGCCTGCAGCCGGCGGTTCTCCGGAGACAGGGCCAGGGCCTGCTGAGCCAAGCGAATGCTCAGGTGAAGGGCAACGTCGTCGGGGTCCGCCGGAGCACCGACCAGTCGGTTCTCGGTTGTGTTGAAATGCCAGGCGGTCACCTTGCCGTCGGCCCCCGCGACCGCCCGTTCGCCACCGGCCAGCCGCACGCGAGCTCCCTGCTCCAGGGCACGCAACGCCATGTTGCGACTCAGGTCACTCGCCCGACCCGAGGCTCCCAGTGTCAACCTCGCCACCGCCTCGGCCGCGGCCACACGCACTCCCGGCGGCTGGTTGGCATCGACCGCGAAGTACCACAACTGCACCGCCGTCTTGCGAGAACCCACATGACCCAGCACCTCCAACGCCGTGGTTCTCAGGTTCGCCTCGGGACTCTCGAGCACCGCCAGCAGCGGAGGCACCACGTCGGGGCCCAGGCGGGTCAGCGAGTAACTCAACAACTCGCGAGTGGCCTCGTCCTGCACGTCGCCGATCTGCTCGACCAGCCGCGGCACCACCAGGGCTCCACCGGAACGCAATTGCAGGATCGCCGCGTCACGGACCGAGGGAGGACCGCCCAGCTCGCTGATCAGTCGATCGATGCGTGCCGTGTCGCCCGCGAAACGGGCAAACGACGCGTTCATCCGCTCGAGCAACGTCACCGAGCCCGGTTGCAAGTACTCGAGATTCGCCATCCGCAAAAAGACCGCCGGCCCGTGCTTGTCGCGCATCGCCAACAAGGCCGCGTCGTCGGGGTTCAAAGCCAGCAGCTTCTGCATGTAGATTCGGGCCAGCTCGGGGCGGGCCAGGTCGACCATCAGCACTACCGCGTCAAACAGAGCATCCGCAGTCGTCGGTTCGCTCAACAACGGGGACTGTTGGGCGGCAGGCTGAGCGGCTGGTTGTGCGGGCGGCTGGGCCGCGGGTTGAGCACGGGACGTGGCCGAGGACGCCACGATCGCACACAGGCCAACACTCAGCAGCAACACCGTCGCGATCGACCGGCCCGAAGTGACCGATTTGTCCGATTTGTCCGAAAACATGGCTGAACGCTCCGCGCAAGGGACAACGCCGGCAGAAGACCACCGGGACCCGTCCCGGCAGCTCTGCCCCACCGTCTTGTGACTCTATCGGCCCGCCAAGACCCCCTGCTGACACCGGGGAGTGGCCTGAGCTCGGCATCCTCGCGAGCCAACTCACGCCACGCCAATCGTAGCGAAGATTCCAGCCACATGGCCCCTCGTTTCCGCGCAACCCTCAGAACCGGACCAGTGGCCCACGCCGACAAGCTACCACCGCCGGAGACGGGATTCTAGAATCAAGTCCGACCTGGCGTGCCTCCAGCCAACCCGGACTCACGCCCCGAAACAGCCGACTTTCAGTCCACCGCCAGTCATGCCAACCCTGCCACTGCCATTCGACGAAGCACGGATCCGCGAGTTGACTCGCGAGTATCCCACTCCGTTTTATCTCTACGACGAAGCCGCCATCCGGGCCAACGCCCGACGGCTCGTCGCCGCCTTCGATTGGTGCCCGACCTTCCGAAACCACTTCGCCGTCAAGGCCACGCCCAACCCGCACCTGCTCGAAATCCTCGCCGACGAAGGATTCGGAACCGACTGCTCGAGCATGCCCGAGATGCTGCTCTCCGAGGCCGCCGGGATCGACGGTGAACGGATCATGTTCACCTCCAACGACACGCCGGCCGGCGAATTCGTCCACGCCCGCAGTGTCGGAGCCGTCCTGAACCTCGATGACATCTCCCATGTCGAGTTCGTCGACCAGCACGCCGGACTGCCCGAACTGGTCAGCTTCCGCTACAACCCCGGTCCGCTCCGCGAGCAATCCGGGAATGCCATCATCGGTCACCCCGAAGAGGCCAAGTACGGCCTGACCCGCGAACAACTCTTCGACGGCTACCGCGATCTGAAAGCCCGGGGAGTCTCCCGCTTCGGACTCCACACGATGGTCGTCTCAAACGAGCTCAACGGCGATTCGTTCGTCGAGACCGCCCGCATGCTGTTCTCCCTCGCCGCCGAACTCCTCCAGGCACTCGACGTCCGACTCGAATGGGTCAACCTCGGAGGCGGGATCGGGATCCCCTACCGGCCCGAGGACCACCCGGTCGACCTCGAAGACGTCGGCCGGGGCGTAGAGCAGGCCTACCAGCAGATCGTCGTGCCGGCCGGACTCGATCCGCTCGGGGTGCTGATGGAAAACGGCCGCGTGATCACAGGGCCCTACGGGTACCTGGTCACCACCGCCATCCACCACAAACAGATCTACAAGAACTACGTCGGCGTCGATGCCTGCATGGCCAACCTGATGAGACCCGGCATGTACGGGGCCTATCACCACATCAGCGTGCTCGGCAAGGAACAGGCTCCTCATCAGACCGTCGTCGATGTCGTCGGGTCGCTGTGCGAAAATAACGACAAGTTTGCCGTCGATCGACCGTTGCCCGACATCGACCCAGGCGACCTGCTCGTGATTCACGACGCCGGTGCCCACGGACACGCCATGGGGTTTCAGTACAACGCCAAGCTCCGATCCGCAGAATTGCTGCTGGCAGAGGATGGCAGCGTGAGCTGCATCCGTCGAGCAGAAACGGTCGAGGACTACTTCGCCACGCTTGACCACCCACCGCTCGAACAACTCCTCGAGCCGCCCACGAGCTGAGTGCGCCAGTAACCCGGACCGTCGATATGGCCAAGCTCTACTTCTACTACTCGTCGATGAACGCCGGGAAATCGACCACGCTGCTGCAGTCCAGCTACAACTACCGCGAGCGGGGCATGAACACCCTGGTGCTGACCCCCGAACTGGATAACCGGGTCGAGGTCGGGACCGTCTCGTCGAGGATCGGACTCACCGCCGAGGCCACCACATTCACCACCGCCGACAACCTGCTGGCAATCGTCGAGGACTCCGTCGCAGACCAACCGCTGCACTGCCTGCTGATCGACGAAGCACAGTTCCTGGTCCGCGAACAGGTCCAGCAACTCGGCAACATCGCCGACGACCTCGGGATCCCCGTGCTGTGCTACGGACTCCGAACCGACTTCCAGGGACAACTCTTCGAAGGCAGCCAGCACCTGCTCGCCTGGGCCGACAACCTCGTCGAAATCAAGACCATCTGCCACTGCGGCAGCAAGGCCACCATGGTGCTGCGACTCGATGGACAGGGTCGAGTCGTCAAGCAGGGAGCACAGATCAAGATCGGCGGCAACGAGTCCTACCAGGCCGTCTGCCGCAAACACTTCAAACTCGGGATGGCCACTCGAGACCACGCCGAACTGCCCTTTGACGACGCACCCGATCCCCACCACGAACACGACCAGGACCAGGACCAGCCAGCATGATCCGCACAGACAAACCCAATCAGGCACTACGTAAAGCTGGACAAGCAAAGTAGACTGGAAACAATACAGAAACCCTGTCGATCGGAACGATTCTGAGACTGATCGCTTTCTCGAGACACGACACGCGAGACACGAGACATCTCAAGTTACACATCACGGATCACGCATCACGGAACTGGTGCCCCCCTGAGGCTGGGAGAGAGAGAATGACCATGCGACGTCACCTGCGGACGACCCTGTGCGGCCTGGCGGCCGTATTGGGCCTGATGAGTGTGCTCCACGAGTCTTCGGCGAGGGCCGGTGACAAGCCCACCACGTTGATCCCCGGATATGTTGACGCCGACGGGACCGTCCACCCCGAGAAACTGCTCTCCTACGTCGACGCCCTGCATCGAGCGGCCGACGCCGACGTGGCCGAAGCACGCATCGCACAACTCCAAGCCCACCTCTCGCAGGTCGTCGCCACCCTCGGCCAGACTCGAGATCTGCTGGCCAGGCAGACCCAGCTCGCCGAGAACCGCGGCAAGGAGATCGCTCGCGTGGCCAGCCTCCACAAGGCAGGCCAGACCGCCCGCGCCTCGCTCCGGCAATCCGACCGCTCACGACTGCAGTCGGAATTCGGCGAATTGATCACGTCGCTCCAACAGTCCCAAACCCAGGGCGCCCGGCTGGCAACCACACTCGACCGCACCCAGGCCTCACTCGCCTCGACGACCGCCGAGCGAGACGCCTCGCGGCAGCAGGTCACTCAACTGACCGCCGCCAACGGCAAACTCGATGCCCAGTTCAAGTCGACTCGCACACAGCTCGCCAGCACCAGGAAGTCACTCGACATTACACGCAAATCCCTGGCAGCGACCTCCGACAAGCTGAAGGCGTCCGCGGCGGAACTGGCCAAGTCGCAGCAGCAGCTGAAGGTGGCCGAGGCGGCCAAGACCAAGGCATTGGCTGATCTCAAGGAACTCGCCGACAAGTCGAAACCGGTCACTGTCGAGCCCGACACGAAATCACAGGACGGCAAGGACCCTAAGGACGACGACGAGAACCCAAAGCCCGCCGACAAGCCCAAGGCGGCTCCCGAGGTCGAATCCGACGACGAGGGGTCCTGATCGACGTCGGCCGCTGCTGCGACGACTACGCCGTCGCCTCGCGGTGCCGACCGATCAACTCGGCGATCTGAACCGCGTTGGTCGCAGCCCCTTTACGCAGGTTGTCCGAGACGCACCAGAAGGACAACCCGTTGGGATGCGACAGGTCGCGGCGGATGCGGCCGACGAACACCTCGTCCTTCCCGCTGCACTCACTCGGCAACGGGTAACAGCCGTTGGGTGTGTCGTCGAGCACCGTGATCCCGGGAAACGCGGCGAACAGCTCCCGAGCCTGCTCGGGCGAAATCGCCCGCTCGGTCTCAACCGTGATCGACTCGCTGTGACCGTTGGCCACCGGGATCCTGACGCAGGTGGCGGCTATCGGCAGGTCGTCCACCCCCAGGATCTTGCGGGTCTCATACACCATCTTCAGCTCTTCGCTGGTGTAGCCCTCTTCCCCGACGCTGCCGATCTGGGGAATCGCGTTGAAGGCGATCGGGTGCGAAAACGCCCGGTAGCGATAATCCTCACCGGCCAGCTGGGCTCGAGTCCCCTCGATCAGGTCCTCGGTCCCCTGCACTCCCGCACCGCTGGTCGCCTGGTACGTGCTGACCAGCACCCGCGTCAGCCGAGACGCATCGTGCAGCGGCTTGAGTGCCATGACCATCTGGGTGGTTGAACAGTTCGGGCTGGCGATGATCCCCTCGGCCGACAACGCCGCCTCGGGGTTGATCTCCGGCACCACCAACGCCACCTCCGGCTTCATCCTCCAGTACCCCGACTCGTCGATCACCGTCGCACCGGCTGCAACCGCCGAGGGCAGAAACTCGGCCGCCACTGGGTCGGGCGTGCTCGAGAGCACCAGGTCGACCCCTGCAAACGCCTCGTGAGTCAACTCCTCGATCACCAGCTCCTGGCCACCAAATGCGACCGACTTGCCGGCACTGCGGGCCGAAGCGAGCAGCCGGAATCGTTGCGCAGCAAATTGCCGCTCCTGGAGCAGCTCGAGCATGATCCGGCCCACTGCGCCGGTTGCTCCCAGTACCGCGACCGTGCCAAACATCATGTCTCGATCTGCCTTGATCTGCTTCGATCTGTCTCTATCTGACAAAGTCTGCCGCAGCTCGACCCGCCCGGGAACAGCCCGGCGGCCCTCCTCACTCGACACTCACCGGCCCCCTGCGGTCCGGTTCACCGACCTGTCGAGTCTTCTCACCCGTTGATATACTCCGACCGGTTTCTCATCAAGACCTGCACCCCGGAAGATGGAACGACGCGATGAAGGTTCTTGTCGTGGGCCAGGGCGGTCGCGAACATGCCCTGGCCTGGAAACTGGCCCGCAGTGAATCGGTGACCGACGTCTACTGTGCACCGGGCAACGCGGGGATCGCAGAGGATGCCACCTGCGTCGACATCGCGCCCGCTGACATCAGTGCGCTGGTCAGTTTTGCAAAGGACACCCCCATCGATCTCACGGTGGTCGGCCCCGAAGCTCCCCTGGTCGACGGACTCGTCGACGCCTTCAACGAGGCGGGCCTGAGTGCCTTTGGACCCTCCGCGGCGGCGGCGGCTCTCGAAGGCAGCAAGGCCTACGCCAAGAAGATCATGCATCGCGGAAACGTGCCCACGGCCGACTCCACCGTGTTCGAAGACATCGCCGACGCACGGCACTTCCTGCAGGAACGGGAAGACCAGGCCTGGGTCGTCAAGGCCGACGGGCTCGCCGCCGGCAAAGGCGTGCTCATGTGCGCCACCCGCATCGAGGCGCTCGAAGCCGCCGAGGGGATGCTCGTCGACGACGACTTCGGACCCGCCGGTGCGCGGATCCTGATCGAAGACCTGCTCGTCGGAGAAGAGGCCAGCATCCTGGCGCTGGTCGACGGCAACACCATCGTCTCGCTCGAAGCCTCACAGGATCATAAGCGGGCCGGAGACGAGGACACCGGTCCCAACACCGGAGGCATGGGAGCCTACTCGCCCGCGCCGCTGGTCACCGCGGACCTGCTGGCGGAGATCGAGGAGAAGATCCTGGTCCCGACCGTGCACGCCATGAAACTCGCCAACACACCCTTCCGCGGACTGCTCTACGCCGGGCTGATGATCACCAGGCAGGGACCCAAGGTGCTCGAATACAACGTCCGCTTCGGCGACCCGGAAGCTCAGCCGGTGCTGATGCGATTGAAGTCGGATCTCGGCCTCGCCTTGATGGCCGCTGCCGAGGGACGACTCGATGAGTTCGGACCCCTCGAATGGGACCCCCGCCCGGCCGTCTGCGTCGTGATGGCCTCGGATGGCTATCCCGGCTCTTACGAAACCGGGCACACCATCCGGGGAATCGAGGAAGCCAATGCGCTGCCGGACGTCCAGGTGTTTCACGCCGGCACCACCACTTCTGACGGCGAGGTGCTCAGCAACGGCGGTCGAGTGCTCGGAGTGACAGCCCTGGGCGATCACCTCGCCGATGCCAAGCGGCGGGCCTACGAAGCAGTCCGCTGCATCCGCTGGGATGGAGCCTGGTGCCGCAAAGACATCTCGGACAAGGCCAGAGAATTGTGAACCCCAAAGAGCCAGCCCCCATGAGTCGCCTGCTACGCCGCTTCGCAATTCTTACCGGGCTCCTGCTGCTGATCGGCAACCGGGCCGCTCAAACTGTCTCCGCCGGGGTCCCCAATATCGTCGTGATCCTCGCCGATGACATGGGCTACGGAGACGTACAGGCTCTGAACCGCACGTCCCGGATCCCCACCCCGCACCTCAATCGTCTCGCGCAGTCGGGAATGACCTTTACCGATGCCCACACCCCTTCGGCCGTCTGTACCCCCACCCGCTACGGACTGCTGACGGGTCGCTACTGCTGGCGGAGCCGATTGAAGTCCGGAGTGCTCAACGGCTATGGCACACCGTTGATCGAACCCAACCGGCCCACCATCGCCTCGTTCCTCAAGTCCCACGGCTACCGCACCGGCATCGTCGGCAAGTGGCACCTCGGACTGGATTTCACCAGGCTGCCTCAGAAGCAATCGAATTCCGACGCGGGGAATGCCGCGGCACAGGACAAGAAGAAAAAGAAGAAACGCCGCCGCGCCGCCTCGCCTCGACTGGACTTCAGCAAGCCGATCCTCGACGGCCCCAACCGCCGTGGCTTCCACGACTCGCTCGTCATCCCCGCGTCGCTCGATTTCCCCCCCTACGTCTACATCCGCAACACCACGATCACCTCCACCGACCCCGTGCTGCAGCCGGCCGTCAAGTTCCCCGGGTTCCTCCGCCGGGGACCTCGTGGCCGCGACCTCGTGATGGCCAACTGCCTCGACGACCTCAAGAAACACGCCATCACGTTCCTCGAACAGCGGGCCCGCGAACCAGAGACCCCCTTCTTCCTCTACTTCCCGCTGACCGCCCCCCACAAGCCCGTGCTGCCTCACCCCCGCTTCCGAGGTCGCACCCGACTGGGACCCTACGGCGACTTCATCGTCCAGGTCGACGACACCGTCGGAGCCATCCTCGATGCCATCGACGCCAACAAGCTGACCGAGAACACGCTGATCATCTACACCAGCGACAACGGGTCGTACATGCATCGTCGCGACCAGGACGATGCCCGTGACCATGTCGATGACGAGAGCATCCAGGCCTACCGGGCCGACCGCCACCGCTCGAATCTTCACCTCCGAGGCACCAAGGCCGACATCTGGGAAGCCGGACACCGAGTGCCGTTCTTCGCACGCTGGCCCGGTCACATCAAAGCCGGCTCACGCAACAGCTCGACCATCTGCCTGACCGACCTGTTTGCCACCTTCGCCCAGGCGATCGGAAAGCCGCTGCCCGAGCACGCCGGCCCCGACAGCTACAGCTTCCTCGACCAGCTCGAAGGAGCCGACACACCCCATAAGCGACCCCCGGTGATCCACCACTCGGCCGCTGGCATGTTCGCCATCCGCCAGGGACGATGGAAACTGGTGTTGGGCAACGGCTCGGGAGGACGGCAGGCACCCCGCGGTCGACCCTTCACCAAGCCCTACTTCCTGGCCGACCTCCAGGCCGATCCCTCCGAAAAAACCAACCTCGCCGAAAAACACCCCGAGATTGCCTCGAGACTCGAGGCCGCCGCACTGGGGATACGCCGCGGCCCCTTGCCCCGCTGAGCACCGCGGCGGTATCTTCGTTCCGGGTGGAGGACTCGGCCCACCGACCCCGTTGTTTTGACTACCCTCGATCACCCGCACACAGCCACGACCGACCAACCTGGAGACTTCACGATGCGACACGGTTCGCTGCTGATGGCCTGCCTGATGACCTGCCTGCTGAGCTCAACCGCCTTCGCCGACACCAAGCCCTGGGTTGTCTACCCCGGCGGCCAGGGACCCGGAGCCGGAAAGCACATCGTGTTTGTCACCGGCGATGACGAGTACCGCTCGGAGGAAGGCATGCCGATGCTCGCCAAGATCCTCTCGGTCCGCCACGGCTTCAAGTGCACCGTACTGTTCGCCATCGACCCCAAGACCGGCCTCATCACGCCCAACCACCAGACCAACATCCCCGGACTCGAAGCACTCGACTCCGCCGACCTGATGGTGCTGTTCCTGCGGTTCCGGGAACTGCCCGACAGCCAGATGGCTCACATCGTCAAGTTCACCCACAGCGGCAAACCGATCATCGGACTCCGCACCTCCACCCACGCCTTCAACTACGGCCGCAACAAGCAGAGCAAGTTCCAGCCGCTGACTTTCAACAGCAAAACCCCCAAGGGAGGTTGGGGCGGACTGGTCCTGGGCGACACCTGGCTCAACCACCACGGACACCACGGACGGGAAAGCACCCGTGGAGTGATCAACCCCAAGCTCAAGACCCACCCGGTACTCAAGGGCGTCACCGACATCTGGGGCCCCACCGACGTCTACGGAGTCCGCAAGCTGCCCGCCGACGCGAAGGTCATCGTCCACGGCCAGGTGCTCGCCGGCATGAAACCCTCCGACAAACCGGTCGAGGGCCGCAAGAACGAGCCGATGATGCCGCTGGTCTGGACTCGAGCGTTCAAGACCGAAACCGGGAAAACGTCCCGCGTGCTCGCCACCACCATGGGCGCCTCGACTGACCTCCAAAGCGCCGGACTCCGACGACTGCTCGTCAACGGCTGCTACTGGGGACTCGGACTCGAAGCGAAGATCCCGGCCGATTGTGATGTCTCGTACGTCGGTGCCTACAAGCCGACTCGCTTCGGCTTCGGCAGCTTCGTCAAGGGCATAAAACCCTCCGACCACGCGCTGGAATAGCACCGCCGCAAGTGCCGGATAGTCCGCCTGCGGCGGACTGAAGAACTCGGAGGCCGGGGTCTGACGCCGCCCACAGAAAGTCCTGCTCTACCCAGAGCGGCACGCGGGCGGGGCCTGACCCCTTTTCAACCAGCACTCGCTCCAACTCGAAGAAGGGGTCAGCCCCCGACTGCGGAACGCGACAGGTGGCGCAGGACCTTCTGTGGGCGGCGTCTGACCCCGGCACCTGGCGTGATTCAAGCCGCCGCAGGCGGGCTAACCCAACTGCATCGGCTTGAACTGGCAGGCCTCGGTGAAGACGTCGAAAAAGTCCTCGGTCGTCTCCAGTTCGATGTGCTCGATCCGCTCGACCAACCGCTCCACCCGCTCGCGACGGCCGACATCCAGCAGCAGCTGACGAGCCCCGTCCAGCGCGGCGTTGGCCACCCGCCGCACCCGCTCGGGGCGGAATGGAGCCAGGAACCCGATCGAGATTGCCGCCTCGATGTCCAGCGATGACGCGAATCCGCCCGCGAGATCGACGTGATCGACCCCGCCGGGATCCAGACCCAGCATTCTCAGCAGGATGAACTGCCCACAGAAACTCGCCGCCTTGGCCTGGGCCAGGTGACTGGCGTCCTCCCGCGACAGCGTGATCTCCGGATCGTCGACCACCGCCACCTCGCGAGCCCGGTTGCCCTCGGACGTGAACACGCCCATCGGAGTCATCTGGCCGGTCCGCTTCAATTCCGAGAGCAGATCGACCAGTCCCGACCCACAGATCCCCAGCGGCTCGGCGTCCGAAAGCGTGGTATACACGAACCCGCTGCCGACGGCCCGCAGCGTGTCGATCGCGCCGTCGCAGGCGGGCAGAGCGTGCCGGACCAGGCCCCCCTCAAACGCCGGTCCCGCCGGACACGATGCCGCCACAATCCGCTCGGATGTCGCGATCACCACCTCGGTGTTCGTGCCGATGTCCAGGTAGACCCGGGTCCCGGTCCCCAGGTCGAAGTCGCACGCCACCATGCCCGCCGACACGTCGGCCCCGACGTGGCTGGCCACAAGAGGTGGCGACACGACGCGGCCCGCTGGGCTGGCGATCACACCCAGTTCTCGGGCGCCGGCCTCGAGTTGGGTGCCGGTCCTCGTGCCAGCCAACGTCTCGTGCTCGGTCGTCGACTTGTACGGTCTCTGGCCAATCGACTGGACGTCCAGGCCAAAGAACAGGTCGCGCATCGTCGAATTGCCCACCACGACGATTTCGTACAACGTGTGCCGGCTGATGCCCGACTGCTGGCACATCGAGATGATCTCGGTGTTGAGCGCGTTGATGATTGACTGGTGCAACTCGCCGGCGTGAAGCCTGTCGTAGGCCACCCGGCTGATCACGTCGCTGCCGCCGAAGCGCTGGGGATTCTCGAGTCCGCCGCGACACAAAGACGCACCGCTCTCCAGGTCGACCAACTCGGTGGCGATCGTCGTGGTACCCACGTCGACGGCCAACCCGATCAGTCGACCCCGCCAGCTGTCGATCCGCTCCCCCGCCCGGAACACCTCCTCGCCCTGCCGAGTCACGCTCGGGCAGGGCACGACGTCGCTCTCGCGACGGTCGATCAGCACGTGAGGGCTGCGTCTCAGAGGAGCAAACGCGACCTCACCGGCCACAGCGACTCGAGCCTGGCACGCCAGGCGAAAGCCCTCGGGCAGAAACTCCTCAAGCTCAACACGCTCCTCCAGGCAATCCGCCCCCGCCAACACCTCGACAATGCACTCGTGGCAACTCCCCATCCGACCGCAGGAACTGTCGACACGCACCTGGTGATCGTCGGCCAGCTCAAACAGGCTGGCCCCTTCGCGGCCATCACACGCCAGTGATCCGGGCCGGCTGGCTGCGGTGGCTGCGCTGGTGGCCGAGTCGCTCTGTGAGCCGTCTGCGATCCCGACCCCCGACTCGGCACGCCACTCGGCCAGCACCGCCTCGGGGTCTTCCACTTCCCAGGCACCCCGGTAGTCCAGCTTCCCGTCACACTCGCACAGCGGCAGCCCGCCCACCTCATCGATCGGTCCCTGGTTGCGGCAGCCGAAGCGGGCGGTGCACAGGTCGCGACGGTCGCGGTAGGGGCAACGGACCAGGCACTGCACCTGCGCGTGCTCGACCATTTCGGCGAAGATCCGAGTCAGTCGCCGGCGCCGCTGTTCGACGGCCTGCCTGTCGATCCGCTCGCTCATCGGTCCCGTCCGTCCCCGCTCGTCCTCACTCCTGTGGTGCCTAGCCGGCGAGGCCCGCCAGCCGCTTGGCCACCTCGACGCACTCGACCGCGTTGTCCCCGTAGGCGTCGGCACCCATCTCGTCTGCAAACGCCGGGGTGACCGGTGCTCCACCGACCATGATCTTCACGTCGTCCCGCAGGTCCGCGTCGATGAAGGCCTCGATCGTATGACCCATGTTGGGCATCGTCGTGGTCAACAACGCCGACATCCCCACCACTGAAGCCTCGTGCTCCTCCACTGCTGCGATGAACTCGTCGGCCGAAGTGTCCACCCCCAGGTCGATCACCTCGAACCCCGCACCACGCATCAGCATGATACACAGGTTCTTGCCGATGTCATGAAGGTCTCCCTTGACCGTGCCCATGATCACCCGCGCCAGAGGCTCGACGCCCGAGGCCGCGAGGATCGGTTCGATGTGGACCATGCCGGCCTTCATCGCACGAGCACACGCCAGCACCTCGGGGACAAAGATGAAATTCTCGCGGAACTTGATCCCCACCAGCGCCATCCCGGCAATCAAGCCGTCGTCCATGATCTCCAACGCCCCGGTCCCGCCCTCCAGAGCCTCCAACGTCAGGCGGTCCGCGTCGTGGTTGCGGCCGTCGATGATCGCCGCGGCAATCTCCAGCAGGTGCGGCGCAGAGGCGGCGTAGAGCCCGATCAGCTCGCGCCGCTCGTTCTCGCGTTCGACGAATTCATCGAGTTCGCCTCTGATGAACTCGTTGGGAATATCTGCAAGATCAGCCATCGTCGCTCGTTGTACCCGGGGAACACAACACCCTCTTTTCGCTCACGCCGACCCGCCCCGCAAGCGTGACACAAATGCCCGCACATGCTCGGGGCCCGTACCGCAACACCCACCGATGATGTTGGCACCCGCCTCGACCACCCGATCCAGCTGCTCGGCCATCAACTCGGGTGTGTCCGGATAGACGATCGCGCCCGCCTCGATCCGAGGAATCCCGGCGTTGATGTGAGTCAGGATCGGCAGATCGGTCGCCTGCCGCATCGCAGTGATCACCTCGATCATGTCTCCGATCGCGATCCCGCAATTGGACCCCACCACGTCGGCACCCGCCTCGGCCAGGGTCTCGGCCGCCGACTGAGGCGTGTCGCCCATCATCGTGAACAGGCCCCGCGGACCCCGGTCGTAGCACACCGTCGCCACCACCGGCAGACCCGTCGCCTCCTTCACCGCGCGAATCGCCAACTTCATCTCGCCGGTCGCATCACTCATCGTCTCCACGCACACCGCGTCCACGCCCCCGGCGGCCAGGCCCCGGGCCTGCTCGGCAAACACCTCGTACATCTCACCGGCATCAGCCGTTCCCGCCTTCTCCTCCAGAATCTCACCGGTGGGACCGATCGAGCCGAGCACAAAACAGCCCTCCGGCGCCGCCTCGCGAGCCAACTCGGCCGCCAGCCGATTCCACTCCTCGACCCGGTCTCCGTGGCCGTACTTGGCCAACATGTAACGGCTGCCGCCGAACGAATTGGTCTCGACCATGTCCGAACCGGCCTCGAAATACGCCGCCGCCATCCCGCGAATGACCTCGGGCCGCGACGCATTGAATTCCTCGGGACACCCGCCGGGCTCCAACCCGTTGTTCTGCAGGTAGGTGCCGGTGGCCCCGTCGGAAATCAGCAACTCGCCGGTGGCGATTCGATTCAGCAATCGGCTCATCACTCAACAGGCTCCGTCGCGGCGTCACCCGAGGATAGGTCGAGTTGTTCGGCGTGCCACCGCTTGACCGTCAGCGGGATCTCCTTCAGGTTCTCGAGCGCCGTCTGCAGCGGGATCGCACACTCGGGACCAACCAGAGGCACACCGGCATCGAGGTTGGCGAGCACCTCGGCAGCCACCTGCTCGGGACCCCGGGCATACAGTGTCTCGGGATTGTTGATGTTGCCGATCAACGCGATCCGATCCTCCACGATCTCCATCGACTCGGCCGGAGCGTTTTTCGAATCGTAATGGAAGGCGGCCAGCCCGGTCCCGGCGATGTAGTCCATCCGATCCACGGTGCGACCGCAGATGTGCAGGATCAACGGGATCGGGATCTCGTCGACCAGTTCGGTGTGCAGGTCCCGCAGGAAGTCGCGATAGTACTCGCCGCTGACCAGGTCGCCGGTCGCATGATCGGGCAACGTCAACGCGTCGGCACCCGCGTCGATCTGGGCCCGCCCAAAGGCAATCGTGATCTCCTTCATCCGGTCCAGGCAAAGCTGAGTATGACCCGGATCGTCGATCGACATCAGCAGAAACGGCTCGACACCGTAGACGTGGTAACCCAGTGTCCAGGGGCCCATCGTCTTGCCGATGATCGCCACCTCGTCCCCAAACTCGCGTCGCAACAGCCGAATCGCATCAAGCACGCAGGTGATGTCGGGGTGATTCAGAAAGTCCGAGGGCATCGACACGTCATCGGCCGTCTTCCAGATCGGACTCGACATCCGCACCGTCGGCCAGTTGTCCTTCCCCTCCCACTGGATGTCGCAACCCAGCGCCGAAGACTCCTGGATGATCGTAAACACCGGCATCACGCTGTCGAAACCCAGTTCGGTGTAGCTGGTCGCGGCCAATCGAGACATCTTCTCGGCGTCGCGGTTGGCGTCGGGGAAATGCGCATCGACCAGGTCCATCAACTCGACGGTCGCCACCGACGTCGGGTTGCAGACGGGGGTCCGATCGACCCGGTCCCCGGCCAACGCCGCCATCACCCGCTCGCGACTGGTCATCTCACCAGGGACCGGCGTGGCCTGGTCATCTCCGACTACCATCTGTGTACCTCGATCACGGCTTGCCGTCCTGGCTGCCCGGAGCCGCCAGCGTGCCGCGGGATGCGGCCAGTTCGTCCTCCTGCATCGCCGAACGTACGTTCTGGGCTCGATAGAACATTGCCCCCATCAACGCGTCGTGCTCCATCCCGCACCCGAATCGCACCACGTTCGGCTGCGACTCGTCCGACTCCATCTCGCACAACTTGGCAAAACCACGCGACACGGCCTGGCAACGCCGGGGACCCAATTCCGCGCCCTCGGGCGCAATAATCCGGTACGACCCACCCCCCATCGACTCGATCGTCAACTCGCACTCGGCCTTCTTGTCGGGCCGGACCAACGGCTGCACGCCACCGATCTCGGCAGCGGGCAACTTGCAGACTTCCAGGAACGTCCGCCGCAACGCCTTCTCGTGACGATCCCCGCAGGGAAAGGCCACGAGTCCGGGATGCTCGGCCAGGGTGAGCATCCCGGACCCTTCGACCAGGCCCCGTACGACTTCGGCCACCCGGCCGCTGGCCTCGGGGTGAGCACTGTAGGTGTGGACCAGGTAGCCGGTCCCCTGAGCCGTCTGCTGGCGATACAACCCCAGCGAGATGTCGTGGCAGTGCGGATCCATCGACTTCAGTTCGATCCGCCGCCCCAGCTCCAGCGTCCGTCCCATTCTGGTCCCCTGGCAGCTTTCCGGCTGAACCCGACCGCTCTCGGCAGGCCCCCCGCCCCCCCTGAAAACGCCGTGGACGCCTCGCCGTTGGACTCAGTGTGGCGAATCACCGCCGCCGCGGCAACCAGCCCCGAATCCGCCTACTCCAGCGGACGCAGGTCAACCGATTGGTCACCAGTCACCTCGAACGGCATCGCCGCGAAGCGTGACTTCTCAGGAACCACCTCCACCCTCGCCGCACGACGCTTCTGGACCGCGTTCAGCTTGCACGAAGCCGACAACCCGCCGCCTCAGCCGTACTCCATCGCACCCCGCGCCACCACGCGGCCCTTCGAGTCCAGGACCCTGTACCCCAGCGGGATCCGACGCCCGTTGCGGTAAACCGAGAGACCCGACTCGATCTCGCCGCTGACCGTCACCAGTAGCCTCAGGCCCAGGTTTGTCCGACGAGCGGCACACTCCACCACCACTTGTTCGTCGATTTCCAGCTTCCTCTGCTTGCCGGCCACCACGGCGAACTTGCGAATCCCCCGCGGTGCCGTCGACGACACAAACCAGCTGCGTCCCGCCTTGTCGCGACGGATCACGCGGTAGCCGATCAGAGTGTAGACGCCCGCAGGCAGGGCTCTGCGCCGAGACGCCTCGGTCCGGGCTCTGCGGTCGGTCCGATCGAACGGCTTGCCGCCGCGTTTCGAGCGCGGAGTCTCCCACGACACGCGGATCGCTTCCCCAGCGGCATTCTTCAATAGAACTGTCCCCTCGTCGAATGAGGGAACCAGCAGGCCCTCGCCGGCGGCCGGCCGGTCGGGACGATGCACCGATCGAGGCGGCTTGAGAGACCCGGAAGAAAGGAACTTGATCAAGGCCGCACGGGCCTCGGAACCGGTTCCGCTTCAGGCCGTGCGCCGCAGCTGATCGAGCCACGCGCGGTCTGTGCCGAATCTCAGGTCCGGCGCCTGGTGACAGTGCAGGCACGTCTTGCGAAAGGTCGTACCCGCCGCAGCGATCTCGCGGGCACTCGGCTCGGCCGAATGCACCAGCGGCACCAGCTGAACACTCAACAGCGCCATCGACAACCCGGCAACCGACCTCATCGGTCCACTCCCCCAAAAGACGCCTCGGACAACTCGATGCAGCACACCCGCAGCATCGCCGCATCCCGCTCTCTCGTCAATTGGACTCCCGGCCAGGCAGACAGGACCGAGACGCCAGGTGCTGGGGTCAGACGCCGCCCACAGTAAAGTCCTGCACCACCCAGAACGGCACCCAGGCGGGGCCTGACCCCTTTTCAACCAGCACTCGCTGTAACTCGAAGAAGGAGTCAGGCCCCGCCTGCGGACCGCGGCAGGTGGAGCAGCCCCCCCGGTGGGCGGCGTCTGACCCCGGCATTTGGCGTTATTCAACAGTCTGTTAAAGGGAAGCAGGCCCGGTCACGAG
>Ga0066376_10001970_pt1 | contig 19499 bp, 19 predicted proteins | sample Knorr_S15_td_Bot_FD_77009 | JGI IMG/M metagenome (GOLD analysis project Ga0066376, IMG submission 77009) | Marine microbial communities from Southern Atlantic Ocean transect - Knorr_S15_td_Bottom_ad_5009_LV_A | ecosystem: Environmental > Aquatic > Marine > Oceanic | place: Southern Atlantic... | reverse complement strand
CGGCACCCGCCACCACGCCAATTTGCGACAGGCGGCGATGCAGAACCGGCGGCGCCTTAACGAATCGCGACAGCGGCTCGACGTCCTTGGGCAGTGCGTGGCGCCCTTCCATCGGCGGCAGAACCACCCAATGAACCGGTGCGGCGGAATCGACGGGTGCTTCGATTTCCTCGCCAAGCGCGACGCCAAGCGCCAATTCATAGCCCGGTTCGACCGTGATCGATTCGATCAACGGCGCGAATAGATCGCCCTCGGCCGGTTCCACAAGCCCGGCCAGGGCGCGAATCTCGGCGGCCAGCCGGTCGCGCGTGGCATCGAATTCGCGCGCCTGGTCGCGGGCGGTGGATTCGGCGTCGCGGGCCGATTTAAGCGCGCTTTCGGCCGCACCAACCGTATCGCGCGCCGCCGTGATCCGGGCTTCGGCCGCGCCCACCATTGCCTCGATTTCCCGCAGCTCCGCATCGTCGGCAACCGTGCCAGCCAGCGCGGCGCGTTCCGATTCCATTTCACCGGCCCGGCGCTGCAACCGCCCGATGCGTTCCGACAACTCCTTGCGCTGGCGTTCCAGCGTCGTGCCCCGCGCCTCGGCCTCCGCCGTTTGGGCGACCAGATCGTTGCGCGCGCCTTCCTTGGCGTCGACCCGCTCGCTGACCGCCAGAAGTGCCGCACTTGCTTCTTCTTCCGCCTTGGATTCGCTTTCAAGTGCCGCGTCGAGCGCGGCTGCCTCCGCGCCAAGGCGATGATTGGCCGTCTGCGCATCGGTGGCCAGCGCCTGTTCGCGCGCGACATCGCCGGTGATCTGCGCCAACTGGCGAGTCACATCGGCCTGCGCTTCGGCGATGCGGGCTTCCTCGCGTTCCAACTCACCGCGCGCCAGCAACAGGCGTTGCAGTTCCGCCGCCGCCCGGGTTTCGGTTTGCCGCAGTTCCGGCAATGTGGCGGCGATTTCCGCCTGCCGCGTCGCGGCCGTGCCGGCGGCCTGGGTCCGCGCGACAACCAGCGATTCGGCTTCGGCCAGGCGCTGGCGCGCATCCTCCAGCGCCTTGCTTGCCGCCCGCCAGCGCAGATGCAGCGATATCGCTTCGTGCCGGCGGATGTTTTCCGACAGCCGGCGGTAGCGCGTGGCCTGGCGGGTCTGGCGGCGCAAGGCCTGATACTGGCCGTCCAGCGCGTCGATCACGTCGTCAAGACGTTCCAGATTGGTTTCCGCCGCGCGCAGCCGCAACTCCGCTTCGTGCCGCCGCGAATGCAGGCCGCGAATGCCGGCGGCTTCTTCCAGCAGTACCCGCCGTTCGGTCGGTTTGGCGCCGATCAGCGCACCGATGCGTCCCTGGCTGACCATCGCGGTCGAATGCGCGCCACTGGCCAGATCGGCGAACAGCAGTTGCACGTCCCGGGCGCGGACTTCCTTGCCATTGACCCGGTATTGCGAGCCGGCGCCGCGTTCGATACGGCGGCTGATCTCGATCTCGTCGCTGTCGTTGAAGGCGGCCGGCGCATCGCGCGCGGTGTTGTCGAGACGCAGCATCACTTCGGCCAGATTGCGCGATGGCCGGGTCGCGGTGCCGCCGAAAATGACGTCGTCCATCTCGCCGCCGCGCATGCTCTTGGGCGAGGTTTCGCCCATCACCCAGCGCAGCGCTTCGACGACATTCGACTTGCCACAGCCATTGGGCCCCACAACGCCGGTCATGCCGGGCTCGATATGGAGTTCGGTCGGATCGACGAAGGACTTGAAGCCCGTCAGAAAGAGGCGGCTGAAATGCACCCGATATTATTTCGTAAGTTTCTCTAGCAGCGTGTCGAATACCTCAAATTCCTGGAACCCGACAACGCGTTTGTCGCCATTTATGACAAAAGTCGGGGTTGAGGTAACGTCATAGCGCTTATTGGCGTCCAAACGCATCTGAATCACCCCTTCGACAAGCGGTCTATTGTCCATGCAGGCCTTGAAATCATCCTCGCTCAACCCGCCAAGCTTGCCGATTCGCACCAAAGCCGCGCCCGGATTGGGGTCCCTGGACCATTGTTCCTGGTTTTCGAATAAGACGTCGATGAACTGAAAGTAACGCTTGGGCGGGGCGCACCGCGCCAGCACGGCGGCCATGAGGCCAAACCGGTCGAAGGGGAAATCCCGGTAGATCATCTTCACCTTGCCGGTATCGATATATTTTTTCTTGAGTTCGGGTAAGACGTTGAGATGAAAATTCCGGCAATGCGGACAGGTCAGGGACGCGTATTCGATGATTTCGACCGGCGCATTGGGATCGCCAAGAATCCGGTCCTTGAGCGCGTCCTTCGCGGACGGCGGTTCGGACCATGCCGGTATCGTGAAAAGCAGCGCCGCAATGCCGGCCATGCTGGCAATAATTCGAATCAAAACCATCTCCTAATCAAGTCCATCCCGCCGATTTTGCGGCAAGTATACGAGGCCGAACATGGCGCGATCAAGGCAATGGCGCGTCCCCTGTCGCAAACGCCGTCAGCCGCCTTTACGGCCCGGTTCATGGCTCAGGACCGCCGTGCCAAGACGCTCCAGCGCCGCGCGCAGCGCCTCGTCCTCGACCCCGGAAAGCATGTCCGCGAGCATTGCCTTGCGGCCTGGATCGATCGCCGCCACGGGCCGGGGCGTTTGGCGCGGCGCGGCGGCGCGCGGGACCGGTGCGTGAATCAACCGCAGCCGCGCCACCGCGCCATAGCCGAAATGCCCGTTGATCCGTTCGATCACCAGCGGTTCCAGGTGCTGAAGTTCGAGCGCGACACCGCCCGACACCCGAATATGCAACACCCCGCCAATACGCTCGCCGCGCGGAAATATCAGCTTTTCGGGCTGCGATAACTCGGCCATCTCGGTGCCGACAATCGCCGGCCAGTCGTTCAGCAATACGCCCTGGGTAAATCCGCGCCGGCCAATCGCCTTGGCGGTGAGCTTCGGCAACATCGCGGCAATCGGGCGCGGCCGTCCGGCGCGCTCGTCCTGCTTATCGATTTTTCCTGGCCGCTTCACATTCTTCCTACCGTATTAACCGGCTATAATTATGCCGCATGACGCCGCTTGACGACATCCCCGATTCCAGCCGCCCGGCCCTGATCCTTGAATGGTACGACCGCAACCGCCGCGACATGCCGTGGCGCGCGGCGCCGGGGATGCGGCCGAACTCCTATCACGTCTGGCTGTCGGAAATCATGCTGCAACAGACCACGGTGGCGACGGTCGGTCCCTACTTTAACCGCTTTATTGCGCGGTGGCCCGACATGGCGGCGCTGGCCACCGCCGACCTGGACGACATACTGCATGCCTGGCAGGGGCTCGGCTATTATGCGCGGGCGCAAAATCTTCATCGTTGCGCCCAACGGGTCGCACAGGAGCGCGGCGGCGTGCTGCCCGAGTGCGAAACCGCACTTCGCACATTGCCCGGCATCGGGCGCTATACCGCCGCCGCAATCGCCGCAATCGCGTTCGGCCGGCGGGCAACGGTCGTCGATGGCAATGTGGAGCGGGTCATGGCGCGGCTGTTCGCGGTAACGGCGCCGCTGCCCGGCGCCAAGAACGAACTCTATAGGCTGGCGCAATCGCTGACCCCGGCCCGGCGGCCCGGCGATTATGCCCAGGCCGTGATGGACCTTGGCGCCACGATCTGCACGCCGCGTAATCCGAATTGCCTGCTATGCCCGTGGTCGCAACATTGCGCCGGCCGCGATAGGGCCGCCGAATTGCCCCGCCGGGCGCCCCGGAAGGCCCGGCCGCTGCGGCGCGGCGCGGCATTCTGGCTGACCCGTGAAGATGGTGCGGTATTGCTGCGGCGGCGGCCGGAAAAAGGCCTGCTTGGCGGCATGATGGAAATTCCGTCGACGCCGTGGCGCGAAGAACCCGTCCTTTCGCACGCGCAAGCCTGCGCCCAGGCGCCGCTGAGCGCGGTCAACTGGCGCGCGCTGCCGGGCGTGGTGCGCCATGACTTCACCCATTTTCAGCTCGAACTGACCATATTAGCCGGTACGCTTAAGGGCGATTTTGACCCGGATTTGCATTGGTGTCCGATCGACGGACTGCCGGATCTGGCCTTGCCGACGCTGATGAAGAAGGTCGTGCGCCATGCCGTGGCGCACTTGTAATCAATGCAGTTCGGCGCGCAGCTTCTGGCGGAGCATATCGATCGATACCGGCTTGCCTTCCACGTCAAGACACCAATAGGTCCAGCCATTGCAGCTCGGCGCGCCTTGCAATGCGGCGCCGACCTGATGGATCGAGCCGCGATGATCGCCGCGATGGTCGGAGGCGACGAGCGAACCATCGGCCCGGATTCGCGCAACGAACCGGCGGCATGGGCTGGTCAGAAGATCGCCGGCGGACAGCAAACCGCGTTCCACCAGCCAGCCGAAGGGAATGCGCTTCTCCTTGCGCTTGGAAGGGGTTTCCAGCAACCGCACATCGACCGCATTGGGGATCGAGGCGATGCGCTTTTCGGCAAACGCGGCATAGGTCTCATCGCGCTCCAGCCCGATATAGCGCCGGCCCAGCCGCTTGGCCACAGCACCCGTCGTGCCGGTGCCGAAAAACGGGTCGAGGATCACGTCGCCCGGATTGGTCGAGGACAAAATGACCCGGTGCAGGATCGCTTCGGGTTTCTGGGTCGGGTGGGCTTTTTTGCCCTGGTCGTCTTTCAGGCGTTCCTGCCCGGTGCAAAGCGGGATGACCCAGTCGCTGCGCATCTGAAGATCATCGTTCAGCGCCTTCATGGCTTCGTAGTTGAAGGTGTAACGGGATTCTTTCGATTTCGCGCACCAGATCATCGATTCATGCGCATTGGTAAAGCGTTTGCCGCGGAAATTCGGCATCGGGTTGGTTTTGACCCAGATGATGTCGTTCAAAATCCAGTAGGACAGGTCCTGCAGCGTCGCGCCGACGCGGTAGATATTGTGATAGCTCCCTATGACCCAGAGTGTCCCATTCTTTTTGAGGATGCGCCGCGCGGCGCCAAGCCATGCCTGGGTAAAGCGGTCATATGCCGCGAAGCTGTCGAACCTGTCCCACTGTTCCTTGACTCCATCGACCCGGGAGTTGTTCGGCCGGTGTAATTCGCCGGACAACTGTAAGTTATAAGGTGGGTCGGCGAAGACAACATCGACGGATTCTTCGGGAAGACTGTTCATCAACTCGATGCAATCGCCCAATAGAATCCGATTTACGGAAAGTATACCGGTGGTTTGTTTTTTTGATTTCATGCGCGGACCATGATTCAAGCGAATCCACGCGTCAATACTTAATTTATACCTACTATATATAGCGGTGTTACTTGAGTCGGCACGCTATGGGTTTGAAACCACAGCGGTGATGCGGCGTAACACCGTGCCTGTCGAGTGCCGCGCGGTGCGCCGCCGTACCGTATCCCTGATTGGTTTCCCAGCCATATCGCGGATCGGCGGCGGCCAGCGCCGCCATGATCCGGTCGCGCGTGACCTTGGCGACGACCGACGCGGCGGCGATGGAATAGGACCTTGCCTCGCCCTTCACCACGGTTTGCACCGCACACGCCAAATCGGGCGCCCGGTTGCCGTCGACCAGAGCGAGATCGGGCATTGCGGGTAGCGCCAGTACGGCGCGCCGCATCGCCAGCATCGTCGCGGCGAGGATGTTGAGCTGTTCGATTTCGGCCACGCTGGCGATGCCGACGCCGGACACCGCGCAATTTTGCAGAACCGCGAACAGGGTCTCGCGCATGGTCCGCGACAGTTTCTTCGAATCGTTCAGTTTCGCGGTCAGAATGTCCGGCATCGCCGCCGGATCGAGTATCGCCGCCGCCGCGACCACCGGCCCGGCCCAGGGGCCGCGCCCGGCCTCGTCGATGCCGGCGACAAGGCCGCAATGGGCGGATTCGAGCGCAAAGTCAGGCATCGTCGCGGCGCGCCGGTTCTTTGTCGTCCGGCGCCGGCAGCGCCAACGGTTCGCCGTCGTCGGACAATTGTTCGGTCGCTTTTTCGGTGTCGGCGGCGGGCGTTGCTTCGCGCGCCAGATTGGCCCGCATCCGCGCAAATGTGACCCGCGCCGCCGCCGCCAGCGCGCCGGACAGCCGGCGGGTCAGCCGCCACTCCTTGAAATAGATCAGGCGCAGCAAGGCGCCCAGGCTTTCGGGTCGCTGTGCCGCGCGGTGATGCAACCGCCGGGCGCTGTTCAGCCAGAGCGGGCTGGTTATGAGCGACAACACGGTGATGGCGACGATCATGCGATGGATTTCACCGTCGATGACCTGCCGGTCGATCGCGGCGGCCCCCAGCACGAAGGAAAATTCACCGAGCTGCGCCAGGAACAGGCTGGACAGGAACGCGCGCTGCCACGGCACCCCCATGAACCGCAGGACGCTGGTATTCAGCGCCGTCTTGAAGAACGCCACGAACAACCACAATACGATCACCAGCGCCAGATTATCCCACAGATAGCGCAGATCGATCAGCAGGCCGATGGACAAAAAGAAGACCATCAGCAGAACGCTTTGAATCGGCCGGGCCGACTCCCGGACCATCTTGCGCTGAAAGCTGCTGCTCACCAGCAGGCCGGCGAAGAACGCGCCGAAGGCCGGTGACAGGCCGATCAGACCGGCTATGGCCGCAAAACCAAAACACCAGGTGAGTGCTGCAACCGGCGTCAGATCCATGCCGCCAACGGTGACGGCGGCGAGCGGCAGCGTGATGCGCCGCCGGCGGCTCAGATAGACCGTCGCCGCGGTCATCAGCGCAATCGACAAGGCGACCTTGAAAACAACGGACGCCACCTGCCCATCGCCCGCCATTGCGCCAACGACCAGCAGCATCGGCGCCACCGCCAGATCCTGCGCGACCAGAATACCGACCGTCATGCGGCCAACCCGGGTGCGCAATTCACCGATTTCATCGAGCATGCGGATCGCCACGGCGGTGCTGCTCAAGGCCAGAACAAATCCGAACAACACCGCATGGGCGGTCGGCCAGTCCAGGAACTGGGCCAATGCCAACACCAGGGCGACACTGGCCAAAATCTGCAAAAGCGTGCTGAAAACCGCGATTTTCCAGGCGCGCCGGAAACTGCGCAACGACAATTCCATGCCGACGAAATAGAGCAGCATGAGTACGCCGAGTTCAGCCAGGGCGCCGACTTGGGCGCGATCCTGGATCAATCCCAGACCCGAGGGACCCAACAGAATTCCGGCCAGGATGTAACCGACGATCGCCGGCTGGCCAAGCCGCGTCATTGCCGTCCCGCACAAGGTCGCCGCACCCGCAACTATGGCGATAGCGGTCAGTTCCAGGCTGCCTTCCATCGCCGAGTTATAACCCGGAACGTCCCGGTCCCGGACAGGTTTGTGGAATTTTACGCTTCGACAAGAAGATCCGTCGGCCGTTCGATGTTGCGGCGGATGGAGTCACGCATTTTGGACAAGGCGCGGTGTTCGAGCTGCCGCACCCGTTCCTTGCTGACGCCGAGTTCGCGGCCCAGTTCTTCGAGCGTCGATCCATCGTCGCGCAACCGGCGGCGGCGGATGATCTGCTGCTCGCGCGGCGACAATTCGCCCAGCGCTTCATTGATCCAGTGAGTCCTCACCTCGCTGTCCAACCGCTGGGCGACGACGTCTTCGGGGGTCGGGCGCGTGTCGGACAGGAAGTCCTGCCAGCTATCGTCGGATCCATCGGCAATCGCGGTGTTGAGCGAATGGTCGGCCGCGCTCAGGCGGTTTTCCATCGACTCGACTTCGCTGTATTTGACGCGCAGTTCCCGGGCGATCCGCTCGCGCCCCGAATCGTTCAGCCGGCCCGATGGCGAATCGCCGATCTGGGCGCGCATCCGGCGAAAGTTGAAAAACAGCGTCTTTTGGGCCGCCGTGGTGCCGGTGCGCACGATCGACCAGTTGCGCAGGATGTAATCTTGTATCGACGAGCGAATCCACCATGACGCATAGGTCGAAAAGCGCACTTCACGCGCCGGGTCGAACTTGGCGGCCGCCTGCATCAATCCGATATTGCCTTCCTGCACCAGGTCGCCGGCAGGCAGGCCGTAATTGCGGAAGCGCGACGCCGTGGCGACGACCAGACGGGTATAGGCAGTGACCAGCCGGTGCAACGCGGCCACGTCGTTCGTCGCGCGCCAGCGCCGCGCGAGATCGAATTCGTCCTCGCGGTCGAGCAGCGGTTCACGCATCGATGCCTTGATATATTTTAGATTGGCCTGCAACGTCCGTGAATCATCAGTATAAGCCATTTAGCCCTCTCACGCCGAACCCTGGCGTCGCAATGGGGTATCCGATCAATTCACTGGGTTATACCATGCCGATTTTGATCGGAATACTAAAAAATGGACAAAAATGGTCTTCTTTATTTTTTTGCGTAGAAACAGTAGATTAATAGACTTTAGAGAATGAATTTAGAAAATCCTTGGCGCTCATTCCACGGTCGAATTAAACCACACTATTTTGTAGGTTTTGCACCAGATTAGCCCTGTACGCCAGCGCCGCACTACCCATCCAGACGATCCAGAATTTCACCGTCCGGCGTCATGCAGACCGCGATAAGGGTGCCGCCAAAGCCGCAACCGCCATCGATGGTCAGGGTGGATTCGGCCTCCAGATATCCGCCATGACCGGGATCGAAACCGCGGACGATACGCGCAAAACCTTCATATCGGCTGGTTATCGTGGCAAAACTGCGGCCAGCCCACCAGAAACTATCGGTCTGCGCCAGCAGCGGCCGCTCGGCATCGATCCCGGCACTGACAAACAACGCGCCGCGGTCATGCGACAGCACAGCGCGTTTCAGCGCGCTCATCAGGGCGTCATGACCGGGTGCGGCGCGCGCCGTAGCGCGCAACGCGCTGGTCCAGGCGGTCAAGGCCATGGCGCCCTGGGCCGCGCCATTCAAACCGTCCTCGGCCGCTCCGCCATAGGCCGTCAACGTCGCGTCCACGCCGCGGGCCAGCATCCATTCCAGCACCTCGGCCGGGCGCACCGAAAATTGCAGCTGGAGCAGTTTCTGCCACATCTCCTCCTGCGCGCCGCGCAGAAAAACCACGTCTGCTGTATCCGTATAAGGCGGAATGGACAGGAATATGCGGCGGAATCGCAGCAATTCGGCGATCGTGCCGTAAATCTCCGGCCCGACGCCGAGGTAATTTCCCAGATAGACAAGACGGTCGCCAAAGGCCAATCGCGGCGCCATCGCCGCGTGCAGCGCACACAGCCGTCCGGCCTCGCCATGGATGGCGCCGACGGCCCAAATCCGCCGTGCCCCGCCAAACGTCGCAATGTTGTTGCGCTCGATAGCCCCTCACGTCTTCCGGTCAGCGGCGACTTTCCAAATTGTATCTGCCGTCAGTCCGCCTTCAACACGGATTGGAGTTTTTCGGTCGCGGCGTCTTCGTCGATCTCCTCCACCACGGCGAGTTCCCGCATCAGCCGCTCGAACGCCGCCTGATAGATTTGCCGCTCGCTATAGGACTGGTCCGGTTGATCTTCCTTGCGGTGCAGGTCGCGCACAACCTCGGCGATCGAAATCGGGTTGCCGGAATTTATCTTTGCCTCATATTCCTGCGCCCGGCGGCTCCACATCGTGCGCCGAACGCGGCTGCGGCCCTTGAGCGTCTTCATCGCCGCCTTCATTTCGTCGCGCGAGGACAACTGGCGCAGGCCCGAAGTTTCCGCTTTCGAGATCGGAACCCGAAGAATCATCCGGTCCTTCTCGAAATCGATAACGATCAGTTTGAGTTTGGCGCCAGCGATTTCCTGGTCCTCGAGGCCGGTAACCTTGCCGACCCCGTGGGTTGGGTAAACGACGTAGTCGCCGGTGCTGAATTTGATTTTCTTTTCCGCCATAGATCCTTCTCGCATTATAAAAACGCTTTGTGTCTAACCGTTTGCAGGTATCGCGGCAGCGAAACCGCCCGTGACGGAATGCGTCGCGCATTCGCTGGCCAGACCTTCGGGAATTGGTCCGCTATTTTAGCCGCCGCCAGTGTGCCAGCGCTTCGCAGGCGCGAAATTCCTCACATTCAAGAAATGCAACGGCCGGAACCATATCACAAAATTGGCCCGATTCCCAGCGCCGGTCACGCCTCGCCGGGTTCCTGGCTGAAATACTTGTCGAACTTGCCGGTTTCTTCGGTGAAATCATCGGCGTCGGCCGGCGGTTCGCCCTTGCGGGTGATATTGGGCCATTTTTCCGAATATTCGCGATTCATTTCGACCCATTTCTCGACATCGCCTTCGGTATCGGGAAGGATTGCCTCCACCGGACATTCCGGTTCGCAAACCCCGCAATCGATGCATTCATCGGGATGAATGACCAGCATATTCTTGCCGACATAGAAACAATCGACCGGACATACTTCGATGCAATCCATGTACTTGCACTTGATGCAAGACTCGACGACGACGTAGGTCATAAAGCCACCTTCCTGATATTGATCGCGAAATGGGCCATGTTATCCGTTAGTCCCGCAGGCGTTCGAGGGCGCGCTTGCGCGCCGCCCCGCTTTCCTGATCAGTGACATATAAAAGACCGGTGACCTGACGCAAGAGGCTTGCTTCGTAATCATGCAGTTCGCCGTCGGCATAGGCCACTTCCCACAGCAATTCAAGCATGGCCACGCGTTCGCCGTGATCGAAATTCTGCCGCAACGTCCGGGTAAATCCATAGATTTCCGGAATCGCATCGACCGCGCCAATCGCGGCATCGATTAGGGTGCTGGCCGATTCGTCGTCCAATGCGAAGCGGTGCCGCAGGATATCGGAAATTTTCGCCCGTTCGGCAGCGTCGAAATCGCCGTCCAGCCGGGCCGCCTCCACCATCAACGCGGCGGCGGCAAGATGCAGCTCTTCGCGGCTATGTCCGCCATCGGTGGATTGCGCACGGCCGCGCTGTTCGAAAAGAAATGTGCGTATCTTCGCCAGCATGGGGTCCCCATAATACATTGCCGGCGTCCTGTCACGATTTCCATGGAAAAAGACCGAAATGAACAATGCTCGCTTGTACTCGCCGTCGACGCAGCGGAACCGGGACGCGATCCTGGCGGTGCTCCGTCGGGTACTGCCATCGCGCGGGCTGGTGCTCGAACTTAATTGCGGGGCAGGCGAACATGCCGCGTATTTTGCCCAGTACCTGACATCGCTGACCTGGCAGCCCAGCGATATCGATCCGGCGGCCCGCGCCAGCGCCGCCGCCCATGCCGAGGAAGCCGCATTGCCCAATCTGCGCCCGCCCTGCGAGATCGATGCGACCTGGCCCGAATGGCCGGTCACGGAAGCCGCCGCGATCCTGTCGATAAACATGGTCCACATCGCCCCCTGGGCCGCCTGTCTGGGATTGCTCGACGGCACCGCCCGCACGCTGGAACCGGGTAGCGGCGTATTGTTCCTGTACGGCCCGTTCACGCGCGGCGGCGCGCACACCGCCCCATCCAACGACCGGTTCGATCACAGCCTGCGGGCCAGAAACCCGCAATGGGGCATTCGCGACCTCGACGATATCGTCGAGGAAGCCGGGCGGCGCGGGCTGCGTTGCGACGAGATCGTCGAAATGCCGGCCAACAACCTGTCCGTCATATTCGCGCGAACCAGTTCAGCAACCGCCCTGTAGCCGGTCGGTTTCGCGGCGCTGTTTCTTGGTTGGCCGGCCGGCGCCGGGCGCGCGCCACCCCGGTTCGATCATGTTCGGGCGTTCCGGTTTGGGTTGCGATTCCGGCGGATTGAGGTCCCGGTACAGGGCTTGGGCTTCCGCCGCCGGGCCACGGCGCGCGCCCAGCGCGACAATTTCCACGACCCGGACATAGGGTCCCTTGGCGAAGGTCACGACGTCGCCCGGCTGCACAATGTGATGCGATTTACGGACCATCGCGTTGTTGACGCGAAACCCGCCGCCGGCAATCCGTGCCGCGGCGATGGTCCGGCTTTTGAACAGCCGGGCATACCACAGCCATTTATCGAGCCGTAATTTCGCCGCCGCGCCGCCAGCGGTCATATCGCCACATCGCGGAGCTTCGCGAAGGGCGAATCCGCTTCCATCGCGCGGTTGCGCCGCCGGCCGCGCTTTGGGCGGCGGCCGGGTTGCATGGCGGTGAAGACGGTTTCCCCGCCGGCTTCCGCATTCCGGTATCCCAGATCGGCCAAAACCCCGGCCAACGCCGCCCCCTCGCAACCGGCAAGCGCAATAAGCCCGGCGTCGGCGGTGAAGGCGCCGCCTCTGGCGCGCTTGCGTGCGCCCGCCGCCAGCCGTTCGGCGTAATCGAACCGGATCGCACGGTCGCCAAGAACCCGGTACCCGATATAAGTCCAAATTGCCGCCGGCGCGCCGTCCGCCGGCTGCACGGCGGCGCGACCAATCCGGGGCACCGCGACATCGGCGTGCACCGCGGCCAAAATCGCGCGCAGGCGCTGCGCCGAGGGCCGCAGCAGTGAATTCAGATATACCATGTGCGCGCCAAACCGCAGCCCCAGCCGCGACAGCGTTTTGCGGTCGCGCGCCTCCAGCGCCGCAATTTGCGCCCTGGCTTCGGCCCGCGGCACCGAACCCAGCCGTTCGGCAAGCTGGAAGGCAATGCCCCGCCCGGCCGCGTCAAGAGTGGCGTCCCGCGCATTGAAAAGCGCTGGCAGCCGGCGCCCGACATGGCCGTTCAACCACCCTTCCAGCCGCCTAAGCACCGCCATTTGGCGGTTCGCGCCAAGATAGTCGTTGCGCGGCAAGGCGATGCGCGGCCGCAACGGCGTGTCGCCCGGCCGCAAGGCCGCGATATCCACGCCGCCCCAGCGGATGCGGCCAGCCCCCGACAATGCAAACGCGCCATCGTCCGCATCGCACAATTCGCCGACCCGGCGGGCGATATCGGCGTCGATGGTGGCCCGGGCGGCGGCCACCAGAAGGCGGGATTCGGCGCGGCTCTGGCTTTCGTCGCGCTGGAACCGCAAGCCGGACAACTGGCCCGCCACGACGCCTTCGACGACGACCTCGCCGTCCTTGGTGACGAAACTCAGCAATTCACCGAGCCGCTGCTTGGCCATCACCGAGGCGCGGCGATCAACAAACCGCTGCAACAGCCGGGCGTGCAGGGCGTCCGACAAGCGGTCCTCGATAGCGCGCGCCAATCCCTGCCAATGCGCCGCATCGTCGAGCCAGTCCGCGCGGTGGCTGATATAGGTCCAGGTGCGGATATGGGCGATGCGCTGGGTCAATGTGTCGATATCGCCGTTGACGTCATCGAGCTGGGCGATATGACCGCCGATCCAATCCGCCGGCAGCCGCGCTTCGTTGGACGCCAGATGCAGATAGACCCGGCGCAGCAGCCGGACATGGATATCCGGCATCACCTTGCGGAAATCAGGCACCTGGCAGACCTCCCACAGCAGCCGGAGGGCCGCCGGATTGGTCGCCAGTGCTGCGACATCGCGATCTTCGCAAAGGCCTTTGAGCGCCTTGAAATCCTCGCCCTCGCGCGCCCGGACCAGCATTGGCAGCGGCGGCGGCGCGCCCAGGCTGTCGATCAGCGCGCGGGCCGAGCCGAATTCCAGCGCCCGGTTGCGCCAGCACAGCCGGTCGATATTGTCGTACTGGTGGCCCTCGATGGCGGCGGCCAGATTCTTGTCGAGCGGCGGCACTTCGTGGGTCACGCCGAAGGTGCCGTCCTTTTGATAGCGCCCCGCCCGGCCGGCGATCTGGCCGATTTCAGCGGGCCGCAAATGGCGCGCTTTTTCGCCGTCGAATTTGCGCATCCCGGCGAAGGCGACATGGTCGATTTCCAGGTTCAGCCCCATGCCGATGGCGTCGGTGGCGACCATGTAATCGACCTCGCCGGCCTGATACATGGCGACCTGTGCGTTGCGGGTGCGCGGCGACAAGGCGCCCAGCACCACGGCGGTGCCGCCGCGATGGCGGCGCACCAGTTCGGCCAGCCCATAGACCTCGTTCAGCGAGAACGCGACGATGGCGGAGCGCCGGGGCAGCCGGGTCAGCTTCTTGGCGCCGGCATAGGACAAGGTGGAAAACCGAGGCCGGGTTTCGATTTGCACCTCGGGCACCAGCGCGCGCAGCACCGATGCTATCGTATCGGCGCCCATGAACATGGTTTCCTCGACGCCGCGCGCATGCAGCAGCCGGTCGGTGAACACATGGCCGCGCTCGCGGTCGGCGCAGAGCTGGATTTCGTCGATGGCGAGAAAATCCACGCGCCGGTCCAGCGGCATCGATTCGACCGTACACACGAACCAGCGCGGCCGGGGCGGGATGATTTTCTCTTCGCCGGTGATCAGCGCCACCGTGCGCCGCCCCTTGAGGGCGACGATCCGGTCGTAGTTTTCGCGCGCCAAGAGCCGCAGCGGAAAGCCGATCATGCCGGTTGCGTGGCCGAGCATGCGGTCGATCGCCAGATAGGTCTTGCCGGTATTGGTCGGCCCCAGTACGGCCCGCACCCGGCCCTGATTCTCAAGCAACGCCATATCGCGCCGAACATTGCCGGATTCACCGGCGTTTGCAAGGCCCCGCACTGGGCCTTACTCTTTGCGCCAGCAAACCGAACAAGGAGAGTTGCAATGTCGATGGTTCATATTCTGGCGGTGATTACCACAAAGTCGGGCCAGCGGGACGCCGTCCTGGACCTGTTCCGCGCCAACGTCCCGGCGGTAAAGGAAGAAGATGGCTGCATCGAATATGGCGCTGCAATCGATACTGACGGCGTCGGCAAATTCCAGACCAAATACGGCGTGGATACTTTCGTTGTGATCGAAAAATGGGCCAGCCTGGACGCCTTGATGGCGCATGCCGCCTCGCCCCATATGGCGGCCTATGGCGCCAAGACGAAGGATATGCTGGAAAGCCGCGTGATCCACGTCCTGTCGTCGGCCTGATCGCGGCGCGCCGATCCAGATTAATGTGTCACGCCCGACCCGAATCACGGCCCGTCGGCAGGCCTATCGTCTTGCGGTTCGCCCAGGTCCGTTTCGCCCTGGTAGAAAAGCCCGCCGAACAGGCGGCCCGCCCGGTACATCGCCCAGCGTTTGACGGCACCAACGCCCGCGGCCTTCATGCCGGCGAGGAACAGCCGGTCCGACGTTTGGCGCGGCAATACCGCGCTGGCGTAACAATAGTCATGCACGACCGCGGCTTCGGTGTGCTTGCCGATGACCGATATCAGCGACCGGAAAGCCCCTGGAACACTGGCGAAATCCGTTGCCGCGCCCTCGGGCACGGTCAACGACTGACGCTGGCCGTCGAGGTCGTATCCGACCGTATAGGGCTTCGACAAATACCAGGTCTTCCTGTCGCCGACCAATAAGCTGACCACTAGTCAAGTGCCGAAATCAATTTCTGATGCGTCCTTGATCCTTGATTATGGTACAGGATTTATAGCAGTGAAAGGGAAAAGTGAGGGAGAGGAACCGGTTTATGTTACTTGAAGGAGACGAACCACCATTCAGTCAATTTGGCAACAACGGAGAAAATACCAAAGTCCTTAATATACAATTCTGGAAACCCGTAAGGCGTCACACCAAATTACGTTTTGAAATCTCATTGTTAGAGCAACTCCACTACAATATCGGCCTATCGATTTCATTGATATTTTCCATACTTATAGGGTTGCAGGTGTTTGTTGTTTAGGCGCTAGGTGGTTCATCTTCCTTTACGAACGATATTTTACGCTTCGTTATATTTGGACTTTTGTTCGCGGTTTTCCTTCGTTATTTTTATCTACTTCGATTTGGCGTCAGCTTATCGTTGTTTATGCTTGGTGTCGCGGCGAGTTTGATTTCCATAATCATTGGTTTGGCGGCATGGGTTTTGATCTCGATTATATTTGGGTTAGCTGCAATCGCGGGAGGTGTGGGCCTGGCAACGCAGGCCGGGACTGCACTGCTGTTAATTTTTCTTGTGGCGACATTCATTTCCGCCGGGATGGTTTATCACTAGTTAAAGAATTTTACGGTTCGAAGTCCCCACAGAATTCGCGCGCGCGACAACCGTGCGCCGGTACTTTTCCTGCGGTCGTTTGACGATGACCAAATTGGTTTGAAACAAAAGTCGCGTTACCGGTTCGAGGAGGTTCTTACAATGGCGCTGTGGCGCTTTGGTCCGGTGATGGCCATTGGACGCCCGGGAGAGAGCAAGCCGCTCACTGGCGCGGCCCGGCTATATGTCACCAACGATGAATGGCAGAACAGAGTAGATGAGTTGGCCGATGAAGCAGCATTTATTGTCATGGTTCTTGGAACGACCGAAGGTTTCGAGTGGGAATTGAGACAAATGATTAAAAAGGGGCGCGCAAACCGCACGATAATGATTTTTCCCCCGCTGGAATCGGATGATGACCGGTGGCGGAAATTGGTGCCAATTTTAGACGAACACAGTTTCACAATCCCCACCGAATTGGTCAACGATCAGACCGTATTGGCAATATTGCTGGATTATTTCAATGAACCGCAGGTGATCGTCGGAGAAAGCAGGTCGAGGGACGATTATGACATTGCATTGCGTTGGGCGACTCTTTTGTCAGGCGATAAAACCGTAACGTACGGCATTGATTTCCAGGAATAACACCAAAAAACGTCCATACATGGCAGCACCGCGCCCAATCCCTATCATCGGCACCAAAGTAAAATCAATTGAAGTTGTCGGAAATAATGGCGGAGGTCAGACCATGGGTTACGATCTTATCATTCAAAACGGCCGCATTATCGATGGTTCCGGGATGCCGTCCTTTCACGGAGACGTTGCCGTGCTGGACGGAAAAATCGCCGAGGTGGGGCGGTTTTCCGGCGCGGCGCGCAGACCTGCGGCGCGAGGCCGTGGACGCGACCGACTCGGCGACTTTTTCGCGGCGCTGGGACCTCTTGTTCATCGCCAAGCCGGAGCTGGAACGGAACCAGGGCCTGGCCGGCAAAAGCATCGCCGATCTGGCGGCCGAAACCGGCAAGAACGTACTGGACGCGTTCCTCGATATAGTGGTCGAGGAAAAACTCGAAACCGGATTCGAGATAAACCAGACCAATGGCGACGAAAAAGCGGTGGCGCAGATTCTCAGCAGCCCCTACACCGTCATCGGCCTGTCCGACGCCGGGGCGCATGTGGTTTTCGACGCCGGATACGGCTTTTGTACGCGGTTTCTGGGGTTCTGGGTCCGCGACAAGCAGATCATGTCGCTGGAGGACGCGGTGCGCAAGCTCACCTTCCATTCCGCCACCGTTTTCGGGCTGCATGCCGGGGCTTGTTGCGGCCGCGCCTGATCCAGCAATCGAGCGGCATTCACGACAGCATCGTCAACGGGACGGTGTTGGTGGAGAACAACGAACATACCGGCCCGTATCCGGGCCAGATGCTGCGGACCCCGGCCTACCGCGCGGCCTGAGACCGGGTAATCGTCAGAACGGTGTGTCGCCCTTGATCATCACCTTGTGCATGCGCCGCTGGTGACCCTGGTAATCGTTGATCGCGAAATGCTGGCAGCAACGGTTGTCCCAGACCGCCAGGGCGTTTTGCGTCCAGCGCAGGCGGCAGGTGAATTCGGGCCGGGTCGCGTGCGCCAGCAGATATTTCAGCAGCGGCGCGCTTTCCGCTTCGCTCCAGCCCTCGAAGCGTTCGGTATGACCGCCGATATAGAGCAGTTTGCGGCCGGTTTCGGGATGGGTGCGGATGGCCGGATGCGCCGAGATTGTCTGCGCGTCGCCGGGATTGATCTGCGCCATGTGGATGGTGCCGGCGGCCACGCGCTCCTCGCGGGTCATGCCGGACGGGTGTTTGCCGCTATTGCCGTTGGACACGGCCCGCAGGTCGGCCAGCATTGCCTTCATGCCGCCCGATAGCGCGTCATAGGCGCGGTACATGCTGGCGAACATCGTATCGCCGCCGGCCGCGGGCAATTCCCGGCTATACAGCATCGTCGCCTTGGCCGGCTGGGGCGTGTACATCTGGTCGGAATGCCACCGTCCGCCGGCATTGGCCTCTTGAGTGGGCATTTTCAATAATTCGGTGATCTGGGGATAATCGTCCATCGCCTTGTTGAACAGATGGCGGTGTATGTCGCCGAAACGTTGCGCGAATTCAATCTGGTGCGCGGGGCTCATGCGTTGACCGCGAAAATAGATGACGGTGTATTCGAGCCAGGCGCGGTGAATTTCGCCGAACGTCTCGTCATCGACGCCGCCGGCGATATCGACGCCTTCGATCTCGGCGCCAAGCGCGCCGGCGATCGGACGCACGCCGATCCGCTCATACATCGCGCCTTGCGTGATCCTGGCGGCCGCTTCGGTCATCGTTTCTCCCCTGGGCAATGCGTCCTGCTGGATTGCGATAGCGAAATACTACGCAATCGGCCGTGGTTCCGCCAGCATTACGGCAGTGTTCACGCGGCCCCAGCGCCAAAAGGTCAAGGAATCGAACGGCACCGTCTTGCATTGCCGGGCTTCGGGCCGCACCATGGCGGCTGGAAACGCCGTCCAGCATGAAAGGGAAACGCCATGGGGCCGAAGCTTGTCGATCATCTGTTGTATGAGCCCGAGGATAACGGGATTTTGTGGATCCGGTTCAATCGGCCGGAATTGATGAACGCGCTGATTGGCAATTCGCAGGAAAACAGCACCGTGGCCAAGGTCGGCGAATATATGCGCGCGGGCGACGACGACCCGGATTTACACGTGATCGTGCTGACTGGCGTCGGGCGCGGGTTCTGTTCCGGGGCCGACCTCAAGGGCACGGCGCCGCCGGAAGTCACCGGCGAGAATTTCATTGGAAACCGCTCTTCGCGCGAAGGGCCGGACGGCGTCCGGCAGCACTTCTTTCACGGCTTCACCAAGCTGCACCGCGACATCGCCGATATCCGCAAGCCGACCATCGCCATGATAAACGGCCCGGCGGTCGGGTCCGGCATGGATATGGCGTTGCATTGCGATATCCGCATCGGCTGCGAAAAGACCCGTTTCGTTGGCTATCAGCAGGCCGGACAGATCATCGAGAACGGCGGCTCGTACTATCTGCCGCGAATGGTCGGCCTCGGCCGCGCGCTTGAATTCGCCTATACCGGCCACCTGGATGCGCAACGCGCCTATGACTGGGGCATACTCAACCATCTGGTGGACGCCGATAGGCTGGAGGAAACCACGCGCGACCTGTGCGCCCGGATGATGAACATTCCGCCACTGGTGCAATGGAATTCCAAGCGCATCATGCGGGCTGCGATGGATACGACCCTGGATCACACCATGGTGCTGACCTCGAACGCAGCCCTCATCCTCAACAGTTCCGAAGACGAAACCGAAGCCCGGCGCGCCTTTGTCGAGAAACGCAAACCGGTCTTCAAGGGGCGCTAGAGCATGTTCCGATCGGGTTGAATCGGCGAGTTTATATTTAGGGGATTCCCATATTTAGTGGTTTAGGCGATCATTATAGGCATCCCTTGTAAGGAGAAGCCAATGCCGAAGCCACTTTCACAGGATTTACGGCACCGCATTGTTGCCGCTGTCGAGGCCGGAGGGGCATGCGCGCCGTGGCGGCGCGTTACGATG